>OLJY01000009.1_pt1 | contig 113130 bp, 106 predicted proteins | sample 1601611 | NCBI WGS metagenome assembly OLJY01 (sample SAMN04436753, study PRJEB24849) | human gut metagenome | biome: human gut; feature: NICU; material: stool | host: Homo sapiens | place: USA: Saint Louis, MO | collected 2011-01-21
AGATGCCAGAATCCCCACTGCATGGCGGCGTCTTTTACCGTTGTGCTTTGTGACCACGGACTTATGAGTTCGCGGCGCACGGCGTTCAGGCGAATACGTTTCAGCCACGCGTTCGGACCAATGCCCAAAATGGCGTGAAACGCGTTTTGTAGCGTGCGGCGGCTGACATGCAGTTGATTACACAAGTCCAGCACCGTCACCGGTTCGGACATGTTTTCCAGCACATATTCACGGGCGCGGGAAAGCAATCGACGGTAACTCTGATGACTGATGCTTTCCGCCGTCATCATCGGCTGCGCTTCTTCCAGCATCGCCCCCATCGCCATTAGCAAATTATCCCCCAGCACTTTACGCACAGCAGGCTGATGAAGATTTTCCGGGTTCTCGCAAAATGTCGCCAGCGCCTGTTGGACAAAGCCCCACAGCGCGGCTTTATGCTGTTCTTTCACTTCCAGCGCCGACTGGCTACGCAGCATATGTAATACCCGATCCGGATTATGCAAAAAGTTAGCCTGACGGGTGATGACATCTTCAGAAAGCACTACGCCAAGGATGGTGTAATCGTCCGGCGTACTTAATTCAAACTCGGTTCCACCAGGGCGCGTCGCTATTTCTGCGCTTCCCAGACATTGCGAACCGATAAATCCCTGCTCACCGCGCGTCGCCGGAATGCCAAACCAGAACGAATTCGGCCAGACCAGGCACGACTGACGCAGCGCCAGACCGGTGTATTCACGAAAAACCTGAATATCATCGAGTAGAATTTCCGTAAATTCACCATGAAACTTGCCCGGATGCAGCTGATCGTAAATCTGCTGCCAGGCGGTAATCGTCAAAGCATGTTCATAGACATCCGTTGTCTGTCGTTGATGAACATTATCCACTTCGACCTTCGGCGTGAGCTTCAGGTTTTCGGGTAAGGGTTCATGATAAAGATGGTGCAAATTGGCTGTACGGGTCTTTTTCATGATGTTAATGCCGGGTGTTGTAGGACACCCGGCACCTCCGACAGGTTAATGGGGCTTGAGACGGTAACGACTACTGCGTTTACGTAACGTCCCGGCAGAAAAGAGCTGTTCGAGCGCATTTCTGGCTTTTTCGAGCGGCCAGCCAAAGTGGGCAGCCACTTCTCCTGCCGTCATTCCCTGACGTACTGATGTTAACAGCGCCAACAACTCGTCAGCAGATTCCGCGACGATAACTGGCGCGTCGGGTTCCTTTACGGGTTGCTTCGGCTGGCGGTTAAAGCCAGTAACCAGCCACTGGGTGTCATCGTCTGGCCGACCGATCTCCTTGCGGCTGATGACACGCCCGGTACGCATCGCGGCAGCACAACCTGCGTCCAGCGCCGCACGACACGCCGCCAGATCGCCTTCCACCACCAGCGTTAGGCGACCAGGGTCAAGCACTTCGTGACTGAGCAGACGAACGTTAGCTGCTTTGAGCATGGCATCAGCTGCATCTATCGCGGCGACCATGCCGTCCACTTCCAGCAATCCCAGTGCATTGATCATCGGCAACCTCCGTTACGCACGCTGGATTGGATTACGCGCGATTTCCAGCACTGCATCGGTAAAGGCGTTACAGGCTGCTTTACACGCGGCCTGGCTACCGGTTAAAAATGCTGCCGAGTAGTTGGTTTCAGACGGTGGCGGGACATAGGTCACCAGCTGCACGTCGGCAGATTTCAACGCTGCATCAATGCCGTAGGTCGCTTCCAGCGGCGGTGCCACCAGATACGCCATCGGATCGCCAAGCGTGATCCCGGCGGTTGATGAGAGATAAGAACCGGTACGCGAAACTACATGTGCCAGGAAGGCTGTGTTTTCTGCGTCATTAGCCCACTGGAAAGCAGCGCCATTTTCAATATTTGCAACCATCGCATCCAGACCAGCACGCACTTCCGCCGGGTTTGGTCCACCAAGCATAATCAGCACCTCACCGGCAGTCGGTGACGGGCCGTGTGCAGCGCCCGCATACAGCGAGCGACCATATACCACTTCGACCATCGCCTGCTTGGTCGCTTCGTCAGCCGCAATGTAGGTGACGTCATCTGAATCAGCAGAAATCAGCCCGAGGCTACGAATATGCGGCGGCAATTTCAGTTCACGTGCAAATTCGGCGTTAACGGAGGCAATCACCCGCATGGCGGTTACCGACGGTCGAATCAAATCTAAAGCTGGCATGATGCCTCCTTATCGGGTCATGTTGATGCCGGATGCTTTCTGCTCCAGCATACGTTTCGCCAAATCCACAATGACGGCTGCGGCTTCAACCGGCGGCGTGCCGCCCTGGTGAATGTTAGAGATACAGGTGCGATCGGCCTCAACGGTGGTTGCCATACGCGGCGAGTAAACGGCGTAGCAGGAGAGGCTTTCTGACTGCCCTAATCCCGGGCGTTCCCCCACCAGCAGGATCACCACTTTCGCGCCGAGGATCTCACCGATCTGATCTTCAATCTTCACGCGACCATAACGTACAAAGAATGGCGTACCGACTTTCAGCCCGGCTTGCTTCAGGCCCGCCATCAGCGGCGGCAGGATCTCTTCGTAGTTCACGGTGATCGCATCAGTTGACAGGCCATCAGAAATAACGACCTGTACGTCCGGATTAGCAACACACTGTGCTTTAAGGGCTTCAACAGCTTCTGCACACAGACGACGGCCCATATCCGGGCGAGTCAGGTAGAGATTTTTGTCGCTAATTTCAGAGCGGACTTCCAGCAAGCCCTGCGCTTTCACCCACTCTTCCGGCACTTCTTTCAGTACGGTATCTTTCGAACGAGAGTGATCGGCCAGGAAACGCAGCAACGCCTGGGTACGCGGACGCGGACCGGCACGACCGGTACAAACGCGGGCCACGGTGCTGCGACGCAGTTCTGTTAATACGTCTGCGCGATGCGGGTTTTCAACGCCAATCCACGCTTTTGCTTCCGCAGAGCCTAAATCCAGCGCGCAGCTTTCCGAGGTCACCGGTGCCGCACAGGTGGTGGTGGCGCACTTTGCTTCTGACGGCGCGGGGGCCGCTTGTCCCATTGACGCCATCACGCTGCGTACAATTTCTTCAATCTGTTTTTGATCCATGATGTGTTATCTCCGCGTCATCAGAAGAACAGTGACGGATCGCCCGCCCGTTTGGTCAGGCGACCGTTTGCCATAATGCCCATGCTTTCCAGCCAGCGTTCAAACTCCGGTGACGGGCGCAAGTTGAGTAACTGACGCACAGTGGCAGTGTCGTGGAATGCGGTGGTCTGATAGTTGAGCATGATGTCATCGCCCAGCGGCATCCCCATGATGTAGTTGCAGCCTGCGGTGGCGAGCAGGATCATCAGGTTTTCGTTGAGGTTCTGGTCAGCGTCAGCGTGGTTGGTGTAGCAGCAGTCACAGCCCATAGAGATGCCGCTCAGCTTACCCATAAAGTGATCTTCTAAGCCCGCACGGATAATCTGGCGGTCGTTGTAGAGATACTCCGGCCCAATAAAGCCGACCACGGTGTTGACGATAAACGGATCGTAATGACGCGCCAGCCCATAGTTACGTGCTTCCATCGTCACCTGGTCTGCGCCGAAGTTAGCGCCAGCGGACAGCGCAGAGCCTTGTCCGGTTTCGAAGTAGAGGCAGTTTTCCCCGGCGATACGGTTGAACTCCGCGCCCACTGCGCGTGCTTCATCGAGCATCGCCAGTTCCACGCCAAACTCTTTCAGCCCTTTTTCGCTGCCGCAGATACTCTGGAAAATCAGCCCGCCTGGTGCGCCACGACGGATCGCTTCAATCTGGGTGGTGACGTGCGCCAGCACGCAGCCCTGGGTCGGAATGTTGAATTTGTCGATCACGCCGTAAATGGTGTCCAACACGCGGCTTAAGTTTTCCACGTCGTCCGTCACCGGGTTGACGCCGATCACCGCATCGCCCACCCCGAAGGAAAGCCCTTCGTAGATTTGCGCAGCGATACTTTGCACGTCGTCACGGGTGTCATTTGGCTGCAAACGGGCGCTGAAGGTGCCCGGAATACCGATGGTGGTATTGGCCTTTTTGATCACCGGCATTTTCTTCGCGCCGTAGATCAGGTCCGCGTTGGAGCAAATCTTCGCTACCGCCGCGACCACTTCCGAGGTCAGCCCTTTGCGGGTAAAGGCAATGTCGTCCACGCTGGTTTCATCGCTCAGCACATACTCACGCAGTTCGCTGATGCTCCAGTTTTTAATCTGGTTATAGGCCGTTTCGTTAACGTCGTCCTGAATCAGCCGCGTCACGCAGTCATCTTCATAGGCAATCACCGGATTATTGCGGATGTCCGCTACGGTCATTTCCGACAACACCTGCTTTGCCGCCACGCGCTCCTGTGAGCTTGCCGCTGCAACGCCCGCCAGCACATCCCCCGAACGCAGTTCGTTGGCTTTAGCCAGCACCTCTTTTACATCCTTAAACTGATATACATTGCCGAACAATGTGGTCTTTAGTTTCATAAGTCGTTCCCTCAGGAAGGAAATGCGAGTGATTTCACCGTCACCGGCACAACCGATCCGCCAAAAAGAGGCGTACCAATGTCGATATAGTCCCCCGCGCGGACAATCACTTCGTCAATGACTGCCAACGGGAGTTGTTGTAGCTGTGGGCGCAATAACATGCCCAGAGCTTTACCAAAGTCCTGCCCGGCCACCACCAGCAGGGGATGCGGATTCGGAAAACGCGCGACGAAATCGACCAGCGCGTTGATGACCGTCAGTACCGCGGCGTAACGCACAGGCAGCGAGGCGGGAAGCGCCAGCACGTACGCGTCAGTTTTGGGGCAAAGATCCAGTTGAATCAGCGCCTGTTGCCAGGCACTGACCAGATCCGTTTCATCAATCGGGATCGCCACCGGCAAATTGCGCAGCGGCAGTTGTACGCCCTCCAGCCAGATTGTGCTGCCAGAGAGCGAAAGGGTATGTGCACCCGCGCCAATCACCGTGGCGCGCACGGTTTGCGCCGGAAACTGCACGTTCATCTCACGCAGACGCGGATGGTCATGCAGCGCCGTTGCCAGAAGCGGGCCGATATCGGCAAAACAGAACGGATCGGCGGGCTGGTGGCGATAACATTCGCCCACGCCGCCAGAAAGCGTAATGATTTCGGGCGTAACACCTGCGGGCAGCAAACCGGTTTGCATCAATGCCTGCGCGAGCGGCGAGAGCGTTCCGTCAATCACTTCGACAATCAGCTCTGCCATCCGGCGGGTAACCTGCACCAGCTGCCCGCCGGTCAGCGAACGGGCGTCAGTACCGGCACCGAAGCACTCATCCACAATCATCTGCCCCGGTTTATGAGCGTAAACCACGCGCCCCTGGCTGTCGGTTTCCAGCAGGCGACCGCCGACGTTGAGGCAGGCGGTGCCGCTGATTTTTCCGGCATCGAACAGGGCGTAGTTCGCGGTGCCACCGCCGATATCGATATTCAGGACCCGACACAGCCGTTGTTCAGAAAGGGTTTGCGCCCCGGCACCGTGTCCGGCGATCACGGATTCAAGATGCGGCCCGGCGCTGGCGACGACAAAATCGCCCAGCGACCGGGAGAGCGCCATCACCGCCGGGCGAGCGTTGCGGGTTTTTGCGCTTTCACCGGTGATAATGATGGCACCAGAATCAACGCTTTCCGGCGCAATGCCCGCAGCCTGATATTGCTCGAGGATTAAGGTTTTCAGTTCCGCTTCTTTTAAACCACCCTGTTTATCGACAGGGGTAAAGAACACCGGGCTTTGCCAGCTAATTTCGCGTTTGATGAATTCGTAGCGCGGCACCTGCGACACCGCCGCACGGTTAACCAGCTCCAGGTGGGAGAAGATCACCTGGGTGGTGGTGGTGCCGATATCGATACCGACGCTCAGTAGCTGGCGAGTGTTCACGATTGCGCCTCCGCTTCAGTTTTAGCCGCGGTCGCGTCTTCTTTTGGCACCAGCATCATCGCCACGCCAATTGCCGTTACGCCGCCGATCAATTTGCCGACAATCATCGGGAAGATCATGGCGTTCATGTTGGCAGCGGCGAAGCCTAAATGGTCGCCCAGGGCGAAAGCAGCGGAAACGGCGAAGGCGCAGTTGATGACTTTGCCGCGGGTATCCATCTGCTTCATCATGCCGAACATCGGGATGTTGTTAGCAAGCGTTGCCACCATGCCAGCTGCCGCGATGTTGTTCATATTCAGCACTTTACCGACGCTCATCAGCGGTTTTTCAAACCAGCGGGTCAGCAGCAGCACCATCGGGTACGCCCCTAACAGAACGCAGGAGATAGAACCGATAACTTCAATGGCGCGCATCACTTCACCGGGTTTGTCGCCAGGGGCCATAAAGATAGGATCCAGACCGGGGATCAGTTCCCAGCCAAGGAGGAATTTCACTACCGCGGCAGCAAGACCGAGGGTGATCAATGCAACGAGGAATTTGGCGAAGATCTGGAAGCCGTTGATCATTTTTTCCGGGATGAATTTCAGCCCCAGCGCCACCAGCACCGCAACGATAAGTACCGGGATCATGTTCATCAGGATCAGCGCAAAGGTGAATTCCACCGGCTGACCGTTGATCTGCACACCGGAGTACATAGCAACCAGACCACCAGCAATACAGCCAATCGGAATGGTCACAATGCCCGCCAGCACGCCGAGCGCCAGATAACGACGGTCAGAAGGTTCGATAATGCCGAGCGCCACCGGAATGGAAAACACAATCGTTGGCCCCATCATCGACCCGAGAATTAACCCAGAGTATAGCCACGCTGCTACGTCGCCGCCCGCCAGCTCTTTGGCGAGGAAGAACCCGCCCATATCGCACGCCAGCAGTGTTCCGGCGAACATTGACGGGTTTGCGCCGAGCATTTCGTAAACCGGGATAATCACCGGCCCGAGTACGTGGGCCAGTACCGGTGCCAGCGCGGTCATACCGACCATCGCCAGGCCCAGAGCGCCCATTGCCATAAAGCCTTCTTCAAACTGGCCGCCGGCCCCTTCGATACTTTTGCCGAACTTACCGAGGAAACGAGCAGAACCGCCGAACTGCGACAGGATCCTGTCTACGGCAGCTATCAGCATAAAGAACATCATGATGTACATGATGATTTCGTTAATTCCCATCGCCTTTACTCCCTGTTAGTTGTTATTTATTGGCGGATGCGGCGTGAACGCCTTATCCGCCCTACATGTGCAATCCCGAAGGCCAGATAAGACGCGGCAAGCGTCGCATCCGGCAATTGCACCGCGCCACTGGCGGATGCGGCGTGAACGCCTTATCCGCCCTACATGTGCAATCCCGTAGGCCGGATAAGACGCGGCAAGCGTCGCATCCGGCATTTATTGCGCCGCTGCGTACAGGCCGACAATCTGCTCCAGGCTGGCGGTACGCGGGTTGCTGCGCAGACAAATATCTTCCTGCGCGGCCTGCGCCCATGCACCGTAATGCCCGGTTGTTGCACCCACATCAGCCAGCCGCTTGTTGATCCCAACTTCCGCTATCAGCTCACTTACCGCATTAATAGCGTCACGATCGTCGGATTTTTTAGTTCGCAGCGCCCGACCAACCTGACTAAAGCGTTCACGACAGACCATCCGGTTGAACTCCATCACCGTTGGCAGCAACATGGCGTTCGCCAGACCGTGCGGAATATGCAGCGCCGCCCCCGGCTGATGCGCCATCGCGTGGCATAACCCAAGCCCCGCACTGGAAAACGCCATTCCCGCCATGCATGAAGCCAGCAACATGCTCTCGCGCGCGGCAAGGTCATGACCGTAGCCCACCGCTTTCGGCAGTGATTTACCAATCATCGCGATTGCGCCAATCGCCAGGCTGTCGGTAAACGGTGTAGCGTTCAGCGCGCTGTACGCTTCAATGGCATGGGTTAACGCATCAATGCCAGTCATCGCCGTGACATGCGACGGCACGCCTTCGGTCAACGCGGCGTCGAGAATCGCCACATCCGGCATCAGCGAGGCATGGGCTAACACCTGTTTGCGCCCGCTTACCGCATCGATAATCACCGTCACGTTAGTCGTTTCAGAGCCGGTTCCGGCGGTCGTTGGAATGGCAATCAACGGCAGGCGCGGTTGCAGAATGCTGGTTTCTGACATTTCTGCCAGCGTGCTATCGGGATTCGTCACCAGCAACGCCACGGCTTTTGCCGCATCCAGCACCGAGCCACCACCAAACGCGATCACCCCATCGCAACCCGATTCACGCAACTGCGCCACGGCTGCACACACGTCGGTGATGCACGGTTCGCCCACCGGACATGGCCAGAGCGTCATGGCGATACCTTTAACGGCCAGGCTACGCGTCAGCCCGGCGGTCATCCCCGCCTGATGCAAAAAGCTGTCTGCCATCACGAACAGATGTTTCAGCCCACGCGTTTGCGCTTGCTGCCCGCAACTGCTCATCGCGCCCGGACCGCAAAGCGTCACCGGTGGAACGCTAAATGTTTTTACCCGTTGCAGATTCAGGGTATCGAACGCCTGAAAGAGCGCGGTCTGCAATTCATTTTGCATAGATCCCCTCCGCTTTCTCTCGCCCGCTACTGGCGATCGCCAGCGGGGTCATAAACAAACTGTGCTGCGGTAAATGCACCTGTAACGCCGGGAATTGTTTGCGAAACAGTTCCGCAACGCCCGGTTGCATACAGGAGCCGCCCGCCAGCCATAAATCAGTAATGCCCTGCCCTTCAATATGCCGGGCGACAATGTCCGCCATTTTTTCGTACACCGGTTTCACCGCAGGCCAAATCTCTTCACCGTGACCGCGCTTGTACTGCTCTGCCTCTTCCAGCGGAATACGGCGATTTCCGGCGAGAGTCAGAGAGATGTGATGTCCGCCAGTGGCTTCATCCGCCGAGTACGTCACCTTGCCCTTTTTCACGATGGCAATGCCGGTAGTGCCACCGCCGATATCCACTACGCCTGCGTTATCCAGTTGCAGTAGATCCGCGACTGCGGTTGGCTCATCCAGCACATGGCTCACTTCCAGTCCGGCAGACTCCAGCACGTTGATGGAAATACGCGGGTCCGTACCAGGAGGAAATGAGGTCGCCGCATGGCTAAAACGGCGACCGAATTGCTGCTCAAGAGTGTCGAGATGGCGACGAACAATGGTGACCGCACCGAAGAAATCCCAGACGATGCCGTCGCGGACCACATCAGCCCAGTCGAGGCATACCGCCACCGGCTGACCGTCGCGGTCGACAACCATCGACACCACATCGCAAGTGCCCAGATCCACCCCCAGCCACAGCGGAGATTCCGTCGCGGCAGGCGTCTGGTTACACAGCGTTGCTGCCGTTTGCAGACGTGGAGTGAGCCATTGTTCATCGTGCGCCATCGGTTACTCCTTAAACAATGCGAAACGCATCGACTAATACACAGCGACGCAGACGGACAAACGTCCGCGCGCTGGTGACCCCTTCACCGGTTGGCGTGGTGATGGTCATCGTGGTCCAGCCTTCCCCGCCCAGCCCCAGCCCGGCAATACACGGTCCGTTCTTAACGAAAATGCTGGTATCAATGGCGTTCGCCATCTGGTTCATGTTTTCGATATTGCGCGAGTGCATTGCCGCCGTGTGGTGGCAACCGCCTTCCAGTTTCACCGCCAGCGCAATGGCATCCGCCACGTTGGCGACGCGCACGACGGGCAGCACCGGCATCATCAGTTCGGTCACGGCAAACGGATGTTCTGCGGTGGTTTCTACAAACAGCAGTCGCGTTTGTTCCGGAACTGTAAGGCCGATTGCCGCCGCGATTTTCGCCGCATCACGACCAACCCAGTCACGGCTGACGGTGCCTTTTCCGCGCTCGTCGATATTTTTCAGCAACACCGGTTGTAGCTGCTGCGCCTGCTCTGCGGTCAGTTTCACCGCGTGCTGGCTTTCCATCAGACGCATCAGTTCATCGGCTACGCTATCCACAACAATCAGTACCTTTTCGTCGGCACAAATGATGTTGTTATCGAAAGACGCGCCTTTGACGATGGACTGAGCAGCACGGGCGAGGTCGGCGGTTTCATCCACCACTACCGGCGGGTTGCCAGCGCCTGCGGCAATCAGACGTTTATTGGTGTGTTTACGCGCCGCTTCCACTACCGCTTCGCCGCCGGTCACCACCAGCAGGCCGATACCCGGGAACTTGAACAAACGTTGCGCGGTTTCGATATCCGGATTGGCCACAGTAACCAGTAAGTTTTCCGGCCCGCCTGCGGCAACAATCGCCTGGTTGAGCAGCGTGATCGCCCGCTGGGAGACTTTTTTCGCCGCCGGATGCGGGGCAAAAATGACGCTGTTGCCCGCGGCAATCAGGCTGATGGCGTTATTAATGACGGTTGCCGCCGGGTTAGTGGAAGGCGTCACCGAAGCCACCACGCCCCAGGGTGCGTTTTCAATCAGGGTCAGGCCGTTGTCACCGGTCAGCACCTGTGGTGAGAGGCACTCAACGCCTGGTGTGCCGCGCGCCTGAGCGACGTTTTTGGCAAATTTATCTTCGACGCGGCCCATGCCGGTTTCACTGACGGCAAGTTCCGCTAAATCTCTGGCGTGTTTTTCGCCTGCTTCACGAATGGCAGCAATGGCTAACTGGCGCATTGCCACGCTTTTTAACCCTTGCTGGGCGACTTTGGCTGCCGCAACGGCGTCATCCAGGGACGCGAAAACGCCCATCTCATGAACGGCGGCAGGCGGCGTGTCACTGCTTTGCATTTTCAGCAGTACCGCTTTCACCACCTGTTCAATATCCTGTTGATTCATGATGTTCTGCCTTATTTGTGGAAAATGACCTGACCGCCAGACACCACCTCATCGACAATGCCAATCACGCACAGATCGACCGGTGACGTTTCGCTTTTATGCGCCTGGCGGGCGGAACTGCCACTCACCAGTAACACCCACTCCCCGGTTCCCGCGCCAATATTGTCGATGGCGACGGCGCATTGCCCGTCAGGATTACCTTGTGGATCAATCATTTCCACCATCAGCAATTTGTCATGCGCCAGTCCGTGATGGCGTACGGTACAAACAATTTGTCCAGTGACGACTGCCAGTTTCATACCCGCCTCCGTGGCGTATTTCAGGTAAAAGCTCCCCCTACCCTCCGCAGAAGGTAAAATGAAAAAGGAGAGAGCGTGACGCCCGAATCGACGTCACACAAGGTGATTACAGGTTGCTGCTATCGCCTTTCAGGCCGATCGGGAAGACTTCTTCCAGGTCGCCGTGCGGACGCGGGATAACGTGTACAGATACCAGCTCGCCGATACGCTGTGCCGCTGCGGCACCTGCATCGGTCGCGGCTTTACAGGCTGCAACATCACCACGAACCATGGCAGTACACAGGCCGCCGCCAATCTGCTTAACACCAACCAGCTTGACGCGCGCAGCTTTCACCATCGCGTCAGAAGCCTCAATCAGTGCAACCAGGCCCCGGGTTTCGATCATTCCTAATGCTTCCATTGTGCTTTCCTCTTTATCAGGGTCCAGAACGGGACCGTTCATTCAACCAGTGTTTGTAAACTGCTTTCACGGTTTACTTCTGTCTGACGCGGCACAGCTGCCACCAGCGCCAGCTCGATAATTTCCTGCACGCTACAACCACGAGAGAGATCGTGCATCGGCGCGGCAAGTCCTTGTATCAATGGCCCGACGGCACGATATCCGCCAAGTCGTTGTGCGATTTTGTAGCCAATATTTCCTGCCTCCAGCGACGGAAAAACCATCACATTAGCTTTGCCCTGTAACGGGCTGGCAGGCGCTTTTTGCGCCGCCACTTCCGGCACGAAGGCGGCGTCAAACTGCAACTCGCCATCGACAACCAGCTTTGGTGCGCGCTCACGGACGATTTCTGTCGCCTGCTTGACGTTGGCAACGCAGGGGTGACGGGCACTACCGTTGCTGGAAAACGACAGCATCGCCACGCGCGGTTCTTCTCCGGTGATGGCGCGCCAGGTTTCGGCGCTGGCAAGCGCGATATCCGCCAGTTGTGCCGCCGTCGGCTGTGGCACCACGCTGCAATCGGCAAAGCCCAACGCCGGACCGCTGTACTGTGGCAGCATCAGGAAAATGGATGAGAGCGTTTTACAGCCTGGCTGCAAGCCGATAATGCGTAATCCGGCACGCAGCACATTCGCCGTGGAAGAGAGGTTGCCCGCGATACAGACATCCGCTTTACCGGCGCTGACCATTGCTGCGGCGAACATCAGCGGGTCGGTAAGTTTTTCCAGCGCATCCGGCGGCGTTTTTTCGCCCGCACGGGCCAGCCAGCGGAGAGCAAATTCTTCCCGCATTGCGAGGTTGCCATGCGGATCTATCACCTGTAGCCCGTCCATCGCCACGCCGTGACTGAGCGCAAACTGACGAAGTTCAAACGGATTGGCGACCAGAATGGGCGTTGCCAGGCCTTGTTGATGCAAATATTGCGCGGCTTTCAGCACACGTTGGTCTAACGCATCCGGAAATACCACTCTGGCGGGCGCTCGCAACGCCAGTTCACGACAACGTTCAATAATCATTGCGTTTCTCCCAGTCGTTGTTGGATCTGCTTCACCGTTAGCGGCTGCTTCGCTACGCTCAGGATCATCATCACGTAGACCGTGCTGGAAAGGCGGTTCAGCGCCTGCAAAATGTCCGGGCGTAATACTTCAAAGCTGCGGGTGATAAAGACCTGCGCCGCGACGGTTTCGGTTTCCCGCACTTTGGTGCGTAACAGATTCAGCAACGCCGCATCGCGCCCGTGGCTGGCTTCCGGCACCAGATGATCGTGACCAAGATAACGCAACGGCTGATGAGAAAGCCGGTGCAGATCTTCGTCAGAAAGCCCGACAATCGCTTGATCGCCCAGCGGTTCCCCCAGCGCATCGGCACGCATAATGTTGCCAAGACGCGAACGGATATCCGCCAGCCACGGCTGCCACGGTTCCGCCAGTTCAATTTGCAGCCACACTGCCAGCGCAATGGTGCTGTCGAGAACCGCGCGAAAACCCAGACGCGGATCGCTTTTGGCAACCATTTTTTCCGCCGACAGGTGAGTCAGCGTATCCGGCTTTTTCGCCACCGGCTGGCGGCACAGTTCGCAGCACGCCTGCGGATGTTCATCGCTACTGGTCAGCCCATGAACGGGCTGCGGCTGCTGCTGTTCATCGTCAACAAACAGGCGGCCCTGCTTGTCAATAAACTTGATGCGCAGATGGCGGCTTTCCAGCAACTCCCGGGCAGAGGGCGTCAGGCGACTGTCCGCAGGGAGATGGATCTCTGCGCCTTCGCTGAGCGTATGGTTCGCTCTTAGCCATGCTTCGGTGATGAAATCTTTCATAGGGATTGCCAGTTAGCCGGCCAGGCGACATACAGGAATTTCACGCTGGATGTCGTACCAAATTCGATGCTGGAGCCTTTCGGGATAAACATCACATCGCCCGCTTTGGCGATCATAGTTTCGCCTTCGTGGCGAACATGCAGCTCCCCTTCCAGCACCATGTCGATTTCGTCGTAGTTCAGGGTCCACGGAAAGAAGGCGTTCTCCCACTGCATGAAACCAGCGGCCATACTGCTGCCGTCGTCTCCGGTCACGAGATCAGTCAAGCCTACGCAGTGCGGTTGTGCGCCGTCGAAACGACCAAACTTGACGCTGCTGCCATCAATAACTTTGATGCCGCCTTTGCCGGTAACCGATTTGAAACTCGGCTGCATTGCACCCTGCTCCAGTGACTGTTTTTCCTTCATCACTTTTTCCATCAGCTGCGCGACCAGGCTTTCGGTAAACTGGCCTTCCGGTAGCTGGGCGATGATGGTTTCGCGGATGCGCTGGCTTTCGGTTTTATCGGCTGGCACGCTGGCGGGAACGGACGCCGTTACCGGGGTCGATTCATCACATTCAGTGATGGTAAAACCCAGTAGATCTGCCACTTCACGGGCTTCCGGAGTAATAATGCTGGCGCGCAGAACCACGGACATTGCCTGTTCGCCGCGCGCGTGTGCTTCGCGAATATCATTCGCTGTGATGAGTTTTTTCACCTGCTTCCTCCTGTTTGGTGAGAGATGCCAGATAATCCACCAGTTGCTGCACGCTTTGCGGGTCGTGGCTGTTTAGCTCGAAAATCGGCTCTTCGAAGCCCGTCTCAAGCAATAACTTTCGCGTTGCGGCGACGTCAGCATCTGGCATGTCCGTTTTACTGATGACGGCGATTTGCCGTTTGCTGACGCCAATATCCAGCAACCCGGCAGGCAACCGACTTTCCGGGTCATTCGCGCCGTGGACATAGATCAGCATGTCCACATCCTGTAGCGTGGTAATTAAGGCGTGATACCAGCGGGGATGGCTAAAATATTCACCCGGCGTATCAATATCGCCCTTATCATTAAATTCTACGGCCTGCGTTTTTCTGGCGAGGGTATAATCTCCCTGCAACGCATTAAATAACGTTGTTTTTCCTGCCCCGACGGTACCCACAAACGCAATTCGTTTCATGAATGCCTCGTATTAACTTTTGGTCATTTCACAAAGCGTATAATTTAATAAACGCCCTAAACCGCTGACGGTTTGTGATAACGCTTCTTCTACTGCGCCCACCGAGCCATAAATCACCAACGCGCCGCTAAAACGGTCGAGAAAACCGATATGCACATCGGCGGCTTTTAGTGCTAAATCACCGGCGATCATCGCCGTTTCGCCGGGAGTTAGCGTCATAATGCCGATTGCGCCCGCATCAGGAACGCCGATTTTCTTCGCCAGTTCCTCGCCGGGATGCGCGATGAGATGCGCCAGTGTGACCTGTTTACCGGGCACAAATTCCTGAATGATGCGTTCTTTATCCATGAGTCGCCGCCTGTGAAAAACTTTCGTGTATCGTGACAATTTTTCGTCAGAGTAAATAACAAAATTCGGCAAGCGCGTTTAAAAGGTGAGGTAGATCACTAAGAATGGAGAGATATTTACTGTTATGAATAAACTTTCATATGCGAGGCATGAATATAAATAAAATAATATCGAGATATTTTATATACTGATTTTTTTATTATTCGCAAACTCAGTAATAAACTTTACTAATATATTGCAGCTAAACCGCTTACCCTGAATATTCAGGGTAAGCGTGAGAGTTAAAAAAGAATTACAGCGGTTGGGTTTGCGCTTCAACCACGGCCAGCGCCACCATGTTGACGATACGACGTACCGATGCGATCGGCGTTAACACGTGAACCGGTTTCGCCACGCCCATCAGCACCGGGCCGACAGTCACACCTTCCGAGCTGGAAACGCGCAATAAGTTGTAACTAATGCGGGCAGCTTCCATGTTCGGCATCACCAGAATATTAGCGGAACCTTTCAAAGGGCTGTCCGGCATACGGTCGCTGCGAATCGCTTCCACCAGCGCTGCATCGCCGTGCATTTCACCATCAATCATCAGTTCTGGTGCACGTTCCCTGACCAGTTCCAGCGCCTGACGCATTTTGCTCGACGACGGGCAGTCAGAAGAACCAAAGTTGGAGTGCGACAACAGAGCCACACGCGGCTCAATGCCAAAACGACGAACAGTTTCTGCCGCCATCAAGGTGATCTCCGCCAGCTCTTCTGCGTCTGGTTCGTCATTGACGTAGGTATCGGCAATAAAGGTGTTACCACTCGGCAGCAGCAGCGCGTTCATGGCACCTGCGGTGTGAACGCCATCGCGATAACCAAAGACATTTTTCACCACGCTAAAATGTTCATGATAATCGCCCACCGTACCGCAGATCATTGCATCGGCTTCGCCACGCTGAACCATGATTGCGCCGATCACTGTCGGGTTACTGATCAATGCACGCTGCGCCTGTTCCTGAGTGACACCGCGACGCTTCATGATCTGGAAGTATTCAGTCCAGTACTCTTTAAAGCGCGGATCGGATTCGTTATTGACGATCTCAAAATCAACGCCCGCTTTGATCTGCAAGCCCAGTTTCTGAATGCGCATTTCGATCACGTTCGGACGACCGATAAGGATCGGTTTCGCCAGCCCCAGCGTTACCAGTTCCTGAGTGGCATGCAGAACGCGCGCCTCTTCCCCTTCCGGCAGAACTACGCGCTTCGGCGCTTTGCGAGCCTGGGAGAAAATCGGCTTCATAAACAGGTTAGTTTTGTAAACGAACTCTGTCAGCTTGTCGATGTAGACGTCGAAATCAGCAATCGGACGCGTCGCCACGCCCGACTCCATCGCCGCTTTCGCCACCGCAGGAGCGATCTTAACGATCAAGCGCGGATCAAACGGTTTTGGAATGATGTATTCCGGACCAAAGCTCAGATCCTGATCGCCATACGCTGAAGCCACCACTTCACTCTGTTCCGCATGGGCCAGTTCTGCAATCGCGCGTACCGCCGCCAGTTTCATCTCTTCGTTGATGGCGGTTGCGCCAACGTCCAGCGCGCCACGGAAGATAAACGGGAAGCAAAGGACGTTGTTCACCTGGTTCGGGTAGTCGGAACGGCCGGTACAGATGATGGCATCCGGACGCACTTCTTTCGCCAGCGGCGGCAGAATTTCCGGTTCCGGGTTCGCCAGCGCCAGGATCATTGGCGCACGGGCCATTTTCTTCACCATTTCCTGGGTCAGCACTTTCGGGCCGGAACATCCCAGGAAAATATCCGCGCCTTCAATCACATCATCGAGGGTACGTTTGCCGTCATCCACCACCGCATATGCGGCTTTGGTTTCCGCCATGTTTGGCTCACGGCCCTGATAGATAACGCCTTTTGAATCGCAAACCACGATGTTATGTTTTTGCAGACCCAGCGCTACCAGCAGGTTCATACAGGCGATTGCTGCGGCACCCGCGCCAGAAACCACCATCCGCACGTCGGAGATGTTTTTCTCCACCACGCGCAAGCCGTTGAGGATGGCGGCAGTGCTGATGATTGCCGTGCCGTGCTGATCGTCGTGGAATACCGGAATATTCATTCGCTCGCGCAGTTTCTGTTCAATATAGAAACATTCTGGCGCTTTAATGTCTTCGAGGTTGATGCCGCCGAAGGTCGGTTCGAGCGCAGCGACGACTTCAATAAATTTGTCCGGGTCGAGTTCATCAACTTCAATGTCAAATACATCAATCCCGGCGAATTTCTTAAACAGAACGCCCTTGCCTTCCATCACCGGTTTGCCTGCCAGCGCGCCAATGTTGCCTAACCCCAGCACCGCCGTACCGTTAGAGATCACCGCTACCAGGTTACCGCGCGCGGTATATTTGTAGGCTTTTAACGGGTCTTTTTCGATTTCAAGACAAGGTGCGGCAACGCCTGGTGAGTAGGCCAGCGCCAGATCGCGCTGCGTTGCCAGAGGCTTGGTTGGAGAAACCTGGATTTTCCCTGGAACTGGAAATTCATGGAAATCAAGTGCACTTTGTTTTAACTGGTCATCCATTTGGTTGTTCCTTTCACGTAACGTTCACAAATAAAGTGTGTGGGCAACAGCCCCTGCCCACAACGTGGCGCACATTATTACCTTGCCGGAGTCTACAGACTTTGAGCAAGTCCAAACTCTCACCATTAATATAATGTTTTGGTAATAATCCTATAACACTGATGTTACCTGCTTAATCCAGCAATACCATGCCTGTCTGCTATGCTTTTTTGATGCGTTTAGCGAAATTTCTCAGAAGTGTGAATTAACGCACTCATCTAACACTTTACTTTTCAAGGAGTATTTCCTATGAACGAGTTAGACGGCATCAAACAGTTCACCACTGTCGTGGCAGACAGCGGCGATATTGAGTCCATTCGCCATTATCATCCCCAGGATGCCACCACCAATCCTTCGCTGTTACTCAAGGCTGCCGGATTATCACAATATGAGCATTTAATAGACGATGCTATCGCCTGGGGTAGAAAAAATGGCAAAACCCAGGAACAACAGGTGGTCGCAGCGTGTGACAAACTGGCGGTCAATTTCGGTGCTGAAATTCTCAAAATCGTACCCGGTCGCGTGTCAACAGAAGTTGATGCACGCCTCTCTTTTGATAAAGAAAAGAGTATTGAGAAGGCGCGCCATCTGGTGGACTTGTATCAGCAACAAGGCGTTGAGAAATCACGCATTCTGATCAAACTGGCTTCGACCTGGGAAGGAATTCGCGCGGCAGAAGAGCTGGAAAAAGAAGGTATTAACTGCAACCTGACGCTGCTGTTTTCTTTTGCACAGGCGCGGGCCTGTGCAGAAGCAGGCGTTTTTCTGATTTCGCCGTTTGTCGGGCGTATTTATGACTGGTATCAGGCACGCAAGCCGATGGACCCGTATGTGGTGGAAGAAGATCCAGGCGTTAAATCAGTACGCAATATCTACGACTACTATAAGCAACACCACTATGAAACCATTGTGATGGGCGCGAGCTTCCGTCGCACCGAACAAATCCTCGCCTTAACCGGCTGCGACCGACTGACTATCGCACCGAATTTGCTGAAGGAGCTACAGGAAAAAGTTTCGCCAGTGGTACGTAAATTAATCCCACCTTCTCAGACGTTCCCACGCCCCGCTCCCATGAGCGAAGCGGAGTTCCGTTGGGAGCACAATCAGGATGCGATGGCGGTAGAAAAACTGTCTGAAGGCATTCGTCTGTTCGCCGTTGATCAACGCAAACTGGAAGATCTTCTTGCCGCCAAACTATAAACCAGCCACGGAGTGTTATATGTCCCGAAAAGACCTTGCCAATGCGATTCGCGCACTCAGTATGGATGCGGTACAAAAAGCCAATTCTGGTCATCCCGGCGCGCCGATGGGCATGGCTGATATTGCTGAAGTGCTGTGGAACGATTTTCTTAAACATAACCCCACCGACCCAACCTGGTATGATCGCGACCGCTTTATTCTTTCCAACGGTCACGCGTCGATGCTGCTCTACAGTTTGCTGCATCTGACCGGTTACGACCTGCCGCTGGAAGAGCTGAAGAACTTCCGTCAGTTGCATTCAAAAACCCCAGGTCACCCGGAGATTGGTTATACGCCAGGTGTTGAAACCACCACCGGTCCACTTGGACAAGGTTTGGCGAACGCCGTCGGGCTGGCGATAGCAGAGCGTACACTGGCGGCGCAGTTTAACCAGCCGGATCATGAAATTGTCGATCACTTCACCTATGTGTTTATGGGCGACGGTTGCCTGATGGAAGGTATTTCCCACGAAGTCTGTTCGCTGGCGGGCACGCTGGGGCTGGGCAAACTGATTGGTTTTTACGATCATAACGGTATTTCCATCGACGGTGAAACCGAAGGCTGGTTTACCGACGATACAGCAAAACGTTTTGAAGCCTATCACTGGCATGTGATCCACGAGATCGACGGTCACGATCCGCAGGCGGTGAAGGAAGCGATCCTTGAAGCGCAAAGCGTGAAAGATAAGCCGTCGCTGATTATCTGCCGTACGGTGATTGGCTTTGGTTCGCCGAATAAAGCAGGTAAGGAAGAGGCGCACGGCGCACCGCTGGGGGAAGAAGAAGTAGCGCTGGCACGGCAAAAACTGGGCTGGCACCATCCGCCATTTGAGATCCCTAAAGAGATTTATCACGCCTGGGATGCCCGCGAAAAAGGCGAAAAAGCGCAGCAGAGCTGGAATGAGAAGTTTGCCGCCTATAAAAAGGCTCATCCGCAACTGGCAGAAGAGTTTACCCGTCGGATGAGCGGCGGTTTGCCGAAGGACTGGGAGAAAACGACTCAGAAATATATCAATGAGTTGCAGGCGAATCCGGCGAAAATCGCTACCCGTAAGGCTTCGCAAAATACGCTTAACGCTTACGGGCCGATGCTGCCTGAGTTGCTCGGCGGTTCGGCGGATCTGGCTCCCAGCAACCTGACCATCTGGAAAGGTTCTGTGTCGCTGAAGGAAGATCCGGCGGGCAACTACATTCACTACGGGGTGCGTGAATTTGGTATGACCGCTATCGCCAACGGCATCGCGCACCACGGCGGCTTTGTGCCGTATACCGCGACGTTCCTGATGTTTGTTGAATACGCCCGTAACGCCGCGCGGATGGCGGCACTAATGAAAGCGCGGCAGATTATGGTTTATACCCACGACTCAATTGGTCTGGGCGAAGATGGTCCTACGCACCAGGCTGTTGAGCAACTGGCCAGTCTGCGCTTAACGCCAAATTTCAGCACCTGGCGACCGTGCGATCAGGTGGAAGCAGCGGTGGGCTGGAAGCTGGCCGTTGAGCGCCACAACGGACCGACGGCACTGATCCTCTCCAGGCAGAATCTGGCACAGGTAGAACGAACACCGGATCAGGTTAAAGAGATTGCTCGTGGCGGTTATGTGCTGAAAGACAGCGGCGGTAAGCCAGATATTATTTTGATTGCCACCGGTTCAGAGATGGAAATCACCCTGCAAGCGGCAGAGAAATTAGCGGGAGAAGGTCGCAATGTACGCGTAGTTTCCCTGCCCTCGACCGATATTTTCGATGCCCAGGATGAGAAATATCGGGAGTCGGTACTGCCTTCAAATGTTTCTGCCCGCGTGGCAGTAGAAGCGGGTATTGCCGATTACTGGTACAAATATGTTGGTCTGAAAGGGGCAATTGTCGGGATGACCGGCTATGGGGAATCTGCTCCGGCAGATAAGCTGTTCCCGTTCTTTGGCTTTACCGCCGAGAATATTGTGGCAAAAGCGCATAAGGTGCTGGGAGTGAAAGGTGCCTGATGCTGTATGTTCCCCTCACCCTAACCCTCTCCCAGAGGGGCGAGGGGACGGTCCGTGCGCTTTTTAGGGCCGCATCTGCGATTTTGTTTAACGGGTGATCCACAACGTGGGCCAGGCGTCTGGCCCATGCCAGTTATCACAGGTGGGTTCTGCGGCGTAACGCACCAGGCGAAAACGCTGACCGTCAAAGCGCCAGCGCGCCTGAATGCCACAATCGCTTAATCCGCGCCCTTTTGCTAAGGTCACCAGTTCACGCGATTTTTCATCGAATGTTGCGTTCATCAGTTCCAGTTCATTCGTCTCCTGACCGCTGTTGAACGGCAAACGTAACCGAACCGGGCGCGAGGCTAGCGGCTTTTTACGCGACACAATCCATGCCAAATCAATGGTGTTATAGGCCCCTGCCTCACAGCTAATCATCATCAGCGCTTTATCATCGGTCAGCGCAGTGACATTCACCTCACGACGTAACGGATCAAGCGAGCAGCGCAGACCATTCATCCGCCAGTTTCCATAATCCAGCAAATCGTTGCGTTCTTCGAGTGAGAGTGGCGTCGGCGTTGGGTTAACCACCGCGACCTCTTTCAGCGCAGGCGCTGGCGGTACGCTGAGCGGCGGTTCGTCCCCTTTCTTTATCCACGCGGTCTCACTGCCAACGCGCTTTTGCTGGGCATCAATAAACAACAACGCCGCTTTTAAGCCACTCAGAGAAATAGTCTGATTGCCGTCGCGTAAGGTGATCGCCCTCCCTTCCTGAATCATCTGCAAAAACGCGGTGATGGTTGCCGTATCATCGGTTACTAATAACCATGGTGAAATCCGCCACTTGTCACCACTTAACGCCAACGGCTCACCATCTAACAGCAGCCGTGGCGCTATCTCCCCTTCAGACGCATCCGGCGACTTCAACCCGCCGCGCTCAATACGTAAAACGGCATCGGTATGCGCCCCGGCGCTGCGGCTCAGGGTCATCACCAGTCCGTTATGATCGCCCGTATTACGCGCCACGCAGAAGTTTTGGTTATTACAGGTGACCTGCCAGTCGGAAAACGCCCGTTGCGCTGGTGCCGCCCACACCAAAGACGTCGGCAACAAAGCGAAAAAAAAGAGAAGGAAAATGCGATAGCGCATGGACGGTACGACCCCAGAAGTTCAAACAAACAGCACAAGTCGTATCTTCGTTGCGCAGGTAGCGCGGCTCAATCGGATTTGTCGGATTGAGCCAATAATAAACAACGAAATATTATTGTTATTTTTCAGTCCATTAAATGTGACATTTGCAAATAGTTAAGCAATAACACCGTCTTACCGTCACGTATCTCGCCGGTTTTGATCATCTCCAGCGCCTGGCTGAACGGCAGCTCGAGCACTTCAATATCTTCATCTTCGACACCACCGCCCGCGTTAGCGCGCTGGCTGTCACTGTATTCGGCGATAAAGAAGTGGATTAGCTCAGTCACACCGCCTGGCGACATATACAGTTCAAATAATTTGCGGACTTCGCCAACTTCATAGCCCGTCTCTTCAATCGCTTCTTTGCGAATGCACACTTCCGGTTCGTCGTTATCCAGCAGCCCGGCGCAGGTTTCAATCAGTTGCCCGCTTTCATTGCCATTAACCCAGGTAGCGACGCGGAACTGGCGAATCAGAACCACGGTCTTTTTCTTCGCGTTGTACAGGAGGATCGTCGCACCATTACCGCGATCGTAAACTTCACGTTTATGACGGATAACTTCGCCATCTTTGCGCGTGAGATCGTAAGTAATGTTGTGCAGGGTGAAATAGTTATCGGAGAGAATTTTGTCTTTAATGAGGGTGATTTGTTGCGTCATACCGACTCCACAGCGCGAAATGAACAATTATCTTACGCTGTGAAGCCGGGTTTGTCTGCGCAGGCTATCAGTGAGATTTGACTGATTTTACCCCCAGCCAGTCAATAATCCCCTGTGCCGCATGACGTCCTTCTGCCATTGCGGTAACCACCAGATCCGCACCACGCACGGCGTCACCACCGGCGAAGATTTTCGGATTCGTGGTCTGATAACGGTACTGGCTTTCCACATCCGCGATGATGCGGCCCCATTTGTCTACCGTTACACCGTGCGACTCCAGCCACGGCATCCCGTGCGGATTGAAGCCAAACGCCATAATCACCGCATCGGCTGGCATGACAAATTCACTGCCTTCCACCGGCACTGGACGCCGACGCCCCTGGGCATCCGGCTCGCCAAGACGCGTGCGCAGGAAACGAATCCCGCAGACGTGACCTTGTTCATTCAGTTCAAGCGCCACCGGCTGGACGTTAAATTCGAAGTTGGCCCCCTCTTCACGGGCGTTCTTCACCTCTTTCTTCGAGCCTGGCATGTTAGCTTCATCACGACGATAAGCGCAGGTGACGTTACTCGCGCCGTGGCGCAGCGCAGTACGCACACAGTCCATCGCGGTGTCGCCGCCGCCCAGTACCACGACGTTAAGTCCGGCAGTATTGATAAACGGCTCTTCCGGTAGCTCTTCGAGTCCCATCACCTGTTTAGTATTGGCGATGAGGAACGGCAGCGCGTCATAAACGCCCGGCGCATCTTCATTGGGTAAACCCGCTTTCATGGAGCGGTAAGTGCCTACGCCAACGAAGACCGCGTCGTATTGTTCCAAAAGCGAATTCAAAGAGACATCTTTACCCACTTCACAATTGAGTTCGAAGTGAATCCCCATCGCGCTGAAGATTTCCCGACGGCGTGCCAGCAGGGATTTATCCAGTTTGAAAGAAGGAATGCCGAAAGTGAGCAAGCCACCGATTTCTGGATGGCGATCGTACACCGTCACCGCCACGCCATTGCGGGTGAGAACATCTGCACAGGCCAGCCCTGCCGGACCCGCACCGATAATCGCCACCCGCTTGTCCACTTTGGTGACATGGCTTAAGTCAGGACGCCAACCTTTCGCCAACGCCTGATCTGAAATGTAGCGTTCAATGTTACCGATAGTTACTGCGCCGTGCTCATCGCGAATAGTACAGGCACCTTCACACAAACGGTCTTGCGGGCAAACGCGTCCGGTAATTTCCGGCAGGGTGTTGGTCTGGTGAGAAAGCTCGACGGCGGCGTCGATGTTTCCGGCTTTCACCAGTTCAATCCACTGCGGAATATGGTTATGCAGCGGGCAGGTCCATTCACAAACGCTGTGCTCGCCGCACTTAAGGCAGCGCGAGGCTTCCCGTTGTGCCTGATCGGCACGGAATGGCAGATAAATTTCATCAAAACCGGTTTTACGCGCTTCAATCGCCAGTTTGTCCGGCTCGCCACGCGCGGGCGTTGCCTGCATTTGCTCGACTTTACTCATTACCGGCATTTCTTGAGCCGCGGTACTGGCATGCCACGGTTGATGTTCCTGACGTGCGGTACGCAAGCGGCGGGATTTCGCCATGCCGGAGAGTGCGGCATCAGTGACCAGTTGCAGCGCGTCTGCCGGGCAATTCTCGACACAGGCAGGACCGTTTTCGCGCCCTGCACAAAGGTCGCATTTATGCGCCGTGGCTTTTACTTTTCCTACCGCAACGGGTGTCAGAACGATTTGCATCGTACCAAATGGACAGGCCACCACGCAGGATTTACAGCCAATACACTTTTGCTGATTGACCTGAATGCTGTCATCAACGTGGCTGATTGCGCCATTAGGGCAGCTACGGGCGCAGGGCGCATCTTCGCAATGGTGACAGGTCACTGCACTACGTTGCTGCTGATGTTTGATAACCGTAATTCGGGGATGAAAATGGTGTTGGCTCAGGACATGTTGCTCGTCATTGTGAGCCATGACACAGGCGATTTCACAAGCATGACAACCCAGACATTGCTGACTGTTGGCCATAATAAAACGATTCATAACGACCTTCTTTTTTGGTTGTAAAAACCTTATTCTTTATATGAGTGTTGTTATTACCCGACTTACAGGGGAATCGGCAATGTTCATGTGCCCAGAATAAGTAACTATTTCGCTATAAACTGTGGCAGATCAAATAATCCCATCACTGACTAAATTGTGTTTCAGCGAACTGGAACATTAATGATTTTTTGTGGAGAAGACGCGTGTGATTGTTAAACGACCCGTCTCGGCCAGTCTGGCCCGGGCCTTTTTTTACATTGTGCTGCTGTCGATTCTTTCCACGGGTATCGCTCTGCTAACTCTGGCGAGCAGTTTGCGCGACGCTGAGGCTATCAATATTGCCGGATCGCTGCGTATGCAGAGTTACCGCCTGGGCTACGACTTGCAAAGTGGCAGTCCACAACTCAATGCACATCGCCAGTTATTTCAGCAGGCACTGCATTCACCGGTATTAACCAATCTCAACGTCTGGTATGTGCCAGAAGCAGTAAAAACCCGCTATGCGCATCTGAATGCCAACTGGCTGGAGATGAATAATCGGCTCAGCAAGGGCGACTTGCCGTGGTATCAGGCCAATATTAATAATTATGTTAATCAGATAGACCTGTTCGTGCTGGCTTTACAGCACTACGCTGAACGCAAAATGCTGCTGGTGGTGGCAATTTCCCTGGCTGGCGGCATCGGTATTTTCACGCTGGTCTTTTTTACTTTGCGCCGCATACGCCATCAGGTGGTTGCCCCGCTGAATCAGCTGGTTACCGCCAGTCAGCGTATTGAACACGGGCAGTTCGACTCGCCGCCGCTGGATACCAGCCTGCCGAATGAGCTTGGCCTGCTTGCAAAAACCTTTAACCAGATGTCGAGCGAGCTGCATAAATTGTACCGTTCGCTGGAGGCGTCAGTAGAAGAAAAGACCCGCGATCTCCACGAGGCCAAGCGTCGTCTGGAGGTGTTGTATCAGTGTTCGCAGGCGCTGAACACCAGCCAGATTGATGTGCATTGTTTCCGCCATATTTTGCAGATTGTTCGCGACAATGAAGCGGCTGAATATCTGGAGTTAAATGTCGGTGAAAACTGGCGGATTAGCGAAGGGCAACCAAACCCGGAATTGCCGATGCAGATTTTACCGGTGACAATGCAAGAGACGGTTTACGGCGAACTGCACTGGCAAAATAGTCACGTTTCATCATCAGAACCGCTGCTTAACAGCGTTTCGTCGATGCTGGGACGCGGTTTGTACTTTAATCAGGCGCAGAAGCATTTTCAGCAGTTATTGTTGATGGAAGAACGTGCGACCATCGCCCGCGAATTGCACGACTCGCTGGCTCAGGTACTTTCTTACTTACGTATCCAGTTGACGTTACTGAAGCGTTCGATACCGGAAGATAACGCCACCGCACAAAGTATCATGGCCGATTTTTCCCAGGCGTTGAATGATGCTTATCGGCAGTTACGCGAGCTGTTGACTACTTTCCGCCTGACGCTGCAGCAGGCGGATCTCCCCTCCGCGTTGAGGGAAATGCTGGATACGTTACAAAATCAAACCAGCGCCAAACTGACCCTCGACTGCCGTCTGCCAACCCTGGCGCTGGATGCGCAAATGCAGGTGCATTTGTTGCAAATTATTCGCGAAGCGGTGCTGAATGCGATGAAGCACGCCAACGCCAGCGAAATCGCCGTTAGCTGCGTCACCGCGCCGGATGGCAATCACACAGTCTATATTCGCGACAACGGGATTGGCATCGGTGAACCGAAAGAACCCGAAGGCCATTATGGTCTGAATATCATGCGCGAACGCGCGGAAAGATTGGGTGGGACGCTGACTTTTTCACAACCTTCCGGCGGCGGCACGTTAGTGAGTATTAGCTTTCGCTCTGCGGAGGGTGAGGAAAGTCAGCTGATGTAATGCCTCTTATTGACCAAAGAATAGTGGCACTTAAGGTTCAGTATAAAAGGGCATGATAATTTACATTAACTCCTTTTTTTCTCCACGATTGGCTCGTACCTTGCCGCTACAGTGAAGCAAGTCAAGCCTACAACGATACGCAGAAACACGAGGTCCTCTTTTAATGGCGAATTTCTTTATTGATCGCCCCATTTTTGCCTGGGTGCTGGCAATCCTGTTGTGTCTGACAGGTACCCTGGCGATTTTTTCATTGCCCGTTGAACAATACCCCGATCTCGCGCCACCGAATGTGCGAGTGACCGCTAACTATCCCGGCGCATCGGCCCAGACGCTGGAAAACACCGTGACCCAGGTTATCGAGCAAAATATGACGGGCCTCGATAATCTGATGTATATGTCATCTCAGAGCAGCGGCACCGGTCAGGCATCTGTCACGTTAAGTTTTAAAGCAGGCACCGATCCGGACGAAGCCGTGCAGCAAGTACAAAACCAGCTGCAATCAGCCATGCGAAAGTTACCGCAGGCGGTGCAAAATCAGGGCGTGACGGTGCGTAAAACCGGCGATACCAACATTCTGACCATTGCCTTCGTCTCTACCGATGGTTCGATGGATAAACAGGATATTGCCGATTACGTTGCCAGTAATATTCAGGATCCGTTAAGCCGCGTGAATGGCGTTGGGGATATCGATGCCTATGGTTCGCAATATTCCATGCGTATCTGGCTGGACCCGGCGAAACTCAACAGTTTCCAGATGACGGCTAAAGATGTCACCGATGCCATTGAATCACAGAACGCGCAGATTGCGGTTGGGCAACTTGGTGGTACGCCTTCCGTCGATAAGCAGGCGCTCAACGCCACCATTAACGCCCAGTCACTGCTGCAAACACCAGAACAGTTCCGCGATATCACCTTGCGGGTGAATCAGGACGGCTCAGAGGTAAGGCTGGGCGATGTCGCCACCGTCGAAATGGGGGCGGAGAAATACGATTATCTTAGCCGCTTCAATGGTAAGCCAGCCTCCGGGTTGGGGGTAAAACTGGCCTCCGGCGCGAACGAAATGGCGACAGCGGAGCTGGTGCTCAATCGTCTCGACGAGCTGGCGCAGTATTTCCCGCACGGACTGGAATACAAGGTGGCGTATGAAACCACCTCGTTTGTTAAAGCCTCCATTGAAGACGTGGTGAAAACGCTGCTGGAAGCTATCGCTCTGGTTTTCCTCGTTATGTATCTGTTCCTGCAAAACTTCCGCGCCACGCTGATACCCACTATCGCCGTGCCGGTGGTGTTGATGGGAACCTTCTCCGTACTTTACGCCTTCGGTTACAGCGTCAACACCTTAACCATGTTCGCAATGGTACTGGCGATCGGTCTGCTGGTGGATGACGCCATCGTGGTGGTGGAAAACGTCGAACGTATTATGAGTGAGGAAGGACTCACTCCTCGCGAAGCCACACGTAAATCGATGGGGCAGATCCAGGGGGCACTGGTCGGGATTGCGATGGTGCTTTCGGCGGTATTTGTGCCAATGGCCTTCTTCGGCGGCACCACCGGTGCCATCTATCGCCAGTTCTCTATTACCATTGTTGCGGCGATGGTGCTGTCAGTACTGGTAGCGATGATCCTCACTCCGGCTCTGTGTGCCACGCTACTTAAGCCACTGAAAAAGGGTGAGCATCACGGGCAAAAAGGCTTTTTTGCCTGGTTTAACCAGATGTTTAACCGCAACGCCGAACGCTACGAAAAAGGGGTGGCGAAAATTCTCCACCGCAGCCTGCGCTGGATTGTGATTTATGTCCTGCTGCTTGGCGGCATGGTGTTCCTGTTCCTGCGTTTGCCGACGTCGTTCTTACCGCTGGAAGACCGTGGCATGTTTACTACCTCGGTACAATTGCCCAGCGGTTCAACCCAACAACAGACCCTGAAAGTCGTTGAGCAAATCGAGAAATATTACTTCACCCATGAAAAAGACAACATCATGTCGGTGTTTGCCACTGTTGGTTCTGGCCCTGGGGGTAACGGGCAAAACGTGGCGCGAATGTTTATCCGCCTGAAAGACTGGAGCGAACGCGACAGTAAGACCGGCACCTCGTTTGCCATTATCGAGCGTGCAACGAAGGCGTTTAACAAGATTAAAGAAGCTCGCGTTATCGCCAGCAGCCCGCCAGCAATTAGCGGTCTTGGCAGTTCTGCGGGTTTTGATATGGAGTTGCAGGACCACGCTGGAGCAGGTCACGATGCGCTGATGGCAGCACGTAACCAGTTGCTGGCGCTGGCGGCGGAAAACCCGGAGCTAACCCGTGTGCGCCATAACGGCCTCGACGACAGTCCGCAGTTGCAGATTGATATCGACCAGCGTAAAGCTCAGGCGCTGGGCGTTGCTATCGACGATATTAACGACACACTGCAAACCGCCTGGGGTTCGAGCTATGTGAATGACTTTATGGATCGCGGTCGCGTGAAGAAAGTCTATGTGCAGGCAGCTGCGCCGTATCGCATGCTGCCAGATGACATTAATCTCTGGTATGTCCGAAATAAAGATGGCGGCATGGTGCCCTTCTCTGCTTTCGCGACCTCACGCTGGGAAACAGGCTCGCCGCGTCTGGAACGCTATAACGGTTATTCTGCGGTAGAGATTGTCGGGGAAGCCGCACCGGGGGTCAGTACTGGTACGGCGATGGATATTATGGAATCGTTAGTGAAGCAGCTGCCAAACGGCTTTGGTCTGGAGTGGACGGCGATGTCGTATCAGGAGCGGCTTTCCGGCGCGCAGGCTCCGGCGCTGTACGCCATTTCCTTGCTGGTGGTATTCCTGTGTCTGGCGGCGCTGTATGAAAGCTGGTCGGTGCCGTTCTCGGTAATGCTGGTCGTGCCGCTGGGGGTTATCGGCGCGCTGCTGGCAACCTGGATGCGCGGGCTGGAAAACGATGTTTACTTCCAGGTGGGTCTGTTAACGGTCATTGGTTTATCGGCGAAAAACGCTATCCTGATCGTCGAGTTTGCTAACGAGATGAACCAAAAAGGCCACGACCTGTCTGAAGCGACGCTCCACGCCTGCCGTCAGCGTTTACGCCCGATTCTGATGACCTCGCTGGCATTTATCTTCGGCGTATTGCCAATGGCAACCAGCACAGGTGCCGGTTCCGGTGGTCAGCATGCGGTGGGTACTGGCGTAATGGGCGGGATGATTTCGGCCACTATTCTGGCTATTTACTTCGTGCCGCTGTTCTTTGTGCTGGTGCGCCGCCGCTTCCCGCTGAAGCCGCGCCCGGAATAAGCAATAAAAAAGGCGACATGCCAATGTGTCGCCCTTTTCAACTTTCCGATTAAGAACCTGCTCAGCGGGTTCTTGCTGTTTGTACTTTGTCTCAGGAATTACTTACGAAGCATAACTTCGATAAAGTCTTTCCAGTTCCCCAGTTCACGTTCAATCATAACAACCTCTCTTATAATTATGGGTATTCTACGGAAACAATATACCGTGGTGAAGCTAATTTACTCGATTGCTGCGATGACTACCTCCGGGGGGACAAATCTTATGTAAATACTATGGTCCTGCGGTGATGATTTGTATGTGATACACAGCAACATTTCGAGATATTCATACGGCATCTAATACTGATTTAATTCTGGTTAAAATACAGACAGATAACAAGATGAATATTCTTAATGTTTACGTTAAAAATGTTTAATATTATTTAATAGTTGTTAATTTGAATACTTCGATAATGTTATATTTCCTGATAATCATTTGCAGGCAAAATGTTTTCACCCTTAAATGAGTATTTATTCTCATAAATCGAAAAAGGATTCATTATGGTTACACTTTACGGTATCAAAAATTGTGACACCATTAAAAAGGCTCGCCGTTGGCTGGAAGCCAATAACATCGACTATCGTTTTCATGATTACCGCGTCGATGGGCTGGACAGCGAATTATTGAACGGTTTTATCAACGAATTAGGCTGGGAAGCGTTACTCAACACCCGTGGTACAACCTGGCGTAAACTGGACGAAACCACCCGCAATAAAATCACCGATGCGGCCTCTGCGGCGACATTAATGACTGAAATGCCTGCAATTATCAAACGTCCATTGCTCTGCGCGCCTGGTAAGCCTATGCTGCTGGGTTTTAGTGATTCCAGTTATCAGCAATTTTTCCATGAGGTGTAGTCTATGTCGTGCCCGGTTATTGAGCTGACACAACAGCTTATTCGCCGCCCTTCCCTGAGTCCTGATGACGCAGGATGCCAGGCTTTGTTGATTGAACGTTTGCAGGCGATCGGTTTTACCGTTGAACGCATGGACTTTGCCGATACGCAGAATTTTTGGGCATGGCGCGGGCAGGGTGAAACGTTAGCCTTTGCCGGGCATACCGACGTGGTGCCGCCTGGCGACGCCGACCGTTGGATCAATCCGCCGTTTGAACCAACCATTCGTGACGGCATGTTATTCGGGCGCGGTGCGGCAGATATGAAAGGCTCGCTGGCGGCGATGGTGGTAGCGGCAGAACGCTTTGTCGCACAACATCCCAACCATACGGGGCGACTGGCATTTCTGATCACCTCTGATGAAGAAGCTAGTGCCCACAATGGTACGGTAAAAGTCGTCGAAGCGTTAATGGCGCGTAATGAGCGTCTCGATTACTGTCTGGTTGGCGAACCGTCGAGTATCGAAGTGGTAGGTGATGTGGTGAAAAATGGTCGTCGCGGATCGTTAACCTGCAACCTCACCATTCATGGCGTGCAGGGGCATGTTGCCTACCCACATCTGGCTGACAATCCGGTACATCGCGCAGCACCTTTCATTAATGAATTAGTGGCTATTGAGTGGGATCAGGGTAATGAATTCTTCCCGGCGACCAGTATGCAGATTGCCAATATTCAGGCGGGAACGGGCAGTAACAACGTTATTCCGGGTGAACTGTTTGTGCAGTTTAACTTCCGCTTCAGCACCGAACTGACTGATGAGATGATCAAAGCGCAGGTACTTGCCCTGCTTGAAAAACATCAACTGCGTTATACGGTGGAATGGTGGCTTTCCGGGCAGCCATTTTTGACCGCGCGCGGTAAACTGGTGGATGCGGTCGTTAACGCGGTTGAGCACTATAATGAAATTAAACCGCAGCTACTGACCACAGGCGGAACGTCCGACGGGCGCTTTATTGCCCGCATGGGGGCGCAGGTGGTGGAACTCGGGCCGGTCAATGCCACTATTCATAAAATTAATGAATGTGTGAACGCTGCCGACCTGCAGCTACTTGCCCGTATGTATCAACGTATCATGGAACAGCTCGTCGCCTGATGAGTGGTTCTGCAAGAGGAAATAAGCATGGACTGGCTGGCTAAATATTGGTGGATTCTGGTGATTGTCTTTTTGGTAGGCGTCCTGCTGAACGTGATTAAAGATCTCAAGCGCGTCGACCATAAGAAATTTCTCGCCAACAAGCCGGAGCTTCCCCCGCATCGTGATTTCAACGATAAGTGGGACGATGACGACGACTGGCCGAAAAAGGATCAACCGAAGAAGTAAGCTGAGTGGCCGGATAAGGCGTTAACGCCGCATCCGGCCATGATGCCTGATACGGTCTTATCAGGCCTACCCGGCTATTATTACATCATTTCAATCACATCATCATCGCCAGGCTTACCGCCACTTAGCGCTTCGTCGAAATAATGTTTCGGAATGGTATAACGCAAGTGATCCAGGGCAAATTGCATACTGCGATTGTCGATCGCATGGCCTAAATCCTCCACGATATCCAGCGTCACATCACCACCGGCACTGATTAACGCTTCCTGCGCCGCAACCGCATGCGCCAGATCGATAACAGGATCTTCACCGCCATGAATCAGGTGAATTGTCGTGGCTGTAGACGCGGTTTCCGGCAGGCTCGCGTAGCGTCCGTTGAAGGCAATGACGCGCGAAGCAAGGCCCGGTTCGGCTTTAATGCTCTCCAGCGCCATAATCGCGCCTTGTGAGAAACCGATTAGCGCCGTGGCGTTAGCCCCTACTCCGCTCTGTTTCTGCCAGTAGCGCACCGTTTCAATAAACGTCGGCATGATGGCATCCACACGTGCCTGGCGATTATCTTCCGTAATACCCTGCACCGAAAACCACTGACGCCCCGCCGGATTACCGCTCGGCTCCACGCCACCGACACTCACCACCAGCGCATCAGGAAACAGCGGTGCAAACCAGCTACCTATTTCCCCCATTGCCACCGGGTTATCCCCGACACCGTGGAAAAGCAGTAACAACTGTTGTGCTGGTTTATCCGGGCTTTGAACAACAAAATGGTCATGTTTCATGGCGAACTCCTTAACTGATGTCATTAATTTTACGCCGCTGACTCACAATGACCATGGGAGAAAATTGAAGGAGTCAGTGAAAAAATTGCCATTGCGTTATGCGATCGCGCAGACGCTCAGTGCGAACATAATTAAGTGCGAACAGCGCCTGCGCGGCTTCTTCGCGTTGACGGACCAGTAACAGCTTACGGCCTGAAAGTTTAAGTGTGGTACATAACTGCGCGTCACTGGCGTTTTTCTGTAAACGCCCACGCAGCGCCGGTAATGCCAGTTCGCTGGTTTGTAACAGACGCATTAAGCAACCTAACGACGTTAATAGCGGACGATGAGCGAAAGCAAAACCGGCCAGTTCAAGCCAGTCGTCGTCAGAAAGGACGGCATCGTTTAGTGGATCAACAGGGAGCGTTTCGCCATTCCACTGCGCGAGAGCTTGCGCATCGCGACGTAAACGGTAATGCTCACGTTCAGCCAGCTGTTTACCCGCATCACTCATCGGTAACAACGCCATCGCCGTATAGCAACCGCTGCTGGCTTCACGATGATTACCCATTCGCACCAGCACAAAACCGCAGCGTTGCCAGAAACGCCATAACTCCCCGGTGTAACCAAAACTCACCGAAAGATAGTCGAGGTCACGCGTATATTGCAAAGCACCAGCAATAAGTTGCCGCCCTGTGCCTTCCCGCTGACGAGCCGGATGAACTGCTATCCGGCTGACCCGCCGTCCGCGCAATGTCGCCGCCAGAGGATTGCTGCCGTGCGCCGCCAGCGACTGAGCCACCAGATTACCCCGCGGGCGACGAAAACCCGCCCATACCGCCTGACTGAGTTGTTGAGATAATCCCCCCTCATCCACCAGCCACAGCGCCCCGGCAATCTCGTTGTCGCCAGCCGCCTGTAAAAAATGTTGCCCTGGTGCATCCATCATGCGGCGTAAATCCAGCGGCGAGGTCCGGTAGTGCGCACCAGACAATAGCTGATAAACCTTTAACGGCGTTTCTGGCTCACTTCGCCATAACGTCTGTTCAAATGCGGCAATGACGATATTGCCTTGTGGTGTATGGGTGAAGTTTTCATCGTCAAACACCAGTGCCTCACTAACCATTTTTTCCAGCGGGCATCCCTGCGCCCAGCGGATCGGCTGTTGTAGTTCAAAACGGTGTAAATGCGGAAAGCGAGCGCAAAATTTCAGCAAAAAACCACGTCCGGTGCCTTCGTAGCCCTGCACCGTAGTGGTTAACAACGTTCGAGGAAAACGCGATACCAGTTGATGCAACAACGGCGCAGGTATAGCTGCGGCTTCATCGACCACCAGCCAGTCGGCTTGCTCATCGCTGGCTAACAAGGCATCCGGCGCAATAAAGCGAAACTTCTCGCCCGCAAATTGTGCCAGTACATCCGTTGCCGCTTTTGCGGGCGCGGTGACAATCGCACTGCCCGCAATACGAGAAATGAGTTGCCCTGCCAACGCCGATTTACCGCGCCCACGCGCAGCAGTTACCGCTGCCACGCCCGGCGGCATGGTCAGTAGCTGCTGTAAGAGTTGCTGTTGTTCTGGTTGTGGTGCGCCGGTCGCGGGGTGCCAGTCAGTACGGGGAGTAAAATGCGCCAACGAGAACGGCTGGTTTTGCCGCCAGAGAATAGCGTCGTTATCCGCCGTAAGTACGCGTTTGAGATGCTGGACAAAATGCGGCGTCGCAATAGGGTCAGGGCAATCACTCCAGCGCAGCGAGTCGGCATCAGGTTGGTTTTCCCACTCTTCCCATACAGGGAGTAACAAAACCAGCCAACTTCCCGCTTTCAACGTTCCGCTAAGTGCCGCAAAGGCAGCGGCATCAAAGCCGTGGCGGGCGTCGAATACCGCATGCCGGAACTCGCGCCCAAGTAAAGTTTGTAGCGCCGAGGGTGAACAGTGGTTTTCAGCATCTGGCTGCGGCGAAATCCACAGCCAGTCGCCAGGTAAGGCATCACGCAACTTAAGCGCATGATCAAAACACCAACGCTCTTCCCCGCTCAACACCAGCAAGCGGCGGATCCCTTCACGTTTCATTTGCGCTGTTAATGTGTGAAGCGCAGTCAGTTCAGCCATCCCTGCCCCGGAAGTTAAATGCTTTTACCAAAAGTATTGCATTGTGCCGGATCGCCGCTGTCGAAACCACGTTTAAACCAGCTGTAGCGTTGCTGAGAAGTGCCATGAGTGAAACTGTCTGGTACTACTCGCCCCTGACTTTGCTGTTGTAAACGGTCATCGCCGATGGCCTGCGCCGCGTTCAGCGCCTCTTCCAGATCGCCGGTTTCCAGAACACCTTGCTGCTGCATACTATGCCCCCAGACACCGGCAAAACAGTCGGCCTGGAGTTCCATACGCACAGATAAGCGGTTTACTTCCGCCTGCGTCGCGTTTTGTTGCAGTTGACGAACTTTCGGCTCGATGCCTAACAGTTTCTGCACATGATGACCGACTTCATGGGCGATAACGTACCCCTGGGCAAAATCGCCATCCGCGCCAAGTTTGTCTTTCATGTCATCATAGAAGGAGAGATCGATATAAACTGTGCCATCCGCCGGGCAATAGAATGGCCCCATTATGGACTGGCCCGCCCCGCAGCCGGTACGCGTCATTCCACGGTACATGACCAGCTTCGGTTGCTGATAGGTTTTACCCATCTTCTCGAATTGCTGTCCCCAGGTGTCTTCCGTGGTTGCCAGAATCACCGAGGTGAATTTTGCGGCTTCGTCTTCATTAGGGCTAATTGACCGCGTTGATTGCTGTTGGGAAACCGGCTGTCCGGTCATCAACCCGGTTAAATCAACGCCATAGTAACCTGCAACCAGCACGACTATCAGTAAAATCAGCCCGCCTTTACCGCTTGGCAGGCGAAAACCTGGACCGCCCATTGACGGACCACCAGAGCTGTTGCGCCTGTCTTCAACATTGTCACTTTCACGTCGCCCTTGCCAACGCATAGATACCTCAACATTATATTCATTATAGAAATGATCGTAGGTGGTTCAGAGGAAGATTACCACAGGAAAGCGGGATGAAATGGCGGAGGAATGAGCGTTCAATGCACATCTTCCGAGAGCGGTTGTCTTGCCGTGCCAGCTGCACGGCAAGATGATGAGCAGAAAAATCAGTCCAGCTGTACACCCAGGCGGCGGGCGACGGCTTCATAGGCCTCGATCAGGCCACCGAGGCTCTGGCGGAAACGGTCTTTGTCCATTTTCTCCAGCGTTTCTTTGTCCCACAGGCGGCTGCCGTCCGGGGAGAACTCATCGCCCAGTACCACTTCACCTTTGTACAGGCCAAACTCCAGCTTGAAGTCGACCAGAATGAGACCAGCATCATCGAACAGTTTTTTCAGCACGTCGTTCGCTTTGTAGGTCAGCTCTTTCATACGCGCCAGGTTCTCTTTGCTCACCCAGCCAAAGGTTTCGCAGTAAGATTCGTTGACCATCGGATCGTGCATGGCGTCGTTTTTCAGGAACAGATCGAACAGCGGCGGGTTCAGCTCAATACCTTCTTCGATTCCAAGACGTTTCACCAGAGAGCCAGCAGCACGGTTACGCACGACACACTCAACCGGCACCATATCCAGCTTTTTGACCAGACATTCGGTATCGGAGAGCAGACGCTCCATTTGAGTCGGGATACCCGCTTCAGCCAGTTTGCTCATAATGAAGTAGTTGAACTTGTTGTTCACCATACCTTTGCGATCAAACTGCTCAATGCGCGCGCCATCCCCTGCTGACGTATCATTGCGGAATTCGAGCACCAACAGGTCCGGGTTTTCCGTGCTGTATACGGTTTTCGCTTTACCACGATACAACTCAGCTTGCTTTTGCATCTTTATCACTCCTGGGTGTGAATTAACGTTTTAAAATCTTTTGCTGTCTGGTGTGCCGGATGTTTTGTCGGATGCGGCGTAAACGCCTTATCCGACCTACGTCCGACAAACAAATTTCGTGCGAATTACCGCTAAAATCGCGTTTTTCTGTCGACGCACACGTTTGCGTATCATATCAGAAAAAAGGGCCGGATGACTCCAGCCCTGTATTTTTACTTGCTAAACGCAGCCTGGAAGACAGCTACCAGCGCGTCGTTCTGACTCTGAGTCAGAGTATGACCTTTCGGATCGATGAACTGTAGGCTGCTGCGGTTATCTAAATCGCCAACCTGCAGTTTATAGTCACCGGATGCCAGACCTGGATCGCTCGCGCCCAGTTCGTGCCATTCGCTGTCAGACAGCGGCTTATAAGTTACGGCCATGTTGCCCTGCGAACGGGTGCTGTCGGTCACTTTCATGCCCACTTTTTCCAGCGCAGCTGGCAGACGTTGCCAAACCACATTGAACGGCCCGCGTACGACCAGCATTGGTAAACCGGTGTCATCAGCTGCACTTTGTACGTCCATAGTGGTGGAGGCACGATTTTGCGCAGCGTTCGCGGCGTCAGTGGCAGATTTATCCAGACCGGCGGAAATAACGTTCATCATCTCCGTGCTGTAACGCTGCATGGAAGCCGCGTCTGCAACCGGTTTGCCCGCCTGTTCCAGGTTCAGCAGTTTAACCGTAACCGCCTGCTGATAACCCTGCGGCTTAACAGAGATTTGATAACGACCACGATACTGCTCGTCTTCGTCCAGACGGTTCCATTGTACCCAATCGGTGGTCAGTGTCTGACCAGCATCATCACGTTGGGTGATGGTGTAGTTTTTCGCCTGCAGCACGCTAACCACCTGCGGCCACAGAGTATTGCCACGACCATTTTCCACCAGCAATGAAGCGGTATCGCCCGTGAACTGGGTACGCGCGCCAGAAACCAGTGCCAGCGGCTGGGCTGGTGGACGAATGTCCAGCGCCTTACCGACAGCACCACTACCGTTGGTCACCGGGATTGCATAATCACCGGAGGTCACCGGCAAAATCATTCCAGCCGGGGCATGAAGCTCCGCAAGCGGTGCCGCTTCCAGGTAGGCTTCATCACCACTGACCTGACGCTTATAGCGTGAGTCAGAACTACAGGCAGCGAGTAATAAAACAAGCGAAACACCCGCAACCTTTGCCAGGCGCGACTTTTGAACAGAGTAAGCCATCAAATCTCCCTAAACTTTACAGCAAACCGGCATGCTTAAGCGCCGCTCTGACCGTCTCACGACCACTGTCGGTGATTGGTGTCATTGGCAGGCGCAGCGTATCGGTCGCCACAAGACCCAGTTCCTTACATGCCCATTTCACCGGGATTGGATTGGGTTCGACAAATAGTTTGTTGTGTAATGGCATCAGACGCTGATTAATAACGCGTGCCTCGGCAAAATGCCCTTCTGCTGCCAGTTTGCACATCTGGGCCATATCACGCGCTGCGACGTTAGCCGTAACGGAAATAACCCCATGACCGCCTAATTGCATGAAGTCCAGCGCGCTCGCATCATCGCCGCTCAGCAGAACAAAATCATCTGAAACCAGCTCTTTGATCTGGTTTACACGCGTTAAGTTCCCTGTTGCCTCTTTGATTCCGATAATATTTTTTACTTTCGCCAGACGGCCCACCGTTTCCGGGAGCAGATCGCAGCCAGTACGGGACGGCACATTATACAGAATTTGCGGCAGGTCAGTATGCTCAGCGATGGCTTTGAAATGCTGATACAAACCTTCTTGCGACGGACGATTGTAGTAAGGGGTTACCGTCAGGCAGCCGACGATACCGCTGTCATTGAAGCGCTGCGTCAGGCTAATGGCTTCCGCAGTAGCGTTAGCACCGGTCCCGGCAATCACCGGAATGCGCCCGTCAGCCAGCTCCAGCGTCATCATCACCACATCAGCATGTTCGTCATGATTTAAGGTAGCGGACTCGCCAGTGGTGCCAACAGAAACGATCGCCGAAGTACCGCTGGCGACATGATAATCAATCAGTTTTTTCAAGCTAGCCCGACAGACATTACCTTTTTCATCCATCGGAGTAACAATCGCGACAATACTTCCCGTGAACATGGGCCATCCTCTGTGCAAACAAGTGTCTCAATGGTACGTTTGGTATGGCATTAAAAGCAAGCAGACAGAACCGTTCTGATTGTTGTATGCATGTTTTTTTTATGCTTTCCTTAAGAACAACTCACCCCTTAAAGGAATAACCAGTTTGACACTGTCATCGCAACATTATCTGGTGATCACTGCGTTGGGTGCCGATCGCCCTGGAATTGTGAACACCATCACCCGTCATGTCAGTAGTTGCGGCTGTAATATTGAAGACAGTCGCCTGGCGATGCTGGGAGAAGAGTTCACGTTTATCATGCTGCTTTCCGGTTCATGGAATGCCATTACTCTGATTGAATCAACGTTACCGTTGAAAGGTGCAGAACTGGATCTTTTAATCGTGATGAAGCGCACGACGGCGCGTCCGCGTCCGCCAATGCCAGCATCTGTCTGGGTTCAGGTCGATGTGGCAGACTCCCCGCATTTAATTGAACGCTTCACAGCACTTTTCGACGCGCATCATATGAACATTGCGGAGCTGGTGTCGCGCACGCAACCTGCTGAAAATGAACGGGCTGCGCAGTTGCATATTCAGATAACCGCCCACAGCCCCGCATCTGCGGACGCAGCAAATATTGAGCAAGCGTTCAAAGCCCTATGTACAGAACTCAATGCACAAGGCAGTATTAACGTCGTCAATTATTCCCAACATGATGAACAGGATGGAGTTAAGTAATGAATCCACTGAAAGCCGGTGATATCGCACCGAAATTTAGCTTGCCGGATCAAGACGGAGAACAAGTTAATTTGACCGACTTCCAGGGACAGCGTGTTCTGGTTTATTTCTACCCGAAAGCCATGACCCCCGGCTGTACCGTACAGGCCTGCGGCTTACGCGATAACATGGATGAGTTGAAAAAAGCGGGCGTTGATGTGCTGGGTATCAGCACCGATAAACCCGAAAAACTCTCCCGTTTTGCGGAAAAAGAGCTGCTTAACTTTACGCTCCTGTCTGATGAGGACCACCAGGTGTGCGAACAATTCGGCGTCTGGGGTGAAAAGTCCTTCATGGGCAAAACCTACGATGGTATTCATCGCATCAGCTTCCTGATTGACGCTGATGGCAAAATCGAACATGTTTTTGACGATTTCAAAACCAGCAATCACCACGACGTTGTGCTGAACTGGCTGAAAGAACACGCCTGATTACTTTGCTCCATTCCGTGCTGGCTGCGCTTGCGGCCAGCACACCTCACTTCTCGTGATCAAGATCACATTCTCGCGTTCCCCTGCGACACGGGTGTCGAATCCATTTTTTGCTGAACGTTAATGACCATCATTTTTGTACCGTTCAGAATCCAGTTAATTCATAACTTATTGAATATATTAAATTAATAAGACTGGCATCCTTTATGCAATATGAAATGCAATGTTTCATATCATTTTCAAGGAGCCGACATGAACCGCTTTGTGGTGGCCGAACCACTGTGGTGTACAGGATGTAATACCTGTCTCGCTGCCTGTTCGGACGTGCATAAAACGCAAGGTTTACAGCAACACCCGCGCCTGGCCCTGGCGAAGACGTCAACACTCACTGCCCCTGTCGTGTGTCATCACTGTGAGGAAGCCCCTTGCCTGCAGGTCTGCCTGGTCAATGCCATTTCCCAGAGGGATGATGCGATCCAACTCAACGAAAGCCTTTGTATTGGTTGCAAGCTTTGCGCCGTGGTCTGCCCATTTGGCGCAATCAGCGCTTCAGGAAGCCGTCCGGTGAATGCCCCTGCGCAATATGTTTTTCAGGCTGACGGCTCACTCAAAGACGGCGAAGAAAACGCGCCGACCCAACATGCTTTGCTGCGCTGGGAACCGGGTGTCCAGACCGTCGCGGTGAAATGCGACCTGTGTGATTTCTTGCCAGAAGGTCCGGCCTGCGTTCGCGCTTGCCCGAATCAGGCGTTACGGCTGATCACCGACGATAGCCTGCAACGTCAGATGAAAGAAAAACAGCGCCTTGCCGCAAGCTGGTTTGCCAATGGCGGGGAGGATCCCCTTTCCCTCACTCAGGAGCAACGCTAATGGATGCCCTGCAATTATTAACCTGGTCGCTGATCCTCTATCTGTTTGCCAGTCTGGCTTCGCTGTTTTTACTCGGTCTGGACAGACTGGCTATTAAGCTTTCCGGCATCACATCGCTGGTGGGTGGCGTGATTGGCATCATCAGCGGAATTACGCAATTACATGCAGGCGTAATTTTAGTCGCCCGTTTTGCCACGCCTTTTGACTTTGCCGATTTAACCCTGCGAATGGATAGCCTCTCGGCATTTATGGTGCTGGTTATCTCCTTGCTGGTGGTGGTTTGTTCGCTCTATTCATTGACTTATATGCGCGAATACGAGGGCAAAGGCGCGGCGGCGATGGGCTTCTTTATGAATCTTTTCATCGCATCGATGGTTGCCCTGCTGGTGATGGACAACGCTTTTTGGTTCATCGTGCTGTTTGAAATGATGTCGCTGTCTTCCTGGTTTCTGGTCATTGCCAGGCAGGATAAAACGTCAATCAACGCTGGCATGCTCTACTTTTTTATCGCCCACGCCGGATCGGTACTGATTATGATCGCCTTCTTGCTGATGGGGCGCGAAAGCGGCAGCCTCGATTTTGCCAGTTTCCGCACGCTTTCACTTTCTCCGGGGCTGGCGTCGGCGGTGTTCCTGATGGCCTTCTTTGGTTTTGGCGCGAAAGCCGGGATGATGCCGTTGCACAGCTGGTTGCCACGCGCTCACCCTGCCGCACCATCGCACGCTTCGGCGTTGATGTCTGGCGTAATGGTCAAAATCGGTATTTTCGGCATCCTGAAAGTAGCGATGGACCTGCTGGCGCAAACGGGTTTGCCGCTGTGGTGGGGCATTCTGGTGATGGCGATCGGCGCAATCTCCGCGCTCCTGGGCGTGCTGTATGCGCTGGCGGAACAGGATATCAAACGGCTGCTGGCCTGGAGTACCGTCGAAAACGTCGGCATTATTTTGCTGGCGGTCGGTGTGGCGATGGTCGGTCTGTCACTGCACGACCCGCTGCTCACCGTTGTTGGACTGCTCGGCGCGCTGTTTCATCTGCTCAACCATGCGCTGTTCAAAGGGCTGCTGTTTCTCGGCGCGGGTGCGATTATTTCGCGTTTGCATACCCACGACATGGAAAAAATGGGGGCACTGGCAAAACGGATGCCGTGGACAGCCGCAGCATGCCTGATTGGTTGCCTCGCGATATCAGCCATTCCTCCGCTGAATGGTTTTATCAGCGAATGGTACACCTGGCAGTCGCTGTTCTCACTAAGTCGTGTGGAAGCCGTAGCGCTACAACTTGCGGGTCCTATTGCTATGGTGATGCTGGCAGTCACTGGTGGGCTGGCAGTAATGTGCTTCGTCAAAATGTACGGTATTACTTTCTGTGGAGCGCCGCGCAGTACACACGCTGAAGAGGCACAGGAAGTGCCGAATACGATGATCGTCGCCATGCTACTGCTCGCGGCACTCTGCGTATTCATTGCGCTTAGTGCCAGTTGGCTGGCACCGAAGATAATGCACATTGCCCATGCGTTTACCAATACCCCTCCCGTCACTGTCGCCAGCGGAATAGCACTTGTACCAGGCACGTTTCATACACGGGTCACTCCCTCATTACTGTTGCTGTTACTACTGGCGATGCCTTTGCTGCCTGGCCTTTACTGGCTGTGGTGTCGTTCGCGCCGCGCAGCGTTTCGTCGCACAGGAGATGCCTGGGCATGCGGCTACGGCTGGGATAATGCGATGGCCCCGTCAGGCAATGGCGTGATGCAACCGCTGCGTGTGGTCTTTTGTGCGCTATTTCGTCTACGACAACAGCTCGACCCTACGCTGAGGCTGAACAAAGGTCTTGCGCATGTCACCGCCAGGGCTCAGAGCACAGAACCCTTCTGGGATGAGCGGGTGATCCGCCCCATCGTGAGCGCCACCCAACGGCTGGCCAAAGAAATACAGCATCTGCAAAGCGGCGACTTTCGTCTCTATTGCCTGTATGTGGTCGCCGCACTGGTTGTGCTGCTAATCGCTATTGCCGTCTAAGGAAATCACCATGAGACAAACTCTTTGCGACGGATATCTGATCATTTTTGCGTTAGCACAGGCCGTGACTCTGCTGGTGCTAACCCCGCTTTTTACGGGGATTTCCCGGCAGATACGCGCGCGAATGCACTCCCGTCGCGGACCGGGGATCTGGCAGGATTATCGCGATATCCACAAACTGTTTAAACGCCAGGAAGTTGCGCCGACATCTTCAGGTCTGATGTTCCGCCTGATGCCGTGGGTATTAATCAGCAGCATGCTGGTGCTGGCGATGGCCCTGCCACTATTTATTACCGTTTCCCCTTTTGCGGGCGGCGGCGATCTGATCACCCTTATCTATCTTCTTGCCCTGTTTCGTTTTTTCTTTGCTCTTTCCGGGCTGGATACCGGAAGCCCCTTTGCGGGAGTCGGTGCCAGTCGCGAGTTGACGCTCGGCATTCTGGTCGAACCCATGCTCCTTCTCTCACTGCTGGTATTGGCGCTGATAGCGGATTCCACGCATATCGAGATGATCAGCAAGACGCTGGCGACGGGCTGGAACTCGCCGCTAACCACCGTACTGGCGTTACTGGCCTGTGGTTTTGCCTGCTTCATTGAGATGGGAAAAATTCCCTTTGATGTTGCTGAAGCAGAACAGGAATTACAGGAAGGCCCGCTGACCGAATATTCCGGTGCCGGGCTGGCGTTGGCGAAGTTGGGGCTGGGGCTGAAACAGGTCGTGATGGCAGCACTGTTTGTGGCCCTGTTTCTGCCCTTTGGGCGCGCGCAAGAACTTTCTCTCGCCTGCCTGCTGACTTCACTTGTCGTTACGCTGCTCAAGGTTTTGCTGATTTTTGTACTGGCCTCAATCGCAGAAAACACGCTGGCACGCGGGCGTTTTTTACTCATTCACCATGTGACCTGGCTTGGCTTCAGCCTTGCTGCGCTTGCATGGGTCTTCTGGTTAACCGGTCTGTAAGGAGCACTGACGAAATATGGAAAATCTTGCTCTGACGACGTTATTGCTGCCTTTTATCGGCGCACTGGTCGTTTCGTTTTCGCCACAACGTCGGGCCGCCGAATGGGGGATTTTGTTCGCCGCGCTGACCACGCTGTGCATGTTGTCGCTGATCTCCGCGTTTTATCAGGCCGATAAAGTTGCCGTCACGTTGACGTTGGTCAACGTGGGGGATGTGGCGTTGTTTGGCCTGGTCATTGATCGCGTGAGTACGCTGATTCTGTTTGTGGTGGTGTTTCTCGGTTTGCTGGTCACGATCTACTCCACGGGTTATCTGACGGATAAAAATCGCGAACACCCGCATAACGGCACGAATCGTTATTACGCATTTTTGCTGCTGTTTATCGGCGCGATGGCGGGACTGGTACTCTCTTCGACGCTGCTCGGTCAGTTGTTGTTTTTTGAAATTACGGGCGGCTGCTCCTGGGCGTTGATCAGTTATTACCAGAGCGATAAAGCGCAGCGTTCGGCACTAAAAGCGTTGCTTATTACCCATATCGGTTCGTTGGGGTTGTATCTTGCCGCCGCCACGCTGTTTTTGCAGACCGGAACGTTTGCGCTTAGCGCGATGAACGAGTTACACGGCGATGCACGTTATCTGGTTTATGGCGGCATCCTGTTTGCCGCGTGGGGGAAATCGGCCCAGCTACCGATGCAAGCGTGGCTACCGGATGCAATGGAAGCGCCAACACCGATCAGCGCCTATCTCCACGCCGCATCGATGGTGAAAGTGGGCGTTTACATTTTTGCCCGCGCCATTATCGACGGCGGCAATATCCCGCATGTGATTGGCGGCGTTGGCATGGTCATGGCACTGGTCACCATTCTTTACGGCTTCCTGATGTATTTGCCACAGCAGGATATGAAGCGGTTGCTGGCCTGGTCGACCATCACTCAACTTGGCTGGATGTTCTTCGGCTTGTCGCTCTCCATCTTCGGCTCGCGGCTGGCACTGGAGGGCAGCATCGCCTACATCGTCAACCACGCGTTCGCTAAAAGCCTATTTTTCCTTGTAGCAGGTGCGCTGAGTTACAGCTGCGGCACGCGCTTGTTGCCGCGTCTGCGTGGCGTATTGCACACCCTGCCGTTGCCTGGCGTGGGTTTCTGCGTGGCAGCGCTGGCAATTACCGGCGTGCCGCCATTCAACGGCTTCTTCAGTAAATTCCCGCTGTTTGCTGCCGGTTTTGCGTTGTCAGTGGAGTACTGGATCCTGCTGCCCGCCATGATTCTGCTGATGATTGAATCGGTCGCCAGTTTCGCCTGGTTTATTCGCTGGTTTGGTCGCGTTGTGCCTGGCAAACCGAGCGAGGCCGTCGCCGATGCCGCACCGCTGCCAGGGTCAATGCGCCTGGTGTTGATTGTACTGATTGTGATGTCGCTGATTTCCAGCGTAATCGCCGCGACCTGGTTGCAGTAAGGAGATGATGAATGACCGGTTCTATGATCGTAAATAATCTGGCGGGACTGATGATGCTGACATCGCTGTTTGTGATTAGTGTCAAAAGCTATCGCCTGTCATGCGGATTTTACGCCTGCCAGTCGCTGGTGCTGGTGTCTATTTTCGCCACCCTCTCGTGCCTGTTCGTCGCAGAGCAACTGCTGATCTGGTCCGCCAGCGCCTTTATCACCAAAGTGCTGCTGGTACCGTTAATCATGATTTACGCTGCACGAAATATTCCCCAGAACATCCCGGAAAAAGCGTTATTCGGTCCGGCAATGATGGCATTGCTCGCGGCATTAATTGTCCTGCTTTGCGCATTTGTCGTTCAGCCCGTGAAGCTACCGATGGCTACCGGGCTGAAACCGGCGCTGGCGGTGGCGTTAGGTCATTTTCTGCTTGGCCTGCTGTGCATTGTCAGCCAGCGCAATATCCTGCGGCAAATTTTTGGTTACTGCCTGATGGAAAACGGCTCCCATCTGGTGCTGGCGCTTCTTGCCTGGCGTGCACCGGAACTGGTGGAAATTGGTATCGCTACCGACGCCATCTTCGCCGTCATTGTAATGGTGTTACTGGCAAGAAAAATATGGCGTACCCACGGCACGCTGGACGTGAACAACTTGACCGCGCTGAAGGGATAATGAGATGAGTTATTCTGTGATGTTCGCTTTACTCCTGCTCACGCCGCTGCTTTTTTCACTGCTCTGTTTTGCCTGCCGGAAACAGGGGCACTCTGCGACTCGCACGGTGACAGTACTACATAGCTTAGGGATCACACTGCTGCTGATTCTGGCACTGTGGGTGGTCCAAACTGCCGCTGATGCGGGAGAAATATTCGCTGCGGGACTGTGGCTTCATATTGATGGTCTGGGCGGTTTGTTCCTCGCCATTCTTGGTGTGATTGGCTTTCTCACCGGTGTTTACTCGATTGGCTACATGCGTCATGAAGTGGAGCACGGCGAGCTTTCACCCGTTACGCTGTGCGATTACTACGGTTTCTTCCATCTGTTTTTGTTCACCATGCTGCTGGTTGTTACCAGCAATAACCTGATTGTGATGTGGGCGGCGATCGAAGCCACCACCTTAAGCTCGGCGTTTCTGGTAGGCATTTACGGTCAGCGTTCATCGCTGGAAGCTGCATGGAAGTACATCATTATTTGTACTGTTGGTGTCGCTTTTGGTCTGTTCGGTACCGTGCTGGTATACGCCAACGCCGCCAGCGTTATGCCGCAGGCAGAAATGGCGATATTCTGGAGCGAGGTTCTTAAGCAATCGTCCTTGCTTGACCCAACATTAATGCTGTTGGCCTTTGTGTTTGTGCTAATTGGCTTTGGCACCAAAACCGGGCTATTTCCCATGCACGCCTGGCTGCCGGATGCTCACAGTGAAGCGCCGAGTCCGGTCAGCGCCCTGCTCTCCGCCGTATTGCTGAACTGCGCGCTGTTGGTGCTGATTCGCTATTACATCATTATCTGCCAGGCCATCGGCAGCGATTTCCCCAACCGGTTGTTGCTCATCTTCGGCATGTTGTCGGTTGCCGTGGCGGCATTTTTCATTCTGGTACAGCGGGACATTAAGCGTCTGCTGGCGTACTCCAGCGTGGAGAACATGGGACTGGTCGCGGTGGCGCTAGGCATTGGCGGGCCGCTGGGAATTTTTGCTGCGCTGCTGCACACCTTAAACCACAGTCTGGCAAAAACGCTGCTGTTCTGCGGTTCCGGCAATGTACTGCTCAAGTACGGCACGCGCGATCTCAACGTCGTCTGCGGAATGCTTAAAATCATGCCATTTACCGCCGTGCTGTTTGGCGGCGGTGCGCTGGCGTTGGCAGGGATGCCGCCCTTCAACATTTTTCTTAGCGAATTTATGACCGTTACCGCCGGACTGGCACGTAATCACCTGCTGATTATCGTCCTGCTGTTATTGCTGTTAACGCTGGTGCTGGCGGGCCTGGTACGGATGGCTGCGCGGGTGTTAATGGCGAAACCGCCGCAGGCCGTTAACCGGGGTGAACTTGGCTGGTTGACCACCTCGCCAATGGTGATTCTGCTGGTCATGATGCTGGCGATGGGAACGCATATTCCACAACCTGTCATCAGGATCCTGGCGGGCGCTTCCACTATAGTCCTCTCAGGGACGCACGACCTGCCTGCACAACGTAGCACCTGGCATGATTTTTTGCCTTCAGGCACCGCATCTGTTTCGGAGAAACACAGTGAACGTTAATTCATCGTCAAATCGTGGCGAAGCGATTCTCGCCGCCCTGAAAACGCAGTTCCCCGGCGCGGTGCTGGATGAAGAGCGACAAACGCCTGAACAGGTCACCATTACGGTGAAAATCAATCTGCTGCCTGACGTTGTACATTATCTTTATTATCAACATGATGGCTGGCTTCCGGTCCTGTTTGGCAACGACGAGCGGACACTTAACGGTCATTACGCGGTTTATTATGCCCTTTCAATGGAAGGGGCTGAAAAATGCTGGATCGTGGTGAAGGCACTGGTCGATGCCGACAGTCGGGAGTTTCCGTCAGTCACACCGCGCGTCCCTGCCGCGGTCTGGGGCGAGCGAGAAATTCGCGATATGTACGGGCTGATTCCGGTTGGCCTGCCGGATCAGCGTCGCCTGGTGTTGCCCGATGACTGGCCGGAAGATATGCATCCGCTGCGCAAAGATGCGATGGATTATCGACTGCGCCCTGAACCGACGACTGATACCGAAACGTATCCGTTTATCAACGAGGGCAACAGCGACGCGCGGGTGATCCCTGTCGGCCCGCTGCATATCACCTCCGATGAACCAGGTCACTTCCGCTTGTTTGTGGATGGCGAGCAAATTGTCGATGCTGATTACCGCCTGTTTTATGTCCATCGCGGCATGGAGAAACTGGCAGAAACGCGGATGGGCTACAACGAAGTGACCTTCTTATCCGACCGCGTGTGTGGGATTTGCGGTTTTGCCCACAGTGTGGCCTATACCAACTCGGTTGAAAATGCACTGGGGATTGAGGTGCCGCAACGAGCGCATACTATTCGCTCGATTCTGCTGGAAGTCGAACGGCTGCATAGTCATTTGCTCAACCTTGGCCTCTCCTGCCATTTTGTTGGTTTTGATACCGGCTTTATGCAATTTTTCCGCGTGCGGGAAAAGTCGATGACGATGGCGGAACTGCTGACCGGGTCGCGTAAAACCTACGGTCTGAATCTGATTGGTGGTGTTCGCCGCGATATTCTCAAAGAGCAACGTCTGCAAACGCTGAAACTGGTGCGTGAGATGCGCGCCGACGTGTCGGAGCTGGTAGAGATGCTGCTTGCCACGCCAAATATGGAACAACGCACTCAGGGCATTGGCATTCTCGACCGACAAATCGCCCGTGATTATAGCCCCGTAGGGCCGCTGATCCGCGGCAGTGGCTTTGCCCGTGATTTGCGCTTTGATCACCCCTACGCCGACTACGGCAATATTCCAAAAACGCTGTTTACCTTTACCGGCGGCGATGTCTTCTCCCGCGTGATGGTCCGTGTCAAAGAGACGTTTGATTCGCTGGCAATGCTGGAATTTGCCCTCGACAACATGCCGGATACCCCACTGCTGACCGAAGGCTTTAGCTATAAACCTCACGCATTCGCGCTGGGCTTTGTTGAAGCGCCACGCGGTGAAGACGTGCACTGGAGCATGCTCGGTGATAACCAAAAATTGTTCCGCTGGCGCTGTCGTGCCGCCACCTACGCCAACTGGCCAGTGCTGCGTTACATGCTGCGCGGCAATACCGTTTCTGACGCACCGCTGATTATCGGTAGCCTTGATCCCTGCTACTCCTGTACCGACCGTGTGACGCTGGTTGATGTGCGCAAGCGCCAGTCAAAAACCGTGCCGTATAAAGAGATCGAACGCTACGGCATTGATCGTAACCGTTCGCCGCTGAAGTAAGGACAGAAGATGCTGAAGTTACTGAAAACTATTATGCGCGCCGGAACCGCGACGGTGAAATATCCCTTCGCACCACTGGAAGTCAGCCCAGGCTTTCGCGGGAAACCGGACCTGATGCCCAGCCAATGTATTGCCTGCGGTGCCTGCGCCTGTGCTTGTCCGGCAAATGCGCTGACTATCCAGACCGACGACCAGCAAAATTCGCGCACCTGGCAGCTCTATCTGGGGCGTTGTATTTACTGCGGACGTTGTGAAGAAGTGTGCCCGACCAGAGCCATTCAGCTTACCAATAACTTTGAACTGACCGTCACCAATAAAGCCGATCTCTATACCCGCGCGACGTTCCATCTACAACGTTGCAGCCGTTGCGAACGCCCGTTTGCCCCGCAAAAAACCGTCGCACTGGCTGCAGAACTGTTGGCACAGCAACAAAATGCGCCACAAAACCGCGAAATGTTACGGGCGCAAGCGAGCGTCTGCCCGGAATGCAAACAACGCGCGACGCTGATCAACGACGACACAGATGAACCGCTGGTGGCTAAGGAGCAGCTATGAGTCCAGTGCTTACGCAACATGTCAGCCAGCCCATCACGCTGGACGAGCAAACGCAAAAGATGAAGCAGCATTTGTTACAGGATATCCGTCGCTCGGCCTACGTTTATCGCGTCGATTGCGGCGGCTGCAACGCCTGCGAAATCGAAATTTTTGCCGCCATCACACCAGTATTCGACGCAGAACGTTTTGGCATTAAGGTTGTTTCATCACCGCGTCACGCCGATATTTTGTTATTTACTGGCGCAGTCACCCGGGCGATGCGTATGCCTGCACTTCGGGCGTATGAGTCTGCCCCCGATCATAAAATCTGTGTTTCCTACGGCGCGTGCGGTGTCGGCGGCGGTATTTTCCACGATCTCTACAGCGTCTGGGGCGGCAGCGACACCATTGTCCCCATTGATGTTTGGATCCCCGGCTGCCCGCCAACACCGGCCGCCACCATTCACGGTTTCGCCGTGGCGCTCGGTTTGCTGCAACAGAAGATTCACGCGGTGGATTATCGCGATCCCACCGGAGTGACCATGCAACCGCTGTGGCCGCAAATCCCGCCATCACAGCGTATCGCCATTGAGCGAGAAGCGAGGCGGCTGGCGGGCTATCGTCAGGGGCGAGAAATTTGCGATCGGCTCCTGCGCCATTTAAGCGACGATCCTACAGGAAATCGGGTTAACACCTGGTTGCGCGAAGCTGACGATCCGCGTCTCAATAGTATCGTTCAGCAACTCTTTCGCGTTCTCCGGGGGTTACATGGCTGAGGCGTGCGGGGAAATTGTTTTCTGGACGCTGCGAAAAAAATTTATCGCCAGTAGCGACGAGATGCCGGAACACAGCTCCCAGGTAATGTATTACTCGTTGGCTATCGGTCATCACGTTGGCGTGATTGATTGTTTGAATGTCGCCTTCCGCTGCCCACAGACGGAATACGAAGATTGGCTTGCACAGGTCGAAGAGGAGCAAGCCCGACGTAAGATGCTGGGGGTGATGACCTTTGGTGAGATTGTTATTGACGCCAGCCACACCGCCCTGTTGACCCAGGCATTCGCGCCACTGGCAGATGACGCGAAGTCGGCGTGGCAGGCGCGTAGCATTCAATTCATTCATCTGTTGGATGAAATTGTGCAGGAACCGGCCATCTATCTGATGGCCAGAAAAATTGCGTGAGAAGGATTTCTCATTAATAAGGACTGTTGATGGCTATGTCAGACGAGGCGATGTTTGCCCCGCCGCAAGGAATAACAATTGAAGCGGTAAACGGAATGCTCGCGGAGCGGTTAGCGCAGAAACACGGCAAGGCGTCTTTATTACGCGCCTTCATCCCGCTGCCGCCGCCGTTCAGCCCGGTACAACTTATTGAACTGCATGTTCTCAAAAGCAACTTCTATTACCGCTACCATGATGATGGCAGCGATGTGACGGCAACAACAGAGTATCAGGGTGAGATGGTCGATTATTCGCGCCACGCCGTCCTTCTCGGCAGTAGTGGAATGGCGGAGCTACGCTTTATTCGCACCCACGGCAGTCGTTTTACTCCCCAGGATTGCACACTGTTTAACTGGCTGGCACACATAATCACTCCGGTTCTGCAATCATGGCTCAATGATGAAGAACAGCAGGTGGCGCTGCGTTTGCTGGAGAAAGATCGCGATCATCATCGGGTACTGGTGGATATCACTAATGCAGTGTTGTCACATCTTGATCTCGACGATCTGATCGCAGACGTCGCTCGTGAGATCCATCATTTTTTCGGTCTGGCTTCAGTCAGTATGGTACTGGGCGATCATCGAAAGAACGAGAAGTTCAGCCTGTGGTGCAGCGATCTTTCTGCCTCACATTGTGCGTGTCTGCCACGCTGTATGCCTGGCGAAAGTGTATTGCTGACACAAACGCTACAAACCCGACAACCGACCTTGACGCACCGTGCAGACGATCTGTTTCTCTGGCAACGCGACCCGTTATTACACTTACTTGCATCTAACGGCTGCGAATCTGCGCTCCTTATACCGCTCACCTTTGGCAACCATACACCGGGCGCATTGTTGCTGGCGCATACCTCTTCCACTCTCTTTAGTGAGGAAAACTGCCAGCTACTACAACATATTGCCGATCGCATCGCTATTGCCGTTGGCAATGCCGATGCCTGGCGCAGCATGACCGATTTGCAGGAAAGCTTGCAGCAAGAAAACCACCAGCTTAGCGAGCAGCTCCTTTCGAATCTGGGCGTCGGTGACATTATCTATCAAAGCCAGGCAATGGAAGATTTGCTCCAGCAGGTAGATATTGTGGCGAAGAGCGACAGTACGGTGTTGATTTGTGGTGAAACCGGAACCGGCAAAGAGGTGATCGCCAGAGCGATCCATCAACTTAGCCCACGACGCGACAAGCCACTGGTCAAAATCAACTGCGCTGCCATCCCCGCCAGTCTTCTGGAAAGTGAGTTATTCGGTCATGACAAAGGGGCATTTACTGGTGCGATTAATACCCATCGTGGTCGTTTTGAAATTGCCGATGGCGGCACGTTGTTTCTCGATGAAATTGGCGATCTGCCGTTAGAACTTCAGCCTAAACTGCTGCGCGTATTGCAGGAACGGGAGATTGAGCGTCTCGGCGGGAGTAGAACGATCCCGGTAAATGTCAGAGTCATTGCCGCCACCAACCGTGATTTGTGGCAAATGGTTGAAGATCGCCAGTTTCGCAGCGATCTCTTTTATCGCCTGAATGTCTTCCCACTGGAACTGCCGCCACTGCGCGACCGTCCGGAAGATATCCCTCTTTTAGCAAAGCATTTCACGCAAAAAATGGCGCGCCATATGAATCGCGCAATTGACGCCATCCCGACCGAGGCGCTACGCCAGTTGATGTCGTGGGACTGGCCGGGCAACGTGCGCGAGCTGGAAAACGTGATTGAGCGAGCGGTACTACTGACTCGCGGTAACAGTCTGAATTTACATCTTAATGTCCGACAAAGCCGTTTACTGCCGACGCTAAATGAAGATTCAGCGCTTCGCAGTTCAATGGCGCAGTTGCTGCACCCGACGACGCCAGAGAATGACGAAGAAGAACGTCAGCGCATTGTTCAGGTATTGCGAGAAACCAATGGCATTGTTGCCGGGCCCCGTGGCGCGGCGACGCGATTAGGGATGAAGCGCACCACGCTGCTGTCACGAATGCAGCGGCTGGGGATCTCGGTTCGCGAGGTGTTGTAATCTGTTTTTGCAGGAGTATGCATGAGAAACAAACTCTCTTTCGACTTGCAGTTGAGCGCCAGAAAAGCGGCAATCGCTGAACGGATTGCCGCCCATAAAATTGCCCGCAGTAAAGTGTCGGTCTTTTTAATGGCGATGTCCGCTGGCGTGTTTATGGCGATCGGATTTACTTTTTACCTTACCGTTATCGCCGATGCCCCGTCTTCACAGGCATTAACCCATCTGGTGGGCGGCCTTTGCTTTACACTTGGCTTTATTTTGCTGGCGGTTTGCGGCACCAGCCTGTTCACCTCGTCGGTAATGACGGTAATGGCAAAAAGTCGGGGCGTTATTAGTTGGCGAACATGGCTGATTAATGCACTTCTGGTGGCCTGCGGTAATCTGGCAGGTATTGCCTGTTTCAGTTTGTTAATCTGGTTTTCCGGGCTGGTGATGAGTGAAAACGCGATGTGGGGAGTCGCGGTTTTACACTGCGCCGAGGGCAAAATGCATCATACATTTACTGAATCAGTCAGCCTCGGCATTATGTGCAATCTGATGGTTTGCCTGGCGCTGTGGATGAGTTATTGCGGACGTTCGTTATGCGACAAAATCGTCGCCATGATTTTGCCCATCATCCTGTTTGTCGCCAGTGGCTTTGAGCACTGTATCGCCAATTTGTTTGTGATTCCGTTTGCCATTGCCATTCGCCATTTCGCCCCTACCTCCTTCTGGCAACTGGCGCACAGTAGCGCAGACAATTTTCCGGCACTGACGGTCAGCCATTTTATTACCGCCAATCTGCTCCCGGTGATGCTGGGTAATATTATCGGCGGTGCAGTGCTGGTGAGTATTTGTTATCGGGCTATTTATTTACGTCAGGAACCCTAAAAATCAGCCCGGCGAAACAGTTCGTCGGGCTGAAGATTATTCTTGCGCGATTTGCCCATCGGGCCAGGCGTGAATCACGGCTTTGATCAGCGTCGCCAATGGAATGGCGAAGAATACGCCCCAGAATCCCCACAAACCACCGAAGATCACCACCGATAAAATAATGACCAGCGGATGCAGGTTAACTGCTTCGGAGAACAACACAGGTACTAACAGGTTGCCGTCCAGCGCCTGAATGATCAGATACACCGCGAAGCAGCTCCAGAATTCCGTGCCAGCACCAAACTGGAATAGCGCCACGCCAACCACCGGAATGGTCACCACAAATGCACCAATGTACGGAATAAGTACCGAGAAGCCGACCAGCACCGCCAGCAGCAGCGAATAGTTCAGCCCGAAGAGTAAGAATCCCAGCCAGGTGGCAATCCCCACCACGATCATCTCCAGCACTTTGCCGCGGATATAGTTGGTGATTTGTTGATTCATCTCCTTCCACACCTGTCCTGCCAGTCCACGGTTACGTGGCAGCACCCGGCGAACGGCGTTCAGCATCTGCTCTTTGTCTTTCAGCAGGAAGAAGACCATCAATGGCACCAGCACCAGATAGACAGCTATGGTCAGCAAACCGACCAGCGAGGCGAGGGAAATTTTCACCACCGAATCGCCCATGGTCAGCATCCGACTACGCATATTTTCTGCCATTGCATCAATAATGCCCGCATCCATTAACGCCGGATAGCGGCGCGGCAACGTGGCGGCAAAGTCAGAAAGCTTATTGAGCATCCCCGGCATATCGCGGATTAAGTAGATGCCCTGCTGCCAGGCGATAGGCAGTACCACAAACGCCATCAGTAGCAATATACCGACGAAAACCACCAATACAATCGACGTCGCCCAGCGGCGGGAGCAGCCAATAGATTGCAGGCGCACGGTTGGCCATTCCAGCAAATAGGCCAGCACAATAGCCACCAGCAACGGAGCAAGCAGGCCACTAAAGAAAAAGATAATGCCAAATCCGGCAACTAAAATAACCAGCAAGGCAATCGCTTCCGGGTCGCTAAAACGGCGGCGATACCATTGCATCAACATTTCGAGCATAAAGACCTTCCCTGAACCTCAAGAGCGGGATTGCGATCCGCAATTGTATCGAAATGTCACAAAAAAGACTTCGCTTTTTATGACGGATTCAGGAAACTGAAAAGTCATTTGAGTGGGCTAATCTTCGCCGTTACACTCAAAGGCGGCGCGGTGGGAACGATATTTCACAGTATCGGTCAAATGACTATCTCCAGAAATACAGGATAGAGGTTATGTTCAGGCAGTTGAAAAAAAACCTGGTTGCAACCCTCATTGCTGCTATGACCATTGGTCAGGTAGCCCCGGCGTTTGCCGACAGCGCAGACACCTTACCGGATATGGGAACCTCCGCAGGAAGCACGCTTTCCATTGGTCAGGAAATGCAGATGGGCGACTATTATGTCCGCCAGCTACGCGGCAGCGCGCCGTTAATTAATGACCCGCTGTTAACGCAATATATTAATTCGCTGGGGATGCGTCTGGTTTCGCATGCCAATTCGGTTAAGACACCGTTTCATTTCTTTCTGATCAACAACGACGAAATTAACGCCTTTGCTTTCTTTGGCGGCAACGTGGTGCTGCACTCTGCCCTGTTCCGTTATTCCGATAACGAAAGCCAACTGGCTTCAGTTATGGCGCACGAAATCTCCCACGTCACCCAACGTCACCTGGCGCGAGCGATGGAAGATCAACAGCGCAGCGCGCCGCTGACCTGGGTCGGCGCGTTAGGTTCTATTTTACTGGCGATGGCCAGTCCGCAGGCGGGGATGGCGGCGCTGACCGGTACACTGGCGGGAACGCGCCAGGGGATGATCAGTTTCACCCAGCAAAATGAACAGGAAGCGGATCGCATTGGTATTCAGGTGCTGCAACGCTCAGGATTCGATCCGCAGGCGATGCCGACCTTCCTCGAAAAATTGCTCGATCAGGCGCGTTACTCCTCGCGTCCGCCGGAAATTTTATTGACTCACCCATTGCCGGAAAGTCGTCTGGCAGATGCCCGCAACCGTGCTAATCAGATGCGCCCGATGGTGGTGCAGTCGTCGGAAGATTTCTATCTGGCGAAAGCGCGCACACTGGGGATGTATAATTCCGGACGTAACCAGCTCACCAGTGATTTGCTGGATGAATGGGCGAAAGGAAACGTTCGTCAGCAACGAGCGGCGCAATATGGTCGTGCTTTACAGGCGATGGAAGCCAATAAATACGACGAGGCGCGTAAAACGCTGCAACCGTTACTGGCGGCAGAACCTGGCAACGCATGGTATCTCGATCTGGCTACCGATATCGATCTTGGGCAAAACAAAGCCAATGACGCTATCAATCGCCTGAAAAATGCCCGCGATTTGCGCACCAATCCAGTGTTGCAGCTCAACCTGGCGAACGCTTATCTGCAAGGCGGTCAACCACAAGAAGCGGCCAATATTCTGAATCGCTACACTTTTAACAATAAAGATGACAGCAACGGCTGGGATTTACTGGCACAGGCGGAAGCCGCACTAAATAACCGCGATCAGGAACTGGCTGCGCGAGCAGAAGGTTATGCGCTCGCCGGGCGACTCGATCAGGCCATTTCCTTGTTGAGTAGCGCCAGTTCTCAGGTGAAATTAGGCAGCCTGCAACAAGCGCGTTACGATGCGCGCATCGACCAGTTGCGCCAGCTGCAGGAACGCTTTAAGCCTTATACCAAGATGTAATTCGCATTAAAGGAAGAACAATGACCAAACAGGCAAAAATCTACCATAACCCACGCTGTTCAAAGAGCCGGGAAACGCTGAACCTGCTGAAAGAAAACGGCGTGGAGCCAGAAGTGGTGCTCTACCTTGAGACACCCGCCGATGCGGCAACGCTGCGTGATTTGCTGAAAATGCTGGGGATGAATAGCGCTCGTGAATTGATGCGCCAAAAAGAGGATCTTTATAAAGAACTGAACCTGGCTGACAGTTCGCTTAGCGAAGAGGTGCTGATTCAGGCGATGGTAGAGAATCCGAAGCTAATGGAACGCCCGATTGTGGTCGCGAATGGCAAAGCGCGGATTGGTCGTCCACCGGAGCAGGTACTGGAAATCGTGGGTTAAGATGTGCTCCATCGCTAGTTGAAGCACATTGCCGGATGCGACGCTTGCCGCGTCTTATCCGGCCGACGAATACTATGGGTGCGCATCCGACAATAAACGTCTTGTCTACAGTTTCAGAATCTCTTTCACAAACGGAATGGTCAGCTTACGTTGCGCGGTAATCGACGCACGATCCAACTGATCCAGCGTCATAAATAACGTGCGCATTTCTCTGTCGAGCCGCTTCAGCAAGAAACGCCCCACATCTTCCGGCAGTTCAAAACCACGCAAACGCGCGCGTAACTGTAGCGCCTGCAACTTATCTTCATCAGAAAGTGGCTGCAATTTGTAGATCTGCCCCCAGTCGAGACGCGACGCGAGATCCGGTAATCCAAGATTCAACTGCCGCGGTGGACGATCGCCGGTGATTAACAACCGTGTTTTGCCCGATTCCAGAATTCGATTGTAGAGATCGAAAATCGCCATCTCCCACAACTCATCGCCTGCAATACACTCAATGTTGTCGATACAGACCAGCGACAAATGCTCCATACCGTCGAGCACTTCCGGAACAAACCAGGTGCGTTTATCCAGCGGGACATAGCCCACCGCATCGCCACGCTGCGACAATTCCGCGCAAGCCGCGTGCAGCAGATGGCTGCGCCCCGCGCCTTCGCGTGCCCAGAGATAGATGTAACCGCTATGTTCCTGACGCAGCACGTTTTGCAGCGCGGCCAGTAAAGAGGAGTTATCCCCCGGCCAGAAACTTGCAAAGGTTTCGTCGTCAGGAAGATAAAGTGGCAAAGAGAGCTGTGCCGGTGTGTTCAGAGATACCTCAACCAGGATTTCACAAAATCGCGAGAAGTTTACCACAGAATCCCATGATGTTTGAACCGGGCAGCAACACTGCCCGGTCGGTACATTATTTGTCTGTTATATCCGCGTCTTCTGCGTCCAGCACCACTTCTTCAGGGCGCAGCACACTAATCAGTTTGAAGATCAAACTTAAGCCGATACCGACGATGGTCGCCAGCGCCATACCTTTCAGCTCCGCCGCGCCGATGTTTACCTTCGCGCCACTGACACCGATGATCAAAATCACGGAAGTCAGGATCAGGTTCTGTGCTTTGTTGTAATCCACTTTCGATTCGATCAAAACACGAATACCGGAAGCCCCGATGACACCATAAAGCAGCAGCGAAACGCCGCCCATCACCGGCAATGGGATCATCTGGATAGCAGCAGCCAGTTTACCGACGCAGGAAAGCAGGATAGCGAAAATCGCTGCCCCGCCGATAACCCAGGTACTGTAAACACGGGTGATCGCCATCACGCCAATGTTTTCCCCGTAGGTGGTATTTGGCGTGGAGCCAAAGAAGCCGGAGATCACGGTCGACAAGCCGTTAGCAAACATCGAACGGTGCAGACCTGGATCGCGCAGCAGATCTTTTTTGACGATATTAGCCGTTACCACCAGGTGCCCTACGTGTTCGGCAATAACCACTAACGCCGCTGGCAGAATAGTCAGAATGGCAAACCACTCGAAGCGCGGCGTATAGAGAGTTGGCAGCGCAAACCAGTGAGCATTAATAATCGGCGTGGTATCGACAATTCCCATTGCGAAAGAGAGCGCGTAGCCCACCAGCACGCCAATTAAAATCGGGATAATTGCCAGGAAACCACGAAACAGCACGGAACCTAAAACCGTAACCGCCAGCGTGGTAATGGAGATGATGATGGTTTTGGAGTCTGGAGTTTGCCCTTCAGCCGGGAGTAAACCTGCCATACCGGCAGCTACGCCCGCCAGCTCCAGACCGATGACGGCAACGATTGCGCCCATTGCCGCAGGTGGAAACAGCACGTCCAGCCAGCCGGTCCCCGCTTTCTTCACGATAAAAGAAACCAGGCAGAACAGCACGCCGCACATAATAAAGCCGCCCAGCGCGACTTCATACCCCAACGGCAACAGTAACAATACCGGTGAAATAAAGGCAAAGCTGGAACCAAGATAAGCCGGAATTTTCCCTTTACAGATGAAGAGATACAGCAGTGTTCCTATACCGTTAAATAACAGTACAGTCGCCGGGTTAATATGAAATAAGACGGGCACCAGGACGGTTGCACCAAACATGGCGAACAAATGTTGCAAACTAAGCGGGATTGTCTGTAAAAGTGGCGGTCTTTCACTCACCCCGATAGCACGGCGCGTCATAGTATTATCCTCTGTATTATGTGTTATAGGCGCTTTACTCAAAAAAAAGCCGACTCTTAAAGTCGGCTTTAATTATTTTTATTCTTTATTTCGTACCAAAGATTTTGTCACCGGCATCGCCGAGGCCCGGAATAATGTATCCGTGCTCGTTCAGTCCCTGGTCAATCGATGCAGTATACAGTTCGACGTCCGGGTGCGCTTTTTCCAGCGCAGCGATACCTTCTGGTGCAGCTACCAGCACCAGAACTTTGATGCTGCTGCAGCCCGCTTTTTTCAGCAGGTCGATGGTCGCGATAACGGAACCACCGGTTGCCAGCATTGGGTCAACGATCAGCGCCATACGCTCATCGATGTTAGAAACCAGTTTCTGGAAGTACGGTACCGGCTCCAGCGTTTCTTCATTACGGTACATACCGACGACGCTGATGCGCGCGCTCGGAACGTTTTCCAGCACACCGTCCATCATCCCCAGACCCGCACGCAGAATTGGCACAACGGTAATTTTCTTACCTTTGATCTGGTCGATTTCTACCGGGCCGTTCCAGCCTTCGATAGTGACTTTTTCCGTTTCGAGGTCGGCGGTCGCTTCGTAAGTCAGCAGGCTACCCACTTCGGAAGCGAGTTCGCGAAAGCGCTTGGTGCTGATATCTTGCTCACGCATCAGTCCCAGCTTGTGTTTGACGAGTGGGTGTTTGACTTCCACGATCTTCATACTCTTTCTCCTTTGAGGGGCAGCCACAAAAAAAATCGACGGATTATACCTCCTTTCTTCAAGGCGGCAATATTATTTTCGTTGACTTTAGTCAAAATGATAACGGTTTGAGATAAAGTTATTTTATATTCAAATGGTTATGGAAGAAGATTATTCCATACGAAAACGATCCTTTGCCCTGGTACAAGTATTCTTTTGCCGCGCGCCTGGGGAAAAGACGTACAAAAAGGTTGTGTAAAGCAGTCTCGCAAACGTTTGCTTTCCCTGTTAGAATTGCGCCGAATTTTATTTTTCTACCGCAAGTAACGCGTGGGGACCCAAGCAGTGACCGATAAAACCTCTCTTAGCTACAAAGATGCCGGTGTTGATATTGACGCGGGTAATGCTCTGGTTGGAAGAATCAAAGGCGTAGTGAAGAAAACGCGTCGTCCGGAAGTGATGGGCGGTCTGGGCGGCTTCGGTGCGCTGTGTGCATTGCCGCAAAAATATCGTGAACCTGTGCTGGTTTCCGGCACTGACGGCGTAGGTACCAAGCTGCGTCTGGCGATGGACTTAAAACGTCACGACACCATTGGTATTGATCTGGTCGCCATGTGCGTTAATGACCTGGTGGTGCAAGGTGCGGAACCGCTGTTTTTCCTCGACTATTACGCAACCGGAAAACTGGATGTTAATACCGCTTCAGCGGTGATCAGCGGCATCGCGGAAGGTTGTCTGCAATCGGGCTGTTCACTGGTGGGTGGCGAAACGGCAGAAATGCCGGGGATGTATCACGGTGAAGATTACGATGTCGCTGGTTTCTGCGTTGGCGTGGTAGAAAAATCAGAAATCATTGACGGATCTAAAGTCAGCGACGGCGATGTGCTGATTGCACTCGGCTCCAGCGGCCCGCACTCGAATGGCTATTCGCTGGTGCGCAAAATTCTTGAAGTCAGCGGTTGTGATCCGCAAACCACCGAACTTGATGGTAAGCCATTAGCCGATCATCTGCTGGCACCGACCCGCATTTACGTGAAGTCAGTGCTGGAGTTGATTGAAAAGGTCGATGTGCATGCCATTGCGCACCTGACCGGCGGCGGCTTCTGGGAAAACATTCCGCGCGTATTGCCAGATAATACCCAGGCAGTGATTGATGAATCTTCCTGGCAGTGGCCGGAAGTGTTCAACTGGCTGCAAACGGCAGGTAATGTTGAGCGCCATGAAATGTATCGCACCTTCAACTGCGGCGTCGGTATGATTATTGCCCTGCCTGCTCCGGAAGTGGACAAAGCTCTCGCCCTGCTCAATGCCAACGGTGAAAACGCGTGGAAAATCGGTATCATCAAAGCCTCTGATTCCGAACAACGCGTGGTTATCGAATAATGAATATTGTGGTGCTTATTTCCGGCAACGGAAGTAATTTGCAGGCAATTATTGACGCCTGCAAAACCAACAAAATTAAAGGCACCGTACGGGCAGTTTTCAGCAATAAGGCTGACGCGTTCGGCCTTGAACGCGCCCGCCAGGCGGGTATTGCAACGCATACGCTCATCGCCAGCGCGTTTGACAGTCGTGAAGCCTATGACCGGGAGTTGATTCATGAAATCGACATGTACGCACCCGATGTGGTCGTGCTGGCTGGTTTTATGCGCATTCTCAGCCCGGCGTTTGTCTCCCACTATGCCGGGCGTTTGCTGAACATTCACCCTTCTCTGCTGCCGAAATATCCCGGATTACACACCCATCGTCAGGCGCTGGAAAATGGCGATGAAGAGCACGGTACATCGGTGCATTTCGTCACCGATGAACTGGACGGTGGCCCGGTTATTTTACAGGCGAAAGTCCCGGTATTTGCTGGTGATACGGAAGATGACATCACCGCCCGCGTGCAAACCCAGGAACACGCTATTTATCCACTGGTGATTGGCTGGTTTGCCGATGGTCGTCTGAAAATGCACGAAAACGCCGCGTGGCTGGATGGTCAACGTCTGCCGCCGCAGGGCTACGCTGCCGACGAGTAATGCCCCCGTAGTTAAAGCGCCAGCTCTGCCGCTGGCGTTTTTCAATTCACCTGTAAATCGCAAGCTCCAGCAGTTTTTTTCCCCCTTTTCTGGCATAGTTGGACATCTGCCAATATTGCTCGCCATAATATCCAGGCAGTGTCCCGTGAATAAAACGGAGTAAAAGTGGTAATGGGTCAGGAAAAGCTATACATCGAAAAAGAGCTCAGTTGGTTATCGTTCAATGAACGCGTGCTTCAGGAAGCGGCGGACAAATCTAACCCGCTGATTGAAAGGATGCGTTTCCTGGGGATCTATTCCAATAACCTTGATGAGTTCTATAAAGTCCGCTTCGCTGAACTGAAGCGACGCATCATTATTAGCGAAGAACAAGGCTCCAACTCTCATTCCCGCCATTTACTGGGCAAAATTCAGTCCCGGGTGCTGAAAGCCGATCAGGAATTCGACGGCCTCTACAACGAGTTGTTGCTGGAGATGGCGCGCAACCAGATCTTCCTGATTAATGAACGCCAGCTCTCCGTCAATCAACAAAACTGGCTGCGTCATTATTTTAAGCAGTATCTGCGTCAGCACATTACGCCGATTTTAATCAATCCTGACACTGACTTAGTGCAGTTCCTGAAAGATGATTACACCTATCTGGCGGTGGAAATTATCCGTGGCGATACCATCCGTTACGCGCTGCTGGAGATCCCATCAGATAAAGTGCCGCGCTTTGTGAATTTACCGCCAGAAGCGCCGCGTCGACGCAAGCCGATGATTCTTCTGGATAACATTCTGCGTTACTGCCTTGATGATATTTTCAAAGGCTTCTTTGATTATGACGCGCTGAATGCCTATTCAATGAAGATGACCCGCGATGCCGAATACGATTTAGTGCATGAGATGGAAGCCAGTCTGATGGAGTTGATGTCTTCCAGTCTCAAGCAGCGTTTAACTGCTGAGCCGGTGCGTTTTGTTTATCAGCGCGATATGCCCAATGCGCTGGTTGAAGTGTTACGCGAAAAACTGACTATTTCCCGCTACGACTCCATCGTCCCCGGCGGTCGTTATCATAATTTTAAAGACTTTATTAATTTCCCCAATGTCGGCAAAGCCAATCTGGTGAACAAACCACTGCCGCGTTTACGCCACATTTGGTTTGATAAAGCCCAGTTCCGCAATGGTTTTGATGCCATTCGCGAACGCGATGTGTTGCTCTATTATCCTTATCATACCTTTGAGCATGTGCTGGAACTGCTGCGTCAGGCTTCGTTCGACCCGAGCGTACTGGCGATTAAAATTAACATTTACCGCGTGGCGAAAGATTCACGCATCATCGACTCGATGATCCACGCCGCACACAACGGTAAGAAAGTCACCGTGGTGGTTGAGTTACAGGCGCGTTTCGACGAAGAAGCCAACATTCACTGGGCGAAGCGCCTGACCGAAGCAGGCGTGCACGTTATCTTCTCTGCGCCGGGGCTAAAAATTCACGCCAAACTGTTCCTGATTTCACGTAAAGAAAACGGTGAAGTGGTGCGTTACGCACACATCGGGACCGGAAATTTTAACGAAAAAACCGCGCGTCTTTATACTGACTATTCGTTGCTGACCGCCGATGCGCGCATCACTAACGAAGTACGGCGGGTGTTCAACTTTATTGAAAACCCATACCGTCCGGTGACATTTGATTATTTAATGGTGTCGCCGCAAAACTCCCGCCGCCTGTTGTATGAAATGGTTGACCGCGAGATCGCCAACGCGCAGCAGGGGCTGCCCAGCGGTATCACCCTGAAGCTAAATAACCTTGTCGATAAAGGCCTGGTTGATCGTCTGTATGCGGCCTCCAGCTCCGGCGTACCGGTTAATCTGCTGGTGCGCGGAATGTGTTCTCTGATCCCCAATCTGGAAGGCATTAGCGACAACATTCGTGCCATCAGTATTGTTGACCGTTACCTTGAACATGACCGGGTTTATATTTTTGAAAATGGCGGCGATAAAAAGGTCTACCTTTCTTCCGCCGACTGGATGACGCGCAATATTGATTATCGTATTGAAGTGGCAACGCCGCTGCTCGATCCGCGCCTGAAGCAGCGGGTGCTGGACATCATCGACATATTGTTCAGCGATACGGTCAAAGCACGTTATATCGATAAAGAACTCAGTAATCGCTACGTTCCCCGTGGCAATCGCCGCAAAGTACGGGCGCAGTTGGCGATTTACGACTACATCAAATCACTCGAACAACCTGAATAACCCTATGCCAATACACGATAAATCCCCTCGTCCGCAGGAGTTTGCTGCGGTCGATCTTGGTTCAAACAGTTTTCACATGGTCATAGCCCGTGTGGTAGATGGTGCCATGCAGATTATTGGCCGCCTGAAACAGCGGGTGCATCTGGCGGACGGCCTGGGGCCAGATAATATGTTGAGTGAAGAGGCAATGACGCGCGGTTTGAACTGTCTGTCGCTATTTGCCGAAAGGCTACAAGGGTTTTCTCCTGCCAGCGTCTGTATAGTTGGTACCCATACGCTGCGTCAGGCGCTGAACGCCACTGACTTTCTGAAACGCGCGGAAAAGGTCATTCCCTACCCAATTGAAATTATTTCCGGTAATGAAGAAGCCCGTCTGATTTTTATGGGCGTGGAACATACCCAACCGGAGAAAGGTCGCAAACTGGTTATTGATATTGGCGGCGGATCTACGGAACTGGTGATTGGTGAAAATTTCGAACCGATTCTCGTTGAAAGCCGCCGGATGGGTTGTGTCAGCTTTGCCCAGCTTTATTTCCCTGGCGGGGTCATCAATAAAGAGAATTTTCAGCGCGCTCGCATGGCGGCAGCACAAAAACTGGAAACGTTAACCTGGCAATTTCGAATTCAGGGCTGGAACGTGGCAATGGGCGCTTCCGGTACCATAAAAGCCGCCCATGAAGTGTTAATGGAAATGGGCGAGAAAGACGGGATAATTACCCCGGAACGTCTGGAAAAACTGGTAAAAGAAGTTTTACGGCACCGTAATTTCGCATCGCTGAGTTTACCAGGTCTTTCCGAAGAGCGGAAAACAGTCTTCGTTCCTGGACTGGCGATTTTATGCGGTGTGTTTGATGCTTTAGCCATCCGTGAACTGCGCCTTTCTGACGGGGCGTTACGCGAAGGCGTACTGTATGAAATGGAAGGACGTTTCCGTCATCAGGATGTGCGTAGTCGCACTGCCAGCAGCCTCGCCAACCAGTATCACATCGACAGCGAACAGGCCCGACGGGTGCTGGATACCACTATGCAAATGTACGAACAGTGGCGGGAACAGCAACCGAAGCTGGCGCATCCGCAACTGGAGGCGCTACTGCGATGGGCCGCCATGCTGCATGAGGTCGGGTTGAATATCAACCACAGCGGTTTGCATCGCCACTCCGCTTATATTCTGCAAAACAGCGACTTGCCGGGTTTTAATCAGGAACAGCAGCTGATGATGGCGACACTGGTGCGCTATCACCGTAAAGCGATTAAACTCGACGATCTGCCGCGCTTTACCTTGTTTAAGAAGAAACAGTTCCTGCCACTGATTCAGCTATTGCGCCTTGGCGTATTACTCAATAATCAACGTCAGGCAACCACCACACCGCCAACATTGACGCTGATTACCTATGACAGTCACTGGACACTGCGTTTTCCGCATGACTGGTTTAGTCAGAATGCGCTGGTACTGCTTGATCTGGAAAAGGAGCAAGAATACTGGGAAGGCGTGGCTGGCTGGCGGTTGAAAATTGAAGAAGAAAGTACCCCAGAAATCGCCGCTTAATGCTTTGCGGGCCGACGAGAAATGTCGGCCCGCATTATTCAGGCACTTTCGCGAATGGGTTCGATTTCATTCAGCGTATCAATTAACGGTTGCGGCTTACCAATAAGATAACCCTGCATATAATCGATCCCCAAAGAGAGCACCGCCTCGCGGATCTCTTCGTTTTCAACGTACTCTGCCACTACCCGCATTTTCTTCATTCGCGCCAGGTGGCAAATCGACGCCACTATCTGATAATCCAGACTATTTGACACAATATTGCGGATAAAACTGCCGTCAATTTTAAGCAGATCGGCATTCACATTTTTAAGCCGCGCATAGCTGGCGTAGCCGGTACCGAAATCATCAATCGCAATCTGGCAGCCTAATTCCTGAAGATGCTGCAAGGTGATTTGCGCCTGCTTAACATTGGTCAGAGCATTACTTTCGGTGACTTCAAAAATAAGTTGCCACGCTTCAATCTGATATTTAGCCAGCAGCTGACTGACTTCAACAGGAAAACGAGCCTGACATACCGAGGTTGGAGACAGATTAATAGCAAAACGGTGAGCGGGCATCTTCGCTCTGTTTTCAGCCATAAATTGCAGCGTATGCTCAATGACCCACATGTCGATACTCGACGATAAACCAAATTCGTGCGCGACCGGCAAGAAGCTGTCGGGGCTGATCAGTTCATCATTCTCACCTTTCATGCGCAGAAGAATTTCATGGTAGACATCACCACGCATACCGGTAATCGGCTGGGCCATCAGGAAAAAATGGTTGTGTTCCAGCGCCCGCTGTAGCCGATTCATCATCGCGACTTTATCTTTCAATTCGCGTTGCAAATACATTGCTCCGCGACGCTGCATATTTTCCGGGGTGTTGGTCACGATGGAAAGCTCGGCGACCGTATTTAGCTCTCCCAGCAGCAGGTAGATATGATTCACTGGCGAGCGCACATAGCAGTAACTGACGCCAATCTGCGGTTGCATCGGCATTCCATCCCAAAAGAAACGAAATTGCTTGAGATGGCTATCCAGTTCGGTAATGCGCTCCTGGTGCGATTCTGTATTCAGTCGCAGCGCGAGATCGTTACCCGAAAGCTGATAAACATCCTCACCCGGTTCCAGCAAGGGTGACAGCCAGTGAGAAAGTTTTTGCTTGTATTGAATCCGCAGCATGATGCCATAATTCTTAACCAGCATTTCCATGCCAGGGATGCGTAAATAACAAAGCGCAGACCAGGGGGCATCACGCAACGCGCGATTCAGGGCGCGAACATTTGGCAGATGAACCACCGGGTCCACATACGCAAGCCGCTGAATGCGTCTGACTACCGCTCGCTGACGGGTTGCCAGTACAGCCATATAATTGACAATAAAAGAGAATACCAGATAACTGGAGGAGGTTATGGTCAGCTGCGTGGTATAGCCAGGATAAATGGGAATGTAATTTTGATAGCTGTGGATGCTGATCATCAACACGACCGCCCAGAGCAGCGAAATCAGCTTATAACCATAACGCATCGCTCCCCACATCATCAGGGGCAGCAATAATGACAAGGTATAGTTGGTGCTAAAAATTGTGCTTTTTTCATTTAACGGCATGCATAACAGCAGCAGTAAAGCACCTAATGCCAGTAGCCAGAGTGCGAACTCTTTTTTGGTGACTTTGACATCAACCTGCTGTTTTAATTGCGAATAATAACTACGTAAATAAAACGGATTTCGCACTACACGAATGATGAAGTAGCACAGCGGGACACCAATCAGATTGCCCACCAGTAAGGCCTGATAATTGATTAAGGTCCCGAGGTTAAAAGGCATGACGCCGACCAGATTTTCTCTGCTCGCCAGTAATCCTACAAACGCAGCAAACTGGAAAAGTATCAGAAACAGCGTTGCAGGAAACACAATCTGCCAGAATATACGCTGGGAAATTAAACGGGTATCACCATGTGAAACGTTGTTACGCCGGGGAGTAAAGACCCTGTAACCGCCCCAACAGAGAATGATAATGATAATAAAATTAGCCGTTAATGAGAGCGTTTCGTAAAAACCCAGCTCTGCATATTTGCGGACAAAAATCCCTAAGGCGATCCCTGGCAATGCCGCCCAGCTGAAAAACATCATCATGCTGATCATCAGAGCCAGAGGCAGATAAAAGAGAAAAACCTCACCGGAAGAAATATGCGCGAAAGTATTAATGTGGGCGAAAATGGGCAAGATTAAAGAAGGCAGGAACAGCGGAAGCCCCCACCATTTATCACGTATTTTTATATAAGTTGCATTCAGTTTCATAGATGCTCAGCAGAATCCCCCACATCCTGAAGGAGGTGTATTCAGACAGGCATCCCACCTGACTTCGAATGATGATTATTCATCACTATAGAGAGCATTGATTCTAAGTGTCATATGAAAGTTCCAATTGATATATATCAAACAAAATAACCCTGATTAATGAATTATTACGTTTATCATGTTAATTCATCATTATTACATCATCATTGTAAATAATTAAATTAACTTCCATAACATTAAAATATGTATCCACTGACGCTTTTTTACATAACGAAGAATTGACCATTTTGTCCTGTTGTGCCTTAATGTAAGTACCGTCCACGGCGTGGGACATACTTCAAGGAACCTTTTGTGAGTCAGGCAACCAGTATGCGAAAACGACACCGATTTAACAGTCGCATGACCCGTATCGTACTGCTCATCAGCTTTATCTTCTTCTTTGGCCGTTTTATCTACTCGTCCGTCGGTGCATGGCAGCACCATCAGAGCAAAAAAGAAGCTCAGCAATCCACACTCTCCGTCGAATCACCGGTACAACGTTAGCGGTTACCTTCTCCACTTTTACAGAACATAACGGCACCTCGCTGTCGGATGCTTTTGCTCTTTGGGATTATCAAAGCGGCAGATATTCTTTCATCTTAAATTTTACGTCTTTGTCCTGACTGATGTTTATCCTGTTTGGCTGCGAAATAAATATAAAATTAATACATATGTTTTAATGATGTATTTTTATAAATTATTTTCCACATGAATTTTAATAAATTTAATCTATTCCTTTATACGCAATACATTTACTTTCCTCTTTTGATGATCTTAAATGTCTTATTTTTCGTAATGTGTATAACAAGGAATAGTGATGAAATTTAAAAAATGTCTTCTGCCTGTGGCAATGTTAGCGTCATTCACTCTGGCAGGATGCCAGTCAAATGCTGATGATCATGCCGCCGATGTTTATCAAACCGATCAACTGAATACCAAACAAGAAACTAAAACCGTTAATATTATTTCCATTCTTCCCGCAAAAGTTGCCGTAGACAACTCCCAAAATAAACGAAACGCACAAGCCTTCGGCGCGCTTATTGGTGCAGTCGCTGGCGGTGTTATTGGCCACAACGTCGGGTCTGGCAGCAATTCCGGAACGACGGCAGGTGCAGTTGGCGGCGGAGCTGTTGGCGCGGCAGCGGGTTCTATGGTGAATGATAAAACCTTAGTGGAAGGTGTTTCTTTAACATATAAGGAAGGCACCAAAGTGTATACCTCCACCCAGGTGGGTAAAGAGTGCCAGTTTACGACAGGTTTAGCCGTTGTTATTACCACGACGTATAACGAAACGCGTATTCAGCCAAATACCAAATGTCCTGAAAAGAGCTAATGATCAGGAGGAGTCATGAAGAAAGTTTTTCTTTGCGCCATCTTAGCCTCCTTAAGCTATCCGGCTATCGCCTCATCATTGCAGGATCAACTCTCTGCTGTCGCAGAAGCGGAACAGCAAGGTAAAAATGAAGAGCAAAGGCAGCATGACGAATGGGTCGCGGAGCGCAACAGGGAAATCCAGCAAGAGAAGCAACGTCGCGCAAACGCCCAGGCCGCGGCTAATAAAAGAGCGGCAACGGCAGCAGCGAATAAGAAAGCTCGTCAGGATAAACTGGACGCCGAAGCCACTGCGGACAAAAAACGCGATCAAAGTTATGAAGATGAGCTACGTAGCTTAGAGATTCAGAAACAAAAACTGGCGCTGGCGAAAGAAGAAGCCCGCGTCAAGCGCGAAAACGAATTTATCGATCAGGAACTGAAGCACAAAGCTGCGCAAACCGATGTGGTGCAATCTGAAGCTGACGCAAACAGAAATATGACTGAAGGCGGTCGCGATCTGATGAAAAGCGTGGGCAAAGCAGAAGAGAACAAATCGGACAGCTGGTTTAATTAATCGATGTAAGTAACTTCAAGCCTATAATTCTTGAAGATAAAAAACCCTCTGTAGTAACAGAGGGTTTTGTTCATTCATAGTGCAGGGATCAAAATCATTCCCACTCAATTATTCACGGACACCATAACCAATTGAGTGATAACATTTTTCCAAAGATGAATTTTTCCCATACCGTTTTATATACCGTCACCGGAAATCAGTACCATGAAAAATGCCATGCTATCTGGTCAGGGTGTCGTACTGTTTTTCGCAGACTCTTCCGGCTTCGGCTGCCCGGTCAGCATACTCTGCCAGTTGTCTGTTTCTCTCGAGAGATTTGCTGAGCACGTCGGCAAGCAAAACTCCGGTGTCTGCGGCTGACGACCCAGCGCCGACAATGGCGTTATAGTGCCTGAGCTGCTCACGGATGGCAACGAGCTGTTGCTGCAACCGGCCAGCGCGAGCGGCAGCATCAAGAGCATCATTGCGCGCCTGGTCGATCCTCTGCTGCGATTCACGTTCATTGATCGCTTTCTCCTGTTCGTAGTGCTGACGAACTCTCTCATCTTCAGTTTTGCGGTCTTCTTTCGCCTGAGCATACCCGGCGTCGTACTGACGACTGCCGTGCACATTCCAGGCAACAACTCCTGATGTGGCAAGAACAGCAAGCATCGCCACGATAATCAACTGTTTCCAGTATGCTTTTACGAATGCCCAGATCATACAGCCAGCACCTTACTGGCAATGATGTATCGGGCGCGGCGGTCATCAATGCCGTTCCGGCCACCATTGATAATCAGAGTTACACGTGCAATATCGCCGGTATACTTCATGCAGCCTTTGCTGGAGAAGAACCAGGCCGCGCTACGGGCCGCGTATTCGTCCTGTGCCAGCAGTTCAGGATTCTCCAGCAGGTCAACTTTCAGACCGTTTCCGCAGTCACGATAGTTATTCAAGCCGGTAATCTGGATAAGTCCGCGCCCACGGTAGTTCCAGCCATCACCAGGGGCATTGTTCCCCATGCGTTTGCTGTACACCAGATTGGCGATAGCGCGCTGTCGCTCAAGTGGTAATGCTGCTTCACCAGCACGGCGACCCAGTGCATTAGCCTGCCCCTGGGTGAGACGCCCAGTCCGAACGAAGTTAGCCAGTCCGGTGACACTGTAGTTGAAATTTTCCTGCAACCGGGTGAAGCCCCCAGACTCATGCCCGACCTGAGCAATAAACATTGCCTGATCTTCGGGTTTGCTGATTCCAAACTCTTTCATCGCAGAAGTTATATGCAAGAACCAGCGTTCGGCCAGCGCCTCGCTAATACCAGCAGCACGCTGGAATTGTTTAATCTCCATGTTTAGACCTCGTTGTTTTGAAAATTTGAACGACGTTACCGCGAGTTTTAAGAACCGCAGCAAGCATGACAGCGTTAATAATGACCTCAGATAAATCCACAGCCATTGGCGTACGTAACCAGATTGCATAGGCGACTCGAACAGGAATACTGGCCGCAGCAACAATCAGGAAATAAGCAAGCCATCCTCCCCACCTTCGGTGTTGAGAGCCGTTACGCCGGAATGTGACAACGCGAATTGCTATGCCAGTGCAAATAACTGCATTGGTGATAAGCAAAAAAAACTCATGCGTTACCATCGTCTTTTCTCCCCGGAATTAACTCGCGTGGATTATCGGAACGGTGATAGAGCCATATACCAATACGCACAGCGACAATTGCTGACACGAATGCGCCTGCAGAGAAAACAATCCCTTTTTCAAAAGAGTCCTGCGTGATGGTAGGGATCAGGCTAGCTATGCCGATAAGAATTGATGCTGCTGGTTTGTAAAAGAGAAGGCCGCAAAGAAAGCTGAGCATCGACAGGAGCACCCGGCGACGGATGGGGTACTCTACTGCAGAGGTAACAAAAATTACCGCCCCAGCCAAAGCCCCTAAAGCAACCTCCGGAGGGACACCTGCAATAACCGCAGCAAGAGAACCAAAACTAAGCAACTGATTTAATTGCTCACTTGTTACTTGAGCAGACATACTTTCTCCTGTTTACTATCTATAAGCCAGTCAATTATTGATGACTAAACCCGCATAGTAAACCATATATGAATCATTATTGTTCCATATCATATATCTCAATAAAAGTACTAATGATTTTACAGAACGAGCCAGCAGAGTGGGGGCAGTTGTACAGGAACCATAGACTTAATTTTGTATTTAATAATGCTATGGTGTAATAAACCTGAACATGTATTTAAAATACGTACTGATTCATGATAGAATTCAAAGATAACTTTTCACCAACTCCGTTTTTGATACCCGCAAAATATTGCGGGCTTTTTTTTAACGTTCTTCCAGAGACTGAATCCGCTCTTTTATCTTATCCATTTCTCTGCGCTGCCATGCTGCCTCGATATAGAATAAGAGATCAGGTCTGACCCCCCATCTAGATCCTGCTGGCGTTATTTCAACGCGCTCAATGATGTCTTCCATTACCATCACTGGATTATCATCCTCATCAACAATGATGCTCCCGTCATTATCAGTCAGCGGAATTTCCCTTTGGCCAGTAATGACGTCATCATATACTGCGGGATAATCGTCATAGCAAAGAAAGGCATAGCGGCATGTTGTGCTTTCTTCTTCCATGAGTCCGTGAGAAATAAGAACATCACGAAGTTGCTGCGCGATTACACCATGATGTATCCTCGCCCCTTCTTCTCCCTTTATAGCGACAGCGTTCAGCCATTTATAAGCGATATACCTGACGTCACCCCAGGCATCCAGCAATGCTTCGTCAGGAGAGACCGGCTCTGTCTTTAATGTTCCGTCACTGGTAACCACAGGATTGGAGCCAAGATAAACTGTCGAGAACCTGTTTCCCGGACCACCAAGAGCATTTACATTATCAAGATAAGGTTTAACATCTCCGTTCTCAAAAAGATGTTCGAGTGCGTTATATACCGCGCGACGTGGAGTACTGCTTCCGGAACCATGCAACGTTATCATTGCACCATCTGCTGAAGACGTTGTTTCACCGCCGCTAACGATTAATCTCTGAGCGGTAACATCATCAGACGGTACTTTCTTCGCAATAATGGCGTAATTGCCCTCCAGTTTGACTTCCGCGCGAACTTGTCCTGATGTACCTGCATGGACAGTCAGTGACTGGACGGCAACATCATCTGTGAAATCAACGGGTACAGGAACCGTCCTCACGCCGGACGTCGACATAAAAGTAGGAAGCGTTCTGTTAGGAGTGGCTCCGTAGACAAAATCCCTTGAAACAAATTCTTCCTGTTTAATTTTCACCCTGAAACAATACAAATCAGCCGGGTGACCATCGTGAACATAAGGATATTTTCTGTTGTTATCCCCTATGCTCCATGGGTTTAGAAAGTCTTCCCCACCGAAAATGTAGTACAGCCAGTTGTCTTTGATACAAACTGAACCAACACCAACCGCAGAGTTAACTATTCCGCCCTGATAAATCTGATCAGTAACATTAACCCACTCTACATTATCCAGACTCCACTCATTGACGTTAACTCTGGTCATAAATGTTCTTGGATAATTTCCTGCATAACGATTATCAGGTTCCCCTCCTTCCCACTCACCAAATGCGCGCTCACTGCCAAAAATAACCAGCTCATCGCCAACTTTGGCAAAAGGAAGGTTTGAGTGATGAACATTATTTGGGAAGCGAAGAGAATTCCATGATGCACCTAAATCAGAGCTTCTGTGCAATGAACTACCAGGTTGAGTACTTAATGTCCCCCTGGTCGTCAGATACAGAATGCCATCATAATATTTTACACATGGCTCAGATGCATTCGCCTCATATTCTGCAGGTATGCGTCTGCGAACAAAGCTACCAGGAGAACCGAAAGCATCAGAGAAATAGAGTATCCCAAGCTCGCGTGGACCAATATCACCATTATGGTAGCCAACAGCAAAACTGTTATCGCTAATCGTCGCAAAACTGTGAATCTCAGTAACAGGAGTGCTTCCGTCAACAAAAGAAGGAATAGTTCCAAGACTGGTTTTTCTCCATGGTGACGAGTGAAATGATGTACCAAAACTCCAGTATCTACCCTCGTTATTCTGATCCACATCCTGAGTATTTTGCGTCGTAACTGTAAAAGTATTTTTATCAATAACAGTAGTCACCGTCATATTCCCGGTAACACCTGTAACACCAGAGTTTGAGAAGTTGACAAAATCACCAGCAAATAATCCGTGATCAGTAATGCGAATATAAGCGACTTGCTGATTTGCTGCTTTCGTTATACCACCATAAACGCGAAGGCTGCGACTCATTGGACGATCCCACAACTCTGCAACCTGCAGTTTATTTCCGCTCACGGTCCGCGTCTCAATTACAGCAAAAAGGCGATTTCTGACAACCCCCATACTCATGCAGTGATAGTTAACTGTGGGATAGTTTTCATGTAAATCTGTAAGCCATTCCGGCGTTGTCCAGGTCTTCCCGTCATCTCCTGAGCGAACCCATGCAACATGGAGGTTATTTACACCATGGCGGTCTCCAGCCATAAAAGGCGCATAGATGACATTGTCATATACAAACGTTTTATCCTGCGTCCAGGCGTTGTACCACGGTGTATCTGTAATTTTAAATAACTCTCCCTGGATAAAATCTTCAGAAGCATAAAAAAGAGGCTGACCCGGTATTCTCTCAAATAAAAAACGAGCATTTTTAAATCGGCTGACATCCGGAAGAGTTGATACTTTAAAAGTAAGCCCTAATCCGTCAATTTTATAACCTGGAGATGAGGCTTCAAGGCACGCGCTTATTGCAGTGGAATCGTCATTTATACCATCACCAACAGCTCCAAAATCTTTGGGGCTAATAGCATCACGCATTTTATCCTGGAACGTTCGGTATACTGCCCCAGAACCATACTGAATAAACCAACCAAAACCACCAACAACCCCGGCGATTGCAGCATCGACATAATTACGCATTGAGCGATTATTTACAGCGTCCTGTTCAAGTGATGGATCTGCAAGGTTAGAAATTCTGTTTTGCTTTGCATCGTAATATTTTGCAAGCAAAGATGGTTTCATCAATGCACGTCTGAACCATCCAAAACATTGCTGGATCAGCATCGTCAGGTAGTCAAAGGCATCTTCATGCACTTCGGGGAAAAACTTTCCCTGATTGCGAAGGTCTGTCTCCTGCACTACATCAAGCACACGATCTATCGTAATTCGCCAGCCAGCAGCAAGCGGCGACGGAAGAACAACAGAACCGCCACTATAAGTGCCCGCCCCAGTTACCGTATAACCGGTATCCAGAACCAATTCTGTTACGTTCCCGTTCAGGTCAGACACCTGAACAACCAGGTCGGATTTTTTGAAAATACGGAAGGTATACGGAAATGATGTCGTAGCGCCGTTACCGGTGTATTCGTTGTGGTCAACTTCGGTTGAGACCGTCATGTTAAATCTCCAGATAGTCGCAGCACCCGTTGCGCCGCATATCTGGTTATTCTATTACCTGAAAAACCACATATGGATAGAAAGACTGTGAATACGAATAGATATTACCTTTCAGGTAATTTGCAAAACGTGCTGGATAGCAAACAAATTATTTGCTACTGTATAAATATACAGTTATTGCATGGAGAAGATAAGATGCAGCAGTATCACTATCCACTGGAAGACGGATTTACCGAAAGGATTCACACGCCGGGAGGCGTCAGGTCACTGGTGGAGGGATCGCACTTGATGAAATTACTCCGGGATCTCAATAAGGATGGATTTAATGTCGATGGCCCACTTGCCGAACTGACTGCACTGATTAACTACGTCACCAGCTCACAGATGTCTATGCAGGATCTGCAAACACATCTCGACTATTGTGCCGAACAATTACGAAAACAAACCAGGTAAATTTAAAGGCCGCAAGAGCGGCCTATCGTTTCGCTTTGTGCTCGTCCCAGCACGTTTTGCACCATGCCATTAAGCCGTCCGCATTTTGATTATTAGGGTAAAAGCTGGTTCGTTTTCTGCGGACATTACAAATTGGGCACCACTTCATATGACGTGTATTCTTTGGGCCATCGAGACACCTTGCACACCACTTAGTCAATCCATCCGGATTTTTTGACGATTTCCTGAATTTTTCATATGGAAGGTTTATTCTGCATCGCAAGCACTGCTTGCTACCGCTTGAAACTCTGTTAGCTGATTCTTCTTTTGGCGGCGATACAGAAGATATTCTTGCTGGCTCTGATACTGCCTGAGGTGCTTTTTTAAATGACTGAGACGATATGTCATCACCAGGGAATCTTCCATGATATGCCGGACGCGTTGACACTCCAGGTGGAAGCTCAGCTGTAAACGGCTTTGGCTGAATCAGTTGCCTCTCTTTTGCTAACTCCTGCTGTTTATAATATGTCTGGATTACCGCACTATCATAAGCATGAGGTACGGAAATATCAGGAGCGTTACCTCCAGTTTTTTGAAACTGAGTAGATGTGTGCTCTATCACCTGTGTACGATTAATCGTTATCTCCCCATCTTCGGTCTTTATCGTTTTGTTCTGATTAACGACCGTACGATCAGAGATCTTAGTCTTGTTCTGGTTGATAACGTAAATAATCACCGCAACCACACCAACAACTATCCAGAAAACTTCCATTGCTTTTCCTCACAATAACATTACCTTAAAGGTAATATCTTGCTTTCAGGTGATCAAGCGTTAAACGCAATCAACCAAATACGGTTGATTTTAATGTTTTTTCGCGCTTATCATTACCTTTTCGGTAAATTTACATCGCACTCCTCTTGTGCCATAGTAATCGGGCACTGGCAAAATCCAGTGCCGGGATTGGTCTCCCGGATTACTACAGAGGCACATATGCCGCATAAGCGGTTTTTTTATGTGTAAAGCGCACCTATTCTATGGTGGGCTGTGTGGGGGCACCGAAAGGTGCGCCGGGTTCCTTTGTAGCCGGTAAGACCAACTCTGCACAGTTCACCACCATCTGATTGGTCTCAGCGGTGGTGATTAACCTAACTACAAAGGTGATCGCCATGAATACCAAACCTTCCATCTTTTCCTTTGAGTCATCCTGCCAGATCCGTATGTTCATGATTGACGGAGAACCTTGGTTTGTCACCAAAGATGTGTGCAATGCTTTGAATATTGATGTTACACAAGCGAGAAAACTTGATAAAAAAGGCTGGAACAAAAAGGGGCTGCATTCAATACAGACCCCTGGTGGAATACAAGAACTATCCATCGTTTCAGAATCAGGTCTCTACATCCTTATTCTGCGTTGCAAAGAGGCAATGACAGAGGGAACGAGAGCATTCAGATTTCTTGAATGGGTTACAGGTGAGGTTCTTCCTCAGATCCGCCGCACCGGAAGCTACATTAAAAACTCGCTCCCGCAGGAAGAACGCATAAAGATGGTTGCCGACCAGGTTGCCAACGCCACGGCGTCAGCAGTGATGCAGGCAATGAAGATAGAGAACAAAACCTACAGCGCCCCACTGAAGCCCGGCTACCGCAGTCTGATTCACTCGCCGTCTGGTGTTCTCGGCCTGACGGAGAACTCACTGCTGATGAATCTGCTGAACCAGTTACAGGAAGACGGGCACGACGTATCGGGCGCGGCGGCGGAGCTGACCACCATGTTCTGCTACATCGTCGGTGTGAGCAAATGCCTGCGTGATATCGAGACCCACGCGGAGTACATCAACGATAAAGCAGGATTTTTCTGACGGAACGGCGGCACAGGGATGTGCCTTTAAATAATTCTGTACAGATTGCAGACTGGGGGTGAATAGCGTACTATTACCTTAAAGGTAAAGGAGGCGCGATATGACAGCGTTGAAAAATCGTACTCAGCACAATGAACAAGCCAAGCAATGCTGGGATGTCATTGGAAAAGTTATGCTTGGCCGCGCAAGCAAAGAGCGCGACAAGGATATGGTTTACCAGACAGGAACATCTTTCAGCGACTTCAAGGCGGCATTTCGCTCCAAATAGAAGCACATTAGGAGTTTGTCTTGAAGTTTAACATTAGAATATCTAATAGTTTTCTAAATGGGGAAAGCAACACCCCTTTCGCTGTAGACGGACCTTTCCTTACTGACGATGAAATAAAAATCATACAAAGGTTTTTAGAAGATGTTGCCAATGGAAGGGCGCTTGTTGGAAAAAACAAGCCATCGTGGGTTGATGATAACCATGATAAAATTCCCGGCTCAGACAATTATGAGCAAGAGAATTATTGGCATTATCATTGTGGGCCAACATGGTATCCAAACACATTTAAGAATTATACCATTAACTTAAATTTCAACCCCGGCGGAATGCATTCTAATGAATGCATTCATTATGCAAAAAATGATAATGAAATTGTCGTTGTTGGATTTTCAAGAGAACACATACCTTTCCTTTCATCAGATGGAAACGACAATCCGCTTTTTTATGATGAAGAAGAATAGCCCGCGCCGCGGGCTTTTTTGTGTCTGCGGATTCCCGTCCGGGCGGCGGTGGCATTCGTTAAAAACAAGGCCGCGAAAGCGGCATGTGACATGTCACGCTCACGTTATGACAAGCCTATGTACCCTGCTACACCAGATAATATCAAAATAACTGCAACAGCAAATTCGCCATCGTCAATGATACATTTACGGTTCATAACGCCAAGTGCAACAAGCGCAAACACAACAAGAATAAAAGCAATCATTTCTCATCCTTATTGCGGAGTGACATCCTGTGGTCGCCACCAGTATGTCTGGTTAAACTCTTTCTTCGAACGTTGCTCCATTTTACGCAAATAACCTGGTGAAAAATACTCCTGCATCTGGTTAAAGATCATGTGATCGAGAGCCGCCTTCAAGTACCAGAGATTCGCACCTGGCATCAGACCTTTCCCCAGCTTAACCAGATCACCACCAGTCTGCTCACTCTTCCCTTCCACAGCATTTAACGGTATGCCCTGAGCAATCTTCACTACGTCATCAACCAGACCAGCTACCGGGCCAAGCATCGACGCCAGCGCGCCGCTTCCGTACCTAGTGTGATCTGACAATAAAAAGTCACCGTAAAGGCCAAGACCACCACCTTTCAGTAGAGCACCAAGCCAAAATTTAGCAGCATCTTCTCCTGTCATCTCGCGAGGATTACGACCAGACGCAAGGTCGTTAAGTTGCTGCGACAAAGCGCCAAGAATGGTCGTACTGGCAATAAACGTCGCAATATATGCCGCACGCCCACCAGCAGACGGCATACCCATAGCGCGTGACCAGTGACGCATAACCACCGAGATAGGGAACGATTTAAACAGGAAAACACTTCTCGTTAATTCACCTTTCCATGTTCCACGCTGAATACCAGAACCGGTTATCAGTTGCTCACGTGCTCCCGGTGTAATAACAGCCATATCAACTTCTTCAGTTATGGCACCGAGCAGTTTACGCATTGCCTCAAATTTCACGCGTTCAGGCTCACCAAGATGTTTAACTGCTGAATCAGGGATACGCATAATGCTTTCCGGTGTCAGCATCGTATTATTGCCGTTCCCCCAGTCCTCCTGTTGCGCCAGCTTCCATACGCTCCAGTCTGTGTCAGTAATCCCTTTGCTTTTCAGGATGCGAAAATCAGAATCATCGAGGCTACGAAGGTCTGGTGTCCGTGACACTACTTCTCCCAAGCTTCCCATCATGGTTACGCCATAGGCGCGCTTGTGCGCATCTGACCATGCTGTAAGCCCACTGGCACGCATTACCGCCGTTGCAGCCCAACGAGACACAGACGGCCCCATATTATCCATCGCCCAGCGGTTAACGCTGCCAAGTAGAGATTCCATCGCCAGACCAGCGCGGCGCGCCCGCGCAAGTTCTGTACGGTTCGTTGGGTCCATAGCTTCAAGCTGGTTGCGGAATAACTGGTTCATTGGAAGGTTGGTCACCTTCGCAGACAGATACATGGTTCCAAGATCAGAGAACGATGACAGCAACGCGGATCCGAGTCTGCTGGCAACCAGCCAGTTGCGGATATTGTCAGACCATCGCGCGATGTGCGGATTCGCTACAGGCTGTGTCTTTCCGGAAATAAAGTTGTACAGATTCTCTGTGTTGTTCGCCAGCCGCTCGACTTTACCGGTTTTACTCGGGTTAGCTGTTGCCGTTTCTGCCTTCACCTGATCAAGAAGAGAGCGGAAAACATGATCGGGGTTTGGGCCATATGTTTCCACCAGTGCAATATCTTTACTGATACCTTCCAGGTGACCGACCATGATTTCCCATAGAGAGCGATCGCCATAAAGTTGCTGATATTGCAGATAGGAATCTGCATCTTTGAAATGTATCTGTCGTGATGTATTACCACGGTTAGCACGTGCGCCTGAAATTCGCATTCCGGTATCAGTAAGCTTATTCAGCCCACCAGTAGCGATCGTGTTATAAGCCTCTCCAAGAAATGCAGACAACTCGGAATCGTTCATCAGTTGTCCATCGGCTCGGATATAATATTTGCGATCCAGCTTACCTATAACATCGCTAACCCACTTATCCTTTGATACCGCCCCAACCTTTTCCATAGAATGATGTTGAGGGATTCCCCAGTTTTCGAGATAGCCAATGTCCCCACCAGCATCATTAAACCGGCGGCGCAGTAGATCTGTCACTTCTCTCCACGCCTTAGCACCTTTTCTTGCTTTAGCATTGCCAGTATTTTGCCCTCGCATTTCATATACCAGGTCACGCACGCCAGCTTCATCTTCAAACAGGCCAAAAAAGCGAGGATCAACTGCTTCAAATGCCTCTTGCAATTGACTCAATGCATAATCACGAGTGGCTTTTGTTCTGGACTCAACAGAGAGGAAATTCGATTTACCGTCTGCATTAAAAGCAATAGTACGGTTAAGAGCGCCAAGTTTCCCATCAGCCCCTTGATAGCTATTGATAAATTTATCCAATCTCTGACGTGCGGATATAGTGAGGGCCACACGACGTTTCTTTAATGCCGCTTCTCGCTGTAATTCTTCAGATGCCAATTGTGCTGCACGATATAGCCGCTCTGATTCGGAAAGTTGTCTCCACGACATCGGGTCATCACGAGCAATGGAGCGCATATTTCGATAAATGCGGTCTTCAATGTTCTGTATTTCTCGCGCCGTTAACGTGCGCTGCGCCGCCTGCTGGACCGCTTGTATACATTCCTGTCTCATTTAATTTAACCTCTCAAGAAACACGCCACAGCGACATCAAACAGGCTGGAATCCTGTATTGCCTGCTCACTTTCCCTGTTCGCTTCATCCAGTACTTCACGCGCGCTGCGCGATTGTGGATTACCATCATCATCCAGCACGGTGATTATCATGTCAGGTGATTCAAGCAGCGAGTCTTCAGCTATGCGCAGATCAATATCTCCTGCCTGATCCGCCATCATTTTTTGTTCTGCCTGTTGCAATATTTTATCAGGCTCAAAAGGAGCTACTTCGTCTGGCGTCCTGACCTCTGCTGTTTTATAGAATGAAACAGCCTGAGCATTAAGTTCACTTTCTACCTGCAGTCGCCGTGCCAGTTCTGCTCGAGCTTCAAAAAACTGACCGCCAGGCTCATGCGGTGCCAACGCGTTACGAGAAAATTCCAGGCGTTCTTGTGCCTGCCTGATTCGTTGGTCAATATCGCGAAGTCTGGCCTGTTTATCTGATCGAGCACGAGATAAAGCCTTACCGCTACCGGTTGGATCTTCTGCAAGAATTTGTGCGCGCTGTTCAGTGAGATTTTCAATAATTCGTTGGCTATTAGCGATTTCAGACTGGTAAACCTGTCTATCGCCACGCGGCAAAAGCTGTGCGGCCTGTTCTTCAAGCAACCGATTTTCTATAGCGCGCGCCGTTACTCCATCATCTACAGATGACAGAGCCTCATTAACTGCCTGAGACAGCAGACTCTTGCGCCCAGGAATTTCACTGAAAGATGCAGACTCAACAATGCTGGCAACGTCTACAGGTCTCCCCTGGCTAACATCAGACATGGCTTTTCGCAGAGCCTGAATGTGTGAATTACGCGAAAGCACGTTGATCGGCACGCCGGGAGCAATATCAATTTCAGCATGATGAGCGGCATTCGCCGCCAGTGCAGCATCGATATCAACTGGTGAAAAATTTGGTGCGCTTGTAGACTCGCCGCGAGAGTTAATAAATCTGCCGACACCACCAAACGCCACCCCAAGAACAGCATCAATAGCAATTGCCTGTCGATCCAACACATCATACTGGTTAGCCATTTCGCTATAGCCACCATCACGAAGCGTTTTAGCAGTAAGCCCACGCTGTGCCATACCGAACGCAATATTTGTACCTGCGGCATAGGCAATATCTGGCGTTGCACGTACTGCTGTTGCTGCGGCGCGTCGCACTGAACTTTCACCCGTCCGCGCAAGCTGAGCCGCCACACCTTCCGCCAGCGCACCACCCGCACGTAACCCGAGGCTCATAGGGATCAGTGTTCCGGCACCAGCAGTAATACCCTGCACTAATCCAGCTTCCTGCGCCGTCCTGAAATCAACACCCTGTGCTGTCAGCCGTTCAAACTCAGAAAAACCCTGTAGAGAAGTTACCGCCGCAGCACCTCCGACCGGACCACCGAGCGTTGTACCGACAACAGCCTGCCCGCCCATATCGAACAACCCATAAAGAACCTGCCCGGCGGTTCCGGTTGTCGCGGCATCAGGCGTCAGCCGCTTAACCTGCTGCTCTGCTAGTTTTCTCTGCTCGGCAATGTATGAAACTGAAGTATCATTGAGCGAGGTGTTTTCGTTAACAAACTGAGCAATCGGGGATACGATTTTATCCATCCCTGCCCATAGCAACTGATCTGGCTTTGCCACCAGCCCGGAGTACAAACCAGACAATGCCGCTCCTACAGCATTGTCGAAAAAACCAACATCGCTGTTAAAACCAGCTGGATTTGATGCTGCTTCGTCAAGCTGCTGATTCTGGTTTACTGGATTAAGGCCAAAGTAACTCATTGCGGAATATCTCCGGAGAATCTCTGACGCTTCTGTGTCAGATCAAGAACAACGGGAGAACCATCATCTTTCAGCAGATAACCAGTACCAAGTTTCACCAGGTACTGACTATCGCCGTAACTTTGCAAACCATACTGACCAGGCGGTGTTTTTATCCCAGAGCCGACAACTTGTTCATTCCAAGCCTGATTAACCTGCTTATCGAATTGCTCTGCAGACATTCCCCACGGCAAAAGGACATTCCCCATTCCGTTATAGTCATGCACGCCACCTGTAGCTACGTTAACAGCCTGTTTCCAGACATCATTGTCAATTTCGCCTGATACCACGCCTTTTTTCGCCATCACACCAGCGTAATAATCCTTTGCGATCTCGTATGCCATTGATGCCCCCTGAGCGTCACCAGCAAATGCATCCTTCACCATGTCAGAAAACTCAAGGCGAAGATCAGCATCTTTAGGCATCGGAATACCTTTCGCATCATCAGTACCTTTACGAGCCGCCGCGCCAGCAAGAATTGTCTGCGCAGCGGTTTCAGGAGACACGGAAACATCCGGATTAAACCAGTTTTTTTCTGCCAAAATACCACCAGGCTTATCCATCAGTATCCCGGCAACGGCAGCAGATGGAGCGTTGGCACTGATCTGCTGTAGTGCTGACATATACACCTGCCCACCACCAGTGCTCTGCCTGATGGTATCGAGATATGCTGCCTGTTGGGAAACTGGAGCATCACGAAAGAAAACACCGATCTGATTGGCCTCGTCTTTGGAAAAGAACGTCAGTGGAGTGCCATATGACTTAGCAAGGTCACTGACCTGAGCGGCACGCAAGGCAACGCTCTGTCCAAAGTTATCCTTATTGCTCATGTCGATAGGCTTTGCCTGTCCGGAGGCAAGAGAGAACTGCACAGGATCCGACTGCCGCTGCTTTATCACCTGATTTGCAGCCGAAACAACGTTGTCATAAAGATCTGCGCGTGCCGCATACCCCTCCCCTGTCTCACCAGTATCCGGGCGTAATTGCTCAACATATGCTGTAATGCTGCTTGTCGGCATATTGCGGAAAGAGCCTATATACTGTCCGGCGATCTGCGTATTTCTGAACTCGGTATATCGCAGGTTTCCTTCTCTGACGCCATAAGCTGCAATAAAATCAGCCTCACCAGGTGGGTTAGGAAATTCAACGCCACGCATATACGCAGCCGTCGCATCGCGAACCCGACTGTCAATCATCGTTTTATATTCAGCCTGCTGCTGCCGACGAAGTTGATCCGCCTGTCGCATAAAACTTGCCTGCGCCTCAGGAGATGCCGCATCGAATGCTGCATTACCGGTATAGCGTTTAGTGTTGGTTGGAATTGTTGATAAACCAAGTGCTGCACTGACACCAGCAGTTAACTGCTGATCACTGTATGGCTGGCTACCGTTCTCATGATGGATAATGGCTGCACAAAGCGCCTTCAGGGTATCAGGATTAGATGCATCGAGAGGCTCATCAGCAGAAACGCCAAGTTGTTCGCACACTGCTTTGATATACGACATAGTGTCATTTTTATCAGTAGGCGGTGCCCAGCGATTAATTATCTCGCTGACGGTATCAATACCCTGCCTCTGATACGACATCAGGTTTCGCCCTAATGCACGAATCCCGTGTTCAGGTGTTTCGAATTTAGCAAATCGACCATCATCACCGGTCTGGCCTACCCACGGATTAGTTTTGCTGTATTCGAGATTTCCTGGGTTATTGTTGCGTATGCCACGGGCACTATCGGAAGAGTCACTATCGGCTACAGCACGGCGAGCTCCAGCAGCAGTATCACTTAACTCGCCATTACTTTGGATGAATGCGGTCGCATTGTTTGCCGACCACTGGGACAATGCGGCATCAGCAACCTTCTCTTTAAACTCGATTTTCTTGGCCTGGATTTGCTCGTCGCTCCAGCCATGCGCAATGCCGTAATCCTCAATTTGCTGGAAAGTTTGCTTATTAGCCAGTACGTATGCGGCGTTGTCGCCATACAATGCTGCGGCATTTTTACCATTGTTCAGCAACGTCGCCTGAAACTGGCCTTCTTCGTAGGCTTTTATTTGCCCTATCTCGTGCCGCCCGGCCTGCGTAGTGAACTGAATACGCTGCTGCTGCGCCTGCTGCATGAAAGCATTACGAGCCTGTTCATCCGGCAGCGACATAGCCAGTTGTTCGATCTGAGCATCAAACTGCTGCGTATACTCCTGACCTTTTCCAATAGCATTTTTCCCTTTCAGGTTAAGCAAACCTGTTTCAGGGTTATTCAACAGATCGCTGCTTATCTGGCTTAAGCTAAGAGAAGCATCCTGAGCCATAGCAACATTCGCACGCTGTTTTGCCTGCGCAACAATACCTGCATATTGCTCTGCAACATCGCCAAGTACATCACCGACATTTGGTGTCTGAAACGATGAGAATCCCTGAGTCGAAATCCCTCTGCTCTGAACCTGACGGCCCGATGTTGTTGGTACAACTGGCATCTTATTATCCCCTTATCGACCGGTTGGAGTGCCAACAGCAGCAGAAATCGGCGCAGCCTTCTGAGAGAACGGGCTCCACGTTCCGCCGCCCATCTGGTATGCACCGTATGCTTTTAGTGGTGCCGTTAACAAAGTGCTGGTCATCGATGATTTAGCAGCCGACTGAGCAGCAGCCCCCTGTGCCTGAGCATTCATTCCCTGAACCTGATACCCATATGCCTCACGCTGAGCATTATTCACTGTCGTTAACGCATCAAGAGTGCCGAACTGAGCATTATCCGCAAAAACGTCAAGAGCTGTTCCGCTACTTAATTCCGCACCGGTAGCCCCCATAGTGGCCGCCGCAGTACCTGAGCGTTGACGCATTTCACGACGACGCTGATCCGCTTCAATATTCCCACGATTGATTGAATCCTGTGCCTGAGCTTCAGCAATTTCAGCATTCCGATCAGCTATGGCTGACTGGTATTTTGCCTGCTTGCTCTGGCTGTACATTGACGCGGCTGTGGATGCCACTGTGACGGCAACCAAAGCGATGGCTGGGTTACACATTATTTTCTCTCCATGTGAAATCTGTGGAAATTAAGACCAAGAGCACCATAAGGCGCGGCTTCTTCAAGCCTAAATCCAAGCCAGTGGAGCCATGCTTTGGCAACATGGTTTCGCTCGTCGACGTAGTTTTCCAGGCGCGGATAAACTGCCAGCATCTGCTGCAATACAGGGCGGCAGTGGCGAAGAAATGTCTTCTGATATTTTTCAATATGGCTGGTACCGACCAGCCAGGGCGTACCATTGCCACCGATCATTGACGCCGGAGATACACCAAACATGGTTACCAGTTCTCCGTTCGCGAACCCTGACCAGGCCATAGTCGCAGTGCGAAGACCAACACGCAGCGCATCTTCGGTAGTCATCAGTGATACCGCATACAGTTCGTCAATATCAGCCTGACGAACATCCGGCAAAATCATCTGAAGATGCTCTTCGGTAGCGGGAATAATTTGAACGTCGATCATCAGAATCCCCCAACAGTAAGGCGAGGAATAACGGCAAGAACAGACAGCGGCAACGGGTCAAGCTGACGGATTTTTACACGTCCGTTTTTGCCCCAGTTACTGTCCAGTTTCACTTCTACTTTTCCGGTAGCATCATCAACAGGATCATCGTAGAACTCGAATTCACGCTGTGGATATTCGTACCATTTACCGCCGGGCGTAGTCGCCCAGATGCCGCGACTGGCATTCACAACCAGAGTAACGGACGGGATCACCTGTTTTTTGTCCAGCAGCGTTTCCTGTCCGTTAATGTTGATATCCAGTGTTTCGAATTCAGCAGTTATTGGCAGGCCGATGTGCACTACAGCCCCCGGAGATTCCAGCGTGACGGCACCTCCGGAAACCACTTTCTGTGGCTCCACGTTCGCATCAGAGAGAATGTTTACGGTCTGGCCTTCAAGATGAGACAGGCCTCCAAATGTCCGGCGCGCCATCTGCCAGTTCGTGGTGGCCACATTCCTGAGGGATGGCGGGACGTTCCTGTTAGCACGAACCACTACAGCGGTATTGCTGGTTACAGAAATAATGTCGCAACGTAATTCTTTTGACACTTCATCGCCAGTATCAGGATCAGTTCCGACATAAGGGAACTGTAGTTGCGCGCCGACATCACTACTGGTGAAGTACGCACCACCAGAAACACTGATTGTATATTCCGCGCGATAATCCCATTCGCCAGAACCACCAGTGATGGTCATCGTTCTGTCAGACGTATTTCTTCCATCATAGCTAAGGCCAGAATCAACAAAGAAAGCATCTTCATCGCTGGTAAATAAACGGCTGGACAGTCGCTCGATGTATCTCACTGTTTGCCCGTTAATAGTTCGGTTAACGACGAAATACACCGCATCTTCATTGCCTTCGCTGATACTGCATGTGCTTTCATATTTTCCGGTACTGGACTGTGGTGCCCATGCAAAAACCTGTTGATCACGCAGATAGGTCATCACCAGTAATTTGCCGTCATCACGAATGCAGAAGGCGCTGGAGTAAGGGACAATCGAGAAGCACCAGTCAACAATGCTGTGCTTCTGAAAAAGATGATTGGCAAGGATGGTCAGGTCGTTCCCCTGATAGCCGTCAACATCGAATGAATAGGCCAGATCACGGACAACACTGCCTTTCTCCTGGACGAACAGAGCAATATTCGCCACAGCAATTGGTGGGACATTGCTCGAGCCATTTGATCCCTGAGAGCTGAATGCAAATGATGATGGGGTTAACACTTTGTTCTGGTCGCCGGTGATGACGTACTCACCTCCGGAAGTCAGTGCCACCAGCGAACCGACATCAATCAGGTGGCGGATCTCATTAACCTGACGCCCGGCATAGGTGTAGATAATTCTGTCGTCATCCTGCGTAGGATTGCTTTTGCCAAAATCCTTATAATCCCCGGTACGGCTGGCCCAGATAGTCTGAGGGAACGCAGTCGATGCGGCGAAGTAAAGACGTTGTTGATAATAAACAACAGTGCCAGGATAACCATTAACACTGTTCCAGGCATATTTAGCCCATTTATAGCTGGCATTATCCTCGCCAACGACCTGCGAAGGGATATAGGAAATCACCTCGGCAGTTGCAGTAGTTCCATTTGCAGCAGTGATACGGGCAATGCCAAAACCACTGTGCAGATATTCCCACTCAATGCCAGTATCATCATCACCGGATCCGCCCCAGCCATCCCATGATGTGCCTTCTGTATGCGAAGGGCGCAAAGTGCCTGTTTTGCCTGCTGTAACGGCGCGATAGTAGTTACTGTCTGCACGGCGAATATCGCCAATCGACGTACTCTTACTGGTTTCCCATACCGGCACTGAATCCACTGCAGGCTGTTCCAGATAGAACAATTTGCCTACCTGCTCCGCGCCAAAAATAGAGGCGCTTGCCGTTAACGTAATTGTCCCAGTGCTGGCGCTGGCATAAACCGTCACTGACTCGTCAATATTGATATCTTCAAATGGCCCGTTCTTCGTTACCACATCAACCAGTTGCCAGTTGTCATGCGCATAGCGGCGCAACTCTTTCGGCGGGTATGCCGGGTGAACCAGCGTAAGCACGTCGGCGCTTTGCGTAAATTTAATTCGGAACAGATCGGCTTCAGTATATGGCGTGGCAATTTCATAAATAACATTGCTGCTGTTCAGCACCAACGCACCATCTTTGATAACGCGCATGTACTGGTGCCCGAACTCCAGAGCATAGGTCTGAACCGTCGAGAACTGGAACGGGATCAGGCGGCATTTCCGATTTGGGTATTTGGCGGCACCGACAAAACGCGTACCAGGTCGATTCTCAACGCCGCCATACTGCCGCACGATAAAGTTATCGCACTTGCGCAATGCCACCTGGTACTTCGCCATGTCGATACGACCGTACAACGACGGTCCAATCTCACCACCGGCAAAGCTGGGCTGGATCCAACTGATAGCCATCAGGACAACCTCGCAATGGTAAACTCATCAACAGGTGGCTGTGGTTCCTGTGATTCATTCTGGCTATGCGAGCCAGCACTAAGAATCACGCGATTGTACATATTGAGGGCAAACGTACCGAGGTCTGCATTCCCAGTCAGCGCCATGTTAATAGCTGCCGCAAGACGCCAGGCCAGCGCCTCCATAAAAATGGCATCAAACATGTTCACATCTGTAACGCGAGAGACATACTTGAGCCATGCCTGCGGCTGGTCTGTGTAGATCAACTTTCCTGTTCCGTTGGTGTCTGCACCAACTTCGTACTGAACGCGCATTGCCGCTGTTGGATTGCGTACACCAGGAAGCATAATTTCAGTAATGCGCAGACAATCGGACGGGTACTGGTACGCATATTCCCAGTCAGGCGGTGGATTGCTCGTATCTGCAAGCGCCACGCGTTTGGTAGCAAAGTTCCAGTCAAAATCAGAAAGCACAGCATCACGGCAGGCCTCAAAGTGCAGCGAACATTCCCCCGCTTCCTTGCTGGCTTCCGTCAGGCTGTTAATACTGCGGCTGTTGCCAATATTGGACAGCGCACGATTGCAGATCTCTACTACAGAGGCCATAAGTTTCTATACTCCTGCAATAAAGGGGCCGAAGCCCCTTGTCTGATTCGCGAGGCTTACACGCCCAGTTCTTTACGCTTATCTGCGATCTTCTCGCGGAGCGTTTCGGCTTTGGCGTTATGGTGTGGCTTCTCGTTAAAGAGCAATTCGTACTCTTCACGGAGCTTATCCAGTTCACCATCATCTGACACATCGTTGATGATTTTGGTGCTGGTTGCTGCCATAGACACCTTTCCTGTTACCTTTGCTTTTGCCTGTCTGGCTGCATCGTTAACAGGTTCCAGTGCGCTACCAGGCTCACCTTCGTATTCGATTTCTGCCCCCTCCGGCCACAGAGTGTTATGGATATGAGAGAGGCGCAGAACGCGGTATCTTGGTTTCTCACCTGACATCGATATCACCTTAACCAGTTACTTTTGAGCGGATCGGATACGGCGTATTAGCATCAACATCAAGACTGATACCAGCAGTGAATTCGCCAGCCGTTAGTGGGCCAGTTGCGACGGAGTAGTTAACACGCAGATATCGCTGAACACCGGCAGGCACCTTTGCAGAAACAACTCGTTTACCTGCTGTCAGGGTGGTCTTTGCCAGTGCACCACTATCATAAATAGTGGTCCATGAGCTGTTATCCTCACTCGTCTGCAACTGGATGTTTACAGTTGCATCACCGCTTGCTGCGGCGGCTGTGTTAACCAGCGCCCAAAACTCAAGCGGGTAACCCACGCCGATATCACGACGTTTTCCGTCAATTGGACCGAGATCGATTACGTCAGTAGAAGCCGCGGTATCAGTTACCGCCTGTGCTTCGGAGAACATCAACAGTTTGTCGGTGATCATCTTCTTTCTCCATTAGTGGGTCTGTTACGACCCACAGGTTAATAACAGGCGTTACACCACGCGGGCTTCTGTTTCCAGAAGCGCATCAGTTTCACGGATTGGTACACCACGGAATGACGTCCACCACTCGCCTTCAGTCTCTTTTACGCTAATCGCCAGAGATGTTTTCTCCAGAGACTGCAAATCAAGAGCCTGGCCTACAGTGCGGTTCATGTAGAACACCGGGCGACCCATGCCACGGTTTGGAATGCGATGCAGTGCTTTAACCATCAACTTCGCAATATTTGCGGCAGAGGAAGGTTCTGAAAGATTGCTGACATCGATGTTTGCAATGCGAACAACATAACGCCAGTCACGCAGAGCAAGTCCGTTATCCCATTTGTAATGGGTACGGTAGCCTTCGTACTTGCCGCCATTAGCATCTTCCAGTGTCACCTGGCCTTTATCTTCCATCTGAATGCCAGCCTTCTGCCCTTTCGGGAAGATGCCATGCACGGTGTTTTCGCCCCACACCACTAACCAGATTGAGGTGTTATCTGTACCCGTGCCACCAGCATCAATGATGTTCTGAGCATTACCTGCAGACAGGCTGGAATAGCGGGAGGACAGTCCCATAAACTGCTGAGGGTTAACGCTGGAATCACCATAAAACAGCGTCTGCGCCATCTGCTGATTCATCGCTTCAATAAATGCGCGGTCTTCAGACAGGCGGAATTCGGCGGTATTTCCGTTCAGATCAGCCAGTGACTTATCGACTTCAGCATAGGTTTCCAGCATGCCAACGGAATCGGTTACCTGCACTGTGGTTGATTTGCTTGGCTGTACGCCATAGTTCAGCAAACGCCAGGTAGCTGAAGGTAAACCAGAACGAATGGTGGTTCGGTGTCCGGTAGGAAGGTTCCCTTCGACAAAAGGCATATCCTGAAGGATCGGGTTAGTTTGACCGAGAAGCTCGATAATCTTATCGACTTTCCCGTTTGGATCGACGCGCTTACCCCAGTCAGCCAGCGTTAGCGCAGTTAAGCCTTTAACAGTCATTGTCATTTCCTCTCTTATTTGCCATAGAGCACTTCGGCCGCACTACGCTGGCCTTCATTACCACCGGTGACCATGCCATCTTCAGACATCGCCTTTCCGATTTTCACGAACGTTTTGACCAGATCAGGGTGATTACCCAGCCCGGTGGTCTTCAGATATTCTTTGAGTTCAGGTGTCCCGAACTGGTCAAGCGCACGCTGTGCAGCGCTAAGGTTAGAAATCAACTTGTCGCCACCGATTTCTTTGTCAGCTTTTACATCCGCAGCCCACTGCTCGGTTGTTTTCTGCCAGGCTTCTGCCTGGCGCTGCTGAACACCTGCCAGAATCTTCGGATAAGCATCAACCAGCTTTTGCGCTTGCTCGTTGGTCAGGTTAAGTTCTCGCGCCACCGGCTCGAATTCCTTCAACGCTTCTGTATCCAGCTCTACGCCTTCGGCAGCCTGAAACTCGTACTTCTCAGGCGCACCCTCTGGTTTATCGCCGTCCTTTTTTTCACCCTGCTTATCGTTTTCAGGCTTTTTGTCATCAGCAGGTTTATCGCCATCAGCAACAGGTTGTGGCTTATCACCTTCCTGTTGTGATGGATCACCAACTGGAGCAGGGTTATCACCTGCAGGCGCTGACGGTTCTGACGCAGCCGGAGCTGCTCCACCATCGACTGGTTGCTCATTGCAAAGACGGCGATACAGCAAACGCTCAAATAAATTCATGATCACTCCTGTTCACTGGCCTCTTTGGCCATCTTCAAATACTGTTCAGGGCAATGCGCCATAACGCGCTGAAACAGTTCCAGCGCCAGATTGCGTTGCCCCTCATTAAATGCCATTGCCATAGCGTCCATCGGTGAGATAGCGGAAAACACACGGCCTTTCTCCAGCACCGACCAGACAACTCGACGCCCCTGTTCACTGCTCATGACAAAGCGAATGTCATCAATTTCACGCTGTGCCATGTCACGTTGCTTACGGGCGTTTTCTTCTTTCAGTTGATCGTCTTCGTAATCTGTCATTGTGATTGCCCACCCTGACCACTAACTGCATTCGCCATAGCTGACAAAACACTCGGATCCGAAGTTTTAGCTTCGCTTAGCGTCTTGACACCCTGTGCCGCCGCCATCCCCATCGCCATCATTTGTTGCTGCTGTTGTTGCTGTGCCCGTTGCTGGCGAGCCTGCTCAACCTGTTCCTGAGGAACAATGACGGTTGGAGACACTCCGGACATATCAGCGAATGCATCGATCGCCTGATCAACGTTGAGTTTGTCGAGAGCTTCTGGTTTCGCTTGCGCAAGTTGACCAATGAAGTTGACCGTGGACGCCAGACTGGACAGGCCGATAGACTTCTGCGCCTGAGCCATGACGGAAATGTATTCGACCTTCAGGGGCATACCTTCCATCACGTCTGGCGGTGGCGGCAGCATGTTTTTACGAACCATCATCGAGAAAGCGCGGTCAATGAGAGGATTAAGACATTCGTCGTTCAGACGCTCCAGAACCGGCCCCAACATCAGAAGTTTTTCTTCTTTCATTTCGATCACCGCTTCAACAGGCATCGAGCGGGTATTGATGTTCTGCAACATCATGAACAGATCGACAAAGTAGGCGCTGTTAATGATTTGGCGGGTGTCCTGAATGTCTGCTACCAGATCTGCTGTACTGGGGTTAACCAGATAAGCAGGCCTGAAACCATCCTGACCAGTAATCTGATCGATATACGTGATGTCGCCAGGAAGAAGGGAGGCGCGCTGATTCTTGAGGGAAGTCGGAGCAACCATCGGCGGATTGGTGGCTTTATCAATCAACTGCGACTTGCGCTTCTGGAGAAGCTGCAATGCCTTAACAGGTCCAAGCGCCAGCATACCAGGGCATGATGATCCATAAACATCTTCGCCGTTAACTTCCCAGCGCGGAGCCATAATTGGAAACTCATCGAATCCGGACTCACGCAACAACTTGTCGTTATCGCCACCAACCTCGTAATAAACCGATTTGAATGGCTTGTTCTTGCTATCCAGCTTCGATGTATCGCGGTCAATGTTCGGGTAAACCGAATGCATCACTTCAATCCACTTCTCGTAGGTGCCGCTTTCCCACATGCTTTTTACGGATTCGCTGACGTTATTTAGCCCGAACTCCTGAACAAGCTGACGAACAGTCATAGAGAACTTGCGAAAACAGGTGTCCACACTGCCACGAGGTGAGTTAGCCAGGTAGTAACTGCCTATCGGGAATGGCATTGTGCGAATGATGTCCTCGTCATCCTCCAGCACCGCCATTGCACCAGTGCTGTATGTGCCTAGGCTTCCGTATAACTGCGGAAGAGACTGATAGAGATTCGACTTATTGAACATATCGTTCATGCGGTTCTGCACCGCCTCAAGCCACAACTTAACAGGGCCATAATCCATCATTTCAGGATCTGGCGTAGCCAGGCGAAACCACGGACGCGCGGGGCTTGTGATGCCTGACATCATGCCGCTGGCGAGAGTGCGCGCCGCCATTGTCCCGGTCGAATCAATAATGCGTGTATTGCGTCGATCGTTACGGTTGACCTCAGAAGTCAGAAAGCGGGAACCACGCGGGTTGATGTAATCACTCAACTCGCGCCAGTGCGGCTCGAACGACTGACGCTCGCTTTCAAGTTGTGCGAACTGTTTGTTCAATCGCTCTTTAGTTGTTTCCGCCATTTCAATGACTCCGGTTACTGACCAAGCAGCGTTTTACCGCTGGTATTAGCAGTTGATGTGTCGCCCTGAGAACCGGTAAGCAGCGTAGAACTACGACCAGCAGCAGCGCGACGGCGACGAGTTTCTTCGTCGCGGGCATCAACAACGGCGGCATCCTGCTCCTGTGGTGCTGCCTGAACTTCTGGTGTTGCAGGCACTGATGGTGAGCTACCCATGCACATATCAATGACTCCGTACGCAATTAAATTATTACCAATTTAACCACATATGATTTATTTATCGTAGACGGTTGACATTTAACGCGTGAATTATTACCTTTCAGGTAACCAAAGAGTTCATTCCGGTTACTAACCTGACTGGCTTGTCGTTAAATTGAACAGGTGGAGTGAGCTTTTATTTTGAGCAGTACGGCGTATGGCACATGCGCCGATAGCGGTCTGGATACGTTTAAGGGGCACCCTCCCTTGCTCGGGCAAACGAACCAGGTAGCCGGAATGTGCAAGTCGAGCGGTTTTATTCCGCGCACGGGGATTCACCATCCAGGCGATTCGGTGTGACACCTCGGAAGAGACGAGGGTACAACGATGAGAGCATTTATGGAGCCGCGACAAAGTGTGGCGCCTTAACAGGCTAAGTGCTCTCAGCGTTGTGGCATTAGCTCAGCTGGACAGAGCAACCGCCTTCTAAGCGGTTGGTCGCAGGTTCGAATCCTGCATGCCACGCCAGAATCACACCTAAGGACCGTGATGCCAGAAGTTCCAGGGGCTTGGCGGTGATGGTTTCCCTTGAAGGACTATCACCGCCCTTTTTACAGCAGGACGCCATTGCGATGACTTCATGCTGTAAACCCGTACAGCCACGGAAGGCAGAACCCATTGCTTCCAGTTCGCCCGGTTCGCCGGGCATTTTTTTAAGGTGAGATTATGAACGACCAGCAAATCGAAAAAGAAATCGTTGAGAAAGGCAAAACTGCTCCGCGCGTTACGCCAGACCATATCGAAAGCATTATTGCTCAGGAGGCATATTTCACAGCAGAGGATGGTGCCTTTGGCAAAGCCATAAAAGAGAAACATACTGGCGGAGAGGTAAACTACCAGCCGCACGAATCACTTTCTCTGCTGACGTTCTGCGTCCTGGTGCTGCGCAACGGCTTCACCGTCACCGGAGTGAGCGCCTGTGCAAGCCCGGAAAACTTTGATGCAGAAATTGGTCGGAAGATTGCCCGGCAGAATGCTGTAAACAAAATCTGGATGCTTGAAGGTTACTTGCTGAAGCAGAAGTTAAGCGAGCAATAACACCGTGACATGTCACAAACAGCCAGCCTACGAGCTGGCTTTGTTTTATCCTCACCAGAGGATATCAACGACATTATCCCCACCAGCGGATTAAGCATAGGGATCGTAATCTGTAATGGCCTTGCCTTGCTGGTTCTGCTGACCTGGAATTCGCAGACGCTTCGACACAGGGAAAGCAAACGTCAGCAATAGCGCATCGCCTTTACCAGGAGAACGCCCAAGCCGCTCCTTGATATCTTCCTTCGGTTCGATAACGATTTTACCGTCCACTCGAACTTTGTACTCTGCCGCCGACAGGTCGTCCGCTGTTTCCTGGTCATCAAGCATGCCGCCCAGCCTCAGCCATGTCTTGCATGAGTTGAACATCTCCCCGCGCTTATTGAGCATCTGCGGGTCAGTAGACGCGCCACCGAACGGAACAAGTTGCCATGTACGACCCCAGCCGTCACCGATTGACTTCAGACCAGTTCCGTAACCGAAGTCGATGAACACTGCGTCAGCCTGGTACTGGTCTTCAAAGTCAGCGATACGCTTCGCCATAATCAGATCGTCAGTAGTCTTGTTGCCAGTCCACAGCACCTTACTGTGCAGCCCCTGCCGCAGGTATATCACCGCGTCATCAACGCCTGAGTATGCCGGGTCAACGCCGATTATCACCGGAGCATGTGCAACCTGCGCAGCGGTTACCACCCGTTTCATTGCCTCATCAGTAAGACCGGTAGGGATAAACTGCAATTCAGATGCATCAGGGAATATGCCGCGCACACGGATTTTAACGAAGTCGCTGTCTTCCCCGTAGTCATCAACCCATTTCTGCAACTGCTGTTTGTTAGTGCCTTCCACCGTCCGGCTGTCAATCTGCGCAGTTTTCCAGCGGTGTTTATATTTGCGGAAACATTCGCGGAAACGCCCGGTGTTACGTGTAGGGTTTCCGAACGCCACCCAGATAATCTCAGTGTCTTCGTCCGTAAGCGCACCCTCGGCAACTTCCCACACCAGATCGGCAATGTTGGATGCTTCGTCGAATACCACGATGATGCGTTTGCGCTCGTTGTGTAGTCCGGCGAATGCCTCAGTGTTGTGCTCAGACCAGGGGATTGCGTCAGCTCGCCACCGCTTGTCGTGCCCAGGATCATTGCTGTACATCGCGGTAGCGGTACAGGTAAACCAGTCTTTCGTGATAGCAAGGTTCGACCACTTGATAATTTCCGGCCAGGTCTTCGTTCGTAGCTGGTTGTCGGTGTTGGCGGTCACCACGACCTTACAATCCTCGCAAGTGGACATGCCCCAGTTGATCAGCATTGAGATGAATGCGGATTTACCAATACCGTGACCAGAAGCGCGTGCCAGCATAAGCGGCTGATAACGCGTCTCTGGATTCTGCAGGTGATCACGTATCTCTCGGAACGCATCGGCCTGCCACTGACGTGGACCGGTAGCATGTGCCAGTTCAGTCCCCTCTTCCCCCCAAGGGAACGCATAGAGGGCATAGCCAAGCGGATCGTGAGTGAACCCTGCAATATCCTCGATCAACTGCTCTTCAGGAGATAACGCTGTATCTGTCACTGATTACCATCCTGACGTTCTTTGAGTCGCTTCCTGGCTGCTGCTATGCGATCAGCAATTGTCACATTCACATTAACATCCAGACGTTCTTTGAACGCGTTGACATCAACATGCTTACCAATCAGCTCAAGGTTCTTCACCTTGTCAGGCCATTTAATTTTTTTGAGGATTGTCTCTATCGAATCCTCGTTCATGTTCATGATGGTCGATGACAGATCAAAGCCACTAAGCGTAGTGCGCCAGATTTTCGGCCACTCACGGATTGGTTTAAGGCTCCCATCGTCGTTGAGGATATCGATCACGTCCATCTGGTCGATCTCCACCAGGCGCATGAGAACGTAATCAGCACTGACGCGCATTCGTTTGTTGCGCTCCTCCATCAACTCGGCAATCCGTTTTTGAATGCGTTCATCGCGCATCATGACACTGGCTTTAACTGCCGCTGTATTTGGGGAGAATCCTGCGTTAATCGCAGCCTGAGTCTGGTTTTCAGGCGTTTTGATGTATGACTGGCAATAAGCCTCCTGCATTGCTGTGAGCGGCTTAAATTGCGTTGATTTGCGTTTATAGGTTTTAGGTTCAGCAGGCATCATAACCACCCTGGTAATTGTTACCGTTGTGGTAATAGTACCATGCAAAATAAAGCCGCCATAGTTGGCGGCAGTATTCAAAACCCATCAAATTCATCATGCATAATCTACTCGTGACATGTCACACTATTAATTTAGTTTCATGCCAGCCTTTAGTCACCCAGCATTGTGAGTCACCATTACACGGGCATGAATTCACAGGAACTCTCTCGCCGCACTTACCGCAACGTTTTCTGCTGATCGATTTTATACGCCCGTGCACGCGAGCATCATCCTGGCGGATAAGTAACGCAATATACTCACCAAATTCGTAAGGCACACGCCCGGGGCGACGCGTGGCACAGTTACGCTCCAGCATTTCAATTTCCTGAGCATCAAGCACAATCTCCAGCTTACGTACACCGGATGCAGCTTGTCTGGCTCTCTGAGCGGCTTTGCGCTCTGCTGCTGATTTAGCCATCAATATTCACCTTTATCGCGTAAACCTTTACCGGTTTATCGCCGAAGTGGGGATGTGTGATTGTCTTGATTTCATATCCGTCATACGGGACATCAATTCTGCGACTGAAGTCGTCGCGCTTCGGATATCCCTTTGTGATAATCAGGCGGTCATACTCGCGGAACATAATTCGCTTATTCCAGTAGTCATTACACAGGCGATACTCTTCCGTTTTCTCTCCGCGAATCATGGCATCGAAGTATTCACCTTTAACGGCAAGTTGCAGGTTAGCCACGGTTAACCTCCTGCGGCGGTTTTGCTGCAAAATGCGCAATACCTTTATCCCAGATGGATTTTATGGTCGTCCACGTGACTGGTACTTTAATTTCAATTCGTCCGCTCCCGTCACAGGTATCGCAATCATCATCGCCAAAGCATTCCGGGCAGCTTATAAACGTAGTTTCTGAAAATTCACCGGATAGCACACCCTTAGCGCCGTTCTCAGCGGTTAGTTTCTTCGGCACCATAACCCAACCATCCGGAGTTACCGGAAGCGAGAACGGCAGCACATCTCTGTGAACAAGTTTTTGCTGTGACAGGTTATCCAGAACTTTCTGTACTGCTGCATCACCGAATACACCAAGCGCATCTGCCATAACTCCTACAACCTGATAAGCCTCAGCGCATACCGTGGATAAACCATCCGGAATTACCGGAGAGTTGCCTGCCAGTCTACGCAAAACAGCCTTAACAGCCTCAATACGGTCATCATCGCAACTTTCCAGCGTATCTATGCGATCGAGCATGATGATGGCGTTATCAATATCAGGATTGCCGGTCCACTCATTACCGCGATTGGATTCGGCAGCCTGGTTGCCGCGTACTGGTTGATTCTCGGCTTTACCCAGTCTGTCGTTGCTGCATGAATGCCCTTCCAGCCAGGCCAATGCTTGTCGCATGAAATACGCAATATGTTTGCCGTGGTAATCGTCTTCATCTATGTGAAAAGCGATACTGCGAATGTATTCAATTGCATTTTCAATAGCCTCCAACGCTATCGGCGCTGGCGGCGCAGCGAATAGATATCCGCCAAAATCAGGAAGCTCTCCAATGGCCTGTACGAACTTTTGTTTGCCTACGTCAATTCCTAATGGGTAGTGAGCTATAATCTTTGCCACTGGCTCTGCTTCCAGCGATGCCAGAGCAATTCGTGCCAGTTCTTCCGCTTCTTCTGCTGGCAGTACAACGTTGCTACCAGGTCCGTATGTTTCGCGCCACTGCTTGATTGTCAGCAGGCGTTCTTTGGTAATAGTGGTCATCTCACTCTCCTTTGATGCGAATACCAGCGGCGCGTGGCACATTAACTTCCACGATGCGCACTGTTGGTTTGTACATCTCAATCGCTGTCAGCCAGTCAGCTCCTGTCATGCGCTTTTCCGCAACCAGTAAAACCAGATACAACGACCAGAACTTCACCTTTGGCTGGTTTTATTTCCCGTGCTTCCAGTTCTGCAATGCGCTTACTTCCATCCGAGATAACGCCCTCGTAATACTCACGCTGCTCGTTGAGTTTTGATTTTGCCAACTCCAGTTGTTTTGTTAGTTCTGCAATACGACAAACATCGTTGATACGCGTTTCCTCTAATGCGTTGCTCTCATCCAGTAGCGCCAGCACGGTTTCTGGTCCGGCCAGAAATTTGAAGGCGTTGAGGGCATCAATATCAACACCGCTATCTTTAAGTTCCTGTTCGCTTATCAGATCATCATCAACTGGCAACATTAACAGGCGTTCCATTGCTGGAGTTGCACGTTCTGCCGCCTCACGTAGTGCCTGGTAATTAATTTCGCTCACTGGTTGCCTCCTTTGCGAAGCTGGGCAGCAAAGTCAACTAACCACTCAGTCATTTCAACCTTCCCTACCAGGTCTGAACCAGGGTGCATACAGCAATCACTCTGCGCCGCTTTGAAATCCTTATACTCATATTCTTGGACCACCAGATTTTTTGCAGCTTCTATAGCAGCATCCACCCCCTGCGCCCGCACTTCAGACAGGAAAGCATCAGTGGCTGGAATGGGCTTTTGTGGTGATATAGCAATGCGAATTGTCTCAAGGTCTGGATCTGTTTCCGCTGCTGGCACCTTGATATAACCCATCTGCACCCCATTCATGATGAACCTGCGACGGTCATCACATATCGCCTTTAGCCCCGCACTCTCCGCTGCCAGCGCCGAAAACTTCTCGTGTGCCAACTTAACAGCCGAATCAGCCTGCTTAATTGACTCAATCGCTTTCTGCTGGTCTTCGGCCAGCGCATTAGCACGCACCAGTTGCACTTCCAGTTGCGTTGCCAAATCGCTGATCAGCTTTGCCACACTGCGCATATCAACGGCACCACATTCTGCTTTCAGTTCCGAAGCCATCTCATGCCCGGCGGAAACTAACCCTTTGATATTACTTTCCATCTTTACCCTCGCTTATCCATATAACTTATTGATTACATTGATAACTAAAAAGATCGTCGATTCAGAACTCTTCGATGTTCCAGCCACCACCTGCTTTCTTTGGTTTAACCGTTACCCCGATGATTCGGAACGGATACTGATCTGCGGCGACTTTGGTTTTCACCCTGGCGTCGTCGGTCCAGAAACCTTTCACTTCGTGCAGTTCCATCTCGCCGGTGGCGAGCATCACAGCAAAATCGGGCGTATAGAACGTGTTGTCAGCTAATCGCAGCTTGATACCCTCAAATCGATACCAGGCGATTTCCCCTGCACGTTTACGCAGCTCAAGGTGCTGGCAATACGCAGATTCTGTTTTGTTCATCTGGCCTGTTTTGAGTCGACCAAGAGCCTGTATCTGTTTTCTCATAATTTCCCCCTGAGGTAATTAAAAACCACATAAGACACGAAATCAATAGAGTTTAGAATATTTTATTACCTCACAGGTAATTATCGAGACGTAAAAAAATGCGCTATCGCGCTGGTATTACTTGATAAATCCTGCCGCCTTTCCCCGCCTGTATTCCTCCATCAGCCACTGCGCCGGTGTTATTCCCCCAAGGGTGGCGGCGTTAGGCATGCACCCGAAACTTCGCCCTGGTGGATGGTAAACGTCTCTCCCTGTGTCCGGAGGCGTACTCATGGGTTCTGGCTTTGCCTGTATGCTGATCACCGGATCGGGTATCTGCTGTCCGGAAGCTACCTTTTTCGCCCAATCATCGAGCAGCCTGCGCGCGTGTTTCTCAACCTCAATCTCGCTAAGCTGGCGCTGATACATTGCACGGCGGGTATCACATACGACCCAGTACATAACCGGATGTCGCCACGGGAATCTTTCGGGACCACCAGGATATAAACTTTTTTCCTTGCTGTACCGGTGAAACTCCGCCATCACATCGTCAATGGTGACGCCAAGAACCATCTTGCTGTCTTTACACCACTTGATGAATTGCCCTGGCGACGGCCAGAACGGAGATTCACTGGCGCGGGCGTGGCGCATACCAGCAGAAACCTGTTCACGGGTTCGGATCCCCCCTTCGGCAAACGCAGCAATCCACTGCTGTTTTGCAGCAACTTCCTGCTCTGGCGTCTTCAGGTTGGTTACTACTGCCGCCGGAAACAGTTGTTTCAGCTGTTTGAAAAGGGCATCAACAAGCCTCTCTGCTGACATGTTCACCACATTGTCATTGTTGACGTACTGATGCTCATAACCTGACATGCGAGAAAGGGCTTCTCCGTCACGGTTTTGTATCGCGGTAAAAACGTTGTTCACAAGAAATCCTCCCACGCTTCAGGGCTGTTCCAGTGCGGAACGTTGTTATCAGGTAATGTTGATTGCTTCTGTCTGCTAATCTGCAGCCGCCTTGCCAGCTTCTGCTCCCACTGTGCCTGATGGTATGCCTTACCCTCAGCCATCCAGTAAATTCTGAACTCTGCAAGCTCCTGTGCCGTTGGCAGGCTGTCCAGGTAGATCCCCTGCAATGAGCTTTTCCGAAGAAAGTCATCTGATGGCTGCCATTGTTCATGCATGACAAATTTGCCTAATTGCCCTGGCCCACCAGGAGGAACAAAGTTATTCATCACGGCGTTGTTTGCGCCGGGGTCATGAGGCACAGAATCCCCGCTTTTTGTCCTGCTCTCCCTCTCTTGGTTAAATGACTGGTTATATGACTGGTTCTGGATCCCGTTTTTGGGATCATTCAACATCCCGTTTTTGGGATCATTCAACATCCCGTTTTTGGGTATATTCCCGTTTTCGGTAACATTACCGTTTTCGGGTTCATTACCCCCTTCCCGGTTGCCTTTAATGTTCCCGTTTTTGGTTATATTAAGAGAGAAAACCCGCACTCTTTTCGTCGCACCCTTTCTCTCTCCGGTATCTGAAATAAGCCCCATTTTCATGAGCGATATAAGCCCGGCCTGCACGGTTTTTTTATTCAGGCAAGTGTCTTTAACGAGGCGTTCTATGCTGGGGTAGCAGAGGTTATATTCATCGGCTCTGTCAGCCATCGAGAGCAGTATGAGCTTTAATGACGAGCTACCTGGATCTGTCTCCCAGGCCCAATCTGTTGCATGTCTGCTCATGATTAATCTCCGCTATCAGCTTGAATGTTGTGGGGAGGAATTAATCATGATCTGCTTAATCTCTGCCCTGATGCGACGGTTTGATTCCATAGTGCACTCAACACAGTGTCCGTTGTAAACCCAGCGTTCACTGTCATGTCCGTGCTTACATGGTTTTCCGGTGTAGTAGCGTTTAAGTCCGCGCTTTGCGGCATCAATACGTGTAATGATTTCCATGGTAAGCCCTGTTATTAGTATTGGGATTACGGTCATTTTGTGCTGACACAAAAAAAAGATCAACCAGATTTGGTTTTTTATTACCTTTGAGGTACGAATAGATATGAAAAGACCGCCGGATGGCGGTCTACAGAGGGTTGTGGATGGATATCATGAGTAGAAGAAGTATGCCAGTTCTGCTTTTGAGCGCAGCCATTGTCTTGTTTTACAGGCTTTAAAAAGCCCATTCATCAATACCTTACCTGGCATTTTGCGCTTACCTGTTAAGTGAGTCTGGATATAGTGACTCGTCGTTCCGGCTTCCTGTGCGAAGGCTTCACGCTCATCCGGAGTAAGTGCAAGCCAGTGCTTTTTGAAATCGAAATGTCCGTTATCGCTCATAGCTATTGCCTGATATTTATTTCAGATAATAAATATTCACCCATAAGGTAACAAAAATCAAGGATAGTTACCTATGAGGTGCATTTACCTGTTGGGTAATATTGCTTTAAATTGAATCATCTACTGATTCATATATGAGGCGATTTTCCAGAAAATGAAAAGTATCCAGGACGTCCGCAGGCAAAATCTCAACGACTTGATCGACCGTGAATTCAATGGTGTTCAGACGCGGATGGCAGAAAAACTTGGAACTCAGGCAAATCTGGTAAACCGCTGGGCTCTTGGCAAGAAGGTTATCGGCGACCAGGTTGCGCGAAAAATTGAAGCTGCCGCCAATAAACCCCGTAACTGGCTTGATATCGATCGCTCGCTTTCTCAGGAAGGTTTTCAGCCTGTCGGCCCAAGCGACATTGGTCAGCTGGCGGCTCACAACCTGGAACGCTGGATGAGCGAAAGCCGCGACCTTTCAACACAGGGAAAACTTCACCGCGCATCCGGCGTCGCCCAGGTAACAATCAGCCGCCTGTTAAACAATGAGGTCAGCGTTTCCATTTCCACCCTGGAGAATGTTGCATCCGCATTCGGGCGTCACGGCTATGAATTACTGATTCACCCGCACGACCCTGCGACCATCAACTATGACCGCTCGCGCTACGCATTGTTACCCGAAACCGAGAAAGCAAAGATCGAAAGTTACATTGAATTTGTCATCAACCAGAACGAAAAAAATAAACAATAAAACTATAGTTTTCAGCAAGTAAGCCGCCTCATGGCGGCTTTTTTATTGCCATCAAGATTACCTTATGGGTAATTTTTTTAACTCATATCTATTGACATCAAACCAAATACGCATAATCATTACCTAAACGGTAACAAGCCGAGGTAACAAGTTATGCAGTGGAAAATCATCAACGGTTGGTACTGCGTTACTGCATGCGGATTCATGAGCTGGAAGTTCCGCACCTTACAGGAAGGCATCAAGTGGGCTTTCGTCAGCAAAGAAGCTCGCGATGTAGCCAACGATAACGAGATATGGGAGGGCTGATAATGAACGTTAATCAGCAGAAAAATCTTCAAAAAATCATGCTGGCATTCGACAAGGACTACCGCCTGTCAGAACAGCTATATGACCGACAAGTTGAACTGATTGAGAGCGTCCGACTTCATCAACTGTCCTCAACTTTCGACGTTGTAACAGGCAAAGGCGTTCGTCAGGAAGTACTGGAGGCTGCTAAAGACAGCCCTGAGTTCGAAGAACTGATGGATGCCTACCGGCGAGATGCAATGGCAATTATCGCCCGCTGGGATCTGGCGGATCAGCTTGATGGGCAGAGGGACGCGGCATGATGCGGAACGCTGGAATCATGGATAGAACAAAATACATCGGAGGAAGCGATGTTGCAGGTATTCTTGGAATTAGCCCATGGCGCACCCCGCTTGAGGTTTATCTGGATAAAGTCCAGCCACGTGTCAAACCAGTAGACCCAAGCAAGCAGAAAGTTTTCACGCGTGGCCAGCGTATGGAGCCATACGTAATAGACCTGCTTTCTGAGGAAACAGGGATGGAAATCGTTCATCGCGGAAACCGCTATATCCACCGTGATTACGATTTTATTGCAGCTGAGATCGATGCAGAAGCAGCGTCAGGCGAGAACATTGAGATCAAAACAGTTAGTCCGTTCAAAGCCAAAGAATGGGGAGAAATCCAGACAGATGCAATTCCTGTGCATTACACGGCCCAGGCCATGCACGGGTTGATGGTTACAAACAAACAGGTATGCGTTTTCGGTGTGCTTATCGGTGGCGACGACTTCCGAATCTATCGGGTTGAGCGTGATGAAGAAACTATCCAGGCGATCTTAGAAAAAGAAATCGCTTTCTGGGACCGAGTGAAAAATCTTAACCCGCCGGAAGCTACCAGCGTAAGCGATGTATCGCTGATGTTTGAGAAAGATGCCGGGACAAGTATCGAGGCTGACGGAAAGGCACTCGCACTATTCAACGATCTACGAGACATGAAGTCACGCAGAAAATCACTGGAAGAAGAAATAGCTATATCAGAAGAGAAGCTGAAGATGTACATGCAAGAGCACTCAGTCCTGACCCTGGACGGAAAGCCGCTCTGCACATGGAAATCTCAGATCAGCAACAGATTCGACCAGAAGCTATTCCAGTCAGTACACCCTGAGTTATTCGAAAAATTCAAAACAACAACGACACAACGCGTCTTCAGAATGAAGTAAGGAGAAAAAATGTCTATCAATGCACTTAAGGCAGCGGCTACCGGTAACCAAGTTGCACATCATAATGAGAAACCAACAACTCTGGCCGGACTTCTGGCAGACCCAAAAATAAAAGCCCAGATGGCTTTGGCACTTCCAAAGCACATGACAGCAGACCGTCTGGCGCGCATAGCAACCACAGAGATCCGAAAGGTTCCAAAACTTGCATCATGCGACCAAGCCAGCTTCCTGGGGGCAATTATGCAATGTGCCCAATTGGGTCTTGAACCAGGTGGAGCTCTTGGACACGCTTACCTGATACCGTTCGACAAACGCCAGAAAGTAAATGGAAGATGGGAAACCGTATCTACAGAAGCACAGCTGATTATCGGCTATCGCGGAATGATTGACCTTGCCCGCCGCTCTGGGCAGATCCTGAGTATCTCGGCTCGTACCGTACATACAAACGACAAATTCAGCTACTCATACGGCCTGGAAGAAACGCTCGAGCATTTACCTTGCGAAACAGGTGACCGCGGAGAATTAACGCACGTTTACGCCGTTGCACGACTGAAAGATGGTGGAGTCCAATTTGAAGTTATGAGCCGGGCAGACGTTGAGAAAGTTCGTGCACTGAGCAAAGCCGGTAGCAGTGGCCCATGGGTTGATCACTTCGATGAGATGGCTAAAAAAACAGTAATTCGCCGACTGTTCAAATATCTTCCTGTTTCTATTGAGATGCAGAAGGCTGTTGTTATGGATGAGCGCGCTGAAGCTGGACTTAGCCAAGATAACGCAGCTGTTATCACTGGTGAATATTCCGTAGTTGACGATGAGCGTCAACACCTATCGCCAATTTCAGATTCAGAACGAGAAGAAGCTCGAGAATATATCATCGCGATACTTAATAGCCTGGATCCATCTGCTGAAGATGCAAAAACGATGTTCAAGCGCGCTGAAAATGAAATTAACACCATGGCTGAAAAGCTCGGTGATGAATATCACCAAAAATTCATGATGACGCTTAACGATATGCGTACAGAATTCGAGTAACCACCACCGCGGCGCCACGCGCGCCGCACTGCAACCAAGAGAGGTATTTATGAAAGGTGCATTAGGTAAGAAGGAACTCCTGGCGGTGGTGCCACTGTCATGGAGCACTATCGACCGTATGGAGCGCGCAGGTGAATTTCCTAAACGCTGGTATATCACTGACAAACGCTGCGCATGGAACCGTGACGAAGTTGAGCGTTGGCTTGATGAACGTCAGGCAGCAAGCCCGGCAGAGTTCCAGGGTAAAAAACCTCCTGTTCAGCAACGTGTATATCGTCCTGTGAGCAACGCGGCATGAGTGTGCTGCTAAGGCACTGGAGCAAATGGTCAGGATGGTACTTATTCCTGGCCTCTGTTTCAGCATGGCTTTATCTGCTGGCATTAATTTTCAGAGAGGGTTGGATTAAGTGAGAAAGTTAAGCCGACTTGAAAAATATCACATGAACAAGGTTTCAATGCGCAGTCCGTCAAAGATTGTCGCCGTTACTCCTGCGGCGATAGAGATCGAAAAACGCGCGATTGAAAGAGAGAAAAAAGGGCAGTTCCGCATTGCCGCTCACCTTTGGCTTCAGTGTATGGATGTTGCTTCTGGTGATGTTGAGCGTGCAAGGATCGCGGTTCGCAGGGACCAATGTATCACAAAAGGTAACGGCCTTCGCCGTGGAGACTATAGCGGTATAGGATGTTGCGGGGTGGTTTATGACTAAGAAATACACACTAATCTATGCAGATCCACCCTGGGTATACCGGGACAAAGCCGCAGATGGTAATCGCGGTGCCGGTTTTAAATATCCGGTTATGAGTGTGATGGATATCTGCCGCCTTCCTGTGTGGGATTTGGCCGATGAAAACTGTCTGTTGGCCATGTGGTGGGTGCCAACACAACCACTCGAAGCACTAAAAGTTGTTGAAGCCTGGGGGTTCCGTCTGATGACCATGAAGGGCTTCACGTGGATAAAATGTGGTAGTCGACAACCAGATAAACTGGTTATGGGTATGGGACACATGACTCGCGCCAATAGTGAAGATTGCCTGTTTGCAGTTAAGGGAAAACTACCTCCGCGCATTAATGCAGGGATCGTTCAGTCATTTACCGCACCGCGGCTTGAGCATTCAAGAAAACCAGATGTCGTTCGTGAAAAACTTGTGCAATTGTTAGGCGATGTTTCTCGCATTGAACTGTTCGCCCGCCAGACGTCTCATGGCTTCGATGTTTGGGGTAATCAGTGCGAAGACCCAGCAGTGCAACTACACCCTGGATACGCGTTGTATATTGCCGGATTAACAAATGCATTCAGCAATGCTCCGCTGTCACCAACAGACAACCAGGGGCGGGAGCGTGCAGCATGAACAGGGCATCACCAGCAGATTTAAGGAAATGCCTTGAAACTGCAAACATGCTTGCACACAGCGGGATCAGGTTTGTTCCAATTCCCGCTGTCACTGATGCTGAATTTGCAACACTGTCAGCAATATTCACAGATAAAATTGAATCACTGGCAGCAGAAGCCGAGATGGAAGAAAATCAGCAGAATAATTAAACGTTATTCCCCCGCCATCCACTTCTCAAACTTCGACGGGGAGAACGGAATCAGATCCGTATGCTCCCCGTCAATCCAGGAATCAATCATATCGGCCCACTGCTGCAACATGTAGGCGCGCTGTCTGGCGTATTCCGCTTTGTTATATACGGCGCGCACACCTTTCTGCTCATGTGCCAGAGCCTTTTCAATCCAGTCTGAAGGATAACCAGCCTCATGCAACAATGTACTGGCTGTACGGCGCATATCGTGTACGGTGAAGCCCTGAATATGCTCACCATCTTCATTTATTATTTTCACCGTTCTGTCGATCAGAGAGTTCAGCGCGGCATTAGATAATGGCTTCCGGAAATTGTAACGACCAGGAACCAGATATTCACTTCCACCAGCGCACATCTGCAATCCGACCAATATATCCTGAGCCTGTTTAGGCAGGTAAATAACGTGCGCCCGGCTTCCCTTCATGCGGTCTGAAGGAATGGTCCATGTCCATTTTTTAAAATCTATTTCATCCCACGTTGCGTTGGTGAATTCGCCTTTACGAACCATAGTGATAAGCACCAGCTTTAAAGCCATTTTCATAGTGCCCATAGCACCAATGGCATCCAGCGTGCGGAAGAACAGGCCAATTTCTTCTGGTGTCAGTGTTCGCTCTCTTGGTTTAAATATGGCGATAGACGAAGGTTTAATGTCAGCCGCAGGATTAAACAAACCATGACCACGGTCATTGGCGTGACGGTATACGCTACTGATGATCTCCCTGGCCTGCACTGCTGTTGCCCGGCCACCGCGTTCGACAATCCGGTCACACAAATCACGAACCATCGATGTGGTAATTTCAGCCATCATTTTATTGCCAAGAACCGGAAGTATGTCACGGTCGATCACCGCCTGTTTCATTGCGCGGGTACTGTCAGCCAGGATGACGTGTTTCATATAACTGTCGGTATGTACCGCAAACGTCTCGGCACCACGAATCTTTTTGATACCGTCACGTTTAGCCGCAGCCGGCGACTGGCCTGCTTTAAGCAGCTTCTTTGCAGCAATCAGTTCTTCTCGCGCTTCTGCCAGGCTGATACCGTCACGCCCATACTGCCCGATTACCAGTGTTTCGCGGCGACCGTTGATACGGTAGTCATAGCGAAACGAGACCGTACCTGACGTAAGCACAGCTACATACAGCCCGTCACGATCGGAAACTTTGTACAGTTTGTCCTGTGGCTTGAGGTTCTTTAATTTTGTATCGGTAAGCACAATTCACCCGTATAGAAAACATTTTCATGACGGTATGAGAGTATACCTTTAAGGTAATACCGTCACCTGTACCGCCGAAAAATATGGTGTAGAGTGAATAGAAATGAATACATAAAAACAAAAACCCTCTGTAAAAACAGAGGGTTGAGTTAGTGTCTGAATAGGAATGATTTGCTATGAGTTAGCTATTAATCATTCCCACTCAATGGTAGCTGGCGGCTTGCCGCTGATGTCATACACCACGCGGGAAATACCGTTCACTTCATTGATAATACGGTTGGAAACGCGGCCGAGGAAGTCGTACGGCAGATGTGCCCAGTGTGCGGTCATAAAGTCGATGGTTTCGACAGCACGCAGAGAGACAACCCAGTCATACTTACGACCATCGCCCATTACGCCAACGGAACGTACCGGCAGGAAGACGGTGAATGCCTGGCTGACTTTGTCGTACAGGTCCGCTTTACGCAGTTCTTCAATGAAGATGGCGTCAGCACGGCGCAGCAGGTCGCAGTACTCTTTCTTCACTTCGCCCAGTACACGAACGCCGAGGCCTGGTCCCGGGAACGGGTGACGGTACAGCATGTCGTACGGCAGGCCCAGCTCCAGACCAATCTTACGCACTTCGTCTTTGAACAGCTCTTTCAGCGGTTCAACCAGCCCCATCTTCATCTCTTTCGGCAGGCCGCCCACGTTGTGGTGAGATTTGATGACGTGTGCTTTACCGGTTGCAGATGCGGCAGATTCAATAACGTCAGGGTAGATAGTGCCCTGCGCCAGCCACTTCACGTCTTCCAGTTTCAGTGCTTCTTCATCGAATACTTCAACGAAAACGCGCCCGATGATTTTACGTTTTGCTTCCGGATCGTTTTCGCCGGCCAACGCTGACAGGAAGCGAGCTTCTGCCGGAACGTGAACAATGTTCAGACCAAAGTGATCGCCAAACATATCCAGAACCTGCTCTGCTTCGTTGAGACGCAGCAGGCCGTTGTCGACGAATACGCAAGTCAGGTTTTTACCGATAGCGCGGTGCAGCAGCATTGCAGTTACGGAGGAATCCACGCCACCAGAAAGGCCGAGGATGACTTTATCGTCGCCCACCTGCTCGCGGATGCGAGCTACGGCGTCGTCGATAATTTTCGCCGGCGTCCACAGGGCTTCACACTGGCAGATATCACGCACAAAACGCTCCAGCATGCGCATACCCTGGCGGGTGTGAGTCACTTCCGGGTGGAACTGTACGCCATAGAAGCGTTTTTCTTCGTTAGCCATAATGGCAAACGGGCAGCTTTCGGTGCTGGCTACGGTGACGAAGTCGGACGGGATAGCGGTAACTTTATCGCCGTGGCTCATCCAGACATCGAGCAGCGGTTTACCGTCTGCGGTCAGCGCATCTTCGATACCGCGAACCAGTGCGCTGTCGTTTACGACTTCAACCTGCGCGTAGCCAAATTCACGTTCGTTAGAGGCTTCAACGTGACCGCCCAACTGCATTGCCATGGTCTGCATGCCATAGCAAACGCCGAATACCGGTACGCCTGCTTCAAAAACATACTGCGGCGCACGCGGGCTGTTTTCTTCGGTGGTGCTTTCCGGGCCGCCGGAAAGAATAATGCCGCTTGGGTTGAAGTCACGAATTTGTGCTTCTGTCACATCCCACGCCCACAGTTCGCAGTAAACACCCAGTTCACGCACGCGGCGCGCAACCAGTTGAGTGTACTGAGAACCGAAGTCCAGAATGAGGATGCGATGCTTATGAATGTTTTCCGTCATTGACGCTTATTCCGAGGCAAGTGAAACAGATAATATAAATCGCCCGACATGAAGTCGGGCGAAGAGAATCAGGAGCCCAGACGGTAGTTCGGGGACTCTTTAGTAATGGTCACGTCGTGAACGTGGCTTTCCTGAATGCCCGCACCGCTGATACGTACAAACTCCGCTTTAGTACGCAGTTCGTCGATAGTACCACAGCCGGTCAGGCCCATACAGGAGCGCAGGCCGCCCATCTGCTGGTGAATGATCTCTTTCAGGCGACCTTTATAGGCCACGCGACCTTCGATACCTTCCGGCACCAGTTTGTCGGCAGCGTTGTCGCTCTGGAAGTAACGGTCAGAAGAACCTTTGGACATCGCGCCCAGGGAACCCATACCACGGTAAGATTTGTAAGAACGGCCCTGGTAGAGTTCGATTTCACCCGGAGATTCTTCAGTACCTGCCAGCATGGAACCTACCATCACCGCGCTTGCGCCAGCGGCGATAGCTTTAGCGATATCGCCTGAGAAACGGATACCGCCGTCAGCGATAACCGGAATGCCGGTACCTTCCAGGGCTTCTACTGCATCAGCAACGGCGGTGATCTGCGGAACACCGACACCAGTCACGATACGCGTCGTACAGATAGAACCAGGGCCGATACCCACTTTAACGGCACTGCAACCGGCTTCTGCCAGCGCGCGGGCACCTGCAGCAGTTGCCACGTTGCCGCCGATGATTTGCAGGTCAGGATATTTAGCGCGAGTTTCACGGATACGCTGCAGAACACCTTCAGAGTGACCGTGAGAGGAGTCGATCAGCAGAACGTCAACGCCTGCGGCAACCAGCGCGTCGACACGCTCTTCGTTACCAGCGCCAGCGCCAACCGCTGCACCAACACGCAGACGGCCTTGCTCGTCTTTACAGGCGTTCGGTTTACGTTCCGCTTTCTGGAAGTCTTTCACAGTGATCATGCCGATCAGGTGGAATTCGTCATCAACCACCAGCGCCTTTTCAACGCGTTTTTCGTGCATTTTTGCCAGCACCACTTCACGGGCTTCGCCTTCACGCACAGTTACCAGACGCTCTTTCGGCGTCATGTAAACGCTAACCGGTTGATTCAGATCGGTCACAAAACGCACGTCACGACCGGTGATGATGCCGACCAGTTCGTTTTCTTCGGTAACGACCGGGTAACCCGCAAAGCCGTTACGTTCAGTCAGTTCTTTCACTTCGCGCAGCGTCGTGGTTGGCAAAACAGTCTGCGGGTCAGTTACCACCCCAGATTCGTGTTTTTTCACACGGCGAACTTCTTCTGCCTGGCGTTCAATGGACATGTTTTTGTGGATAAAGCCGATACCGCCTTCCTGAGCCAGAGCAATAGCCAGGCGCGCTTCCGTTACGGTATCCATTGCTGCGGAAAGCATAGGGATATTCAGACGAATAGTTTTCGTCAGCTGGGTGCTGAGGTCAGCAGTATTCGGCAGAACGGTAGAATGAGCAGGAACGAGGAGAACGTCGTCAAACGTCAGAGCTTCTTTAGCGATACGTAGCATGGGCAATATCTCGACCAGAGTGGTTAATAAATATTGCCGCGGCATTATACAGAGCGTAACCGATTGCATCTACCCCTTTTTGCAAAAAATGCTTGCTATCCCCGGAGGGCGGGTTACTATCGACTGAATAACCTGCTGATTTAGAATTTGATCTCGCTCACATGTTACCTTCTCAATCCTCTGCAATTTTTACCGTTAGTCGCCTGAATCAAACGGTTCGTCTGCTGCTTGAGCATGAGATGGGACAGGTGTGGATCAGCGGCGAAATTTCTAATTTCACACAACCGGCTTCCGGTCACTGGTACTTTACGCTTAAAGACGATACCGCGCAGGTGCGCTGTGCGATGTTCCGTAACAGCAATCGACGGGTGACCTTTCGCCCACAGCATGGGCAACAGGTTTTAGTTCGCGCCAATATTACGCTCTACGAGCCGCGCGGTGACTACCAAATAATCGTCGAAAGTATGCAGCCTGCCGGTGAAGGGTTGCTGCAACAAAAGTACGAACAGCTTAAAGCGAAATTACAGGCTGAAGGTCTGTTCGATCAGCAATACAAAAAACCACTTCCTTCCCCTGCGCATTGCGTCGGTGTGATCACTTCAAAAACCGGTGCTGCGCTACATGATATTTTGCATGTGTTAAAACGTCGCGATCCTTCTCTGCCGGTGATCATCTAC
>OLJY01000043.1_pt1 | contig 51852 bp, 54 predicted proteins | sample 1601611 | NCBI WGS metagenome assembly OLJY01 (sample SAMN04436753, study PRJEB24849) | human gut metagenome | biome: human gut; feature: NICU; material: stool | host: Homo sapiens | place: USA: Saint Louis, MO | collected 2011-01-21
GTTGTCTTTCCCTCTGTTCTGGCAGGGCTGCGAATTACAGGTCACTCTCGACGCGCAGCGTATTGCGATTCGAACTTCTGCGCCCGTTTCACTGCGCTTGAACGGTCAGCTTATATCTGTGGCTGAAGAATCTGTTTTCTGTTTGGGGGATTTTATTTTGCCCTTCAATGGGACCGCTACCACGTATCAGGAGGGTGAATGAAACTGCAAGGGGTAATTTTCGATCTGGATGGAGTAATCACAGATAGCGCACATCTGCATTTCCAGGCGTGGCAGCAGATTGCCGCTGAAATTGGCATCAGCATTGATGCGCAGTTTAACGAATCCCTAAAAGGGATCAGCCGCGATGAGTCTCTGCGGCGCATTCTGCAACACGGGGGCAAAGAGGGCGACTTTAACCCGCAGGAGAGGGCGCAACTGGCGTATCGCAAAAATCTGCTCTACGTCCACTCACTGCGCGAACTGACGGTTAATGCTGTGCTGCCCGGCATTCGCAATTTGCTGGCAGATCTCCGTGCACAGCAGATCCCTATAGGGCTGGCTTCTGTCTCCCTGAATGCGCCGACGATTTTAGCAGCGCTGGAGCTGCGCGAGTTTTTCACCTTCTGCGCGGACGCTTCCCAACTTAAAAACTCGAAACCGGACCCGGAAATCTTTCTCGCCGCCTGTGCCGGACTGGGCGTGCCGCCGCAGGCATGTATCGGCATTGAAGATGCGCAGGCGGGCATTGACGCCATTAACGCCAGCGGTATGCGCTCGGTGGGGATCGGCGCGGGCTTAACCGGGGCGCAATTATTGTTGCCCTCAACGGACTCCCTGACCTGGCCGCGGTTATCGGCCTTCTGGCAAAACGTATAGCAAAGGAATCAACATGGCTCAGCTTTCGTTACAACATATTCAAAAAATCTACGATAACCAGGTGCATGTGGTGAAGGACTTCAACCTGGAAATTGCCGATAAAGAGTTCATTGTCTTTGTCGGTCCGTCAGGCTGCGGTAAATCGACTACGCTGCGCATGATTGCCGGGCTTGAGGAGATCAGCGGCGGCGATCTGTTGATCGACGGCAAACGAATGAATGACGTTCCGGCTAAAGAGCGCAATATCGCGATGGTGTTCCAGAACTACGCGCTGTATCCGCATATGACGGTCTACGACAACATGGCGTTTGGCCTGAAGATGCAAAAAATCGCCAACGAGGTGATTGATGAGCGGGTGAACTGGGCGGCGCAAATTCTCGGCCTGCGTGAGTACCTGAAACGCAAGCCGGGGGCGCTTTCCGGCGGGCAACGTCAGCGAGTGGCGCTCGGGCGGGCGATTGTGCGCGAAGCGGGCGTGTTTTTAATGGATGAACCGCTCTCTAACCTGGATGCCAAGCTGCGCGTGCAAATGCGCGCAGAGATCAGCAAGCTGCATCAGAAACTGAACACCACCATGATCTACGTGACCCACGATCAGACCGAAGCGATGACCATGGCGACGCGGATTGTGATTATGAAGGATGGGATTGTTCAGCAAGTAGGTGCGCCGAAAACGGTTTATAACCAACCGGCGATGAATTTTATTCGCGGCACGATTGATGGCGATAAATTCGTTACGGAAACGCTTAAATTAACCATTTCCGAGGAGAAATTAGCGGTTCTGAAAACACAGGAAAGTTTGCATAAGCCCATTGTGATGGGAATACGCCCGGAAGATATTCAGCCGCAAGCGCAAGAGGAAAATAACATTTCCGCCAAAATTAGCGTGGCAGAATTAACCGGTGCTGAATTTATGCTCTACACCACGGTTGGGGGGCACGAACTGGTGGTCCGTGCTGGTGCGTTAAATGATTATCATGCAGGAGAAAATATCACTATTCATTTTGATATGACTAAATGTCATTTCTTTGATGCAGAAACGGAAATAGCAATTCGCTAAATACAGGGGGAAGGCATTCCCCCAGGATAATACAAGGAACAATAATGAAAAAATTATTACCCTGTACCGCACTGGTGATGTGTGCGGGAATGGCCTGCGCACAGGCCGAGGAAAAGAACGACTGGCACTTTAATATCGGCGCGATGTACGAAATAGAAAACGTCGAGGGTTATGGCGAAGATATGGATGGGCTGGCGGAGCCTTCTGTCTATTTTAATGCCGCCAACGGGCCGTGGAGAATTTCTCTGGCCTATTATCAGGAAGGGCCGGTAGATTATAGCGCGGGTAAACGTGGAACGTGGTTTGATCGCCCGGAGCTGGAGGTACATTATCAGTTCCTCGAAAGCGATGATTTCAGTTTCGGTCTGACTGGTGGTTTCCGTAATTATGGTTATCACTACGTTGATGAACCGGGTAAAGACACGGCGAATATGCAGCGCTGGAAAATTGCGCCAGACTGGGATGTGAAACTGACTGACGATTTACGTTTCAACGGTTGGCTGTCGATGTATAAATTTGCCAACGATCTGAATACGACCGGTTATGCTGATACCCGTGTCGAAACGGAAACGGGTCTGCAATATACCTTCAACGAAACGGTTGCCTTGCGAGTGAACTATTATCTCGAGCGCGGTTTCAATATGGATGATAGCCGCAATAACGGTGAGTTTTCCACGCAAGAAATTCGCGCCTATTTGCCGCTGACGCTCGGCAACCACTCGGTGACGCCGTATACGCGCATTGGGCTGGATCGCTGGAGTAACTGGGACTGGCAGGATGATATTGAACGTGAAGGCCATGATTTTAACCGTGTGGGTTTATTTTACGGTTATGATTTCCAGAATGGTCTTTCCGTTTCGCTGGAATACGCGTTTGAGTGGCAGGATCACGACGAAGGCGACAGCGATAAATTCCATTATGCGGGTGTTGGGGTGAATTACTCGTTCTGATAATGTGCTAAATTGCCGGATGCGGGGCGAGCGCCAAATCCGGCATATATTTATTTCAACGACATATGCGTAGCAACGGTAATATTTTGTGGTGACGGTTTTCCGGCAATTAGCTGGAATAATAACTCGCAGCTTTGTTGACCTAACTCCTGCGTCGGAACATCGATGCCGCCTGGTGCAGGCGTTAATATAAACGACAGCGTTTCATTACTATAACCCACCACCGCTAACTGCTGCGGAATAGCAATGTTTTTCTCTGCCGCCGCACGATAAATACTCATTAATTTCAGGCTGTCAGTAGCAAACACTGCCTCAGGCAACGGTGACTGGCTTAATAATTCCCGTGCTGCTTTTAATGCTGTCTCATGGGTATAACCGCCGTCAACAATCCATTCATCACGCACTGCAATATTATGCGTAGCCAGGCTTTGCTTATAACCATTTACCCGATCCACTGAAACATGAACATCAAGCGGCGCATGCAGGCATGCAATATTCTTATGCCCGCTTTCAATTAACGCATCGGTTAGCGCAATACTGTCGCCATAATTATCGGTATCGACGGAATAAACATGGCTGTATTGACCTTCAACTTTACCGATCACCACCACCGGGATCTCGTATTTGTCGAGTTGTGCAAAGAAGGATTCATCGGCAGGCGAACTTAGCATAATAATGCCTTTAATCATTTTCTGCTTAATTTTGCTTTCGCATTTTTGCAGATCTTCTGCTGGATTGTGCGACGTTTGTAATATCACGTCGAAACCTTCTTCTTCCGCTTTGGCGGTGATGGCATGCAAAACTTCAGAGAAAAACGGATTACCCGCCGTAGTTTTGGTCGAACGGGTAGAAATCACCATAATGGCATCAAAACCCGAAGAGGTCAGCGCGCGGGCCAGCTTGTTTGGTTGATACTGTAATTCTTCAATGGCCCGTAACACTTTTTCGCGCGCTTCCGGGGAGATATTGGTTTGCTTATTCAGCACGCGTGATACGGTGGATTTTGATACGCCTGCAACCCTGGCAATATCATAAATAGTAGGGGACATAGGTCAGGAACTCCGTCCGAACGTGAATGCTGCACATCTTATGGAGTTCGCCCGTCGATGACAACACGGGTAGTTGATAATCAATGGCCTGGCCCCCACATTCATATCCTTACGAACGATTTTTTTTCTGGTCTTCAGAGCAGCACAGGACAGCAATGAAGCGACTTAAAAATGAACTCAATGCGCTGGTGAATCGGGGTGTCGACAGACATCTGCGCCTCGCTGTAACCGGACTTAGCCGCAGCGGCAAAACAGCGTTTATCACCGCGATGGTTAATCAGTTGCTCAATATTCATGCCGGAGCACGTTTGCCGCTTTTAAGTGCGGTGCGTGAAGAGCGCCTGCTGGGCGTAAAACGCATTCCCCAGCGTGACTTTGGCATTCCGCGCTTCACCTATGATGAAGGGTTGGCGCAGTTATATGGCGATCCTCCCGCCTGGCCGACGCCTACGCGCGGCGTCAGTGAAATTCGCCTGGCGTTACGTTTTAAATCGAACGATTCGCTGCTACGCCACTTTAAGGACACCTCCACGCTGTATCTGGAAATTGTGGATTACCCCGGCGAATGGTTGCTCGACCTGCCGATGCTGGCGCAGGACTATTTAAGCTGGTCGCGCCAGATGACGGGCTTACTCAATGGTCAGCGCGGCGAATGGTCGGCGAAATGGCGAATGATGTGCGAAGGGCTGGACCCGCTAGCGCCTGCCGACGAAAACCGGCTGGCAGACATTGCCGCCGCCTGGACCGAGTATCTCCACCACTGCAAACAGCAGGGGTTGCACTTTATTCAGCCTGGGCGCTTTGTCTTGCCGGGAGATATGGCAGGAGCACCCGCGCTGCAATTCTTCCCGTGGCCGGATGTCGATGCCTGGGGCGAGTCCAAACTGGCGCAGGCCGATAAGCATACCAATGCCGGAATGCTGCGCGAGCGGTTTAATTATTACTGCGAGAAAGTGGTGAAGGGGTTCTATAAGAATCATTTTCTGCGCTTTGACCGCCAGATTGTGCTGGTGGATTGCCTGCAGCCTCTCAACAGTGGGCCACAGGCATTTAATGATATGCGTCTGGCGCTGACGCAGCTGATGCAAAGTTTCCACTACGGGCAGCGTACCCTGTTCCGGCGTTTGTTTTCGCCGGTTATCGATAAGCTATTGTTTGCTGCCACTAAAGCGGACCATGTGACCATCGATCAGCACGCTAATATGGTTTCATTGCTGCAACAACTGATTCAGGATGCCTGGCAAAATGCGGCGTTCGAAGGGATCAGTATGGACTGCCTGGGGCTGGCGTCTGTTCAGGCGACCACCAGCGGAATTATTGATGTTAACGGTGAGAAAATCCCGGCGCTGCGCGGTAATCGACTCAGCGATGGCGCACCGCTCACTGTTTATCCTGGCGAAGTTCCCGCACGTTTGCCAGGTCAGGCGTTCTGGGATAAGCAAGGCTTCCAGTTTGAGGCGTTTCGTCCGCAGGTGATGGATGTCGACAAACCGCTGCCGCATATTCGTCTTGATGCTGCGCTGGAATTTTTAATAGGAGATAAATTGCGATGACCGAACCGTTAAAACCACGTATTGATTTCGACGGTCCACTGGAGGTCGATCAGAATCCAAAATTCAGGGCGCAGCAGACCTTTGACGAAAATCAGGCGCAAAATTTTGCCCCGGCCACGCTCGACGAAGCGCAGGAAGAAGAGGGGCAAGTTGAAGCGGTGATGGACGCAGCGTTACGTCCGAAACGCAGCCTGTGGCGCAAAATGGTGATGGGCGGGTTGGCTCTGTTTGGCGCAAGCGTTGTCGGGCAGGGCGTGCAGTGGACAATGAACGCCTGGCAAACTCAGGATTGGGTAGCGCTGGGTGGATGTGCCGCTGGGGCATTGATTATCGGCGCTGGCGTAGGTTCTGTGGTAACAGAGTGGCGGCGCTTATGGCGCTTGCGACAGCGCGCCCATGAACGCGACGAAGCGCGCGATTTGTTGCACAGTCACGGCACGGGTAAAGGCCGCGCATTTTGCGAAAAACTGGCGCAGCAGGCGGGCATCGACCAGTCGCATCCGGCACTGCAACGCTGGTATGCCTCAATCCATGAAACGCAAAACGATCGTGAAGTGGTCAGCCTGTATGCTCATCTGGTCCAGCCGGTTTTAGATGCCCAGGCGCGGCGCGAAATCAGCCGTTCGGCGGCGGAATCAACGTTGATGATTGCGGTCAGCCCGCTGGCGCTGGTGGATATGGCGTTTATCGCCTGGCGCAATCTGCGTTTGATTAATCGCATCGCCACGCTGTATGGCATTGAACTGGGATATTACAGCCGTTTGCGCCTGTTTAAGCTGGTATTGCTGAATATCGCTTTCGCCGGAGCCAGCGAACTGGTGCGTGAAGTGGGGATGGACTGGATGTCGCAAGATCTCGCTGCGCGTTTGTCTACCCGGGCAGCTCAGGGGATTGGTGCAGGACTTCTGACGGCACGACTGGGGATTAAAGCTATGGAGCTTTGCCGCCCTCTGCCGTGGATTGACGATGACAAACCTCGCCTCGGGGATTTCCGTCGTCAGCTTATCGGTCAGGTGAAAGAGACGCTGCAAAAAGGCAAAACGCCCAGCGAAAAATAATGCAATATCGGGTGCTGACCGGATATCTTTACGCCGAAGTGCCCGTTTTTCCGTCTTTGTGTCAATGATTGTTGACAGAAACCTTCCTGCTATCCAAATAGTGTCATATCATCATATTAATTGTTCTTTTTTCAGGTGAAGGTTCCCATGCGTCTGGAAGTCTTTTGTGAAGACCGACTCGGTCTGACCCGCGAATTACTCGATCTACTCGTGCTAAGAGGCATTGATTTACGCGGTATTGAGATTGACCCCATTGGGCGAATCTACCTCAATTTTGCTGAACTGGAGTTTGAGAGTTTCAGCAGTCTGATGGCCGAAATACGCCGTATTGCAGGTGTTACCGATGTCCGTACTGTCCCGTGGATGCCTTCTGAACGTGAGCATCTGGCGTTGAGCGCGTTACTGGAAGCGTTGCCTGAACCTGTGCTCTCTGTCGATATGAAAAGCAAAGTGGATATGGCGAACCCGGCGAGCTGTCAGCTTTTTGGGCAAAAATTGGATCGTCTGCGCAACCATACCGCCGCGCAATTGATTAACGGCTTTAATTTTTTACGCTGGCTGGAAAGCGAACCGCAAGATTCGCATAACGAGCATGTCGTTATTAATGGGCAGAATTTCCTGATGGAGATTACGCCTGTTTATCTTCAGGATGAAAATGATCAACACGTCCTGACCGGTGCGGTGGTGATGTTGCGATCAACGATTCGTATGGGCCGTCAGTTGCAAAATGTCGCCGCCCAGGACGTCAGCGCCTTTAGTCAAATTGTCGCTGTCAGCCCGAAAATGAAGCATGTTGTCGAACAGGCGCAGAAACTGGCGATGCTAAGCGCGCCGCTGCTGATTACGGGTGATACCGGCACCGGAAAAGATCTCTTTGCGTATGCCTGTCATCAGGCAAGCCCCAGAGCGAGCAAACCTTACCTGGCGCTGAACTGTGCGTCTATACCGGAAGATGCGGTCGAGAGTGAACTGTTTGGTCATGCTCCGGAAGGGAAGAAAGGGTTCTTTGAGCAGGCGAACGGTGGTTCGGTGCTGTTGGATGAAATAGGGGAAATGTCACCACGGATGCAGGCGAAATTACTGCGTTTCCTTAATGATGGCACTTTCCGTCGGGTTGGCGAAGACCATGAGGTGCATGTCGATGTGCGGGTGATTTGCGCTACGCAGAAGAATCTGGTCGAACTGGTGCAAAAAGGCGTGTTCCGTGAAGATCTCTATTATCGTCTGAACGTGTTGACGCTCAATCTGCCGCCGCTACGTGACTGTCCGCAGGACATCATGCCGTTAACCGAGCTGTTCGTCGCCCGCTTTGCCGACGAGCAGGGCGTGCCGCGTCCGAAACTGGCCGCTGATCTGAATACTGTACTTACGCGTTATGCGTGGCCGGGAAATGTGCGGCAGTTAAAGAACGCTATTTATCGCGCACTGACACAACTGGACGGTTATGAGCTGCGTCCACAGGATATTTTGTTACCGGATTATGACGCCGCAACGGTAGCCGTGGGCGAAGATGCGATGGAAGGTTCGCTGGACGAAATCACCAGCCGTTTTGAACGCTCGGTATTAACCCAGCTTTATCGCAATTATCCCAGCACGCGCAAACTGGCAAAACGCCTCGGCGTTTCGCATACCGCGATTGCCAATAAGTTGCGGGAATACGGTCTGAGTCAGAAGAAGAACGAAGAGTAAGCGCGAATATGCCTGATGGTGCAACACCATCAGGCATATTAACTTATGCTTTCAGTACAGCCAGAGCTGCTTCGTAATCCGGCTCGGTGGTGATTTCATCCACCAGCTGGCTGAAAATCACATTGTCATTTTCATCAATAACCACAACGGCACGCGCTGCCAGACCTTTCAGTGGGCCATCAGCAATTGCCACACCGTAGGCTTGCAGGAATTCAGCGTTACGGAAAGTGGAGAGGGTGATAACGTTGTTCAGACCTTCTGCGCCGCAGAAACGAGACTGGGCGAACGGCAGATCGGCAGAGATACACAGCACAACGGTGTTGTCGATCTCGGTTGCCAGTTGGTTAAACTTACGTACTGATGCGGCGCAAACACCGGTATCAATACTCGGGAAAATGTTCAGCACTTTGCGTTTACCCGCAAACTGACCGAGGGTGACGTCAGACAGATCTTTTGCCACGAGAGTAAAAGTCTGCGCTTTGCTACCTGCCTGCGGGATGGAATTGGCGACTGTAACCGGGTTGCCCTGGAAATGAACGGTTTGTGACATGATTATCTTTCCTGTTTACATATAGTTAACGTCACACCTAGTTTATGCTAACTGTCAATAACACAGCAAACGCTATTTGCGCTTAATCCGCAGACCACCGCGACAACAAGGAGTAAAGATGAGAACCGTTAAGGTATTTGAGGAGGCCTGGCCCTTACATACCCCGTTTGTGATTGCTCGGGGAAGTCGCAGTGAAGCGCGCGTGGTGGTGGTTGAACTGGAAGAAGAAGGTATTAAAGGCTCCGGTGAATGCACGCCGTATCCGCGTTATGGAGAAAGTGATGCCTCGGTAATGGCGCAAATTATGAGCGTCGTACCGCAATTAGAGAAAGGGCTGACACGGGAGGAGTTGCAAAAAATTCTCCCTGCCGGCGCAGCACGTAATGCGCTGGATTGTGCATTGTGGGATCTGGCGGCGCGAAAACAGCAGCAATCGCTGGCTGATTTGATCGGCATAACGCTTCCCGAGACAGTTATCACTGCACAGACGGTAGTCATCGGTACGCCTGATCAGATGGCCAATAGTGCATCAACACTCTGGCAGGCAGGCGCGAAATTACTGAAAGTGAAGCTGGATAACCATCTTATCAGTGAGCGGATGGTGGCAATTCGCACAGCTGTGCCCGATGCGACGCTGATCGTTGATGCAAATGAATCCTGGCGTGCAGAAGGGTTGGCGGCGCGTTGCCAGCTATTGGCGGATTTAGGCGTTGTGATGCTTGAACAACCGCTTCCTGCGCAGGACGATGCGGCGTTGGAGAATTTTATTCATCCGTTACCGATTTGCGCAGATGAAAGTTGTCATACTCGTAGCAATCTGAAGGCGCTGAAAGGGCGCTATGAGATGGTTAACATTAAGCTTGATAAAACCGGTGGTCTGACGGAAGCGCTGGCGCTGGCGACTGAAGCACGTGCACAAGGTTTTAGTCTGATGCTGGGCTGCATGTTGTGTACCTCTCGTGCCATTAGCGCCGCTTTACCGCTGGTGCCGCAGGTCAGTTTCGCCGATCTTGACGGACCGACCTGGCTGGCGGTAGATGTGGAACCGGCGCTTCAGTTCACGACGGGCGAATTGCATCTTTAGGATGCCAGCGCAGCAAGTTTGCCATCGCAAAGAGATATTTTTCGCTGGCTTCGTCGGAGGAGATGGGTGGAAACTCTGCGGTGATGCAATGCAAGTTGAGATCTGCACACCAACTGCCGAAAGAGCCAGGCGTTTCATAACCGACGCTGGTTACCAGAGGCAATTCAAACGCCTGGGCCAGCCATTCGCCTAATTCGCTGTGTCTGGGATCTTCAATACAGGCCAGCGGATCGTGGAATGAGACCACCCAGGCGGGTTGAATGCGGTGTATAAGCTGGCACAGCGCCTGGGTTTCAGGTTCAGAGCCAGGTTTGTCACCTGTCAGCAATACGACATCACGTTCTTCAGCGGCGCTGTTCCAGCGATAAACGGTTTCACCTTCCTTCCAATTCGCCGCCGGAAAGTTTCTGTTTAAATCCACACCATTAGCATTGGCCCGTAACCCCAACTGGCAGCCGTCAGGATTCACACACAGCACCACATGATGACGGCGCAAAGAAGGTGTCAACGTCCGCAGAGCACAGGAGAGCGTGACGACCGAAGAGTTTTCATCACCGTGAGTGCCAGCCAGAATCAAACCACTTTCGCGGCTGGCTGCAGGGGCAGGAAACCAGATTAACGGCGCGCCCAATAATGAACGCCCGTAATGTTCTGTTCCGGGCGGAAATGCGCCGCGTTCGGCGCGTGGGCGGGTTACGGTCATGATCGTCTCTGGTTCAGGAAGTATTACAGGCAGTGTTGTGCAAATTTTGCGGATTATCAAATCCTTTTCTTCAACGCTATGCCATCGATCTTGTATCACTTTTTTGCCGGAAGTTGTTTGTATTTTCATTGATGTGCAGATATTAGAATTGTCGTAATGTTATATACATGGCGTATTTTATTCTTACTGGTTCTACACATGTTAATCGCATCTGATTGATCAGTTCACCTTAATAAGTTTAATAAATCGTACTGCACATAGTACAGTACGATGGTAGCTATATAATTGATTTACATGAAGAAGGGCTTATCACCATCAGTCCCGGGTTGATTGATGCCTATATTCTCACCAATGTGTTTCTCAGGTTTATCGATGATATCTGTAATTAATGCTGCGACACTCTTACGTGATACGATCGTACCTTTGAATGGTTCATTGCGTGAGGTAAGCTCATAATCAATAATATCTTCATCAGTCAGCCAGGCAGGGCGAAGAATTGTATATTCCAGTCCAGAAGCCTCAATTGCATCCGCAGCCCTGCGGAATGGTTTTAGGGGCTCACCAATAACTGCATTATTCCATTCGCCAAATTTTCCTGGAACTTCATCATAAATACCGAGGGAAAGAACAAAGATCAGACGTTTAACATCACAGGCTTTCATCGCAGCGATCACTGAATTTGCCTGAATATCTAAATCTTCCCCCGTAAGGTTGGCATACACAACATCCTGTCCCTCCATGGCCAGCTTCAGTGCTGCATGATTCAGTACATCCCCCATAATAATCTGGCTATTAGTTGGATAGGGTTTGTGGATTTTTGCTGGCTGACGGGCAAATAAAGTTTGTTTAATGGTTTGTTTATCTGCCAGTTGATTAATCACATGGCGGGCTATCTGACCGCCAGCACCAAGAATCAGTACATTTTTCATGAAACTTTTCCCAGATTATTGGCAGCAATATGCCAGGCCATATCACTATTACGGATTTGAATATGTTTCATTACAGAGTTTCCTCAAAGAACGGAGCTAATACTGAAATTGCTTCAGCCACATAGACTTTGCCATCATAAAGATCCATATGGTTTGCGCCTTCAACAATGTGATAGCGTTTATCCTGGCTTGATGCTCGATCGTACAGGTCGTCACTCATCCATTTGCTCCCTGCCTGGCTGCCCGCCACAATCTGTATCGGCTGAGTCAGGTACACTTCCGCCATATGGTAAGCATCATAGGTAATAATCTGGTTAAGGCTGCGCAAAGTAGCGTAACCCGGTGCTGTTGGATACTGCGCGCGAGGGGTGTGGTAATACTCCCAGGCCTGACGCAGTTCTTCGTTCGGCGCATCGGACTCCTTCATTGGTGCCAGTGGCATAGTGGCGTATTCTCCGCTGCTAATATCGCTGGTTCGGGCGTTTGAACCCGCGTCAACGTATGGTAGGGCATCAATAGATTTCACATTGTTTTCCCAACCATTACGGAACATCGAACCAATATTGACCGCACTAACAGTACCGATGGCCTTGATGCGGCGATCCTGAATTGCAGCATTGGCTGTATATCCTGCACCGGCACAAATTCCCATCGCACCAATTCGGGTATTGTCGACATAAGAAAGCGTTGTCAGGTAATCAATCACGGCACTGACGTCTTCAGTACGAATGTATGGGTTTTCTAACTGACGCGGCTCGCCGCCGCTTTCACCTTGATAAGATGCGTCATAAGCAATAGTGACAAATCCCTTTTCCGCCAGTTTTTCGGCATAGGTTCCGGCCGTTTGCTCTTTAACGCCCCCACCTGGGTGAGATACCACAATTGCCGGATACTGACGGGTTTCATCAAATTTTGGAGGGAAATAGATCACTGCAGACAAAGAGATGGTTGGATTATTGCTGTTAGTGAAGCTGACTTGATTATTCATCATTCCGTTCCTCATGGAGTTGTCGGTTCGTTTTAACGGTTGGTGATATCACTATAGATATTGATCATTAAGTTGATTAGACCCAAAATCATGATTAGACCTATCATTTAAATGATTAATAGATTGTATGGAGATACTGAATGAAGCGTGAAGAAATCGCTGATCTGATGGCGTTTGTCGTCGTTGCAGAGGAGCGTAGCTTCACTCGCGCAGCAGCCCGCCTGAGCATGGCGCAGTCAGCTTTAAGCCAGATAGTGCGCCGTATAGAAGAACGATTGGGATTGCGGCTTCTGACGCGAACCACGCGCAGCGTTGTACCCACTGAAGCGGGCGAGCATCTTTTGTCTGTTCTTGGCCCTATGTTGCATGACATAGATTCTGCCCTGACATCCCTGAGCGATCTGCAGAACCGCCCATCCGGGACAATACGTATTACTACTGTAGAACATGCAGCAAAAACGATATTGTTACCAGCTATGCGCACATTCCTGAAATCGCATCCTGAAATTGATATCCAGCTTACCATTGATTATGGTTTGACCGATGTCGTTTCTGAACGTTTTGATGCAGGCGTCCGTCTGGGTGGAGAGATGGATAAAGATATGATCGCCATTCGAATCGGGCCAGATATACCAATGGCTATTGTTGGCTCACCGGATTATTTTTCTCGTCGAAGTGCTCCAACGTCAGTGTCACAATTAATAGATCATCAGGCAATTAATTTGTATCTTCCCACATCGGGTACAGCAAATCGCTGGAGATTAATACGCGGTGGACGTGAAGTTCGTGTTCGCATGGAAGGTCAGCTTTTACTGAATACGATAGACCTGATCATTGATGCTGCAATTGATGGGCATGGATTGGCGTATCTACCTTATGATCAGGTTGAGCGAGCTATTAAAGAAAAAAAACTGATACGTGTTTTGGATAAATTCACACCAGATTTACCCGGTTATCACCTGTACTATCCACACCGTCGACATGCCGGCTCGGCATTCTCATTATTTATAGATAGGCTGAAGTATAAAGGTGCTGTTTAGCACTACTTGCTGATACATTAATTTAATTCTTCTCTTAACGTATTCTCAGTTCTTTTCAACGTTTTGGTTATTTTTTATTCTTCGTACAATGGCGACAGATGCTGATTATGATACCGAAAACGGGTTTGAACGTGCGAAGCCCGAACGTAGTGTTCGGAGTTCTATGTGCTTTACCGCATTTTGGAGACTATTATTTACACTAAATCTGATTTGATATATTGATACTTAAAACATTTGATGCTTCCTTTGTCACTTTTTTGATGGAAGTTGTTTGCATTTCTTTAAGGCGAAACAAATAATTACGCATCAATTTTAATGTCGGTTAGAGGGAAACTTATGAAGCACTCTGTTTCAGTCACGTGTTGTGCGCTGTTGGTCAGCAGCATTTCTCTTTCGTATGCTGCAGAAGTTCCGAGCGGCACAGTACTGGCAGAGAAGCAGGAGCTGGTGCGCCACATTAAAGATGAGCCTGCGTCGCTGGATCCCGCTAAAGCCGTGGGGCTGCCAGAGATTCAGGTCATTCGCGATCTGTTTGAAGGACTGGTGAATCAGAACGAGAAAGGGGAGATTGTCCCCGGCGTTGCGACTCAGTGGAAAAGTAATGACAACCGTATCTGGACTTTTACCCTGCGCGATAACGCAAAATGGGCGGATGGCACACCGGTAACGGCGCAAGATTTTGTCTACAGCTGGCAACGTCTGGTGGACCCAAAAACATTGTCGCCATTTGCATGGTTTGCCGCGCTGGCGGGAATTAACAACGCACAGGCGATTATTGATGGTAAAGCTACGCCTGACCAGCTTGGCGTCACCGCAGTTGATGCCCATACTTTGAAAATCCAGCTTGATAAACCGTTGCCGTGGTTTGTGAATTTAACCGCTAACTTTGCCTTCTTCCCGGTGCAAAAAGCCAACGTAGAAAGCAGTAAAGAGTGGACGAAACCCGGAAATCTGATCGGCAATGGCGCTTATGTTCTTAAAGAGCGCGTAGTCAATGAAAAACTGGTCGTAGTGCCGAATACCCATTATTGGGATAACGCCAAAACGGTACTGCAAAAAGTGACCTTCCTGCCAATTAATCAGGAATCCGCAGCCACTAAGCGTTATCTCGCGGGGGATATTGATATCACCGAATCCTTCCCTAAAAATATGTATCAGAAGCTGTTGAAGGATATTCCGGGGCAGGTTTATACGCCGCCGCAGCTTGGGACCTATTATTATGCGTTTAACACGCAAAAAGGGCCGACGGCAGATCAGCGCGTTCGCCTGGCATTAAGTATGACGATAGATCGCCGCCTGATGACCGAAAAAGTGTTGGGGACGGGCGAAAAGCCAGCGTGGCATTTTACACCAGATGTTACCGCGGGATTTACGCCGGAACCTTCGCCGTTTGAACAAATGAGTCAGGAAGAACTGAATGCGCAGGCAAAAACTTTGTTGAGCGCAGCTGGTTATGGTCCGCAAAAACCGCTGAAGCTGACGCTTTTGTATAACACTTCAGAAAACCATCAAAAAATTGCGATTGCTGTAGCATCGATGTGGAAAAAGAACCTGGGCGTAGATGTTAAATTGCAAAACCAGGAATGGAAAACCTATATCGATAGCCGTAATACCGGCAATTTTGATGTTATCCGCGCCTCGTGGGTAGGGGATTATAATGAACCCTCCACTTTCCTGACATTATTAACGTCAACGCATTCCGGGAATATTTCACGCTTTAACAATCCGGCATATGACAAAGTTCTGGCCCAGGCATCGACGGAAAATACCGTTAAAGCGCGTAATGCCGATTACAACGCGGCAGAAAAAATCCTCATGGAGCAAGCACCGATTGCACCAATTTATCAATATACCAATGGACGATTAATCAAGCCGTGGCTGAAAGGTTATCCCATTAATAACCCTGAAGATGTGGCGTACAGTCGGACTATGTATATTGTGAAGCATTAATGTGATGGGAACTGGCGTTACCCTTGTGGATAACGCCAGTGATGTCTGATTTAGCGACCCTGGTCCGGCGGTGTAATGTTATCCATATACAGCGTCTGGCTGGGGAAGGCAAAGTCCGCGCCGTGTGACTGTACAATATCGATAATCTTCAAATAAACGTCTTGCTGTGCGGCAAGCCACTCAGCCCATACCGTGGTTTTGGTAAAGCAATAAACCATAATATTCAATGAAGAGTCAGCAAACTGGTTGAAATAAACCAGTAAGGTTTGTCGCTGGTCGATGGCCGGGTGATTTTTCAGCATCTCACGTACGGCTTCGACAATAACGCCCACTTTTGCCGCATCCTCATAACGTAAACCAATGGTCGTGGTAATGCGCCGGTTGGTCATTCGTCCTGGGTTTTCTACGCTGATTGACGAAAACAGCGAGTTCGGTACGTACAACGGACGATTATCAAAAGTCGTAATCTTGGTAATTCGCCAGCCAATTTCCGCTACTGTACCTTCGATATTTCTGTCCGGTGAACGGATCCAGTCGCCAATACTAAAAGGACGGTCGAAATAGAGCATAATCCCGGAAAAGAAGTTACTCAGAATATCTTTACCGGCCATACCGACAGCCAGACCACCAATACCACCAAAGGTCAACAAGCCAGAAAGGCTCATGCCGAAATGTTCGCCATAAAGCAGAACAAGCACCACAATAATGGTGATTTTGATGATACGCGACATAATCCGCGCACTAGTGATATCGCGACCTTTTTTAATCTGCTGTTTTTCAAACTGATTTATCAGCAGAAATAGTTTAATCGTCAGAATAACCGCAATCAGGGACGTACAGATAAAATCGATAACGCCTGGGGTGATAAATTTGAGTTTATAGTTTTCTATAACATAATTAATGATGCTACCAACAGCACTGATAATTATGGTGTAGATTAAAAATTGCACCGCATGGAATAAAAATCCTTTTCTTTTACGATTTCCGCGGCGAAACCAAAAGCTCATCAGAATCAATGCTGCGCAGCTACCGAAAATAATGACCAGATTAAGCGCATTATTTGTAAACAGTTCAGCGATCATTGTTTTATCAGGCTCCTCCAGATAATTGTCGTCATGCCGGAAACCCCTGGCGGGGCTATTTTACCGCGACAATTCATTCAGATCATCAATAGTCAGGGAAGGAAGTAGCAACATTAGCTAACTAATCAATGCGTTGATTGTAAATCCAGCCAAGAGGTGAGGTTTTCAGAGCAGACAACGGTGAAATGTCATGGTATTGTTACGCTTAGGTAACAAGAAATTTGTCTGCACAAGGATTACATCATGATTATGGCGAAACTGAAGTCAGCGAAAGGGAAGAAATTTCTCTTTGGTTTGTTGGCGGTTTTCATTATTGCGGCGTCGGTAGTGACTCGCGCGACCATCGGCGGCGTGATAGAACAGTACAATATTCCGCTGTCTGAGTGGACGACATCAATGTATGTGATTCAGTCATCGATGATTTTTGTTTATAGCCTGGTCTTTACTGTGTTGCTGGCAATCCCGTTGGGAATTTATTTCCTGGGCGGCGAAGAGCAGTAAGTAAAAAATAGGCCCGATAACTCGGGCCTTGTCAGTTATTGAAGAGTCGTTAATCGTCTTCTTCGTCATCCAGTTCAACGGGTGTCTGATACTGGTCAGGTTTAATGACCAGCAGGTCGCAGCGAAGATGATCAATCACCTGTTCCGCCGTGTTGCCGAGGAATGCTGCTGAAATACCGGTGCGTCCGACCGTGCCCAGAACCACAATCCCCGCCTGTAAGTGCTCCGCCAAATCAGGAATCACCTCTTCGGGCAGACCTTTTTCTACGTGCGTCATGTTTTCATTAATGCCGAATTTCTGCCGCAGAGCTTTCATTGCCAGCAAATGTTGCCCACGAATGGCATCGTTATAAACGCTCGGGTCAAATTCCGGCAGTTCAATCGCGATATTAATTGGCGTTACCGGATAAGCGTCAACCAGATGAACTTCGGTATGGTTGACTTGTTCTGCCAGTTCGATCGTCTCTTTGACCAGTTTTTCATTGAGCGCATTATGGTACGGCTCTTCACTGGCGAGATTCACCGCCACCAGCGCCTTACCCCCTTCCGGCCACGGCTGGTCTTTCACCATCCACACCGGGCTTGGGCATTTGCGTAACAGATGCCAGTCCGTTGGCGTAAAAATCACCGCTTCCAGACGGTCATGTTGGTGCGCCATTTTTAGCACCAAATCGTGCCCGCCGCTGATCACTTCCTGAATGATGGCTTCGAAAGGACGGTTATGCCAGACCACTTTAATTTCAATGGGAACGCCAGCATTGAGATAATATTTTGCCTGCTCGTGGATCCAGGCTGTACGCTGGCTGATGACGCCCTGACGCATAGCGGTACGTTCGTCCGGAGAGAGCAGGGTGGTCATTTCGTATGAGAAGTCATAGATCGGCAAAAAGGCTTTAATTTTGCCACCAATCCGTTGATGTAAATAAACAGCTCGCCGCAATGCTGGTTGGTCGTCCTGGTTAGGATCGATAACAACGAGCATGTTCTGATACATAGCCATACAGGGTCTCCTTACAACAACTGTCAACGCAGTTTGTAATTAAAAGATTAACCCATATCTGGTGAATGAAACAGTGATGAACCTTCTGTCAGATCAATAAATCAGAAAAATTTAATGATATGACAGAAGGATAGTGAGTTATGCGGAAGAATCAGGCAACGTTACGCGTATGACCAGCAAGCTGGGCCAGCGCATCGTTATTTTCGATAGTGATGTATTTACCTTTGACTGCCAGCATACCGCTTTTCTGGAAGCGACCCAGCAGACGGCTGATGGTTTCTACCGTCAGGCCCAGATAGTTACCGATATCGCCACGAGTCATCGTCAGGCGGAATTCACGAGGGGAGAAGCCGCGTTGGGCAAAACGACGGGACAGGTTGTAGATGAATGCAGCCAGACGTTCCTCGGCATTTTTCTTCGACAACAGCAGGATCATGTCCTGATCGCCTTTGATTTCACCGCTCATCAGACGCATCATCTGCTGACGCAGATTCGGCATTTTACCAGACAAATCGTCCAGCGTTTCGAACGGGATTTCACATACCATCGAGGTTTCCAGCGCCTGAGCGAAGCTCGGGTGATGACCGCTGCCGATAGCGTCAAATCCCACCAGGTCGCCTGCTAAATGGAAACCAGTGATTTGCTCGTCGCCTTGCTCAGTGATGGTATAACTTTTAATCGTACCGGAGCGGATGGCATAAAGCGATTTAAGTTCATCACCAGCCTTAAACAGCGTCTGGCCTTTCTGAATAGGCTTCTTCCGCTCAATGATATTATCAAGCTGATCAAGCTCATGTTCGTTGAGTGTGAACGGGATGCAAAGCTGGCTGATGCTGCAATCCTGGCAATGGATAGCACAACCGCCAGACTGAATGCGCCGTATAATTCGCTTTTCCGGGATCATAGGTCTGCTCAAGCCGTAATTGATATTTGTCAATTTTAACATCTTTTTAGGGAGCAAGTAAGTCTAAGCAAACCTTAACAGCAGAGAATTCCGATATTAGATGTAAATATATGTCTATCTATTTGAAAACCCTTAAGTTGTTAAGGGTAACTTTACATAAAAGTGTGAACAAGCTGGCACAAATTGTTTAATGTTTACAGCAAAAGATAACCTTCGTGGCGTAATAACCACTCTTTTCGCTGAACTCCGCCTGCATATCCGGTCATGGTACCGTTTCTGCCAATGACCCGATGACAAGGCACAACAATGCTGATGGGATTCGATCCGTTAGCCGCACCAACGGCACGCGCCGCGCCAGGGCGACCCAATTGTTCGGCCAGTTGACCGTAATGCATTACCTGCCCGCAGGGGATAGTACGTAGTGTTTTCCAGACTTCGCGCTGAAATGGCGTCCCCCCTGTGGCAGTGGGAAGCGTATCAATAATGCTAAGATTACCGGCAAAATATTCACGAAGCTTGTCGCTTAAACCACCTGGGTTGGTGGCAGAAATGCGTTCATAGCCTTCTTTGCGGTAATGGATGTCCAGCAGCTGCACCATGCGTTCGCTGTACTCTTCCCATTCAACCGCCCGCAGGCGAAATTGCTCATCGCAAATCACCCACAGTGGACCCAGTGGCGTGGCAATTTTTTCTTCAAGTAATCTCAGCATCCGTTCTCTCTTAAGACAAACGTGGGTAAATCCCCGGACCTATCGGCAGACCGACAAGATACCACGCCAGCAACATCAGCAGCCATACCACCAAAAAGATAAGTGGATAGGGCAAAACTAACGAATAGTAAGTACCCAGTTTCGCGTCTGGTTTGTAGCGTTGCAGGAATCCAAGAAACAGTGGAACAAAAGGAGATACTGGCGCTAAAGGCAATACGGATGAGTCGGCAATACGAAAGAGGATTTGCGCAAATGCCGGGTGAAAGCCAAGTAGCATAAACATTGGTACGAAAATGGGGGCCAGAATCGACCAGATTGCGGAACCGCTGGCGATAAACATGCATAAGAAAGAGGAAAGCAACGCCAGACCGACAAACGCCGGGATGCCGCTAAGCCCTGAACTTTCCAGTATATCGGTCAGCCCCACGGCGATGAATTTCCCCATGTTGCTCCAGTTAAACATGGCGACAAACTGGGCGAGGGGAAAAACCATCACGATAAATCCCGCCATCTCTTTCATCGGTTCAATCATTAAATGGGGTAAATCCGCCTGACGTCGAATTGTGCGGGTAGCGATGCCATAAGCCAGCGAGACCACAAAGAAAAAAAGAATGATCAGTGGCACGATACCTTTAATAAAGGGTGATGGCATCACGGTGTGATTAATCGGATCGCGCAATATCCCGTTTTCCGGGATCACCATCAGCGCAATCGCAGCGATAAAAAGTAGCGATACGACACCTGCTATGCGTAAACCAAAACGCTGACTTTCGGTCAATGTCTGCAGTTTCTCATCGCTGTTTCCCGGCCATTGACCTAACCGTGGCTCGATGATTTTGTCGGTTATCAGGCCGCCAACAATCGTCAGTACGACTACGGAGCTGGCCATAAAATACCAGTTATCAATTACACTGACGTGCATTTGCGGATTGAACGCAGCCGCCGCTTCCGTGCTGATCCCCGACAGCAACACGTCGGTTGTGACAATCAGTAAATTAGCCGTAAAGCCGCAACCTACGCCTGCAATGGCAGCCAGTAAACCTGCAACTGGATGCCTGCCCACCGCCAGAAAAATCAGCGCACCCATCGGTGGCATGATCACTAACGCCGCATCGGAAGAAATGTGGCTGAAAAAAGCAATAAACAGCACCATATAACTGGCGTAGCGGGCATTTACATGCGATGCCATTTTAACCATCAACGCTGGCAGTAAGCCGACGCGCTCCGCCAGACCGGCACCTAAAACCAGCGCCAGGATCGCGCCAAGTGGAGCAAAACCGCTAAAGTTTTTAATAACATTGGGTAAAAACCAGTGTAATCCTTCCACACTGAGCAGGTTTTTCACGACCACCGGCGTACCATCGGTCGGGTTTTTCGCACTGACGCCAAAGGCCGACAAAATTGCCGTCGTCACCATGAGTACGATAATCAAATAGATAAAGAGCAAAAAAGGATGGGGAACCTTGTTACCAATTCTTTCGACCCAGCCATAGAGCTTCCCGGATTGGGAGGACGACGGTATGGATGACATACTCATGGGCATTCCTCGTTTGTTGTGTTTGCGTTGTTGTTGTTATTTTAAAGGTGACGGTGTCACTTTTTTCGGGATAGGGCAGTGATACGGTTGCGTGTCCGTAACTTGCTGATGCTCTTGTTGGCATTCTTGCAATAGCCCTGAATCAATGAAGAGATTAAGTGTGGTTGCTGCCATAGTTTTCGCCGCCAGCAGCATTCCTTTATGAGCAATAGATGTTCGCCCCTGGCTAACCAGTTGCCACGTATGTAGCGGGGTACCGACGGCAAAACAGGGGCTGAAACACTGGGCAACAGGCAGTTTCCAACTGACGTCGCCGACATCAGTTGATGCCGCAAGCACGTTATCGGTGGCGGCATATGGAGCGACTTCATTCGCCAGTACCGTTTCACGATGACGTAGTGCAAAAGCCTTGCCGTTTTCGCCACCGGTTGCAGCGATATTATTCAGACTGTTTTGCCGATCGTTGAGGGTGAGCGTAGCCTGAATTTGTTTCGCAAAAGCCAGTTCTTCGCAGTTCCATTCCGGAGTACCAAAATGGGATAGGGCCTGGTACATGGCATTTTCTAAGGTGCGATTCGGGAGATAACTGGAACAGGCTTTGTCGAAGCGGCATTCAACCGTGGTTTCGGTCATCAATGCCGCACCTTCGGCGATTTTGGCGACCCGATCATAAATATGCTGCACATCGGTCATTTCGGGGGCGCGGATAAGATAAAGCACTTCTGCCTGCGCCTGGACCACGTTGGGCGAGATCCCACCGCTATCTATGATGGCATAGTGTACGCGCGCTTTTTCAATAATATGTTCGTTGAGGAAGTTGGTGCCAGTGGTCATCAACGTTACGGCATCAAGGGCGCTGCGTCCCAAATGTGGGGAGTTCGCGGCATGTGCTGCGATCCCTTTAAAGCGCCATGATGCCTGAATGTTTGCCAGCGTGCGGGTATTGAACATACCGGCAAAGGCTTCCGGGTGCCAGGTGAGTGCCGCATCCACATCATCAAATACCCCCTCGCGGACCATGAACGTTTTACCCGAGCCGCCTTCTTCGCCAGGACAACCATAAAAGCGCACCGTGCCGCCTTGCCCATATTGTTCCAGCCATTTCTTGACGGCTATTGCTGCGGCAAAGGCGGCGGTTCCCAGCAAATTGTGTCCGCAACCGTGACCATTTTCACCGGGCGTCGCGGATGTAGGTTGCGCGCAACCTGCTTGCTGACTTAAACCTGCCAGGGCGTCATATTCCCCCAGCAGGGCGATAACCGGTTTGCCTTGACCAAACGAAGCAATAAAGGCATTTGGGATATTGCCTACGTTGCGGGTAACGGTGAAGCCTGCAGACTCCAGCGCCGAAGCCAGATGCTCCGCTGACCAGAACTCTTCAAAACGTGTTTCTGGATGATCCCAGATTTGATCGGCAATATCGGTATAACGTTGGCGATCGGCTTCAATCGCATCGTCGATAAAACGATAGATTTCCTGCATCAGATACCTCGCGTCCAGGGAAAATTGAGCGCGGTGCGCGCCAGCGTTTCGACGGCAATAGCGAGAACCTGCTCGTCAAAATCGAATTTTTCGTTGTGATGACCTGCCGCCAGCTGTGTGCCAAACACCATATAGGAGGCTTGCCCTTGATGTTGCTGCACGCGGGCCATCATTAATGTGGCATCTTCGGAACCCGCAGGCGCTTCAACACGTTCAATGGCCTTATTGACCCCCGCGACCTGAGCTGCCTGACTTTGCAACCATGCGACCCATTGCGGCGAAGGAGAACTGGCGGTAGCTGCACCCATCAGACGAGTTTCAACGCCGACACCATACATGGTTGCTGCGCCCTGAATCGCTTGTTGTGCACGGTCAAAAACATATTGATTAATGACGTCGCTGGCCCCGCGTGTTTCCACTTTCAGCAACGCTGAGGCGGGAACAACATTACGACCGCTTCCTGCCTGCATAACGCCCACGTTTACTCTGGAAGCGCCTTCGCTGTGCGGGGCGATTGCATGCAGTGCAAGAGTTGCTTGTGCTGCCGCCAACAAGGCATTGTGACCGTCTTCTGGTTTTGCGCCTGCGTGAGCCGCGGTCCCGGTGAAGTGCGCGTCAAATTTGGTGGTTGCCATAAAATTATCACTGCCGCACACCACGGTGCCCGCAGGTACGCCAGTGCCAATGTGCACGGCAGTAAAATAATCAACATCATCTACGACACCTGCATCGACCATCGCCCGCGCGCCACGCGTACCTTCCTCTGCAGGCTGAAAAATCAGTTTGATGACGCCATGTAGTCCGGACTCGAACTGTTTAAGGGTATGCGCCAGCCCAAGCCCAATGGCGGTATGCCCATCATGACCACAGGCATGCATCATTCCGGCGTTACATGACGCAAAACCGTCGCGGTAGGGGCGATGGCTGACATCCTGCTCTTCACTGAGATCCAGCGCGTCCATATCGACACGGAAAGCCATAACCGGACCGGGGCGACCGGTATCCAGGGTGGCGACGATACCCGTGAAACCACCTTCAAAAGCCGCAATCCATTGTGCTAGCGCACCCTGTTGACGAGCGCGCTCGAATTCGCGTTGTAGAGTGAGTTCATCAGGTAGTCCCATCCGGCTACTTTCATTAACTACTTCGCGGCCCAGCGCCAGTGAATAGCCGAGCTGCTGCAATTCTTCCGCAACAAGGGTGGCAGTGCGGAATTCCACCCAGCCAGACTCTGCATAGTGATGAAAATCACGTCGCCAGTGCGATAATTTTGGGGCAAGCGAATTAACAAATTGATTCAAAGACTCCATAACCTTTCCCGTCATCAGTAAAAAGTGTGACCCGGTTCACGTAGCGATAGTTTTTACTTATCACTAACTGATTTTTCACAGTTTTAACCGTTCATAAATTACCCTGACACAATCATCTGCATTAAAGTAGATGCCAGTTTCTTTGGTCTGATAAATAACGGTTATCGGTGGCGTCATGGCTTTTCAGGTAAAAATTCATCAAATTCGGGCTTTTGTTGAAGTGGCTCGTCAGGGCAGCATTCGCGGAGCGAGCCGAATGTTGAATATGTCGCAACCGGCACTGAGTAAATCTATTCAGGAGCTGGAAGAAGGGTTGGCGGCACAACTCTTTTTTCGCCGTAGTAAAGGCGTGACGTTAACTGATGCCGGTGAAAGTTTTTATCAGCACGCCAGTCTTATTCTTGAAGAGCTGCGCGCAGCGCAAGAGGATATTCGCCAACGACAAGGGCAACTGGCAGGGCAAATTAATATCGGCATGGGGGCCAGTATTTCCCGCAGTCTGATGCCAGCTGTCATATCTCGTTTTCATCAGCAGCATCCGCAGGTAAAAGTACGCATTATGGAAGGGCAACTGGTATCGATGATTAATGAATTGCGCCAGGGGGAACTGGATTTCACCATCAATACCTATTATCAGGGACCCTACGACCACGAATTTACTTTTGAGAAATTACTGGAAAAGCAATTCGCGATCTTTTGCCGCCCGGGACACCCCGCCATTGGTGCCCGTTCGATCAAACAGTTACTGGACTACAGCTGGACAATGCCGACGCCACACGGCAGCTACTACAAACAGTTGAGTGAATTGCTTGACGATCAGGCGCAAACGCCACAGGTCGGCGTAGTCTGCGAGACGTTCTCAGCCTGTATCAGTCTGGTGGCAAAAAGCGATTTTCTCAGCATACTACCTGAAGAAATGGGCTGCGATCCCTTGCACGGACAGGGGCTGGTGATGTTGCCGGTTAGCGAAATTTTACCGAAAGCGACCTATTATTTGATTCAGCGGCGTGATAGTCGCCAGACACCACTGACCGCGTCATTAATCACGCAATTTCGGCGAGAATGCGGCTATCTGCAAAGTTAAAACTGCATAAAAAAATAGAGCCTGTCGACATCCGCCAGACTCTACAGTACACACAGCAGTGCATCCTCGTCTTAAATCCGGCCTGGGGTCCTGGTGACCGGTGACAGTGTTATAACGGTTTTACCCATCCGTTGCCAATTTTCTTCAGTGACAGATTTCACGAAAATATAAGTTAAATCATTTGTCTTGTGATTGCATAATCATGCATCGTTAATCGACGAGTAAATTTACCGGGCGAGTAGCCCGTTCGACGCTTAAACATATTGCCGAACGATTCAGCTGAGGCATAGCCCAGACGATGGGCAATTTTGGTCAACGAATATCCATCATCAAGAAGCGTCACTGCAGAAATAACGTGCATTTGCTGAACCCAGTGGCGAAATGTTAATCCCGTCTCTTTAACAAATAAGCGCATGAGTGTACGGCTACTGACGTTAATTTTATCCGCTAGATTATCCAGTGTTGGCAGATACCCTTGGTTGTTTAGCAAATTCTCACAAAGCTGCTGTAGCCGCTCATCATTTGGCCAAGGGAGTTCAAGTGACATTTTCACCCCCATTTTTATTTCCTGAAGTATCAGTGTCTCGAGGGCTGAAAAACGTAACTGTTGTTTATCTGTGGTACTTTGCGACGGTGGAAGTTGGTTAATTGCAATTAGTAATTCTCTTAACAGGGGTGAAATACCCGTCATGAAGCAAACTTTTCCCAGCGTTTCACTTTCCGCTTCTGAAACCAGTACGGTTTTTAAAAGTACGTTGCCTGTCGCAACAAACTTATGCGGCATTTGTGGGGGCAGCCAAAGCGCGCTGCTGGCATGCACTAGCCAGACGCTTTCTCCAGCCCATATACGAACGACTCCTTCAGCCGGGTAAAGCAACTGGGCATAGAGATGTTTATGCCAGGGAACTGTGCCTCCATTCAGATGTTCCGAATCCAGTCCGATAATGTGATGCCCTGGTGATGCTTTGGGTTGCAGTGTGATTGTCATTTACAGTAGGTATTTTGTCAGAAATCATCAAATAAGCCATGTTAAATTTTAAATATGACGAATGCAAGTTTCCGGATATATACGGTGTAAAGAGTGATGATAATTTCTAAAAAACAGCTTATTGGGGTGGTAGCGATCGGTATTATTTTGGCTGGCGTTGTCTTTTTTATCTGGTGGGTAAGCAAAGGAAGATTTATACAGACGACGGATGATGCTTACATTGGTGGTAATATCACCACGGTGGCAAGTAAAGTTTCTGGTTATATTTCTGCTATAGAGGTGCGCGATAATCAGAGCGTAAAAAAAGGCGATATTATCCTGCGTCTCGATGATCGGGATTATCGTGCAAATGTCGCCAGGCTTGAGGCAAAAATAAAAAGTAGCAAAGCCAATCTCGAAAGCATTCAAGCCACTATTGCGATGCAGCAGTCGATAATTCAAAGTGCCAGTGAAACATGGCAGGCAGTAAAACATGAGGAGCAAAAGCGCCTGCGAGATACTGAACGTTATGAAAAACTCGCACAATCAGCGGCAATATCGCAACAAATTATTGATAACGCCAGGTTTGACTACCAGCAGGTCGCAGCAAAGGAGCGCAAAGCCGCGAACGATTTCATGGTGGAGAAGCAACGGCTGGCAGTTTTATCTGCTCAGGAAGAAAACGTACGTGCAAGTATCGAAGAAGTTCAGGCCGCTTTGACTCAGGCACTACTGGATCTGGAATATACCCTTGTTCGTGCGCCGATTGATGGCATTGTCGCAAACCGCAGCGCCCATACAGGCAGTTGGGTGGAAGGCGGCACATCGTTAGTTTCACTAGTACCAGTCAGTGAGTTGTGGGTTGATGCAAATTATAAAGAAAACCAAATAGCGGGAATGAAGCCAGGAATGAAGGCTGAGATCCGTGCTGATATTCTCAAAGGGGAAGTGTTTCACGGTCACATTGAAAGCCTTTCCCCAGCGACAGGAGCCAGTTTCAGCTTGATTCCGATAGAAAATGCCACTGGCAATTTCACCAAAATTGTTCAGCGTGTCCCGGTACGGATTGCATTTGACGACGCAAAGGAATTAAAGCAACTTCTTCGCCCGGGACTGTCCGTCACCGTCAGTGTTGATGAGAGATGATGTCTATGCGTAAACATATTGCTTTCGCCAGTATGTGTATGGGATTATTTATTGCTCAGCTTGATATTCAAATTGTATCGTCATCCCTAAATGAAATAGGTGGTGGTCTGTCCGCAGGTAAAGACGAAATGGCCTGGCTTCAGACCAGCTATTTAATTGCTGAGATTATTGTTATTCCGCTCTCTGGGTGGCTGTCACGGGTATTTTCCACTCGTTGGCTTTTTACTCTATCCGCGGGAATATTTACTTTAATGAGTATCGCGTGTGGACTTGCATGGAATATTCAGATCATGATTTTGTTTCGTGCTTTACAGGGAGCGGCTGGCGCATCCATGATCCCTTTAGTTTTCACGACGGCGTTTATTTATTACCAGGGTAAAGAGTTGGGGTTGGCTGCTGCGGTAGTCAGTGCGCTGGCCTCACTGTCACCGACGCTAGGGCCAACTCTGGGGGGCTGGATCACTGATAACCTCGACTGGCGATGGCTATTTTATATCAATATATTACCTGGCATATATTTAGTTTTGAGTATTCCTTTTCTGGTTAATTTTGATAAACCTGATCTCTCTTTACTGAAAGTTGCTGATTATCCGAGTATTATCCTGTTGGCCATGACACTGGGATGTCTGGAATATACCCTTGAAGAAGGAGCGCGCTGGGGATGGCTGGATGATAATACTATTTTGCTGACATCAGTTCTGGCATTGGTGAGTTTTATTTTATTTGCTGCGCGTACACTTACAATATCCAATCCGATAATGGCTCTTCATGCTTTTAAGGATAAAAATTTCACGCTGGGATGTTTTTTTTCTTTTTCTGGAGGGGTTGGGATATTCTCTACTGTATATTTAATACCTGTGTTTTTGGGGCAGGTTCGCGGATTAAATGCCGAAGAGATAGGTTTTGCCGTTTGCACAACAGGTATTTTCCAGTTATTTTCTGTTCCCTTTTACTTCTGGTTAAGTAAAAAAATAAATCTGCGATGGCTGTTGATGGCGGGGCTGGGTGGATTTGTGTTTTCAATGTATCTTTTTACCCCTATAACCCACGAATGGGGATGGCAGGAGTTACTGTTTCCACAGGCAATTAGAGGGATTTCGCAGCAGTTTGCGATGGCCCCCATCGTAACATTAACGCTGGGGGGAATTCCAAAAGAACGGCTGAAGTTAGCCTCTGGTGTATTTAATTTAACACGTAATCTTGGGGGCGCAAGTGGTATTGCCCTGTGTGGCTCTATTCTCAATAATCGAACTAATTTTCATTTTTCGAGAATGGGTGAAAAAATGGTTTCTGTTCCCCATACGGTGAATGACTTCATTTCCAGAAGTGCTTTGTTTTTTAATCGCAGTGGAAGTGACCAGACATCGGAAATACTGGCTTCAACCAAATTATTGAGTCAATTGATGCTGAGGGAGGCGCAAACTATGGCATTTTCGGATACCTTTCTGCTAATCAGTGGTCTGTTATTTATCGCATTTTTGTTGGTTCCTGCTATGAATAAATCATCCTGATCGGAGCCTGTGCTGAATTAAACTCGGGCTAAACTGTTCGATACTGCTAACAGGCTAGTATAAAATGCCCCGCCTGCGCAGATACTCACAGGTATGAAGTAGAGTATTGTTTCAATCTGTGAAGGGAACGATGCAGTAAGTATGAACAATTAACCCGTCTGAATCACGACGTGTGAAGGTGCATAGGAGGTTACATGAACCTTGACGACAAATCGCTGTTTCTTGACGCCATGGAAGATGTCCAGCCGCTGAAACGTGCTACAGATGTCCACTGGCATCCAACGCGTAACCAACGTGCGCCGCAGCGTATCGACACGCTGCAACTTGATAATTTCCTCACCACCGGATTTCTCGACATCATCCCGCTAAGTCAGCCGCTGGAGTTTCGGCGGGAAGGGTTGCAACATGGGGTGCTGGATAAGCTGCGCAGTGGTAAATATCCGCAACAGGCGAGCCTGAATCTTTTGCGCCAGCCGGTGGAAGAGTGCCGCAAAATGGTGTTCAGTTTCATTCAACAAGCCCTGGCGGATGGTTTGCGTAATGTGCTGATTATTCATGGTAAAGGGCGGGAAGATAAATCGCATGCCAATATTGTCCGCAGCTATGTGGCGCGCTGGCTGACCGAATTTGATGATGTTCAGGCATATTGCACCGCGCTACCGCATCATGGCGGCAGCGGGGCGTGTTACGTCGCACTACGTAAAACGGCACAGGCAAAGCAAGAAAACTGGGAGCGCCACGCTAAGCGCAGTCGTTGATCTCGAGACGCATCCGCGGCTTATGCCGCCAGCACGCGGTTGCGTCCATCATTTTTCGCTCGATACAAAGCATCATCAACGCGTTTAAACAGTTCATCGATGCTTTCATTTCCTTCGTGATGCGCCACACCAATGCTGACAGTAAAGCGTGGTAAGCTCGAAATACTCACTTTTGCCACGCTTACGCGGATAGTTTCAGCCAGCGAAAGCGCGGTATCCAGTGGGGTTCTTGGTAGCAATAAGACAAACTCTTCGCCTCCCCAACGAAACACCAAATCGCCTTTGCGAGCGCAACTTTCGAGGGTGCGGGCGAGGGCGCATAACACCTCATCACCTTTAGAATGCCCATAGAGATCGTTAATGTGTTTAAAACGATCGGTGTCGATGAGCAACAAGCTGTAATCCTGAGCGATGGCGAGGTGCTGCATTTGGCCTGGCTCGGTAATGTGATAAAACTGTCGCCGATTCAGTAATCCTGTCATCGCATCATGGTGGGCAGCATGTTCCAGCTGCTCCTCCAGCCGTTTTTGCTCAGTAATATCATGCACAATACATAACATGAGCTTGTCGCCATAAATTTCAATCGGCCCGGCATAGGTCTGCACATGACGAGTCGAACCATCCGCCAGTTTATGAATAAAATTCAAAGGTTTATGACCACCGGGTAAATGCGAGATTTCATGCATGATAGGCATGACGCGACGCCCGAGCATATTAATTTCCCAGGTATGTTTCTGGCACATCGTTTCATGGTTATAGCCATAGAAATTGAGCGCGGCGAGGTTAGCATCGACGATTTGGCCATCTCGTGAGGGGTCAATCAACAACATTGGTGCAGAGTTAGTCAGAAAAAAGCGCGCATAAAAACCTTGTTTTTTGCGCTGATAATTTGCCGAGCGACTGGCTTTTAAACCCAGCGTTGCCGGTGCTTCGATACCTTCGAAAATAATCACCGGTTCTGCTTCTGTCAGCTTTCGCAAAACAAGCCGACAGCTCAATGCTGTTTCCTCTTCATTGCGCTGAACGGTGAGGATTTCGATAATATCGTGTTGGTCTTGCAGATCGGAGAGGTATTTCGGCAGTTCTTTTTGTGAGGAGACGGAATAGGGACCGGTTCGTAGCTGACTAAACGTGAGGTCTTGCATCAACAGTCGCGCCGCGCTGTTGGCATAAATTAACTGTTCCTCAAAGGGCGAAACGATCCAGACAGGACTGGTGAGTAAGTCCAGGGTATTGAAGTTGTGTGTAATCATTGAGATCCCATTATTTTTATCAATTTTTGTTGCTATCCGATCGCAAAAAAGCCACGTCATATGATCAGATAATTCTGATAATGATAGACGCTATTTAACACTTCACACGGTTTGTATACGGAAAAGCATTTTGCTTTTTGTATTCAATTTAGACAGAATTTTATTAATCATTTCAGGGTAATGGGGTGATGAGATGTTGCGTAACAGGGCCAGAAGGCTAGACTACAAAATAATGCGTTGATGATGGAGGCACTGTGGAAGCGATTAAGGGATCGGACGTTAATGTCCCGGATGCAGTATTTGCCTGGATGCTGGATGGTAGAGGCGGCGTTAAACCGCTGGAAAATACAGATGTGATTGATGAAGCGCATCCCTGCTGGCTCCACCTTAATTATGTACACCATGATAGCGCCCAATGGCTGGCGACAACACCGCTGCTTCCCAATAACGTACGTGATGCGCTGGCGGGCGAGAGCACACGGCCCCGAGTCAGCCGTCTCGGTGAAGGCACGCTGATTACATTGCGCTGTATAAACGGCAGCACCGATGAACGCCCCGATCAACTGGTCGCCATGCGTGTATATATGGACGGGCGGTTAATTGTTTCGACCCGACAACGCAAAGTGCTGGCGCTGGACGATGTGGTGAGCGATCTTGAAGAGGGCACTGGTCCGACCGATTGCGGGGGGTGGCTGGTGGATGTGTGCGATGCGTTGACCGATCATTCCAGCGAATTTATCGAGCAGCTGCACGATAAAATTATCGACCTCGAAGATAATCTTCTCGATCAGCAAATTCCACCGCGTGGATTCCTGGCTCTGCTGCGCAAACAATTAATTGTGATGCGTCGCTATATGGCACCGCAACGTGATGTTTATGCTCGTCTTGCCAGTGAACGTTTGCCGTGGATGAGCGATGACCAACGCCGTCGGATGCAGGATATTGCCGATCGCCTTGGGCGCGGTCTTGACGAAATCGACGCCTGTATAGCACGGACTGGCGTGATGGCGGATGAAATCGCTCAGGTGATGCAGGAAAATTTAGCTCGTCGTACCTATACAATGTCGTTGATGGCAATGGTCTTTTTACCCAGTACGTTTCTGACAGGGTTATTTGGCGTCAACCTTGGTGGGATCCCTGGCGGTGGATGGCAATTCGGATTTTCAATTTTTTGTATTCTGTTAGTTGTTCTTATTGGTGGTGTTGCTTTATGGTTGCATCGTAGTAAATGGTTGTAACAAAAGAAATTTTCCCGGCTGTCTGTATACAAAAACGCCGCAAAGTTTGAGCGAAGTCAATAAACTCTCTACCCATTCAGGGCAATATCTCTCTTGCAGGTGAATGCAACGTCAAGCGATGGGCGTTGCGCTCCATATTGTCTTACTTCCTTTTTTGAATTACTGCATAGCACAATTGATTCGTACGACGCCGACTTTGATGAGTCGGCTTTTTTTTGCCTGTTATTTATCAGCGTCTACCCTTTAAGAGTCCACCCAATGACCGGAGGGAAATATGACGACACTTATTTATTTGCAAATTCCTGTCCCTGAACCGATTCCTGGCGATCCTGTTCCAGTGCCCGATCCGAACCCTCGCCCGCAGCCCATGCCTGACCCACCCCCCGATGAAGAACCGATTAAATTGTCGCATCGTGAGCGTAGATCTGCGAGGATACGCGCCTGCTGACTTTGCGTCGATGACCACGAGAATAGATTGTGACCGCTTTTTCTACCCTGAATGTTTTGCCTTCCGCCCAACTCACAAACCTTAATGAGTTGGGTTATTTAACCATGACGCCGGTGCAGGCCGCCGCGCTTCCGGCGATCCTTGCCGGAAAAGATGTTCGCGTGCAGGCGAAAACCGGCAGCGGCAAAACGGCGGCTTTTGGCCTCGGCTTGTTACAGCAAATTGATGTGTCGCTATTTCAAACCCAGGGTTTAGTGCTGTGTCCTACGCGTGAACTGGCGGATCAGGTGGCAGGTGAATTGCGTCGGCTGGCGCGTTTTCTACCAAATACTAAAATTTTGACGTTGTGCGGTGGTCAACCGTTCGGTTTGCAGCGTGATTCGTTGCAACATGCGCCGCATATTATCGTGGCAACGCCGGGTCGTTTGCTGGATCACCTGCAAAAAGGCACGGTATCACTGGATGCGCTGAATACTTTGGTGATGGATGAGGCCGACCGCATGCTGGATATGGGATTTAGCGATGCCATTGATGATGTCATCCGTTTTGCGCCTGCATCTCGACAGACGCTTCTGTTTTCGGCAACCTGGCCGGAAGCCATCGCCGCAATCAGCGGACGAGTGCAACGCGATCCTTTAGCGATTGAAATTGACTCAACAGATGCTTTGCCACCCATTGAACAACAATTTTATGAGACATCCAGTAAAGGCAAAATTCCTCTGTTGCAACGGTTATTAAGCTTGCATCAGCCATCCTCTTGCGTGGTGTTTTGCAATACCAAAAAAGATTGCCAGTCTGTCTGCGACGCGCTGAATGAAGTAGGGCAAAGTGCATTGTCGTTACACGGCGATCTGGAGCAACGCGATCGCGATCAGACCCTGGTACGTTTTGCTAACGGTAGCGCCCGTGTACTGGTTGCGACTGATGTTGCTGCGCGAGGTCTGGATATTAAATCGCTTGAGCTGGTGGTGAACTTTGAGCTGGCGTGGGATCCTGAAGTTCATGTACATCGCATCGGTCGTACAGCGCGTGCAGGAAATAGCGGTTTGGCGATCAGTTTCTGTGCCCCGGAAGAAGCACAGCGGGCCAATATCATTTCTGACATGTTGCAGATAAAACTTAACTGGCAAACGCCACCAGTTAATAGTTCCATTGTGCCGCTGGAAGCCGAAATGGCAACGTTATGTATTGATGGCGGGAAAAAAGCCAAAATGCGCCCGGGTGATGTATTAGGTGCGCTGACAGGAGATATCGGGCTTGATGGCGCAGATATTGGCAAAATCGCCGTGCATCCGGCGCATGTCTATGTCGCGGTGCGTCAGGCTGTTGCTCATAAAGCATGGAAACAGTTACAGGGCGGGAAGATTAAAGGAAAAACGTGCCGGGTGCGGTTATTAAAATAATGAAATGTTGAATTGCAGGGTGCAAGAGTAAACATCTTCTTCGGGATTGCCGGATGCGACGCTGGCCGCGTCTTATCCGGCCTCCATAAGAGTAGCCCGATAAGCTTGCGCATCGGGCGCTATCCTGGTTATTTCACTTCAACCACATTCAGTCGTAACTCATCCAACTGATTTTCATCTTCTTCAGGCTGCCAACCCGCCGGTTGTAGAGGGAGCTCTTCGCGATCAAACGCCAGATCACCCCCGTTAACCACTTCAGAACCGTGGGTAATGCCTTTGAAATCGAACAGGTTGGTATCGCACAGATGCGACGGCACCACATTCTGCATCGCGCTGAACATCGTCTCGATACGCCCCGGATAACGTTTATCCCAGTCACGCAACATGTCAGCAATCACCTGACGTTGCAGGTTAGGCTGTGAACCGCACAGGTTGCACGGAATAATCGGGAACGCTTTTGCATCGGCAAAGCGCTGAATATCTTTCTCGCGGCAGTAGGCCAGCGGGCGAATCACGATATGTTTGCCATCATCGCTCATCAGTTTCGGAGGCATACCTTTCATCTTGCCACCGTAGAACATATTTAAGAACAGCGTTTGCAGGATATCGTCACGATGGTGACCCAGCGCGATCTTCGTCGCCCCCAGTTCCGTTGCGGTGCGATAAAGGATACCGCGACGAAGACGAGAACACAGTGAGCAAGTGGTTTTGCCCTCCGGAATCTTCTCTTTCACGATACCGTAAGTGTTCTCTTCAACAATCTTGTACTCAACGCCCAGCGTTTCAAGATACTCGGGCAGAACGTGTTCCGGGAAGCCCGGTTGCTTTTGATCGAGGTTAACAGCCACCAGCGAAAAATTGATTGGCGCGCTTTGCTGCAAATTGCGCAGAATCTCCAGCATGGTATAGCTGTCTTTACCCCCGGAGAGGCAAACCATGATGCGATCGCCTTCTTCAATCATATTGAAGTCAGCAATGGCTTCGCCCACGTTACGACGCAGACGTTTTTGTAATTTGTTCAGGTTGTATATTTCTTTCTTCGTATTCTTTTGATTTTCTTGCATTATTTCAGTTCTCTGGTACTAAATGGGGCAAATTGGGGGCAAACTTTGCAACTACGATAACCGCGCATTCAACATGGCTACCTGTTCGTCGTTCATGTCATCAATCCACATACCGTAAATTTCATACACCATCTGCGCAGTTTCATGCCCCATCTGGCTGGCTATAAACGCCGGGTTCGCTCCTGCCGTCAACAGCCAGCAGGCAAAAGTATGCCGCGTATGGTACGGATTACGGCGGCGAATACCAGCACGTTTTACTGCTGCATTCCATCTCGCACCCAAACTGCTTACCGAGTAATAAGGTTTCTGTTTTCCGTTACACACTCTGGGCATGAAAACAAAATGCAGTTTTTGCTTTTCGGTTCTGCCGTACTCCCGATGATAAAAAGTGATTTCGCTTTTGCGATGATGCCCGGTCAGTTTGTATTGCTCCTTCAGTGCTTCAAGAGCAGGCTGCAGTAGTGTTACCGTCCGGATCCCCGCATTTGTTTTTGGGGGACCGAACATATCAAGTATCGTCAGGTTTCTTCTGACATTCACAACTCCCTTCTCGAAATCCACATCCTCCCACGCCAGAGCAGCCAGTTCCCCGTGACGAAGCCCGGAGTATACGGCAAATTTCCACAAGTTCTGGCTCTGTCCTTTTTCACTTTCCATTAATGCATTGAATTCTGTTTTAGATAACGGGTCAGGCTTTATTCTGTTTCTCTGTAATTTTTTTACTCCTTCAAATGGTTTGGTTGATATAAATCCCGACTGATACGCAAAACGTAACAACGAACAGAGCAGGGCGATATAATTATCAACTGTGCGCACGGTTCTTCCTTTTTTGTTGGATCTTGGATTATCTAGGTAAAGCGTTTCTCCATGCAGCAGTTCATTCCGGTAGTTTAAGATATCGCTATAACGAATATGCGATATCGGGGTACTCTCACAAATTATTATCCTGAGTGTTTTTAATTGTGATTTCGTTTTCTTCATTGTGTTTGTTGTTAACTCTGTTTCTTTAATTTTTGTCCAGATATCACAAAGCTCCCCGAACGTTTTTATGACCCTCGTTGTCACCATTTTTGCCCCAGTGCTGGACTGGGGAAAACGTCTTAAATACTCAAACTCACCGGAATTGATTTCATGAACTATCAACGCTCTTAAATTCCCGGCTTTTTTAATGTTACTGTTAGTAACCTCCCAGCCTTTCAATGTTTCCCGACATCGTTTTCCTCGAAACATGAACCAGATGCGAATGTATTTACCTCGAATCTCGACACCTGTTGGTAATTTAGACATATCATGAGTCTTTGATAAACTGATTTATCTTTGGATAGTTGTACCAGATAATTCCTCGCTTACTGTCTGGCTTCCCTAAAGGAGATACTCGTTTGAAGTGGAAGCCTTCCACCCAACAGTTCTGGCGGTATGCTTCAATTTGTCTGGCCCCCAGACCAGTGCGAAGCATCAGGCCGTATTCAACCATCCACTCTTCATTAAAGATTACTTGTGCCATCGCATCACCTCTGGCAGGCGCCAATGTTAGACTTAAATTGACGCCCGATGTTGATTATTAATAATCAGCTATGAAGTTTTAATTTGAATACAATGCAATTCACGAGGACTGAAGTTTCTCGCAATTAAAATTTATCAGTTTTACTTTCTGCTCTCTGGAAACGCCTGCTTCTTTTTTACCTGAGAGCATTTTTTCGCATTCTGATTTAGTTAGTTTATATTTTGAATATCTTGTCCAGTTAGTAGGAGTGCCACCTTCCTTTTCAATAGTGGCGGTAATTTTATACATGAACACCTCCATTATTATTTTCAGTGGTTCGTTTATTCCATCTTTCGAGTGCTTCTTTTTCACTTCCACCATAACCGGTTCGGGATTCGCATCCGTTACACTTCGCTCGGTAATATCCTGAAATGGCTTTCACCGTTACTGATGGACAACCACAAAATGGACATGGTTTAACATTGTCATATCTCATAATTTTTCTCATAAAAAATATTTCAAGTTGGCGGTGCATTACACCGCCAGGCTGAATTATTCCTCTGAATTATCGATTACACTGTATTCCCCGGTTAATACAGAGGAATCTGCAGGATCGATTGTCAGTGGTTCCTTTTCATCCATTGATACTGCACGCTGGATCTCAATTGATACGGGCAGATATTTGAACAGGCGACGAATAGCCGTTTTCTTTGCCATTTCTTCCCAGTGAGTTACCCACGGCCCGTTATTACCAGCTTTACTCTGGCTGCGCACCAGCTCAATCTGTTTGCGCGTCATAACTTCAAACTGAGTACCTCCGTCTTTCAGTCTTGCGACAGCATAGACGTGGGTAACCGGGGCATCTTCGTTTTCTCCTGGGCGGTGTATTAACTTTTCATCAAGGCCAAATTCGAAATTAAACTCGTCACCTTCACGGACAACACGGGCTGACAGGCTGGCGATTTGACCTGAACGGCGAGCCAGATCAATCATGCCGCGATAGCCAATGATTAGCTGAACGTTTTTTTTACCGCTCTTTTCGTTTTTATTACCAAAAGGCAGTAAATATGCATGACCGAGGGCGCTACCGGGCTCAAGTCCGAGCTGTGAACACTGTACGATTGCACTGACAAAACTCATAGTGTCACAGTTTCCTAACGCCGGAACTTTACGAATTTCTGTGGTGGCGATACGGATCATACGTTCAGCCGTCATATGGCGTGGAAGAGCTGCTGCCAGTTGCTCTTTCATTGATGGCTGGTTAATAAAACTAATCACGTCGTTATTTTTAATTGCTGCTGGTGCACGGTTTCCCTGAGTTTTTTGCAGATCGGCTTTTGCGATTGGTGGTTGCTTAGTCATTTGCATATTCCTTAGCCCAGCGGGGCAGTGATAACGTCTTAATAGCTGGCCATTCATCGGTATTGAGGCAGTCAGCCAGGGTTCGCAGATTGCGGTGATATTCCAGCTGACCTGCCAGTTTTGCTTCTTCGCCCATCATGAAAATTTCAACCGGATAACGTCCGCATTCAATAGTTGTGCTGGCAACCAGAAAAACGAAAGTTGGCTGCACTCCAAACTGTGCTTCATAACCGTCACTGTAGAATGCATCCTGAACGTGATAGCGGTAGTCGTAATAAGCGGTTTTGAATCGTTGAATATCCGCCGTAGTTTTCACGTCCATGATCCAGTGAAATTCAGGGATAATTTTGTCCGGACGGCACCGACACAAAATTCCTGTTTCAGGATCTTCCCAGTAAATTGATGATTCAGCGTGTCCGGCGCTTTCAACAAGCCATTGCCCCAGCGGCAAAGCCATAACGCTTTGATACATGAGTTCAATTTTCCGGCCTTCTTCCGCAGTGATAACCGTTTTTCCTGTGCTTGCGCATTCCATCAGAAACGCTTTCTCCTCTTCTTTTCCGGCGTTTGTACGGCGGTTAAATTCAGGTGCTACGATAAAGCGGTTACTGAATTCTTCCGGTTCAAGTACCCGGCAGTGGAAAGCGGTTCCTAAATCGAGCGTTTTTGTCTTTGTGGTGTCCACGGGGGCATTTTTACGCCACAAATACAATGCCGGAGTATCAGCAATGTCATCGAGCTGAGACTTACTGACACCGGGACCCGCGTGGTAATTCTCATTCGAAATTCCGTAATAAATACCTGGCTCTATGTCTTCTACGATTACGGGATCTGCGACTTTGCCAGTTTCATCACTGCAATCGCGATGCGGATCGCTGCCAGCATTCTCATTGTGCGGATGTTCAGCGCCTTCCATTTCCTCCGGATCATTTTCCTTAGCTTCAACCTGACTCTCTTCAACGAATGTTTCCTGGTATGTTGCGTCGCCCATCACCGCACCACAGTCAGGGCAGTTATCCCCGCCAGTCTGGCCGCAGGCATTGCAGGCTATTTCCGGTTCCTGTTGCACTACTGGCTCAGGTTGATTCATATCCGGGCTGGTTTTTTCCGTTTCTGGCTGGTGCTGGTACACAAAATCGCGAGTCTGGATCCCCTTTACCCATTTCGGATCGTTCGGGTCGCTAATTCCGTCAACAAATTCACCACGTGATGCAGCAAGCAATTTATTGGCATCGACAGGATTTTTTGATGGAATGTTTTTCCGGGCTTCATGGAGTTCTGCCCGCAGTTCCTGATATTTCGCATCAACAGAATTTACCTGTGACTGAGCATCCAGCGGCTGCGTGTCCTGATGATGTTCAGTTGCGTCCGGTTCCATTGTTTCAGTCTCTCCCTGTTCAACTGCCGTTGTTCCAGATGGTTGCGGTTTTTCTTCATCATCCTGTTTTCCTTCTTCTGTTACTCGCTGCGGCATCGGGGCAGAGGAGCGACCGCAGGCAATATCCACGATTTCCGGATCAGGGTTGGCATGATCGGTTTCAGTCAGTACTTTGTTCAGATATTCAGTGACGTGCGCGGGGATGATCTCGATCCCAATTGGTGCTTCTTTTACGGACGCAACCACGATGGCGCGGGAATAATCCAGCCCGCCAGGCATGGTGATGAATTTGTCGCGGAAAACAGAAAAGGGCGGTTTATTTTCAGCGATAATTTCCTCAATGCGTTTAGCGTGTGCCGGATGAATGTTATAGATGTCCAGATCCATTGAACGGGCCAGTACGCCAGTGGCTACGTCGCGCGCCAGTGACGTCAGATCGTGTACGAAACCTTTGCCGCGATCGGTGAGGTTTCCGCCGCCAGCATTAGCACCGGAAGCCGTGCGAGTGATGTGTGAAACACGATTACCCTTCATCCACTCTTTTGTCAGCAGTCCTCGATCGGTGTAGTCAGCGTTCAGGTATGCTTCGAAAAAAGCAGTTATCAGTCCCAGGTTTGAATTACCAGGATTAGGGAAAACTTTGTCAGTGTCACGAACCAGTTTGTGGAGATCGCGAATTTCCAGCGGGTCGAGCAGGCTGGTTTTGTGGGAAACAGCCAGGGCAGTAACAGCCGGTAGTTCTTCAGCCCGAGCAATGTGTAATGCCTGGAGTCCGTCGCGTGAAACGTGCGTTACCGGTTTTTCGCTGCCGTGTTGAGCAAGCCAACGAATGGGCAGTTCCTGGCCAGAAATTGGGAGTAGCATATTCTCCTCAATCTCAGTCATGTCTTCGCCGTTGACGTTGGTATTGCCTTGATAGTGAGCGTTGTCTGGTGCTGCTCCCGGTTTTAGTTCCCATGTCATGGAGTCTTTGCTGAGTTGATAGCGTTCACTCCAGGTAAAATCGATCTCACCTTCAGCGGGCAGGTCATTAACGACAGGAAAATTCGTGGCAACAGCTTTAAAATAGCTGCTCAGTTTTTTACCTGACTTAACGATCAGGTAGTCCAGAGTGGCACAGGTCGATTCAAAATCGTCGCTTGCCCACAGGACGACGTCAGGTTCACCGGATGATTTTTTCGCTTTCCGTAACAGGAAGAGTGGTTTTGTGCTCATTGTTTTTTAACCTCAACTCAGATTAAAATTCGTTTTGTTCAGTGAATGATCTTGCCGGATACACACTGTTCATAGCCTGCGCCATACGCAGGCTATTTCTTTCAGATTTCACCTTTTAATTTCATTGCAATTAGAGTTGCCAGAAATTCGGCTTTTTTTTTCTGCGGGCAGATTCTTTCCGGTATGCACCAGGCACATTTTTTTGACACCTTCGTGAAGTGTTTTAACGTTGCCTGATGGACCGTCGATATCAACCACAGTGAATGGGGTTTCTTTATTTTCTGTTTTAATCACGTAGCCAATACGCTTTCCTTCCAGATTAACTTCGTGAACAATGTCATCGGTAGTTACAACAGTGGCTTCATAACTGGTAATCATGTTTTTCTCCTTAATTAAGGTTGAGCGAATCCCTGCCATTGCTGGCATAAATTCAGTTTCGCATAGTCAGTTAATTAAAGTTCGTGTGCCATCTGGTCTTTTTCGGCACATATTTCACTACAATATTTTTTCATTTCCGTCGTTGGGATAACTCCACGCATGAAATGAAGTGGTCTTTTAATGCTTTTGCTTTCTTTAACTTCTTTATCGCAAAGATGGTAAGCACATTTTATTTTCTTAGTCATCACCATGACTCCGCCTTTACAGGTAAACCATCACGACCGAGGAAGACTTTAATCATGCAGTCAGTAATACATGTTTTTGTGGTCAGGTTACGAATATAAAGTTTTCGCTTTTTAATATTGTTTGCCGAGGCAATATATGTCCGGCCGTTATGAAGAATATAATCACCAGGAGTCACACACTGACGAGGTATTTCATCAGTTCCGAAGTGATGAGCAATCATAATTATCTCCATTTTCACAAATGAACTTTGTTGATGCGGTGCCTGGTGCCTCCAGGTGACGTTAACCAGTTAACAATTAACGCCGGATAATCCACCCATAACACTGATGCTTTTAACTGTTCCGCGTGCGCTTAGCCGCATTCACCGCATCACAAAATTCACTTTAAAAAGGGCGGACATCAGCCGAACTTCAAGAAAAAACTGATGCCGCCAAGACTACACACAGCAATGTCGTTATTTACAACCGGAGGCGCACTCCCACCATTTAAATTTAACAGACAAGACCGACCCTTTATGGATATCGGAAATGCGCCTTCGTGTTGCGCCCAGTTTTATTTCACCACCTCCGGGCTTCGGTGGTTTCTGCTATACCCCTACAGCGAGAATATTGAATTAATCCAAATAATGGATTAGCAAGTATTTCTGGCAAGCCAGCGACGTGCGCCCGTTTCAGTTTTGAATGTCTTGCTTTTGGTATAAGTCATGGCAGTGAACGTTCCATCCTGGTTGGGGAACACGCCGCACACCAGGGATTCGTTGTTGCCGAGGTCGATTTTTTGCATTTTGCGAATCTCACATCTTGTTGCTGCGTATAGCGACTTCTGCCTGCCAGAAATCCCAGTCGTTGCTGCGTAAAGCCTGCACAGCCTGGTTGTAAGTGATACCGCAACAATCCATCAAATACTGAACTACTTCGTAATGCACCATCTTATCTCTCCCCTTAACGCCGGGTGGCGGAACTGAAACCTGCTGCACTGCAAAATCTGAACCCTGCCGTCATGTTCATACGCCTCGGGCTGGCTACTTAACCCCTGACCACTGCCTGGTAACTCGAAGTATTGCCCTGCGTTCTGTGGGGCGGGGTGGGTTGGTAGGTATATAATGTACTTTGTGTTCATTGATGTAAAGTACTTTAAGTACATCTTGTGTGTAAAAAAATGAGATGGGATAAAGTGAAGCACAAACCCGGAGGGGGACGCTACCGGATTTATGCTGGTTTAAGAGGCTTTTTGTTTTTTCTTTCGTGCTAATTCTTCGTAAATTGCATTGTACTTCTGTTTTTTCTCCTCAAGAGTTTTTAAAAGTTCATCTGTCTCACTGTCAGGGAGCTCGTCCAGAAGGTCAATGATGATTTTTTGTCTTGGATTTAACTCCTGATAGAAACGTACCTGTCCACTTTCTTCTGTATCCTCTCCCAAAAGATAGGTTGGTGTTGTTCCAATGAGTGTTGCTAATTCCCTTAATTTCTCTCGGCGAGGAATTGTTTCGCCATTAAACCATTTGCTAACCGCTTTTGGTGTTAATTTCATTCGACGGGCAATTTCTGCCTGCCTTCCATGTTGTTCATAACCAGCGTTTTCACAGGCTAGCGCAAGCCTACTGGCGAACTCTTTACGCGCTTTATCTTCATGAACCATAAGTTCAATGATATTCGCTCTTGAATGTACTGTCAGTTCTGTTATAGCATGTACTCAAAGTTCACATTGTGAGGGTGATATGAACCAGAAAACACTTGAAGATGTAATCAAAACTGTTCGCGTTTCTGTTGTGGCCGACGTTTGTGGTGTCAGCCAAAGAGCAATCTACAAATGGATGGATAACGGAAAATTGCCTCGCACAGAATATACCGGCGAAACAAATTACGCTGAAAAAATCGCTCATGCATCAAACGGATTATTTTCTGCCGATGTGATTTTAACTATTGGCAGAAATAAAACTACTACGAAAAAGCTGATGGGAGTTGATTCATGAAAATCAAGCATGAGCACATCGAGTCAGTGTTGTTAGCCCTGGCAGCCGAAAAAGGGCAGGCATGGGTAGCCAATGCCATTACTGAAGAATATCTGCGCCAGGGGGGCGGCGAATTGCCCCTGGTACCAGGCAAGGACTGGAATAATCAGCAGAACATCTATCACCGTTGGTTAAAAGGTGAAACGGAAGCGCAAAGGGAAAAAATTCAGAAACTGATCCCTGCAATTCTGGCAATCCTTCCGCGCGAGCTGCGTCACCGACTCTGCATCTTCGATACCCTGGAACGCCGTGCATTACTGGCGGCGCAGGAAGCGTTAAGTACGGCAATTGATGCGCATGATGATGCAGTCCAGGCCGTTTACCGGAAAGCGCATTTCAGCGGCGGCGGGTCTTCCGACGATTCTGTCATTGTTCATTAAGCAAAAGTTTCCATGCTGTTTGTGCTTATTCTAAGCCACCGGGCAGCATCATACGGGGCAATTATGGCCGCATTACCATACATGCAACTGTACATAGCTGATTACCTGGCTGACACCATGCATTTGTCAGCAGAGGAGCATGGCGCGTATTTGTTGCTGATGTTCAATTACTGGCAAACAGGAAAGCCAATACCCAAAAACAGGCTGGCAAAAATTGCCCGTCTGACTAACGAGCGATGGGCTGATGTTGAACCATCCTTGCGGGAGTTTTTTTGCGATAACGGCGAGGAATGGGTACATCTTCGGATTGAGGAAGATCTGGCATCAGTCAGGGAAAAATTAACCAAAAAATCAGCCGCAGGAAAAGCATCTGTTCAGGCCAGAAGAAGCAGAAAGGAAGCAGATGTTCAAACAAAACAAGAGAGAAATTTAACAGGTGTTCAAACAGATGTTGAAGTGGTGTTTGAACATGATGTCAACACAAAGGCAACTAATAAAGATACAGATAAAGATCTAAAAACAGCCCCCCCCCTAAATCCCCCCCGGGGGAATCGAGGTGTCAAAAAGTTTGACCCTCTGGATATTGCTTTGCCGAACTGGATTTCTGTCTCGCTTTGGCGTGAGTGGGTTGAATTTCGCCAGGCATTGCGTAAACCGATTCGAACGGAGCAGGGCGCTAACGGGGCGATACGGGAGCTGGAAAAATTCCGCCAGCAGGGTTTTTCACCTGAGCAGGTGATTCGACACAGCATCGCCAACGAATACCAGGGCTTGTTCGCGCCGAAAGGTGTTCGACCTGAGACGTTACTCCGACGGGTTAACACCGTTTCGTTACCGGACAGTGCGATCCCGCCAGGCTTCAGGGGGTAACTGACCATGAAAAATATTGCGACAGGCGGCGTTCTTGAACGTATCCGCAGACTGGCCCCGTCACATGTAACCGCGCCATTCAAGACGGTGGCGGAGTGGCGTGAGTGGCAACTTTCCGAAGGCCAGAAACGTTGTGAGGAGATCAACCGTCAGAATCGTCAGTTGCGGGTGGAAAAAATTCTGAATCGCTCTGGCATCCAGCCATTGCACCGCAAATGCTCGTTTGCGAATTACCAGGTGCAGAACGACGGTCAGCGATATGCGTTGAACCAGGCGAAATCTATCGCTGATGAACTGATGACCGGGTGTACAAATTTTGCGTTCAGCGGAAAACCTGGTACCGGAAAAAACCATCTGGCGGCGGCTATCGGGAATCGCCTGCTGAAAGATGGCCAGACAGTGATTGTGGTTACCGTGGCTGATGTCATGAGTGCTCTACACGCTAGCTATGACGACGGGCAATCAGGCGAAAAATTTTTGCGGGAACTGTGCCAAGTGGATCTGCTGGTTCTTGATGAAATTGGCATTCAGCGCGAGACAAAAAACGAGCAGGTGGTGCTGCACCAGATTGTTGATCGCCGGACAGCGTCGATGCGCAGCGTGGGGATGCTGACAAACCTGAACTATGAGGCCATGAAAACATTGCTCGGCGAGAGGATTATGGATCGCATGACCATGAACGGCGGGCGATGGGTGAATTTTAACTGGGAGAGCTGGCGTCCGAATGTCGTCCAGCTAGGAATTGCGAAGTGATTTTTACCGGGAGGAAATTTTAATGGAAACCGTTTTTGATGCACTGAAAGCAATGGGAAAAGCCACGTCGGTAGAACTGGCTGCGCGACTTGATATCAGTCGTGAAGAAGTGCTGAACGAGCTGTGGGAACTGAAAAAGGCTGGATTCGTTGATAAAAGCGTATACACCTGGCGTGTGGCCGATAACAACGTTCAGCAGGAACATCCAGTGCCGGAAGAACAGCCGGAAGAAATCGCCACAGCAACAGTGACGAAAATATCGGAGTGCGATTTAACCGCGACGATTGAACAACGTGGTCCACTAACTGCGGATGAACTGGCTACGTTGTTCGGTACCACATCACGCAAAGTGGCTTCAACGCTGGCAATGGCAATCAGCAAGGGGCGTCTGATTCGCGTAAATCAGAACGGTAAATTTCGTTACTGCATGCCGGGCGATAATTTACCAGCAGAACCGAAAGCTGCATTGGTGACGAAAAATGATGGTAAAGCCTTTCCTCAGCCAGCCGGTGCTGCGTTACCAGTACAGGAAGCGGCAACACAGGAAGATATTAAAACAGAAACTGTGGCGGACATTGTGCAGTCGCTGCCATCGTTTACTGAAACGCAAGCGGATGACTTGGTTTTACCATCGCTGCATATAGCAAACCGCGAACTGCGTCGGGCGAAAAATCATGTCCAGAAGTGGGAGCGTGTCTGCGCCGCGCTGCGGGAGCTGAACAAGCACCGGGATATTGTTCGACAGATTGTCGATTCCTCCAGTCGTATTGTGTCGGAAAAGTGATTGCCGGAGGCGCTTATGGCAAAAGTTTTTACACAGGAAGAGCGTGAAAAAATTAAGGAGCAGGTTGTTGAGCTGGTACGCCAGAGTGGGCGCGAGACGTTAAGGCAACTGGAGGCCAAGACAGGGGCGACAAGATATCTGATGAGCATTCTTGCCAGAGAGTTGGTTGCCAGTGGCGATGTATACAACTCTGGCTATGGGTTATTTACCTCTGAACAGGCTCGTAAGGACTGGAATAACGCCCGCAAAAAACTATCCAGGGCAAAGGTGAAAAAAACGGTTGTGGTTGATCCTGACCTTATCTGGTCATTACCAGACGGAGAAATACGCCGATATGACGGGCGTCTGAATATAATCTGTAGCGAGTGCCGTAAGAGCGAAGTTATGAAGCGTGTACTGATGTTTTATCGAGGAAGTATCCAGGAATTTATTCGGTAAGCAAAATCAAAATGTAATCGCTCAAGTTTAAGTTGGTGTATCTACGGCGCAGAGCCATCGCCTCATCTGGCACTGCGCTAAAATCAAATTTAGTTCCACTCTTTATTTCGTATCTGCTAAAACGCTACATAAAATTTTACTTTTTTAAAGAATAAGGGAATATGTGCACCATATTGGAGGCTAGTGGATATATTCCTATGCTACGAGTTGTCTTTTTTAGTTGATCTATGCTTGCTTCTTTATCGGGAGCCCGGCCTCCCCACACTGTAACTCCCTCAGGTATATCGATTGGGCGACTTTTGTTTTCATCTGTGATTTCAATCGTTTCCCCATTATTAAGCGTAATAATCAACGATGACACGTCCAGGTGTTGTGTATTCCCATTTTTATTTTTAATGTCTATTTTCATGGCTATTTCATTATATGTTATCTGTGCTGGAGTAATAAGTTTACGGTATTAAGAAGCATTTTGACGAAACAATCAACTGACTTATCAGCTAAGGTGGCATTGTAATGCGATCTGATTGGTATCATCAGGACGCTGCTCAAAAAAGGGGGATTAGTTGATCTTGAAATCTTGCTCAAAATGTGTAGCCTCTCGTTTAACTGCCAACTTTTTGGGGCAGTACACTCTGATGCTACACAACTTGCAAGTTTCATTACCCCGACGTAAACATTTATGACAGTTGCTGATTTCAAACGTCCTAAGTTGGAGCTCCCAAACGGGGCAAACAAACTACTATTACACTCTTGTTGTGCACCATGTTCCGGTGAAGTGATGGAGGCTCTTCAGGCCTCAGGAATCGACTACACCATCTTCTTCTATAATCCGAACATTCATCCTCAGAAAGAGTATTTGATTCGTAAGAATGAGAATATTCGATTTGCTGAACAACATGGTGTACCGTTTATCGATGCTGATTACGACACTGACAACTGGTTTGAGCGAGCCAAAGGAATGGAATGGGAGCCCGAACGTGGGAGGCGTTGTACTATGTGTTTTGACATGCGTTTTGAACGGACGGCGCTGTACGCCGCTGAAAATGGTTTCAGTGTGATCAGCAGTTCACTGGGCATTTCACGCTGGAAAAATATGCAGCAGGTTAACGACAGCGGACGGCGAGCTGTCGCACATTATCCGGGCATGGTGTACTGGGATTATAACTGGCGCAGGCAGGGAGGCTCGTCCCGCATGATTGAAATCAGCAAACGCGAACAATTCTATCAGCAGGAATATTGTGGTTGCGTGTATTCACTTCGCGATACCAATTTACACCGCAAATCCCAGGGACGCCCTCTTATCAAAATTGGTCAACTCCACTACGGTAAAGAAGAAGGGCAGGAATGATTTTTACATTACGTCAACAGAGTGTCACAACGTTTCTATATATGGTATGCCGACCGTAATTTTCGAATCATCATGACTAATAGGCAGGTCACCTATGCCAGCAATGACCTGCTCATCTTGAAATTAGCAGAAATCTTGTAGCTATGATGTAGCTCAAAATAGTTTTTCATTCTTTTACCTGATGTCTGTTCCTGGCTGAAAACAGACTGTATTATTTGATTACGCACCACTGACACTTGTGTATTGAAGTAGTGAGTACAAAGCCACATATTTATCAGTGTATGTATACGTCAAAAACAGGAGATTGTTGTGCTGGTTCTGAAGTGTGCGTTAGCAATAGTGGCTGTGGTGGCAATTTATTGCCTTGTTGTTGTTCTTATGGAGCGACTTTCTGATTGATTACATACTGGCTAAAAAAAAGCGTTTGCCTGGCTTATCTTTGTCCGGCAAGGTGCGCTCATTAATCTGAAGTAAATTTATTTCTTAAGTATTCAGATTACTTCTTATGGTCGAAGTCTCCTGGCAATGTAGAACCAAAATATTTACAAAAACGAGACCCGTCGAGGATAGCTCTGCCGGGTCTGATTGTTAAAGTATTTTTAATATGATCATCTATTTTTTGGTGCTATAGACTTTTTCGCCTGAGAAGTCTGGAGCGACCCAAAAGTTAATATTAAACTGAGCATCATCGCTTAGTTCAACACGGTGCCAGTATTGTGGTGGGCTTGTTGCAAAAGAGCCAGCATTAATAACTACTTTTATCTCTGGTTCAGTAGTATTCTCATCAGCAAAACCATAATATGTTACAGTGCCTTCCATTACGCACAACTGCCCAAAAACACCTGCTGCTGTATTATGATGTGTTAATAACGCTGAAGGTACGTTCTCTTTTGTGAAGAACGGAGTTGAGCGTTTGATTACCCAATCTTTAGGAATTCTCTTGTGTGTCATAACCACCTCCTATAAAACATGTATTATAAATGCACCTTTTGAGGAGTTATGTCAAGCTCTTATGAAACACATAATTGATATGTTGATTAGAGGAGAAGATAGAATAAATATGGTTGTTTTTCGTATAACTACTTGTTTTGCTTTTGGTTTATGCATTCTGTGTGTTAGGAATAAGTTATTAAAGCTTAATCAAGAAATCTCGATGTATTCCACATAGATTACTGTTACTGAACCTTATTGTGTGCATTAGTTGTGTTCTGAAATTTCAGCTTAATTATTTATGATATTTTTTAACGATAAATGTTTTCCCAGGTAAAAGACAGTTGGGAATAAGATAAGTAATATATCATTAATCTTGATTATTCCCAGGGTACCTTTACTGTGCATATAAATAAATCATATATGCATCAAATAATGTAAAGGCATCCTTTTAGATATGTCTTATCAAATGTTAATGACTTGAGTGGGAAACATGATTCCAGCAACTTATCATGTGGCTACTTTATAAAAATAATGCCCATATAAAACAACAAGCGAAAAGGATTACGGATAAAAAAGGAGCGAGATGTGCAAACTTGTTATTTTCCATGTTTAACCACCTTAAATAATTGATGATGACGGGATGATTGCATCTGTAATGCTTTTATTGAAATGTTATGATAAAAAAGAACTTTTTCATAACATTAAAATGTAATTTAGCTAATCGTTTTTAATAATAAGTGTCGTATTTCTATCCTTGTACCAGCTATTTGATATGTAGTGTTTGTTCATGCTATGTGGGGCTTTACACCATAGCCAGTTTATTTATACTTTATTCGTCAGCCTGAACAACTGGCATCTGCTGCACTGCGCCATAGAGAGATTGAGAAATGGCGCATATACAACTGGTCAAACAAACTTCTTCTGGTTTACTTCTCCCGGCGACGCCGGAGAGTTGTGATTTTCTGCATCAAATTAAAATAGGCGAGTGGATACACGCTGATTTTAAGCGTGTGCGTAACTACGCATTCCACAAGCGTTTTTTCAAACTCCTGCAACTGGGATTCGATTACTGGACTCCGGTCGGTGGGGCGATCACGCCTCGCGAACGAGAACTGCTGTCTGGTTTCGTTGATTACCTGTGCGAATCAGTTGGTCGGGAACACACGCCAGCCCTGAGTGATGCCGCAGAGCAATATCTGAATACAGTTGCGACACGCAGAACCCGGGATACGGCATTGCTAAAGTCGTTTGAGGCTTTTCGCGAGTGGGTAACCATTCAGGCTGGATTTTACACCGAACATTTTTATCCGGACGGTAGCCATGGGCGTCGGGCGAAATCCATCGCTTTTGCGAATATGGACGAAACCGAGTTTCAGCAGGTTTATAAATCTGTTCTGAATGTGCTGTGGAACTGGATTCTGTTCCGTAAATTTTCCTCTCTGGAACAAGTCGAAAATGTGGCCGCGCAGCTGCTGGAGTTTGCGTAATGGTGGATTTACGTAAAGCGGCGCGGGGGCAGATGTGCACCGTCAGAATTCCTGGCTACTGCAATCACGATCCGGAAACGTCTGTGCTGGCGCATTACCGACTGGCGGGAACGTGCGGAACAGCGACAAAACCACACGATATGCAGGCGGCGATTGCCTGTAGCTCATGCCACGATCTAATCGACGGGCGGGTAAAAACCAGCGATTACACCAAAGAAGAATTACGCCTGATGCATGCAGAAGGTGTTTTTCGCACACAAGAAATCTGGAGAAAGGAGGGATATTTGTGATTTACCCAACGAATACAGGAAAAAGCGGAGAACACCTTCGTCTCGCCACGCTGGAAAGTGTCTGGATTCAGGGCAAACTGCGTATGTGGGGGCGCTGGTCGTATATTGGCGGTGGCAGGTCAGGAAATATGTTCAATCAGTTGTTGGCATCCAAAAAATTGACGAAAACAGCCATCAATGAAGCCCTGCGCAGAATGAAAAAAGCGGGAATAGAGAAAGCTGAGCTGGAAGCGTTTTTGAGAGAGATGATCAACGGCAAGCAAAAGAGCTGGCTGGCGCATTGTACTGATGCAGAGGCGTTATGTATTGATCGAGTCATAAGTGAGGTGCTGGCAGAGCATCCAGGATTGATTAGCGTCCTTCGGCAACGGTATGAGGGGCGGGGGATGACCAAACGCAAAATGGCTGAATTGCTAAATGATGCACACCCAGAGTGGTGTTTTAGCACATGCGAAAAGCGAATTGCTAATTGGTTAGCCGTTGCTGAGTATGCGCTATACATTCCCATGCGAGAATCATTCGCTCAAAAAACGGCTTGATTTTTTACGCATAAACTGCTTCAATTTTGCTACGCTTCGCAAAGCTGTATCGCGTGGCGAATCAAGCGCAATTAAACTTTAATAGAACCCGCATCGAGCGGGTTTTGTTGTTTTTGTGGTGTGATATAAGAAACGACATTTAATAATTGCCTTCAAAATAAATTTGTTTATATATTGTCGCGTATATTTTAAATGAAGGTGAAATGTTCACATAAAATAAAAATACATAAATAAATTTACATAACTTGACGCAAAGTGTTGTTGCGATTGGAATATTAAATCGTATTATCGAAAACGGTTCTGAGGGGGAACTCTTCTTTGATCGGTGATATCGCTCCCCTGAAGAACCAATGCCGACTTAGCTCAGCAGGTAGAGCAACTGACTTGTAATCAGTAGGTCACCAGTTCGATTCCGGTAGTCGGCACCATCAAGTCCGGTGGGGTTCCCGAGCGGCCAAAGGGAGCAGACTGTAAATCTGCCGTCACAGACTTCGAAGGTTCGAATCCTTCCCCCACCACCAATTTCGGCCACGCGATGGCGTAGCCCGAGACGATAAGTTCGCTTACCGGCTCGAATAAAGAGAGCTTCTCTCGATATTCAGTGCAGAATGAAAATCAGGTAGCCGAGTTCCAGGATGCGGGCATCGTATAATGGCTATTACCTCAGCCTTCCAAGCTGATGATGCGGGTTCGATTCCCGCTGCCCGCTCCAAGATGTGCTGATATAGCTCAGTTGGTAGAGCGCACCCTTGGTAAGGGTGAGGTCGGCAGTTCGAATCTGCCTATCAGCACCACTTCTTTTCTCCTCCCTGTTTTTTCCTTCTGTTTATTGCATTCAACAAGTCGGGCATGTTGCCTGGTTGATGTGGTGATATCACCGATTTATCCGTGTCTTAGAGGGACAATCGATGTCTAAAGAAAAGTTTGAACGTACAAAACCGCACGTTAACGTCGGTACTATCGGCCACGTTGACCATGGTAAAACAACGCTGACCGCTGCAATCACTACCGTACTGGCTAAAACCTACGGCGGTGCTGCTCGCGCATTCGACCAGATCGATAACGCGCCGGAAGAAAAAGCTCGTGGTATCACCATCA
>OLJY01000048.1_pt1 | contig 49260 bp, 43 predicted proteins | sample 1601611 | NCBI WGS metagenome assembly OLJY01 (sample SAMN04436753, study PRJEB24849) | human gut metagenome | biome: human gut; feature: NICU; material: stool | host: Homo sapiens | place: USA: Saint Louis, MO | collected 2011-01-21
CACCTCCGGTAACTCAGGCCAGCTAATCTCAGGAGCCGTCGAAGTGTCGACGGCTTTTACTTCTTTTTTGTAGTCCATCCAGGCAGATAGTTTTTCTTTATCTGTACTGCTGATATCACCAAGCATTAATTCCACCCGCCAGTCAGCTGTGACATTATCGGCATGAGCAAGTAACTGCATTCGCTGATTTTCAGCACGTGCGACATAATCAATCGCCGGAGATTTCAGTACCGGTAAACCATTTTCATCTGACGTGATTAATTTACCCCCTTCCTGCTGTCCGGCAATTAATTCATTGTATAAGTCTGTACTTATCTCAACAATGTCAGCAGGCATGTCGCTGTTTATACCATCAAAGAAAAAACCATTAGTCAATTTTGAGAAATAAATCATAGATATACCTATACACCGATTGCTACCCAAAAACAGGTCCTTTCATATTTGACAATTTCTCCCTGAGATATACCGCCAACAATTATATAGAACTGTGATTTGCTGATATCAGAACAGTTCGCTATGCCCATTGCAGATATACCAGCCACCGACGTTGTATGTGGCACAGCCAACAGCGCAAGTGAACGATTTGGGAATGTTACCGGGTAAGTCACCGTATAGTTTGATGCTCCACTGACAATACCCCACTGAATAATCAGACCTGAAGGGAGTTTTTGAAAACCCGTTGATGAAAGTGAACTGGCAAACGCCGCCATATCCGGAATTTGGTTTTGCCCGTTACCTACATTCCGTTTTGCCGCTTCTCCCAAACCAACGTTTAAGAAAATGCAGAGGTAACAGCTAACTGGCATCATCTCCGGTTTTTATTCAGGGGGATGATCATGCTTATTGGCTATGTACGCGTGTCAACAAATGACCAGAACACCGATTTGCAACGTAATGCACTGAACTGCGCGGGATGTGAGCGGATTTTTGAGGACAAAATCAGTGGCACTAAGTCCGACAGACCGGGGCTGAAAAAACTACTCAGGACACTATCGGCAGGAGACACGCTGGTTGTCTGGAAGCTGGACAGGTTGGGGCGCAGTATGCGGCATCTTGTTACGTTGATAGAAGAGTTGCGCCAGCGAGGTGTGAATTTCCGAAGCCTGACTGACAGTATTGATACCAGTACCCCAATGGGCCGTTTCTTTTTTCATGTCATGGGTGCCCTGGCTGAAATGGAACGCGAACTGATAGTTGAACGTACCAGGGCAGGGCTGGCTGCAGCTCGTGCTAAAGGCAGAGTAGGTGGACGTCGTCCTAAGTTGACCACCGAACAGTGGGCACAGATTGGACGTTTACTCGAGGCCGGAGAATCAAGACAGCGTATTGCACTGATTTTTGATGTGGGTGTTTCCACAATTTATAGAAAATTTCCGGCAAATAAGAGCAATGAATCCCCCTGAATCAGCATAATTTTGATTATCCCTGCAAGCAGACAAATACCGTCATTTTGTGTGAATAACGGTACAACTGCGCTTAGCTGTTTGTCAGGCACAATCACTTCAACATAGGGCGAAGCCTAATCCAATCAGGAGGTTCGCCACTATGGCTCAGGATTACCACCACGGGGTGCGTGTTGTTGAAGTCAACGAAGGCACCCGATCCATTACCACGGTGAGCACCGCCATCGTGGGCATGGTCTGCACGGGCGATGATGCCGATGCAAAAATGTTTCCTCTTAATAAACCTGTGCTGATCACTGATGTGCTGACTGCAAGCGGTAAAGCGGGTGAGTCCGGCACACTGGCCCGCTCGTTGGATGCCATCGCTGACCAGGCAAAACCCGTGACCGTTGTTGTGCGTGTACCGCAGGGTGAAACGGAAGAAGAAACCACGACCAATATCATCGGCGCAGTGACTGCTGAAGGTAAAAAAACAGGCATGAAAGCTCTGTTATCTGCTCAGTCACAGCTCGGCGTTAAACCGCGCATTCTCGGCGTGCCAGGTCACGATAACAAAGCCGTTGCGACTGAGTTGCTGAGCGTGGCGCAAAGCCTGCGTGGGTTTGCTTACCTGTCAGCGTATGGCTGCAAGACAGTACAGGAGGCGATCACTTACCGTGAAAACTTCAGTCAGCGTGAAGGAATGCTGATCTGGCCCGACTTTACTGGCTGGGACACGGTGCTGAATGCCGAAGCAACGGCTTATGCCACCGCCCGTGCGCTCGGTCTGCGCGCCAAAATTGATGAGCAGACCGGATGGCACAAAAGCCTGTCCAACGTGGGCGTGAACGGTGTCACCGGAATTTCTGCTGATGTGTTCTGGGATCTGCAGGACCCGGCAACCGATGCGGGACTGCTGAACCAGAACGACGTCACCACCCTTATCCGCAAAGACGGTTTCCGCTTCTGGGGTTCCCGCTGCCTGAGTGATGACCCGCTCTTTGCCTTCGAAAACTACACCCGCACGGCGCAGGTACTGATGGACACAATGGCAGAAGCGCACATGTGGGCGGTGGACAAACCACTGAATCCGTCGCTGGCCCGCGACATTATCGAAGGTATCCGCGCCAAAATGCGCAGCCTGGTCAGTCAGGGCTATCTCATTGGTGGTGATTGCTGGCTGGATGAGTCGGTGAACGACAAAGACACGCTGAAAGCTGGAAAACTCACCATCGACTACGACTACACGCCAGTGCCGCCACTTGAAAACCTGATGCTGCGCCAGCGCATCACCGATCAGTACCTGGTGAATTTCGCCAGCCAGGTCAGCGCGTAAGGGGACAACATGGCTTTACCACGCAAATTAAAACACCTGAACCTGTTTAACGACGGGAACAACTGGCAGGGGATCGTTGAGTCGCTGACGCTGCCGAAATTCACCCGCAAATATGAGAAGTATCGCGGCGGCGGAATGCCGGGGGCGGTGGATGTGGATCTGGGGCTTGATGACAGTGCTCTGGACACAGAATTTTCCATTGGTGGTACTGAACTGCTGCTGTTTAAGCAGATGGGCAAAGCCACTGTGGATGGCATCCAGCTGCGCTTTACCGGCTCTATCCAGCGTGACGATACCGGGGAAGTGCAGGCTGTGGAGCTTGTGGTGCGTGGACGTCACAAAGAAGTGGATTCCGGCGAGTGGAAGACGGGAGAAAGCAACACCACCAAAGTGACCAGTACCAACAGCTACGCGAAGCTGACTATCAATGGTGAGGTGCTCTATGAAGTGGACCTTATCAACATGGTGGAAATTGTGGACGGCGTGGACCTGATGGAAGCGCACCGCAACGCCCTCGGCCTCTGATGTATCTGAACGGCGCGGGATTCCGCGCCAGAACCCAATTTACAGGACAGAAAAATGAGCGATAAGCAGACTGAAAAGACTATTCAACTGGATACCCCTATCAAGCGCGGTAAAACGGAAATCACCGAAATTGTGCTGCGTAAACCGCAGTCCGGTGCACTGCGCGGTACACGCCTGCAGGCTATTATGGATATGGATGTGAACGCGATGATGACCGTGATCCCCCGCATCTCCAGCCCGGCACTGACTGCACAGGAAATTGCAGAGATGGACCCGGCAGATCTCACCGCTATGTCGGTTGAGGTTGTCACTTTTTTGTTGAAGAAGTCGGTACTTGCCGGTTTACCGACAGCCTGACGGTTGACGATCTGGTGGCTGATATCGCCACCATCTTTCACTGGCCGCCATCCGTTACTGACGTTATGCCGCTGACCGAAGTGCTGGAATGGCGGTATAAAGCGATTCAGAGAAGCGGGGCCAACGATGAGTGATAATAACCTGCGCCTGCAGGTCATTCTTAATGCGGTTGACAAACTCACCCGCCCATTCCGTGCTGCACAGGCCAGTTCGAAAGAGCTGGCTGGCGCAATTCAGAATACCCGAAACAGCCTCAAAGAACTGAATAAGCAGGCTGGCAGAATTGATGAATTTCGCAAGACGCGCTCGCAACTAGCCATAACAGCCAACAACCTGAACGCAGCCCGCGAAGAGGCGGCAAAACTCGCCACACAATTTGCTGCCACTAACAGGCCAACCGCCGCGCAGGCAAAGTTATTCAGTCAGGCCAAAACACGAGTACAGGAACTTCAGCAGACCTATAACGGCTTGTTGGGGGCGGTCCAGAGACAACGTCAGGCACTTAAAGAATCAGGGATTGATACCAGACAACTCAGTAGTGCCCAGCGAGAACTTAAGAAAAATGCTGAAGAAACAAGGCAGGCACTGGAGGGCCAGCAAAAAGCACTTAAACGTCTGGGTGAACAACAGGCACGGATGAACGCTGCCAGAGAACAATACTCAAGACGGCTTGAAGTGCGCGATCGCATCGCAGGAGCCGGAGCCACTACCACGGCTGCAGGGCTGGCAATGGGTGCGCCAGTGATGGCGGCAGTAAAAAGCTATACCAGCATGGAAGATGCCATGAAAGGTGTGGCAAAGCAGGTCAATGGTCTGCGTGACGATAATGGCAACCGCACTGCACGTTTTTATGAAATGCAGGATGCCATCAAGGCTGCCAGCGAACAGTTGCCGATGGAAAACGGTGCGGTGGACTTCGCTGCACTGGTTGAAGGTGGTGCGCGCATGAACGTCGCAAACCCTGACGACAGCTGGGAAGACCAGAAACGTGACCTGCTGGCTTTCGCCAGTACGGCAGCAAAGGCGGCAACAGCCTTTGAGCTGCCAGCGGATGAACTGTCAGAAAGTCTGGGGAAAATCGCCCAGCTCTACAAAATACCTACCCGCAATATTGAACAACTCGGCGATGCGCTGAACTATCTGGATGATAACGCCATGTCGAAAGGGGCGGACATCATTGATGTCATGCAACGCCTGGGCGGTGTGGCTGATCGTCTGGATTATCGTAAAGCGGCGGCGCTGGGTTCCACCTTTCTGACACTGGGCGCTGCGCCAGAGGTTGCAGCCAGTGCAGCAAACGCGATGGTGCGTGAATTGTCCATTGCCACCATGCAAAGCAAGAGTTTCTTTGAAGGGATGAATCTGCTGAAACTCAATCCTGAAGTGATTGAAAAGCAGATGACGAAGGATGCGATGGGAACTATCCAGCGTGTGCTGGAGAAGGTGAACGCACTGCCGCAGGACAAGCGTCTGTCTGCCATGACCATGTTGTTTGGTAAAGAGTTTGGCGATGACGCGGCGAAACTGGCAAACAACCTGCCGGAACTGCAGCGCCAGCTAAAACTGACAGCGGGCAATGATGCGCTCGGTTCCATGCAGAAAGAATCCGACATCAATAAGGACTCACTTTCTGCTCAGTGGTTGCTGGTCAAAACCGGAGCACAGAACACCTTCAGCAGCCTGGGCGAAACGCTGCGCCAGCCGCTGATGGATATTCTGTACATGGTGAAAAGCGTCACGGGGGCGTCGCGTCGCTGGGTGGAAGCTAACCCGGAACTGACGGGCACACTGATGAAAGTAGCCGCTGTTGTGGCTGCTGTTACCGTGGGCCTCGGCACCCTAGCTGTGGTGTTGGCTGCTGTGCTGGGGCCGCTGGCAGTCATCCGTCTGGGATTCTCTGTGCTGGGTATCAAAACGTTACCTTCCGTTGCGGCAGCAGTAACTCGAACCCGCAACGCGTTGTCCTGGCTGGCTGGCGCTCCACTGGCACTGCTGCGACGCGGGCTTGCTTCATCGGGCAACGCTGCGGGTTTACTTACTGCGCCGCTGTCGTCTTTGCGCCGCACGGCATCACTGACGGGAAATGTCCTGAAAACTGTAGCAGGTGCGCCGGTTGCACTGTTGCGGTCTGGATTATCCGGTTTACGTGCATTTGCTGTGATGTTTATGAATCCACTGGCGGTACTGCGCGGTGGACTGGCTGCCGCAGGCGCGGTGCTGCGTGTGTTCGCATCCGGCCCGCTGGCGATGCTGCGCGTTGCCCTGTATGCCGTATCTGGTCTGTTAGGTGCTCTGCTCAGTCCGATAGGTCTTGTGGTTACTGCTCTGGCGGGCGTGGCGCTGGTTGTCTGGAAATACTGGCAACCCATCACCGCATTTCTCGGTGGCGTGGTGGAAGGATTCAAAGCGGCGGCAGGTCCCATCAGTGCAGCGTTCGAACCTCTTAAGCCCGTGTTCCAGTGGATTGGCGACAAAGTGCAGGCGCTCTGGGGCTGGTTTACTGATCTGCTGACGCCCGTTAAGTCGACCTCTGCCGAACTGCAGAGTGCAGCGGCAATGGGGCGACGATTCGGGGAGGCACTGGCGGAAGGGCTGAATATGGTTATGCATCCGCTGGACTCCCTGAAATCCGGTGTTTCCTGGTTGCTGGATAAACTCGGCATTGTCAGTAAAGAGGCTGCAAAGGCGAAACTGCCGGAAAGCGTGACGCGTCAGCAACCTGCGACGGTGAATGCAGACGGTAAAGTGATGATGCCATCGGGTGGTTTTCCGTCATGGGGATATGGCTTTGCGGGGATGTATGACAGCGGCGGGTATATCCCGCGCGGGCAGTTTGGCATTGTCGGTGAAAACGGGCCTGAAATTGTCAACGGCCCGGCAAACGTGACCAGCCGGAGAAATACCGCTGCACTGGCTGCGGTTGTCGCCGGAATGATGGGCGTTGCTGCCGCGCCAGCAGAGCTTCCACCGTTGCATCCTTTGGCACTTCCCGCGAAAGGCGGCGAAGCGATGGTGAGTCGTGCAGCCACTGTGCCGCCCGTTCAACGGATTGAGGCACCGACGCAGATCATCATTCAGACGCAGCCAGGACAAAGTGCGCAGGATATTGCGCGGGAGGTGGCACGCCAGCTTGATGAACGTGAACGCAGGCTGAAGGCAAAAGCCAGGAGTAACTACAGCGATCAGGGGGGATACGACGCATGATGATGGTGCTGGGATTGTATGTGTTTATGCTGCGCACCGTGCCGTATCAGGAACTGCAGTATCAACGTAGCTGGCGACATGCGGCTAACAGCCGGGTAAACCGACGTCCGTCCACGCAGTTTCTGGGACCGGACAACGACATGCTGACGCTTTCCGGTGTTCTCATGCCGGAGATAACAGGCGGCAGGCTGTCGTTGCTGGCACTGGAGCAGATGGCAGAACAGGGGAAAGCATGGCCTCTGATTGAAGGCAGCGGCACGATTTACGGCATGTATGTGATTGAGGGACTGAATCAGACTAAAACGGAGTTTTTCCGCGACGGTATGCCGCGCCGGATTGAGTTCACCTTGTCGCTCAAACGGGTGGATGAATCCCTGTCCGATATGTTCGGTGATCTCAGTACGCAACTGAATAATCTGCAGGACACGGCAACATCTGCCTTAAGTGATATCAGTAAAACGGTGGGAGGGCTGCTGTCGTGAATTTCAGCTCTGAACTGCTTAACAAAGGCAACAAAACTCCGGCATTCAGCATCAGTATTGAGGGCAGGGATATCACCACTGTGCTGGACAACCGCCTGATGGGGCTGACGTTGACGGATAACCGGGGCTTTGAAGCAGACCAGCTTGATCTGGAACTGGACGACGCCGACGGAAAAATCGCGCTGCCGCGCCGTGGTGCGGTCATTACGCTGGCGCTGGGCTGGAAGGGGCAGCCGCTTTTCCCGAAAGGGGCATTCACGGTGGACGAGATTGAACACACTGGCGCACCGGATCGCCTGACTATCCGGGCGCGAAGTGCTGATTTTCGTGAAACGCTGAATACCCGCCGTGAAAAGTCGTGGCACAAGACCACAGTCGGGGAAGTGGTGAAGGAAATAGCCGCGCGGCACAAACTGAAGATGGCACTGGGTAAAGACCTGTCGAATAAACCCGTGGATCATATAGACCAGACCAATGAAAGTGACGGCAGTTTTTTGATGCGGCTGGCGCGCCAGTACGGTGCTATTGCGTCGGTGAAAAATGGCAATCTGTTATTCATTCGGCAGGGACAGGGCAAAAGCGCCAGCGGTAAACCACTACCGGTTATCACTATCACACGTAAGGACGGCGACAGTCACCGCTTTACCCTGGCAGATCGCGGAGCCTACACGGGCGTAATTGCCAGCTGGTTGCATACCCGCGAACCCGAGAAGAAAGAAAGCACCACGGTGAAGCGTAAGCGCAGGACTAAGAAGCAGAAGAAAGAGCCGGAAGCGAAGCAGGGCGATTACCTGGTGGGTACGGATGAAAACGTGCTGGTACTTAATCGCACTTATGCCAACCGGAGCAACGCCGAACGAGCGGCGAAAATGCAGTGGGAACGCCTGCAACGCGGTGTTGCGACATTCTCGCTACAACTGGCGGAAGGTCGGGCAGATCTCTACACGGAAATGCCTGTGAAGGTCAGTGGTTTTAAACAGCCGATAGATGATGCGGAATGGACCATTACCACCCTGACACATACTGTCAGCCCGGATAATGGTTTCACGACCAGTCTGGAGCTTGAAGTGAGGATTGATGATTTCGAAATGGAATGATTCTTCGCAATGGAGAACTTTTAAGTTTGCAAAATGGAATAATGCGGTATCATTATTGTGAATTTAGCAAAAATGGGGAGAACTCGAAAAATGATGATTTGCCCACTGTGTGGAAGTGCCGCCCATACTCGCAGCAGTTTTCAGGTATCTTCATTGACCAAAGAGCGTTACAACCAGTGCCAGAACATTAACTGCAGCCATACTTTTGTTACCCATGAAACTTTTGTTCGTTCGATTGCAACGCCAAAAGAGTCAAATCCGGTTCAGCCGCATCCAATGAAATCAGGACAGGTGGCGCTCTCTCTTTGACGCTGCCGCCATTTTGTCGCCATCGTTAAAAAACAGTGTTTCTAACATCATGATTTTAAATAGCATAAATTTCAGGCAACAAAAAACCCATCAACCTTGAACCGAAATGGCGGGGTTGATGGGCTCCACAAAATGGGGACATCAAAGAAAAGCAGTGGCACTAATTAAGACTGATGCCCTGCGGAAAAGTTCTGCGGTTGTGCAAAAAAATTTCATTTTCAGGGCAACTTCAGTTTTATCCTAATCCTGGCCATACCATGACGATGATTGTCCCTGCCAGCGTCAGCAGGACGTTGGCGATTGCGTAGGTGCCCGCATAGCCCAGCGCCGGGATGTTACTGCGAGCTGTATCACTGATGATCTCCATTGCCGGCGCGCAGGTGCGTGCGCCCATCATTGCGCCGAATAACAGTGCGCGGTTCATTCGCAATACATAAGCACCGAACAAGAAACAGATAACCACTGGCACAAGACTGACAATCAATCCGGCAATCAACATCTGACCGCCAATCGCGCCCAGGCCGTTATTAATACCGCTACCGGCGCTCAGACCAACGCCTGCCATAAACACCATTAAGCCGAACTCTTTCACCATGCTTAATGCACCCTGCGGAATGTAACCGAAGGTCGGGTGGTTAGCGCGCATAAATCCCAGCATAATTCCGGCGAATAACAACCCGGCAGCGTTCCCCATGCCGAAACTGAATGTGCTGAACTGGAAGGTGATCATCCCGATCATCAGCCCAATAACAAAGAAGGCGCAGAATGCCAGCAAGTCAGTGACCTGGCTGTGAATCGAGATAAAGCCGATGCGATCGGCGATGGTTTTTACGCGACGGGCATCGCCGCTGACTTGTAAAACGTCACCTTTGTTAAGCACGACGTTGTCATCTATCGGCATCTCAATCTGGCTACGAATGACGCGGTTAAGGAAGCAACCGTGATCGGTCAACTTCAGTTGTGCGAGACGTTTGCCCACGGCGTTATGGTTTTTAACGACCACTTCTTCAGTGACGATACGCATGTCGAGAAGGTCACGATCGAAAACTTCTTTGCCGTTACGGAAGCTGGGATCGAGTCGGGCGTGGGCGTCGGGATAGCCTACCAACGCTATTTCATCTCCCATTTGTAGCACAGCATCACCGTCTGGATTCGCCAGAATCCCGTTACGTCGAATACGTTCAATGTAGCAGCCGGTTTGTCGATAAATACCCAGTTCACGCAGATTTTTGCCGTCGGTCCAGGCCACCAGCTCCGGGCCGACGCGGTAGGCGCGGATCACCGGTAAATAAACCTTACGGTTGGCATCAGTGTCCAGGCCACGTTCGCGGGCGATTTGCTGGGCGCTGGTCTGTAAGTCCTGATGCTGCAATTTCGGCAAGTAACGCGCACCAACAATCAAACTCACCAGACCGATTAAATAGGTTAAGGCATACCCGAGGCTCAGATTATCCAGTGCCAGTGAGAGCTGCCTGCTTTCCATGCCGGAATGACGCAGTGTATCGCCAGCACCGACCAGAACCGGTGTCGACGTCATAGAGCCAGCTAACATACCGGCCGTCAGGCCAATATCCCAGCCAAACAGCTTACCTAACCCTAAGGCGATCACCAGCGCACTGCCAACCATCACCAGTGCTAACATTAGGTAATTTTTCCCATCGCGAAAAAAAATGGAAAAAAAGTTCGGTCCGGCTTCGACCCCGACGCAGAAAATAAACAGCATAAAGCCAAGATTAAGCGCGTCGGTGTTAATGCTGAAATGTTGTTGGCCTAATAACAGCGATACGACTAAAACGCCAATGGAATTACCCAGTTGGATCGAACCAAGTCGTAATTTCCCGAGACATAGCCCAAGCGCGAGGACCACAAATAATAACAGAATGTAATTCCCATTTAACAATTCGGCGACGTTTATATTCACGGAGGCTAACTTCTTGTTTACTAGTAAGCTGTTGAAAGAAATGGTAATTTACGATAATGTTTTTTACCAGAATTCAGGGCGCAGATTCATTCAGCGCACCTAAACGATAGTAAAGTAACAATATATTTTACTAGTGTAATCACATTAGGTATCAACGGCTATATGAATTGCGTTGGCCTATATTAGCATGGAATGCGAAGCGGCTTTATCTTACTGAACGCCACACTGGCGAAAAATGTGTTCGATAGACGCAGTGTCAGGAGGAACGAGTGAAACATAAACAACGTTGGGCGGGGGCAATCTGCTGTTTTGTCCTCTTCATTGTGGTGTGCCTTTTTCTGGCGACGCACATGAAAGGCGCTTTTCGGGCTGCCGGGCATCCTGAAATCGGCTTGCTGTTTTTCATTCTTCCTGGAGCAGTTGCCAGCTTCTTTTCACAGCGTAGAGAAGTCCTGAAACCTCTGTTTGGCGCAATGCTGGCGGCACCCTGTTCAATGCTTATTATGCGGCTGTTTTTTTCACCGACGCGCTCATTCTGGCAAGAGCTGGCATGGTTATTAAGTGCGGTGTTCTGGTGTGCGCTGGGGGCACTGTGTTTCTTATTTATCAGTAGTTTGTTTAAACCACAGCACAGAAAAAATCAATAAAGCCCTCAACGCGAGGGCTTGTCAGACGATCAGGCGTCCAGATTCTCTTTCACCCATGCAGCAAAATCGGTATAGCCGCCGATATGTTGCTGATCGACAAAAATCTGCGGCACGGTTTCTACGGGTTTACCTGCCTTTTGTTGTAGATCTTCTTTAGTGATCCCTTCCGCACGAATATCTACATACTGATACTGGAAATCATCGCGTTCATTGCTCAATTTCTCAGCCAGATCTTTTGCACGCACACAGTAAGGGCAACCCGGACGACCAAAAATAACGGTTTGCATTATTTCTCTCCTCATAGATTTATGCCTGTAATGATCACGCTAAAATGTATTCGCTGAAAGTAGGTTTAACCTGTTGCATTAATTGATAAAAGCTATAACTGTTAAACACAATACAGTGAAAAGTTTTAGACTGAAGGCTCACTTTGCAGAGGGAAGCGTATGCGCGCGATCGGTAAATTGCCTAAAAGCGTGTTGATACTGGAATTTATCGGAATGATGTTGCTGGCGGTGGCGCTGCTGTCGGTAAGCGACTCCCTGTCGCTACCTGAGCCATTTTCTCGGCCAGAAGTGCAGATTCTGATGATTTTTCTCGGTGTTTTGCTCATGCTTCCCGCTGCGGTGGTGGTTATTCTTCAGGTGGCAAAACGTCTTGCCCCACAGCTGATGAACCGTCCACCGCAATATTCACGTTCAGAAAGAGAAAAAGATAATGACGCCAACCATTGAACTTATTTGTGGCCATCGCTCCATTCGCCATTTCACTGATGAACCCATTTCCGAAGCGCAGCGTGAGGCGATTATTAACAGCGCCCGTGCGACGTCCAGTTCCAGTTTTTTGCAGTGCAGTAGCATTATTCGCATTACCGACAAAGCGTTACGTGATGAACTGGTGACGCTGACCGGCGGGCAAAAACACGTAGCGCAAGCGGCGGAGTTCTGGGTGTTCTGTGCCGACTTTAACCGCCATTTACAGATCTGTCCGGATGCACAACTTGGCCTGGCGGAACAACTGTTGCTCGGTGTCGTTGATACGGCAATGATGGCGCAGAATGCGTTAACCGCAGCGGAATCGCTGGGATTGGGCGGGGTATATATCGGCGGCCTGCGCAATAATATTGAAGCGGTGACGGAACTGCTGAAATTACCGCAGCATGTTCTGCCGCTGTTTGGGCTGTGCCTTGGCTGGCCTGCGGATAATCCGGATCTTAAGCCGCGTTTACCGGCCTCCATTTTGGTGCATGAAAACAACTATCAACCGCTGGATAAAGACGCACTGGCGCAGTATGACGAGCAACTGGCGGAATATTACCTCACCCGTGGCAGCAATAATCGCCGGGATACCTGGAGCGATCATATCCGCCGAACAATCATTAAAGAAAGCCGCCCATTTATTCTGGATTATTTGCACAAACAGGGTTGGGCGACGCGCTAAAACCGCCACATCGATGTATGATACGCGGGCTTTTGACCAGGTCTGACAGAGAGGTGCAGGGTGAAAATTGCCATATTGTCCCGGGATGGAACGCTCTATTCGTGTAAGCGGCTGCGTGAAGCCGCTATACAGCGTGGTCACCTGGTTGAAATTCTTGATCCGCTTTCTTGCTACATGAACATAAATCCTGCGGCGTCTTCTATTCACTACAAAGGCCGCAAGTTACCCCATTTTGACGCAGTGATCCCGCGTATTGGCACCGCCATTACCTTTTATGGGACGGCGGCACTGCGCCAGTTCGAGATGCTGGGGAGCTATCCGCTCAATGAGTCGGTCGCCATTGCCCGGGCGCGTGACAAATTGCGTTCCATGCAACTGCTGGCGCGTCAGGGCATCGACCTGCCTGTCACGGGCATTGCGCATTCGCCGGATGATACCAGCGATTTAATCGACATGGTCGGTGGTGCGCCGCTGGTGGTCAAGCTGGTTGAAGGCACGCAGGGAATTGGTGTCGTGCTGGCGGAGACGCGCCAGGCGGCCGAAAGCGTGATTGACGCTTTCCGCGGTCTGAACGCGCATATTCTGGTGCAGGAATATATCAAAGAGGCGCAAGGGTGCGATATCCGCTGTCTGGTTGTTGGCGATGAAGTAGTCGCTGCGATTGAACGGCGAGCGAAAGAGGGCGATTTTCGTTCCAATTTGCATCGTGGCGGCGCGGCAAGCGTCGCCAGTATCACACCACAGGAGCGTGAAATCGCGATAAAAGCCGCGCGAACGATGGCGCTGGACGTTGCTGGTGTGGATATTCTACGTGCTAATCGCGGGCCGTTGGTGATGGAAGTGAATGCGTCGCCGGGGCTGGAAGGAATAGAAAAAACCACCGGTATCGACATCGCGGGTAAAATGATCCGCTGGATCGAACGCCACGCTACGACAGAATATTGCCTGAAAACGGGTGGTTAGTCGCAATCACATTACTGATCATGGTTTTGCCTGCGCTTTTTGCGTAAGCTGTGCCGGTCTTTTTATCGAAAGAGGTTGTACAAAATTATGACATCGCTGGTCGTTCCTGGTCTGGATACGTTGCGTCAATGGCTCGATGACCTGGGGATGAGTTTTTTTGAATGTGATAACTGTCAGGCTCTGCATCTGCCCCATATGCAGAATTTCGACGGTGTCTTTGATGCCAAAATCGATCTGATCGATAACACGATCCTGTTTTCTGCCATGGCGGAAGTCCGACCTTCAGCCGTATTGCCGCTGGCGGCGGATTTATCTGCCATCAATGCCAGTTCGCTGACCGTGAAAGCATTTCTTGATATGCAGGATGATAATCTGCCAAAGCTGGTGGTTTGCCAGTCTTTATCCGTTATGCAGGGCGTAACCTATGAGCAGTTTGCATGGTTCGTGCGTCAGAGCGAAGAGCAGATTTCGATGGTCATTCTTGAAGCTAATGCCCATCAACTGCTGTTACCGACTGACGATGAAGGGCAAAACAACGTTACCGAAAACTATTTCCTCCACTGATAACTCCTTTCGAGTACGCAGTCGCTGCCGCAGTGACTGCGTGCTGCAAAATTATCTGCTGTTTTTAACCTTTTCTTAAAGATTATTTCACTTCTCTTGTGCCGATTTGGCTTTATCACATAGAGCAAATACGCATAAAAATTTGTTAAATACCGTTTTTTAATCCGAGCTATAGTCTCAAACCCTGGCTAAAGTTATTCTTGCGATGCTTTTATATAGCGAGCAGTGCTGGCCGGGAGAGAGTTCTCTTTTCTTACACCGCGCCGATAAAAAATATGCACGTTTATTGCATATCTTTCAGTGTGACAACTTTTGTTCGTTTGTTAACGAACTTTCAGAAGGAAAGAGATATGACCGCCTTAAATAAAAAATGGCTATCGGGTCTGGTTGCGGGGGCTCTGATGGCCGTCTCTGTCAGCACGCTCGCGGCTGAACAAAAAACACTCCACATTTATAACTGGTCTGATTATATCGCTCCGGACACGGTGGCCAATTTTGAAAAAGAAACCGGTATTAAAGTCGTCTACGATGTTTTCGATTCTAACGAAGTACTGGAAGGCAAATTAATGGCGGGGAGCACCGGCTTTGATCTGGTGGTGCCGTCAGCAAGCTTTCTTGAGCGCCAGCTGACAGCGGGAGTTTTCCAGCCGCTGGATAAAAGCAAATTGCCGGAGTGGAAGAATCTCGACCCGGAACTGCTGAAGTTGGTTGCCAAACACGACCCGGATAATAAATTTGCTATGCCCTATATGTGGGCGACGACCGGGATTGGCTATAACGTCGATAAAGTCAAAGCGGTACTGGGCGAAAACGCGCCCGTCGATAGCTGGGACTTGATCCTCAAACCTGAAAATCTGGAAAAACTGAAAAGCTGCGGTGTCTCTTTCCTCGATGCGCCAGAAGAAGTGTTTGCTACCGTGCTGAATTATCTCGGCAAAGATCCTAACAGCACTAAAGCGGATGATTACACCGGACCGGCTACCGATCTGCTGTTAAAGCTGCGCCCGAACATTCGTTATTTCCATTCATCCCAATACATCAATGATCTGGCGAATGGTGACATCTGTGTCGCTATTGGCTGGGCGGGCGATGTCTGGCAGGCGTCAAACCGCGCGAAGGAAGCGAAGAATGGCGTGAATGTCTCGTTCTCGATTCCAAAAGAAGGGGCGATGGCGTTCTTTGATGTATTCGCCATGCCTGCGGATGCCAAAAACAAAGACGAAGCCTATCAGTTCCTGAATTACCTGCTGCGTCCTGATGTGGTGGCACATATCTCTGACCATGTGTTCTATGCTAACGCCAATAAAGCAGCCACGCCGCTGGTGAGTGCGGAAGTCCGTGATAACCCGGGTATTTATCCGCCTGCGGATGTTCGTGCGAAGCTGTTCACTCTGAAAGTGCAGGACCCGAAAATCGACCGTGTGCGCACCCGCGCGTGGACCAAAGTGAAGAGCGGAAAATAATCCGCAGCCGTAGATGCCGGACGGGCGCACCACACCCGCCGGCAATTCGCACCATCATGGTGCGCTTGCACACATTCAATGCCGGAGAGCAGCCGTGAATGACGCTATCCCTCGCCCGCAGGCGAAAACCCGTAAGGCGCTGACGCCGCTATTAGAAATCCGTAACCTGACCAAATCCTACGATGGTCAACATGCGGTGGATGATGTCAGCCTGACCATCTACAAAGGTGAAATCTTCGCGCTGCTGGGCGCATCCGGCTGTGGCAAGTCCACGCTGCTGCGTATGCTGGCAGGTTTTGAACAACCTTCTGCCGGGCAGATTATGCTCGATGGCGTCGATTTGTCACAGGTGCCGCCTTACCTGCGCCCCATCAATATGATGTTTCAGTCTTACGCGCTGTTTCCGCATATGACCGTGGAACAGAACATCGCTTTTGGCCTGAAACAGGACAAACTACCGAAAGCGGAAATTGCCAGCCGGGTCAATGAGATGCTTGGGCTGGTGCATATGCAGGAGTTCGCCAAACGCAAACCGCATCAGCTTTCCGGTGGTCAGCGTCAGCGTGTGGCCCTGGCCAGAAGCCTTGCCAAGCGCCCGAAACTATTACTGCTCGATGAGCCGATGGGCGCGCTGGATAAAAAGCTGCGTGACAGGATGCAGCTTGAAGTGGTGGATATTCTGGAGCGTGTCGGTGTGACTTGTGTGATGGTCACCCACGATCAGGAAGAGGCGATGACCATGGCGGGGCGTATCGCCATTATGAATCGTGGGAAATTTGTCCAGATTGGCGAACCGGAAGAGATCTACGAGCATCCGACCACCCGCTATAGCGCTGAATTTATCGGTTCGGTTAATGTCTTTGAAGGTGTACTCAAAGAGCGTCAGGAAGATGGTCTGGTGCTTTATTCGCCGGGGCTGGTGCACCCACTGAAAGTCGATGCAGATGCTTCAGTGGTTGATAACGTGCCGGTACACGTAGCGCTGCGTCCGGAAAAAATCATGCTTTGCGAAGAGCCGCCCGCCAATGGTTGTAACTTCGCGGTGGGGGAGGTGATACACATTGCCTATCTCGGCGATCTTTCGGTGTATCACGTTCGTCTGAAAAGTGGGCAGATGATCAGCGCCCAGCTACAAAACGCCCATCGTCATCGTAAAGGGTTACCGACCTGGGGCGACGAAGTACGTTTGTGCTGGGAAGTGGACAGCTGTGTGGTGCTGACGGTTTAAGGAGCAAAGATGAGTACACTTGAACCTGCTGCCCAGTCGAAACCGCCGGGCGGATTTAAGCTGTGGTTGTCGCAGCTGCAAATGAAGCATGGGCGCAAACTGGTCATTGCGTTGCCATATATCTGGTTGATCTTGCTGTTTCTGCTGCCATTTCTGATCGTCTTTAAAATAAGCCTGGCGGAGATGGCGCGCGCTATTCCACCTTATACCGAATTGATGGAGTGGGCTGACGGGCAACTTTCTATCACTCTTAATCTCGGTAATTTTCTGCAACTGACCGACGATCCGCTCTATTTTGATGCTTATCTCCAGTCGTTACAGGTGGCGGCGATTTCGACTATTTGCTGTTTACTGATCGGCTATCCGCTGGCGTGGGCGGTGGCGCACAGTAAGCCTTCGACCCGTAATATCTTATTGCTACTGGTGATCCTGCCGTCGTGGACCTCGTTTCTGATTCGCGTTTATGCCTGGATGGGAATATTAAAAAATAACGGCGTGCTGAATAATTTTCTGCTGTGGCTGGGGGTTATCGATCAACCTCTGACCATTCTGCATACCAATCTGGCCGTTTATATTGGCATTGTTTACGCCTATGTGCCGTTTATGGTGCTGCCGATTTATACCGCGTTGATTCGTATTGATTATTCGCTGGTGGAAGCGGCACTGGATCTCGGTGCAAGACCGCTGAAAACGTTCTTTACTGTGATCGTGCCGCTGACCAAAGGCGGGATTATTGCCGGATCGATGCTGGTGTTTATCCCGGCGGTGGGCGAGTTTGTGATCCCTGAACTGCTCGGTGGCCCGGACAGCATCATGATCGGGCGCGTGCTGTGGCAGGAGTTTTTCAATAACCGCGACTGGCCGGTGGCCTCGGCGGTAGCGATCATCATGTTGCTGCTGCTAATTGTGCCGATAATGTGGTTCCACAAGCATCAGCAAAAAAGCGTGGGAGAACACGGATGAATAATTTACCGGTAGTTCGTTCGCCCTGGCGGATTATGATTTTGCTGCTGGGCTTCACCTTTCTCTACGCGCCAATGCTGATGCTGGTGATCTATTCATTCAACAGCTCGAAGCTGGTGACGGTGTGGGCCGGCTGGTCAACGCGCTGGTATGGCGAATTATTGCGCGATGACGCGATGATGAGTGCGGTTGGTTTAAGTCTGACAATTGCAGCCTGTGCGGCAACGGCAGCGGCGATCCTCGGGACGATTGCGGCGGTGGTGTTGGTGCGTTTTGGCAGGTTTCGCGGATCAAATGGTTTTGCCTTTATGATCACCGCGCCGCTGGTGATGCCAGATGTCATCACGGGCTTGTCGCTATTGTTGTTATTCGTCGCGCTTGCTCATGCCATTGGCTGGCCTGCGGACCGCGGTATGCTCACCATCTGGCTGGCGCATGTCACTTTCTGTACGGCTTATGTGGCAGTCGTTATTTCGTCGCGTCTGCGGGAACTGGATCGCTCGATAGAAGAAGCCGCGATGGATCTCGGTGCGACGCCGCTGAAAGTGTTTTTTGTCATTACGCTACCGATGATCATGCCCGCGATCATTTCTGGCTGGTTACTGGCTTTTACTTTGTCGCTTGATGATCTGGTGATCGCCAGCTTTGTTTCCGGGCCGGGAGCCACCACGTTACCGATGCTGGTCTTTTCCAGCGTGCGGATGGGGGTGAATCCGGAAATCAACGCCCTGGCAACATTGATCCTCGGCGCAGTCGGAATTGTCGGATTTATCGCCTGGTATCTGATGGCGCGCGCAGAAAAACAGCGGATACGCGACATCCAGCGTGCAAGACGTGGCTGAAGACACTAAAATTTGCCAACCTGGCTACATAATGCCGCGCATGTCGCGGCATTGTTTTCATGGAAGACGAAACGTTGGGATTTTTTAAGAAAACATCTTCATCTCATGCTCGCCTGAATGTGCCTGCGCTGGTGCAGGTGGCGGCGCTCGCCATTATTATGATCCGTGGCCTCGACGTGCTGATGATTTTCAATACGCTGGGCGTGCGCGGTATTGGCGAGTTCATTCATCGCAGCGTACAAACCTGGAGTTTAACGCTGGTCTTTTTAAGCAGTCTGGTGTTGGTTTTTATTGAGATCTGGTGTGCGTTTTCACTGGTGAAAGGGCGTCGCTGGGCGCGCTGGCTGTATCTGTTGACACAAATCACGGCCGCAAGTTACTTGTGGGCGGCTTCGCTGGGGTATGGTTATCCGGAGCTGTTCAGCATTCCCGGTGAATCAAAACGTGAAATCTTCCATAGCCTGATGCTGCAGAAGCTGCCGGATATGCTCATCCTGATGCTGCTGTTCGTTCCCTCGACCAGTCGGCGGTTCTTCCAGTTGCAATAATGTGTATAATCGTCGCCCCTGATGATGTGAAGGTCAATGTATGCAGTGCGCACTTTACGACGCGGGTCGCTGTCGTTCCTGTCAGTGGATAACGCAGCCGATTCCAGAGCAACTCTCCGCTAAAACCGCCGATCTTAAAAATCTGCTCGCCGACTTTCCGGTTGAGGAATGGTGCGCACCGGTGTCAGGCCCGGAACAAGGGTTTCGTAATAAAGCCAAAATGGTGGTGAGTGGTAGCGTTGAAAAACCACTGCTCGGTATGCTGCATCGAGACGGCACACCGGAAGACCTTTGTGACTGCCCGCTTTATCCTGCCTCATTTGCGCCCGTTTTTGCGGCGCTAAAACCGTTTATCGCCCGAGCGGGGTTAACGCCTTACAACGTGGCGCGTAAGCGTGGCGAACTGAAATACATTTTGCTGACTGAAAGCCAGAGCGATGGCGGCATGATGCTGCGCTTTGTACTGCGTTCTGAAACCAAACTGGCGCAACTGCGTAAGGCGCTGCCGTGGTTACAGGAACAACTGCCGCAGCTAAAAGTTATTACCGTCAATATTCAGCCGATACATATGGCGATTATGGAAGGGGAGACGGAGATCTACCTGACCGAACAACAGGCGCTGGCAGAGCGTTTTAACGATGTGCCGCTGTGGATCCGTCCGCAAAGTTTCTTCCAGACTAATCCGGCGGTCGCCAGCCAGCTGTACGCTACCGCGCGCGACTGGGTACGACAACTGCCAGTTAAACATATGTGGGATCTCTTCTGTGGCGTGGGGGGCTTTGGTTTACACTGCGCGACGCCTGACATGCAGTTAACCGGGATCGAAATTGCACCAGAGGCCATTGCCTGTGCGAAGCAGTCAGCCGCTGAACTGGGCTTAACGCGTTTGCAATTTCAGGCGCTGGACTCCACTCAGTTTGCCACCGCCCAGGGGGAAGTGCCTGAGCTGGTGCTGGTTAACCCGCCGCGACGTGGCATTGGTAAACCGCTATGTGATTATCTCTCAACGATGGCACCGCGTTTTATCATCTACTCCAGCTGTAACGCCCAAACTATGGCGAAAGATATCCGCGAACTGCCTGGTTATCGCATCGAACGGGTACAGCTTTTTGATATGTTCCCGCATACCGCGCATTACGAAGTGCTGACACTGCTGGTGAAGCAATAAAAAAGCCGCAGGTGCGGCTTTCTGAATCTTACTGCGGGAACCACTGGTCATTGATTTTCTGATATGTACCGTCAGCTTTAATTGCTGCCAGCGCGTTATTCAGTTTTTCCAGCAGAGCTTTGTTATCCGGACGTACAGCGATCCCCAGGCCGGTGCCGAAGTACTGCGGATCGGTCACTTTCTCAGTCGCAACGCCCAGTTGTGGATTGGTTTTCAGCCATTCGTTTACCACCGCTGTGTCACCAAATACCCCATCAATACGACCATTTTTCAGGTCGATAAAGGCATTCTGATAACTGTCATAGGAGACAGTTTTCACTTCCGGGTGCTGATCCTGAATATATTTCTGGTGCGTGGTGCCGTTTTCCATCCCAATACGTTTGCCTTTCAGATCGGCAAACGTTTTGTAGGTATCTTTTTTGGCAATCACGACGGCTGAGTTTTCATAGTAGGGCGTGGTAAACGATACCTGTTTGCTACGCTCCGGCGTGATATCCATTCCGGAGATTACGGCGTCATATTTTCTGAATTTCAGTGACGGGATCAGGCTGTCGAAAGCGTGATTAGTAAAAGTACATTCTGCCTGCATTTGTTTGCACAAGGCTTTTGCCAGGTCGATATCAAAGCCGACAATCTCATTATTAGCACCTATAGATTCAAAGGGTGGATAGGTGGCTGAAACGCCAAAATTGATTTTCTCTGCGGCAGAAGCACCGAAAGTAAAAGAAGCAAGTAAAGCGGCAAGAACTAACTTTTTCATGATGGAACTCCCGTCTGTCAATCTTATGATTTTTGGCCGTGTCTGCGGCATGGGATAACAATGCCATCAAGTGAATTTATATGCAATAAATATGATTAAATAATTTATATAAAATAAAAAAAGACGGACAACTTAGTGGGTTGACCGTCTTCATTATAAGAATTTATGCACTATGCAGGTCGGGTAAGACGTCCACGACGCATCCGGCATCAGCACGCAGCTACATTAATTCCGCCGTTCGAATGCCAGTGCTTTGCGCTCGATCAGACGCATCATCAGCGTCAGCAGGCCGTTGACGACCAGGTAAATAATCCCTGCCGCACCGAACACCATGACATCGTAGGTGCGTCCGTACAACAACTGGCTGTATCCCATCACTTCCATCAGCGTAATGGTGTAAGCCAGAGAGGTACTTTTGAACACCAGCACCACTTCGTTGGAATAAGAAGAGAGCGAGCGTTTAAAGGCATACGGCAGCAGGATCGCCAGCGTATCTTTTTTGCTCATTCCCAGGGCGCTACAGGACTGCCACTGACCTTCCGGGATCGCACGAATTGCACCGTAAAACAGCTGCGTGGTATACGCCGCACTGTTCAGCGACAACGCAATCAGCGCACACAGCCACGGTTCTGACAGCAAATGCCACAGTGCCGGATACTCCTGCAACGTCGGGAACTGGCCCGGCCCGTAATAAATCAGGAAGATCTGCACCAGCAGCGGCGTACCGGTAAACAGCGTGATATAACCCCGCACCAGCCACACCAGCACCGGCGTTTTCAGCGTCAGGATGATGGTAAAAATCAACGCCAGAATCAGTGCCACAATCAGCGAGGCAACGGTTAGCGTCAGGCTGGTGTGCAGCCCTTTCATCAGTTCGGGTAAATACTCAAACATTAGCTGGGCCTCCGCTCAAAACGTGTCGCGCGCAGGTCAATGCGTTTGAGAATGTACTGACTGAGCAGGGTGATCACCAGGTAAATCACCGCCGCCACAATGTACCAGGTAAACGGTTCCTGTGTACGGGTAGCGATGCTTTTGGTTTGTAGCATTAAATCATTCACACTAATCAAACTGACCAGCGCGGTATCTTTCAGCAGCACCAGCCACTGGTTACCGAGACCAGGCAGCGCATGACGCCACATCTGCGGCATCACCAGACGGAAAAAGATAGCCGATTTCGACAGCCCCAGCGCCTGACCAGATTCCCACTGGCCCACCGGCACCGCTTTCAACGCGCCGCGCAGCGTTTGCGAGGCATAGGCGGCATACAGCAGCGACAGAGCGATGACACCACAAAGGAACGGGCTAACGTCGAAGTTCTCAATGTCCATCTGCACCGGGATCTGCACGAACCCAAGATTGATAGTGAAGCCATCCGAAAGCGTCAGCAGCAGCTGCGAGGAGCCAAAATAGATAAACAGCACCACCAGAATTTCTGGCAGGCCACGCAGAATGGTTACCAGCGCTGAACCTGCCCACGCGACAGGACGCCATTTTGCCGACTCCCATACCGCAAAGAACATCGCCAGCGCCAGCCCGACAATCAATGCACAAACGGCAAGGCCGACGGTCATCCCGGCGGCGCTTGCTAAAGGAAAAAATTCATTCATCAGGAATTACTTCTGGAACCATTTGTTGTAGATGGTTTCGTAAGTGCCATCTTTCTTCACTTTTTCCAGCGCAGTGTTGAGTTTCTGCTGCAGTTCAGAGTTGCCCTGGCGTACTGCGATGCCGAGGCCAGTACCGAAGTAATCTTTATCGGTCACTTTATCGCCCACTGCCGCCAGTTTCGGGTTATCTTTCAGCCATTCGGTTACCACTGCGGTGTCACCAAATACGCTGTCGATACGACCGTTTTGCAGATCCAGTTTTGCGTTCTGGTAACTGTCATATGGCACGGTAGTGATTTCCGGATGCTTATCCATAATGAACTTCTGGTGTGTCGTCCCGTTCTGAACGCCGACTTTTTTGCCTTTCAGCTGATCAACACTGGTGTATTTGCCTTGCTGACCCACAAACAGGGCAGAGTTGTCATAGTACGGCGTGGTAAACAGCACCTGCTTTTCACGCTCCGGAGTGATATCCATGCCCGCCATCACTGCTTCTACGCGACGGAATTTCAGGCTTGGGATCAGGCTGTCAAACGCCTGGTTAGAGAAAGTGCAGGTTGCATCAATCTCTTTACACAATGCCTGCGCCAGGTCGACATCAAAACCAACGATCTGGTTGTTTGCATCAATCGATTCAAACGGAGGATAGGAGGCTTCGGTGGCAAAACGAATGGTTTCGGCTGCTGTGGCGGAAAGACTAAAACCTGCAATTAACGCGGCAATCAGAACTTTTTTCATTGTTGTTATCCCGAATCTTAGTGAGAGAGATAGTTTTTAAATGCTTCGGTTTGCGGCTCGGTAAAGCAGCTCGCGTCGCCTTGTTCTACGATATGACCGTTTTCCATATACACCACTCGGCTGGCGGTTTTACGCGCCACTTCAACTTCGTGGGTGACGATCACCTGGGTAATATTCGTTTCTGCCAGCTCACGAATGATGCTGACGATTTGTGCCGTAATTTCCGGGTCCAGTGCGGCGGTCGGTTCATCAAACAGCAGTACCTGCGGTTCCATCATTAACGCACGGGCAATAGCAACACGCTGCTGCTGACCACCAGAAAGATGCAACGGGTAACGATCGCTATAAGGTTTGAGACGCAGACGTTCCAGCAGTTTTTCTGCACGGGCCAGCGCCTGATCTTTGCTCAACCCCAGTACACGGCAGGGCGCTTCAATCAGGTTTTGCTGCACGGTCAGATGCGGCCACAGGTTGTATTGCTGAAACACCATGCCAACGTTACGACGCAAATCGCGAATCGCTTTGTCAGAGGGTGTTTTGGTGAAATCGAAATGGTTGCCTGCAATGTTGAGCGTACCGGAGCGCGGCATCTCAAGCAGATTGAGTACACGCAGCAGCGAGCTTTTACCCGCGCCGCTGGGGCCAAGTAACACCAGCGTTTCGCCCTGTGGGCAATCCAGCGTGATATCGAACAGCGCCTGATGCGCGCCGTAGAAGCAATTAATGCCGTTTAATTGAATACTCATTGACACTCGTATACTGGCAGTCTGATAGCTATTGAGGTCGAAGATAGTACCTTTGACAGAATAATTATGCAATATTTCTGCTTTAAAAGTTAAAAGCAAAGCGCATTATTCAATAAACATAGCACAAAATAACGGGGGCGGTGGTCGGCGAGCATAAATGTCGGCATTCCTCACGAAATGCCGGACAATTTACGGGGTTTATTGGTTGATCAAGGCGTTAGCGATTCTCGATGGACTGACGGAGCGTACCCGCTGTGGCATGAACGCTACCGCCTAAGTAGCGCACATCGTCGATGACCCAACACTGGCCTTCCTGAATCATTAACACTTCATCCTGCCAGCCCTGGTTACCCTGTTTGAGATCCACGCGCAATGGAATGTTATGGGCATCACGATTAGGGATAGTCGATGCACTGGCAACGTGGGCGCTGTCTGGCAAGGTGGTTCGACTGGAGAACGGATCGCTGCTTAACAATTCACGATGACTATTATCGCGGCTGGCATCGCTAAGTAGGGTTGCCAGTTTGTCACTCAAATAGGGGCGCAGGGCGGTAATGTCATTGCTGCGATGTTGAATGCGGTAGTCATAGAATTGTTGAGCCACGCTGTCAGGGCCACCCTGGACACAGGAACCGGTGCGGGGGCCGTTATCTTTATAAGCTGGCGTGACGGTGGTACAGGCACTCAGCAGCAGTGCACATGGAATAAGTAGAGATAGTGAACGGTAGCGCATAATCATTTCCTTATTAGCTTGCTGTCTGCGTCACACTACGACCAAACGTTATCAGATTATTTAATACATTGTTTTTAATACAATTCTGAAACAATCTGAACACCTGATTGGGTTTGAGTCCATTGCTGGCTACCCACTCAAGGTTGCTCGTAGCTGACTTACTTAAATTACCCAAACAATAGACAGTGTAAACCATTTGTGAGGTTGAGCGTGTTATATGGCTGAAATGATCATTTAAGGTAAATATGATAGTTCTGAAATGGCGGGATAAATCCTCCTGTAGAGGTTAAGAGCATCTGCAAGAAGCCAGTTTCACATTTATAACGCGTGATAAATGAACGCGGTTATTGTCTAATCATTACAGAATTTTTCACATGCAATAAGAGATCCTGCGATTAAGATGATTGCTAAAATTACATTGTATTTTTGAAAATGAGCGAAATTTGATAGTCCCAGCTTTGACTTTTGATAATATTATATATGCTACAGTTGTGGGTAAAGAATTTAAGCTAATGAGTTTGAGCGAAGAATAAATCAAACTGTATCAGTGTTTCGTTAATTAATATGAGTATAAATGCGTTGTGCTTTTATGATAATAAAGCATGAGGAGTTCAGTGGAATATCTTTTCCCTTGGGTGATTTTAATATGATAAACAATATATCTGATCAAGCATCATCATTTCCAGGCACACAACTGAATCAAAGTGATAATTTCCTCGATTCACTGAGGGAATTTTTCGCGATATTAAATTCTAGTCGTAGGGGGGAGTTGTCTACATGGGACACCATCTACTTGCATCTGATATTAGCAATAAATGCTGACAGTGATATCATGAAAAATGATGAGTTGCTAGCGGAAAATATTCCATCAGCGAATTATCAATTTAATATGTTTTTTAGTAATGCTTTCGAGATTGATGTTAAAAAATATCTTGGCAAATCAGAAGATAACGAAGTTGAAATAAAAGTGGGTAATGAAAGAATTACCATTGGAATACGTAATGTATCGAATGGGAAACTTGAAAGACAAAAATTTCTTTTCCCACTGGACTATGAGAATAAATTACAACATCAATTAGACAAGTATTTTACGATAGAATCGCACCCATTATTATACAGGCATACTATGGGTAGTAAGATTGCGAATGTGATTTTTGAAAAATTATACAGTCGTATTGACTTTAACAAAGAGCAATATATATCCTTTATAAAGGATGCGTTTATTCATTTTTATGATTATAGCAGGCGATATGCAATTAGTGAGAATATCGAAAAAGACTCTGTAACAAACAATATCGCATTGATGGGTACTTTTTATGACAGTGAAAATACGTCAGGTGAGGTTTTAAATAATGATTTTACAGAAGAAGAGTCATTTGAAACTGCGTTAGATGTAGAGCATGCAATAGTGCTTGGATTTGCTGATGATAATTTTGAAACAAAACCTGTTCATTATCAGGATTTATTAACACGATTTAGTGCCTTTCAAGATACCGTGTTTAATCTGTTTCCTGAAATGCACTCTGCGCATTACCACGATATTTGTAGCGTAAGTGTGGATATGACAAAGGGAACGCAATGCATGATTCACTTGATGGTGAATGAAGAAGTTTTCATGTCGTTTCCTGTTCCAGTTGCCACGATGGTATGTGAAGATGCAACTAATTTAGTCAATCTTAAAACACTACTCAATAATGGATGCTTTATTAAATATAGTCATTTTAATGACGTGGCATTAATAAAGCAAAACATAAGTAATCTCTACTTAACACACTGTTGTGAATGAAAGCATATTGAAAAAATGTTGTTTTGAAAACGGCAGTTTAGGTGATGTTAAAATAACAAATAGCAATATAGTAAACAATGTATTCAAAAATGTTTCGTTTAGATCTGTTAAAATTAACAACGTAAATACTCATTCTTTAAAATTTATTAATTGCCATTTTTTTAATGTTGATATGATAAGAGTTAATTTCAGCAAATGTCTTTTTCATGACTGTAGTATGCATGGTGTCAAGATAAAACCATGGTTGCCAGTAAAATGGACAAAAGAGTTAATAAATGATTATTTGTATGGCTGTTTACTATCTCTGTACTCTATCTGTGCAAGGGATATATATAATATGAGCGCCGGGAATAACGTGAAGGTTGCTGCGGATGCTTTCCTTGAAATTATTTTCTCTCTTAAGAATAAATATTGCATTAAACTATTAAGCGCTCAGGATCGGGCGTTTATTTACGAATTTGCAAGAATGATCTTCGCTTATATTAATGACAAAAGCATTGAGATCTTATTACTTTCTTGTTTTGCGGCGTCTGACCAAAAAGCAATCCAGAGGTATATACCTCAGTCACAAGATGGGGAAGACTTTAGGAGTCATTTACAATATAAGTTGCCTCTTTCCGCTCATTAATGTTGTTGGTGCAACATAATAAGACAGGTAAGCGGTACCCTATAATGAAACTAATATCGGGTTATGCAACGGATAATCGTAAAGGCTTAAGTGGGTGTTTTTGACACAATGAGATGATTTCCTAAACTGATCAAAACCTTCTTCCCAACATGGCATATCAGTCCGATAATGCTTTAGAGATCGAAGGCTTAACAAACAAGGAGATCGATCATGCAATTTTCTACAACCCCAACTCTGGAAGGCCAGACCATCGTCGAATATTGCGGTGTGGTGACCGGCGAAGCGATTTTAGGTGCCAATATTTTCCGTGATTTCTTTGCCGGTATCCGCGATATCGTTGGCGGACGCTCCGGTGCCTACGAAAAAGAACTGCGTAAAGCGCGGGAGATTGCCTTTGAGGAGCTCGGCTCCCAGGCGCGAGCGCTGGGGGCTGATGCCGTCGTCGGTATTGATATCGACTACGAAACGGTCGGGCAAAACGGCAGTATGCTGATGGTTAGCGTCAGCGGTACGGCGGTGAAAACGCGTCGATGAGAAGAGTCTTCTGGCTGGTCGCCGCCGCTCTGTTACTGGCAGGGTGTGCCGGTGAAAAGGGCATTGTCGAGAAAGAGGGATATCAGCTTGATACCCGACGCCAGGCGCAGGCGGCGTATCCGCGCATTAAAGTGCTGGTGATCCACTACACCGCAGATGATTTTGATAGCTCGCTGGCGACACTGACCGATAAGCAGGTCAGCTCGCATTATCTGGTCCCTGCGGTGCCACCGCGATACAACGGTAAACCGCGCATCTGGCAACTGGTGCCGGAACAGGAACTGGCCTGGCATGCGGGAATTAGCGCCTGGCGCGGGGCAACGCGTCTTAACGACACCTCTATTGGCATTGAGCTGGAAAACCGTGGCTGGCAAAAATCATCCGGAGTGAAATATTTTGCCCCGTTTGAACAGGCACAGATTCAGGCGCTTATTCCGCTGGCGAAAGATATTATTGCCCGTTATCACATCAAGCCGGAAAACGTAGTGGCACATGCGGATATTGCGCCGCAGCGCAAAGACGATCCGGGGCCGTTATTCCCCTGGCAACAACTGGCGCAGCAGGGGATTGGTGCCTGGCCGGATGCGCAGCGGGTGAACTTTTACCTTGCCGGGCGCGCGCCGCACACACCGGTAGATACCGCATCATTACTGGAGCTTTTGGCGCGCTACGGTTATGACGTTAAACCTGATATGACACCGCGCGAGCAGCGGCGCGCGATTATGGCGTTCCAGATGCATTTCCGCCCGACGTTATACAACGGCGAAGCGGATGCAGAAACTCAGGCGATTGCCGAAGCGTTGCTGGAGAAATACGGGCAGGATTAGCGCGGCAGTTTTCCGTGGTCGCGCAGCCAGGCGGCAGTTTTCTCGATACCTTCATCCAGGGTAAGGACTGGCTGATAACCTAGCTCTTCCTGCGCGCGCGTAATATCCAGCGTAAAGTCAAAATTCAACTTGGAGACGCCGTAGTGGGTTAGCGGCGGCTCTTTAGCTGACTTGCGACCTAAACGCTCCATGCTGCGGGCGATCATATCCAGCATTGGGTAGGGGACGGAACGAATACGACAGTCAATATTCAACTCGTCGATCAGCTTCTGCACGATGCTGCGCAGTGTGCGATGTTCGCCGTTGGTGATGTTGTACACACGCCCGGAAGGTAGCTTATCGCACGCTTCCTGGCTTGCCAGCCACATGGCGTGCACGGCATTTTCATAGTAGGTCATATCGACCAGCGCACTGCCGCCGTGCGGTAACAGAATGCTGCCGTAGTGGTGCATCATATGCGCCAGACGGGGGATAAAGACTTTATCGTGCGGTCCGAACAGACTTTGTGGGCGCAGAATAGTAAAGCGCGTTTGTGGATTCGCCTGCGAAAGCATATTGATCACTTCTTCACTGGCTGCTTTGCTGCGGGCAAACTCGTTGGCGAAGCGGTGAGGGCGAAAATCTTCTTTAATATCGCGATGGTGGTGATAATCGAAGTACAGGGAGGGGGAAGAGATATGAATAAAGTTACGCACACCCCAGGCGACAGCCCATTCACCCAGGCGGCGAGTGGCGCGAACGTTAGCCAGATCGAAAGCCTGTTGTGTCCCCCAGGGCGAGGTAAAGCTGGAGCAGTGCCACAGCGTATCAATGCCCGCGAGCATCACTTTAGCTTGTGATGAGACCAGCTCGGTCAGATCCGCCGGAACAAACTCTGCGCCCATTTTTTCCAGCAATTTACCCATTGCCTCGTTGCGACCGGTCGCTCGCACGCTGATGCCTTTCTGGCATAAAAACTCTACCGCGTTTCGACCTAAGCCGCTGGTGGCGCCGGTAACCAGTACCTTCATATCAATCCACTGTTGTTGAGAAAATGACGTGCGCATTCTTCCGTGATTTCCCCCATGATGCAATGGGAAACATGAAAGAATAACGCAGGTTTTGTCGATTAATCTGTGCTTTGTTCTGCCAGTCTGGCGATTCGTTTTGCCATTCCGCGAAAAATAAACAGATGCGCGGGGATCATCAATAACCAGTAAAACAGCCCCGGCATACCGTGCGGATGCCAGAATGCGCGAACATCGATAGTACGATAGTCACCTTTATCTTCCAGGGTAAAACACAGTCGTCCCAGCCCCGGCGCTTTCATGCCAAATAACAACGTAAGTTGTTTTTCCGGTTCAACGACAATGACTTTCCAGCTATCCACCGCATCGCCGGTCTGTAAATATTCGCGCTCCGGGCGGCCTTTCGCCAGCTTATGACCGATCGCAAGGTCCATCAACGCCCGTGTCTGCCACAAAATATTGCCAAAGAAATAACGCTCTTTACCGCCGATTTGATTCACCACCTGCCATAAAGCCGCAAGGCTGGCGGACGTTTTAACGGTAAACCCCGCCTGTTTGGCGAAATAACCGTACTCCGGTCGCCAGCGGGCAAAGGCCTGAGCGTCGTATCCCCAGTCGCTGGAGTTGACCAGCTTTTCTTCCTCTTTCAGGGTGCGACGTACCGCGTCATCGAAAGCAATCAGCCGTTGTGGGATGAGTGCACGTAACGCGGTGTCATCTGCCAGCAGATCGTGTTTCAGCCCCTGAATCAACGCTTTGGCGGTGGTGGGCGGTACGGAAGTAATCACATTGAGAAACCACACCGAAATCCAGCGGGTCGGAAAGGGGATGGGGATCAACCAGCGGCGCTTACCGCTCACCGCCATAAAATGTTCAAACTGTTGCTGATAACTGAGCACTTCTGGTCCGGCGGCTTCGAAGATGCGATGTTCGCTGGCCGGATGATCTAACAGCGCCACCAGATAGTGCAGCAAGTTTTCCAGCGCGATGGGCGTGGTGCGTGAACGAACCCAGCGTGGCGGCGTTAACACTGGTAGGTTGTAGACCATATCGCGCATGACTTCGAACGCCGCTGAACCTGCGCCAACGATTATTCCGGCACGCAATTCGGTCACCGGGACACCCGCTTCACGAAGAATATCCGCCGTAGCCTGACGGGCGCGCAGATGGTCAGACTGCTCATGTGGCGGGGCCTGCAACGAACTGAGGAAGATTAATTGCTTAACAGGGACTTCGCGTAGCGCATCGCGGACGTTGAGAGCCACCTGGCGCTCCTGAGCGATAAAATCGCCGCCTTCGCCCATGCTGTGCACCAGAAAATAGACGGTATCGATATCCTGCAACAGGGCCGGAAGGTTATCCGGCCAGCTGAGATCGACTTTATGGCAACTGACGTTTGCCAGTTGCAGCTTTGCAAGCCTGTTGACATGACGTGCCGCCGCCAGGATCTGATGCCCTTGCTGGCTGAGTGTGCGCACCAGATGCTGACCAATGTAGCCACTGGCACCGAGAACTAAAATGCGTTGCGGCACGTCTCCCTCCTTAACGCGCCAGGAATGCGCGCCAGTGGGCGGCGACTTCCGCCAGTTGTGCACGCGAGACGTCAAGATGGGTCACCAGGCGGACAATCGGCGAGGCGTTAATCAGCACGTTTCTCGCTTTCATGTATTCGCCTAACGCGGCAGCATTTTCTTCCCCGACGCGAACAAACAGCATATTGGTGTCCTGACGCATCACATCCGCGCCTGCTTCACGCAACTGCTCCGCCATCCAGTCGGCGTTGTCGTGGTCTTCCTGTAAGCGCGCGACGTTATTTTTCAGGGCATACATCCCGGCGGCAGCCAGAATGCCGGACTGGCGCATCCCGCCGCCGGTCATTTTCCGCCAGCGGATGGCGCGTTTAATGTAATCACGATTACCGACGAGTAATGAACCGACTGGCGTCCCAAGACCTTTCGACAGGCAAATGGTGAACGAATCACAATATTGCGTGATCTCTTTCAGTTCGCAGCCGTAAGCCACCATGGCATTAAAGATGCGTGCACCGTCAACATGCAGCGCCAGATTGCGCTCGCGAGTAAATTCCCATGCTTCTTTCAGGTATTCCCGCGGCAGCACTTTGCCGTTGTGGGTGTTTTCCAGACTGAGTAATTTGGTGCGGGCGAAATGGATATCGTCGGGTTTGATTTTCATCGCCACTTTATCCAGCGGTAGCGTGCCGTCGGCAGCTGCGTCGATGGGTTGCGGCTGAATACTGCCCAGCACTGCTGCGCCACCGGCTTCAAACAGATAGTTATGCGCGGCCTGACCGACGATATACTCTTCGCCGCGTTCGCAGTGACTGAGCAGAGCGACCAGGTTAGCCTGGGTGCCGGTCGGCAGAAAAATGGCGGCTTCTTTACCGGAAAGCTCTGCTGCATAGTCCTGCAGAGCATTAACGGTAGGGTCGTCTCCGTAAACGTCGTCCCCAACCGGGGCGGCCATCATTGCTTCGAGCATGGCGCGGCTCGGTCGGGTAACGGTATCACTGCGTAAATCAATCATGGCATGTCCTTATTATGACGGGAAATGCCACCCTTTTTACCTTAGCCAGTTCGTTTTCGCCAGTTCGATCACTTCATCACCGCGTCCGCTGATGATTGCGCGCAACATATACAAGCTAAATCCTTTGGCCTGTTCGAGTTTGATCTGCGGTGGAATGGCTAACTCTTCTTTGGCGACCACCACATCCACCAACACCGGACCGTCGATGGAGAAGGCGCGTTGCAGGGCTTCATCGATTTCAGAGGCTTTTTCTACACGAATACCCGTAATGCCGCACGCTTCGGCAATGCGGGCAAAGTTGGTGTCGTGCAGCTCAGTACCGTCTGTCAGGTAGCCTCCGGCTTTCATCTCCATCGCCACAAAGCCCAGCACGCTGTTATTAAAGACGATAATTTTCACCGGCAGTTTCATCTGCACTACTGAGAGGAAATCGCCCATCAACATGCTAAAACCGCCATCGCCGCACATGGCGACCACCTGGCGTTCCGGCTCGGTTGCCTGCGCGCCCAGCGCCTGCGGCATGGCGTTAGCCATCGAACCGTGGTTAAACGAACCTAACAGGCGACGCTTGCCGTTCATTTTTAGATAACGTGCCGCCCACACCGTTGGCGTACCAACGTCACAGGTGAAAATAGCGTCATCGGCGGCAAAATGACTAATTTGCTGCGCCAGATATTGCGGGTGAATGGCTTTCTCGCTCGGTTTAGCTAAATCGTCCAGCCCTTTGCGGGCGTCGCGGTAATCTTCCAGCGCTTTATCCAGAAACTTGCGATCGGTTTTTTCTTCCACCAGTGGCAGCAATGCACGCAGAGTCGATTTGATATCGCCGACCAGTGCCATATCCACCTTGCTGTGAGCGCCGATGCTGGCTGGGTTGATATCAATCTGAATGATTTTGGCATCGGTCGGGTAGAACGCGCGGTATGGAAATTGTGTGCCGAGCAGCACTAAGGTGTCGGCATTCATCATAGTGTGAAAACCTGACGAGAAGCCGATTAATCCCGTCATTCCGACATCATACGGATTATCGTATTCGACATGTTCTTTACCGCGCAGGGCATGAACAATAGGTGCTTTAATTTTCCCGGCAAACTCAACTAACTCTTTATGCGCCCCCGCGCAGCCGCTACCACACATCAGGGCGATATTGCTGGAATAACGCAGCAGTTGCGCCAGTTTGCGTAACTCTTCTTCTTCCGGTGTTACTACCGGCTGTGGCGCATGATACCAGTGGGTAGTTGCCCCTTCTGGCGCAGGTTTTAACGCCACGTCGCCCGGTAACACAACAACGGAAACGCCACGGTTAAGCACCGCTTTGCGCATAGCAATTGCCAGCACTTGTGGGATCTGCTCTGGGCTGGAAACCAGCTCGCAATAGTGACTACATTCGCGGAATAACTCTTGTGGGTGGGTTTCCTGGAAATAGCCGCTGCCAATTTCGCTGGAGGGAATATGAGCGGCAATCGCCAGTACCGGAACGTGATTGCGGTGGCAATCGAACAGGCCGTTGATTAAGTGCAGGTTGCCGGGACCGCACGATCCGGCACAGACCGCCAGTTCTCCGCTAAGTTGTGCTTCAGCGCCAGCGGCAAACGCCGCCACTTCTTCATGCCGGGTGGACATCCACTCGATGGTGCCCATGCGATTAAGACTGTCACTAAGACCGTTCAGAGAGTCGCCCGTGACTCCCCAGATGCGTTTCACGCCTGCCGATTCGAGTGTTTTGGCGATATAAGCTGCAACCGTTTGTTTCATGGTTCTCCATCTCCTGAATGTGATAACGGTAACAAGTTTAGTTCATCTGACGGAGGGGGAAGGGATGGGGGAAAAAGGAGGCACTAACGGTTAAATAGCCCGATGAAAGGAATATCATCGGGCATAAGGCGATTATGCGAGAACCAAATCCCCCTGCGGATGGCAGGAGCAGGCCAGTACGTAACCTTCAGCGATTTCGGCGTCGGTCAGCGTCATTGTGCTGCTTACCGTATATTCACCGGAAATCACTTTCGTTTTACAGCAGCCGCAAACACCTGCACGGCAGGCGGCGACAACCGGAACGTTATTGCTTTCCAGCGCCTCCAGTAGCGTGGTGCCAACCGGGGCGTAAAATTCTCGTGCCGGTTGCAGTTTGGTGAATTTCAGACCGCTGGTCGCCGCTTCCGCTACTGGGGTGAAGAATTTCTCTTTAAAGAAACGCGTCACGCCGAGCGCTTTCACTTCCTGCTCTACCCAATCCATATATGGAGCAGGGCCACAGGTCATCACGGTACGTGAGGCTAAATCAGGAACGCGAGTCAGCAGTTCGCGAGTGAGACGACCAGCGATAAAGCCTTCGGTAACGTTATTTTCCGCCACCAGCGTTACCGGATAGTTACGCCACTCATCGGCGAAAATCACATCCTGCGGCGTACGCACGTTGTAGATCACCTGCACATCGGCCTGTGGACGGTTCTTCGCCAGCCAGCGACGCATCGACATAATCGGCGTGACGCCGCAGCCTGCCGCCAGCAACAGGAATTTATCTTCTGCTTTATCGTCGCAGGTAAATTCCCCCATCGCGTCCGAAAGCCAGAGATAATCACCGCGTTTTACATCGCGCGTCAGCCACTGGGAGCCGACACCGTCATCAATCCGCCGCACAGTCAGGGTGATGTATTCACTCACGCCTGGCGTGGAGGAAATGGTGTAAGCACGCAGCGTTTCCACTGAGTTACGCACGCTGACCAGTGCATATTGCCCGGCGCGATATGGGTAGTAATCGTGGCAAATCAGGGAAATCGTCCATACATCCGGCGTTTCTTGCGTAATGTGATGAACCTGCATCCGCCACGGGCATTGATTCGTTGGCATCGTCATCGACAAACTCCTTACGCGCTCAACAGTTGCTTCATGTCTTCTTCAACAGTGGTGATAGAACGCAGGCCGAATTTCTCGTTCAGCACCGCCAGCAGATCTGGTGTCAGGAAACCTGGTGCAGTCGGGCCGGTGACGATATTTTTCACACCCAGAGAAAGCAGTGTCAGCAGAATGACAATCGCTTTCTGTTCAAACCACGAGAGCACCAGCGACAGCGGCAGATCGTTGACACCGCAGCCCAGTTTTTCTGCCAGCGTTACCGCCAGAATAATCGCTGAGTAAGCATCGTTACACTGACCAGCATCTACCAGACGCGGCAGACCTTCGATATCGCCAAACTCGAGTTTGTTAAAGCGATATTTACCACAGGCGAGAGTCAGGATCAGACAGTCATCCGGCACGTTGGTGGCGAAATCGGTGAAGTAGTGACGCTCGCCGCGTGCGCCGTCACAGCCGCCAAGCAGGAAGATATGACGCAGTTTTTCACGGCTTACCAGATCAATCAGCGTATCCGCTGCGCCAAGCAGCGTTTGACGACCAAAGCCTACGGTGATCAGGTGCGGAATTTCGCTGTACGGGAAGCCCGCCATTTGTTGCGCCTGGGCGATGACCGCAGAGAAATCTTCGCCATCCAGATGACGCACACCCGGCCAGCCAACGATGCTGCGGGTCCAGATACGATCGTCATAAGCGCCTACGGTTGGGTCGATGATGCAGTTCGAAGTCATCACGATGGGGCCAGGGAAACGAGCGAACTCCACTTGCTGATTCTGCCAGCCGCTGCCGTAGTTACCGACCAGATGCTTGAATTTACGCAGCTCCGGGTAGCCATGCGCAGGCAGCATTTCGCCGTGGGTGTAGACATTAACGCCCGTGCCTTCGGTCTGTTCCAGCAGGTTGTAGAGATCTTTGAGATCGTGACCGGAAATCAGAATGCATTTACCCGCCGTCGCTTTGACGTTGACCTGGGTTGGCGTCGGGTGACCGTATTTACCGGTTTCGCCTGCATCCAGAATGCTCATCACTTTGAAGTTCATCTGGCCGATTTCCATTGAACACTCAAGAAGCGCGTTCATATCGGCAGGCCAGGTCCCCAGCCACGCCATGATTTTATGATACTGGGCATAAATATCGTTGTCGTATTGACCGAGAACATGCGCGTGTTCCATATAGGCCGCCGCACCTTTCAGGCCATACAGGCACAGCAGACGCAGGCCAAGAATGTTTTCGCCAATCGCCGCTTTATCTTTGTTAGGGGTAAATTCTGCTGCCTGACGTTGCAGCTCGCCGAGATCATCGCTCACCAGTTGCAGGTCAGCCATCGGGTTATCGACGCGCGCGTTGGCATCTACAGCCAGGCATTGTGCTTTCAGCACCTCGCGCAGGGCAATCGCTTCACGAGCGTAGCCGACTATACGCGGAGAATCGAAGTTAACGTTGGTCAGGGTTGAGAAAAATGCGCGTGGCGCAAAGCTGTCTACATCGTGGTTGATGATGCCGTATTCACGCGCTTTTACCGCCCAGGCCGAAAGCCCTTGCAGCGCCGCGATGAGTAAATCCTGAAGGTCAGAGGTTTCCGCCGTTTTACCACACATCCCCTGCGCGTATGAGCAGCCGTTTCCTGCCGGAGTACGGATAGTTTGTTCACATTGCACACAAAACATGATCACACCTTTTAAAGTTATATTTAATATACATGTTTAAGGTTAAGACGCTTAACGCGGGGATAAAAGGGATTTTTCATGCAACTTTAAGGGAGATTGATTTAGCGCAATTTTGGCGGCAGGGATCTACCGCCAGAGAGGTATTATGCAGAGAAAAAGGCGACGAGGATCGGCACTAACAGGCTAAGAATAAAACCGTGAACAATCGCCGCCGGGACCATATCCAGCCCGCCTGTACGTTGAAGAACGGGCAGGGTGAAATCCATCGACGTCGCACCGCATAAGCCCAGTGCAGTAGAGCGGCTACGGCGAATCAGCCCAGGGATTAACATAATAGCAATCAGCTCACGGGCCAGATCATTAAAAAACGCCGCGCTCCCGATTACCGGACCAAAAGATTCGGTCAATAAAATACCGGAAAGAGAATACCAGCCGAAACCGGAGGCCATTGCCAGCGCGGTATTGATGGGAAGATCAAGAATAAAGGCGTTAATTAAACCACCAATTAATGAACTGGCAACCACCACCACGGCGACAATCATTCCCCGGCGATTAAGGACAATCTGCTTTAAGGTCATGCCATTATTGCGCAACTGAATACCGACGAGGAAAAGTAGCAGAATTAAGGTGTATTCACTGGCTTCGGTCGCATGTTGTAAGAAAGCCAGTCCACTCAGGCCAATGGCAAAACCAATCACTACTACGCCGCACAGTTTTAGCGACTCCAGCGCCATCGCAATACGCGACGGGAGTTTTTCTTGCTGGTGGTGGTTGCGCCACGGCAGAGCGCGCTCCAGCCACAACAACGCAATAATATTGCAGAGTAAAATAATGGTAATGCTGACGGCGGAATAATGCAGAATTGCCAACAGGTTACTGGCGAGGTTATCGAGAAACGCCAGACTGATACCCATAAAAAAGAGAATAAGGTAAACCATCCAGCTTAAGAGCTGATTAATAACTCTTAATGCAGCTTTTTGGCGAAGAGGAATGAGGTAACCCACAATCAGGGGAACCAGAATGATTAACAGCCCAGAAAACATGAAAAACCAGTCCTTGCAAAGAAGATTCGAAATGCGCGATGACACACTACTGAAAGCAGAAGGACGAGTAAAGTTGCAATTAAAAGGAAATGTTATGCATCAGAGGGGGATTTTTAATTCTATATGAGTGTTTAGCGTTGTTGCGCTCCTTTCATGTGCAATGCCATATAAAGCCACTGGCGCAGGGAGCGGCCAGTCGCCGCCGCCCCCTGCACCCCCGGCCTTCGGGGAACGCCTCGGCGATTTTAACGCCACCAACACCCGTGCGGTTTGTAACGTCGAAGATAAAACCACCAGGGCAGACAACATGCCAATGCTAATTAATCGCGTTTTTCCAGTAGAGTCCGGTAAATCAGACCACCGATAATACCGCCGACAATTGGCACCACCCAGAAGAACCACAGTTGTTCTAACGCCCAGCCGCCCTGGAAGATAGCAACCGCGGTGCTGCGCGCCGGGTTAACAGAAGTGTTAGTCACCGGAATACTGATTAAGTGAATCAGGGTTAAGGCCAGACCAATAGCGATCGGCGCAAAACCAGCAGGAGCGAATTTGTCGGTTGCGCCGTGGATCACCAGCAGGAAACCTGCACTCAATACCAGTTCAACTACCAGCGCGGAAAGCATGGAATAACCGCCTGGTGAATGCTCGCCATAACCGTTAGAAGCAAAACCGCTGGCTGCCGCGTCAAAACCCGTTTTACCACTGGCAATTAAATACAGCAGCGCTGCCGCAACAATACCGCCGACAACCTGGGCAATTACGTAGCCAACGACTTCTTTTGCCGGAAAACGTCCGCCAGCCCATAAACCAATAGTGACCGCCGGGTTAAAATGACCACCAGAAATATGACCAACAGCAAAGGCCATCGTCAGAACGGTCAGACCGAATGCCAGCGCCACGCCGGCAAAACCAATGCCTAATTCCGGGAAGCCTGCGGCCAGTACGGCACTACCACAGCCACCAAAAACAAGCCAGAAAGTACCAAAACATTCAGCTGCTAATTTTCTGAACATATCCACCTCAATTAAAAATTGACCCTGTGAAAAATATGGTCGTTTTATAGGGTCGTCGTAAAAAAGTGACGACGGAAATGATGCGCGGCTATTTTAAAAACGAAGGCAAGTCATTCACCAGATAAATAAATCCAGTAAATTTGATTTAAGGCAACAGCGGGTTGCCCCATATAGTCATTTGTCTGATTGACAGTGTAGTGCAAGCAAAAGATTTAATCCTTTAGGCGTAATAAAAAATAATTTATCATGCTAATTATTTGATTTTGTTGTTTTTGCAGGCTTATCAGCAAGAGGGAGTATAACGCGATTATTCGCTCATTTTTCAGACATTTGCCATGCTTAAATGTGATGTCATCACGTATTAGCATGGCCTTTCCCGTTATACTGCCAGCGTAAAGGATAAGTCACATATTTCTGGAGGGGATATGATTCTTGAGCGCGTTGAAATTGTGGGTTTTCGCGGTATCAACCGTTTGTCGTTGATGCTGGAACAAAACAACGTCCTGATTGGGGAGAACGCGTGGGGTAAATCCAGCTTGCTGGACGCCTTAACTCTGCTGCTATCGCCAGAATCAGATCTCTACCATTTTGAGCGCGACGATTTCTGGTTCCCGCCGGGAGATATCAACGGGCGAGAACATCATCTGCATATTATTTTGACCTTCCGCGAATCGCTGCCAGGCCGACATCGGGTTCGCCGCTATCGGCCGCTGGAAGCGTGCTGGACGCCATGCACCGATGGCTATCACCGTATTTTTTATCGTCTGGAAGGGGAGAGTGCGGAAGACGGCAGCGTGATGACACTGCGCAGTTTTCTCGATAAAGACGGACATCCGATTGATGTCGAGGATATTAACGACCAGGCACGCCATCTGGTGCGTTTAATGCCGGTGCTGCGCTTGCGTGATGCCCGTTTTATGCGCCGTATTCGTAACGGCACGGTGCCAAATGTCCCTAATGTGGAAGTCACCGCGCGCCAGCTCGATTTCCTCGCCCGTGAGCTATCCTCACATCCGCAAAATCTCTCTGATGGGCAGATTCGTCAGGGACTTTCCGCAATGGTACAGCTGCTTGAGCATTATTTCTCTGAGCAGGGGGCCGGACAGGCGCGATATCGTTTAATGCGGCGGCGAGCCAGCAATGAGCAACGAAGCTGGCGCTATCTGGATATCATCAACCGAATGATTGACCGACCTGGAGGGCGCTCGTATCGGGTTATTTTGCTCGGCCTGTTTGCTACTTTATTGCAGGCAAAAGGCACATTGCGACTGGATAAAGACGCCCGTCCATTGTTGCTGATCGAAGATCCAGAAACCCGTTTACACCCCATTATGCTTTCAGTTGCCTGGCATCTGTTGAATCTTCTGCCATTGCAGCGCATTGCCACCACCAACTCGGGTGAGCTGCTTTCGTTAACGCCGGTAGAGCATGTTTGCCGACTGGTACGTGAGTCCTCGCGCGTTGCCGCCTGGCGTCTGGGGCCGAGTGGTTTGAGTACCGAAGACAGCCGACGCATCTCTTTCCACATTCGTTTTAATCGTCCGTCATCGCTGTTTGCACGCTGCTGGCTGCTGGTGGAAGGCGAAACGGAAACCTGGGTTATCAATGAACTGGCGCGTCAGTGCGGACATCATTTTGATGCCGAAGGGATCAAGGTCATTGAGTTTGCCCAGTCCGGACTAAAGCCACTGGTTAAATTTGCCCGGCGAATGGGGATTGAATGGCATGTACTGGTCGATGGCGATGAAGCAGGGAAGAAATATGCCGCTACGGTACGCAGCCTGTTGAATAACGATCGGGAAGCCGAACGAGAACATTTAACGGCGTTACCGGCGCTGGATATGGAACATTTTATGTATCGCCAGGGATTTTCCGATGTGTTCCACCGCGTGGCGCAAATCCCGGAAAATATACCGATGAATCTGCGCAAAGTTATCTCGAAAGCGATCCATCGCTCTTCCAAACCCGATCTTGCCATTGAAGTGGCAATGGAGGCAGGACGTCGTGGTGTGGATTCCGTACCGACGCTGCTGAAAAAAATGTTCTCACGCGTGCTGTGGCTGGCGCGCGGTCGCGCGGATTAACCGCGAAACATCGTGGCCATTTGTGGCTGAATAGCGTCGAGCATCTCATAGCGCCGACGGTATTCAGCCCGTTTTTTACTGGCGATTTCGGCAATCTCTTTTCGTGCTATCTGTGCTGGAAGGCGGTAATGGCGTTCAGCATCACATACGCCGCCAACCGATTCCCAGAAAGCGTTGTAATCGGCATGGATCTTGCCTTCTTTATCGCGATAACGCAGGCTGCGGTAAATATGCGTTTCATTGCTGACGGCAATAATCTGCTCTACCTGCAAACGTTGGGCAAATAGACAGGCCGCTTCCATCACGAGGCGTTTGGGAAATAGCCCGTGGCAGGCTTTCGTCGCATTCTGGATTTCCTGGTGTGGAATTTCCCATTTTGCGCCTTGCAGTCCGCCAATAAACATCGTCCTTTTCCCCTGATATTCACACAGGGTAAAAGTGAGCTCTGCCAGAGGAATACCTTCGCTGTTGCGGAACAGGATGGTGCTGTCACCTTCTTTATCCATTGAGATCATCATGGTCAGCTCAAGCGTGAACTGCTCGCCGTTTTTGCCTTCCAGCTTCGCCAGTTGCAGCCCGGGGGTATTCAAATATAAGCTGAATTCTTCCGCCGACATACACCCGCGGAGTAACGCATAATGGTAACGTAACGCCTCCAGCAATTGCTTACGGCTAAGATTCGCCGCAAGGTAAGGGCGATGTAGACGTACAGGCAGTCGCGGCTGGCGCGTTAACAACACATTGAGATTAGGCCAGTGGGAAAGTTCGTTCATCCACTCAACGCTTAAACGCGGCATAATCAACGAGCGCAGCAAAAATTTCTGGCGAAAACTACGGCGATGCCAGAATTTACCCGGCCGACACTGTCCTCGTGCCAGACTAAGAAAAAGTGACAGGCTGCTGAGAGATTCAGATGGCGTAAAGGTCCGTTCAGTTAGCTGCGACATATTCATGAAATCAATGGTTATACATGACGTCGATTTCACCATTGCGTATCTTAACCAAACATCAATAGTGTGATTACTAACGTAAATTTTAGGGTTTTGTTGATATTTCGTTGAAGTTAATGACCCGGATTGGCATATGGAGTATTCAGAATATTTATGAAAAAGCGGAAAACCGTGAAGAAGCGTTACGTTATTGCGATGGTGATAGTCATCGCCGGGCTGATTACGTTATGGAGAATTCTTAACGCACCCGTGCCGACTTATCAGACGCTGATTGTGCGCCCCGGTGATTTACAGCAAAGCGTGCTGGCGACCGGAAAGCTGGACGCGCTGCGTAAGGTTGATGTGGGCGCGCAGGTCAGCGGTCAGTTGAAAACGCTGTCGGTGGCGATTGGCGATAAAGTAAAAAAAGACCAGCTTTTAGGGGTTATTGATCCTGAACAGGCTGAAAACCAGATCAAGGAGGTGGAAGCAACGCTGATGGAGCTACGCGCGCAGCGGCAGCAGGCGGAAGCGGAGCTGAAACTGGCGCGGGTGACGTATTCCCGTCAGCAACGTCTTGCACAAACGCAAGCGGTTTCACAGCAGGATCTCGATAACGCCGCGACGGAGATGGCTGTGAAACAGGCGCAAATTGGCACCATTGACGCGCAAATCAAGCGCAATCAGGCCTCTCTCGATACGGCTAAAACCAATCTCGATTACACCCGCATCGTTGCTCCGATGGCCGGGGAAGTCACGCAAATCACCACTCTGCAAGGCCAGACGGTGATTGCCGCACAACAAGCACCGAACATTCTGACGCTGGCAGATATGAGCACCATGCTGGTAAAAGCGCAGGTTTCTGAAGCGGATGTAATCCACCTGAAGCCGGGGCAAAAAGCCTGGTTTACGGTACTTGGCGATCCACTGACGCGCTACGAGGGGCAAATCAAGGATGTACTACCGACGCCGGAAAAGGTTAACGACGCTATTTTCTATTACGCCCGTTTTGAAGTCCCCAACCCCAATGGTTTGCTGCGGCTGGATATGACTGCGCAAGTGCATATTCAGCTCACCGATGTGAAAAATGTGCTGACGATCCCTCTGTCGGCGTTAGGCGATCCGGTTGGCGATAATCGTTATAAAGTCAAATTGTTGCGTAATGGTGAAACACGCGAGCGTGAAGTGACGATTGGCGCACGTAACGATACCGATGTTGAGATTGTCAAAGGGCTGGAAGCGGGCGATGAAGTGGTGATTGGTGAGGCCAAACCAGGAGCTGCGCAATGACGCCCTTGCTCGAATTAAAGGATATTCGTCGCAGCTATCCTGCCGGTGATGAGCAGGTTGAGGTGCTGAAGGGCATCAGCCTCGATATTTATGCGGGTGAGATGGTGGCGATTGTTGGCGCTTCGGGTTCCGGCAAATCGACCCTGATGAATATTCTCGGCTGTCTGGATAAGGCCACCAGCGGCACCTATCGCGTCGCCGGTCAGGATGTTGCCACGCTGGACGCCGATGCGCTGGCGCAACTGCGCCGCGAGCATTTCGGCTTTATTTTCCAGCGTTACCATTTGCTTTCGCATTTAACCGCCGAGCAAAACGTTGAAGTACCCGCCGTCTATGCCGGTCTTGAGCGGAAACAGCGGCTGCTTCGCGCCCAGGAGTTGCTGCAACGGCTGGGGCTGGAAGACCGTACAGAGTATTATCCGGCACAGCTTTCGGGTGGTCAGCAACAGCGCGTCAGCATCGCGCGGGCATTGATGAACGGCGGTCAGGTAATTCTTGCCGATGAACCAACCGGCGCACTGGACAGCCATTCTGGCGAAGAGGTGATGGCGATCCTGCATCAGCTGCGCGATCGCGGGCATACGGTGATTATCGTCACCCACGATCCGCAGGTCGCTGCTCAGGCCGAGCGGGTGATCGAAATTCGCGACGGCGAAATTGTGCGCAATCCTCCCGCCATTGAAAAAGTGAATGTTGCTGGCGGGACGGAGCCTGTTGTCAACACGGTGTCTGGCTGGCGGCAGTTTGTCAGCGGTTTTAACGAGGCGCTGACGATGGCATGGCGGGCGCTGGCAGCGAATAAAATGCGTACTTTACTGACCATGCTGGGGATTATTATCGGTATTGCGTCGGTGGTTTCCATTGTCGTGGTGGGCGACGCCGCCAAACAAATGGTGCTGGCGGATATTCGTTCTATTGGTACGAATACTATTGATGTCTATCCCGGGAAAGATTTTGGCGATGACGATCCGCAATATCAGCAGGCGCTGAAGTACGACGACTTAATCGCCATCCAAAAACAACCGTGGGTCGCCTCAGCCACACCTGCCGTCTCGCAAAACCTGCGCCTGCGTTATAACAATGTTGATGTGGCTGCCAGTGCCAATGGCGTGAGCGGCGATTATTTTAATGTCTATGGCATGACCTTCAGTGAAGGGAACACCTTTAATCAGGAGCAGCTGAACGGTCGTGCGCAGGTCGTGGTTCTCGACAGTAATACTCGCCGCCAGCTTTTCCCCCATAAAGCAGATGTGGTTGGCGAGGTGATTCTGGTCGGCAATATGCCCGCCAGAGTCATTGGTGTGGCGGAAGAAAAACAGTCGATGTTTGGTAGCAGTAAAGTGCTGCGTGTCTGGCTGCCATACAGCACGATGTCCGGGCGAGTTATGGGGCAGTCGTGGCTGAACTCCATTACTGTCAGGGTGAAAGAAGGCTTTGACAGCGCTGAGGCGGAACAGCAACTCACGCGTTTACTTTCACTGCGCCACGGTAAGAAGGATTTCTTTACCTGGAACATGGACGGCGTCTTGAAAACCGTTGAAAAGACCACACGTACTTTACAACTGTTTCTGACGCTGGTTGCGGTGATTTCGCTGGTGGTGGGCGGTATTGGTGTAATGAATATTATGCTGGTGTCAGTGACCGAGCGGACGCGGGAAATTGGCATTCGCATGGCTGTAGGTGCGCGAGCAAGCGATGTTTTGCAACAGTTTTTGATCGAAGCCGTACTGGTTTGCCTGGTTGGTGGCGCGTTGGGAATAACACTGTCACTGTTAATTGCTTTCACCTTGCAGCTTTTCTTACCCGGCTGGGAGATTGGTTTTTCACCGTTGGCGCTGCTGCTGGCGTTTCTCTGCTCGACGGTCACCGGGATTTTATTTGGCTGGTTACCCGCACGAAATGCGGCACGACTGGATCCAGTAGATGCTCTGGCACGAGAGTAATTTTTGAGATAAAAATGCCAGCCGATCGGGCTGGCATTTTGCCTTTAGGATGTACACAATGAGACAGAAGAGCTATGCGACAGCCGCTTCTACTTCGACGGGCACAATAACACTGGCGTGATTGCCTTTTGGCCCCTGGTGGACATCAAACTGAACGGATTGTCCAGCTTTTAGCGTTCTGTAACCATCCATCTGAATGGTAGAATAATGAGCGAAAATATCTTCGCCGCCGCCTTCAGGGCAGATGAAACCAAACCCTTTGGCATTGTTGAACCACTTAACAGTACCCTTTTCCATGCTTCGACATCCTTCGCAAATCTTATACAAGTAAGATGGAATAAACCGGGGTCAGAGAGGGGGCTGTTCAAAACCTCGCCAACTCTAGAAATACAATTTAGAGAATTAGGGCGAGCCGTCAAGCATTTGACAGGGGCCAGGGGGCAGGTATGAATCAAAAATTTGAAGCAGTTAACGCTATTGACAGGAATGTGACAGATGTCGCTGATGCCAACGATAGATGATAGTTATCTATCATGTGGAGTAGATTGGTCAGGCAAATAAGCTCTTGTCAGCGGCAGGGCGTTCTGCCGATAACCGTAACCGAAGATGATAACTGACAATGGGTAAAACGAACGACTGGCTGGACTTTGATCAACTGGCGGAAGAAAAAGTTCGCGACGCGCTAAAACCGCCATCTATGTATAAAGTGATATTAGTCAATGATGATTACACTCCGATGGAGTTTGTTATTGACGTGTTACAAAAATTCTTTTCTTATGATGTAGAACGTGCAACGCAATTGATGCTCGCTGTTCACTACCAGGGGAAGGCCATTTGCGGAGTCTTTACCGCCGAGGTTGCAGAAACCAAAGTGGCGATGGTGAACAAGTACGCGAGGGAGAATGAGCATCCATTGCTGTGTACGCTAGAAAAAGCCTGAATGCAGGCATAAAAATTGGGGGAGGTGCCTATGCTCAATCAAGAACTGGAACTCAGTTTAAATATGGCTTTCGCCAGAGCGCGCGAGCACCGTCATGAGTTTATGACCGTCGAGCACTTGTTACTGGCGCTGCTCAGTAACCCATCTGCCCGGGAGGCGCTGGAAGCGTGTTCTGTGGATTTGGTTGCGCTCCGTCAGGAACTGGAAGCCTTTATTGAACAAACCACACCCGTTCTGCCTGCCAGTGAAGAGGAGCGCGACACACAGCCAACGCTGAGTTTTCAGCGTGTACTGCAACGTGCAGTCTTCCATGTTCAGTCCTCCGGTCGCAATGAGGTTACCGGTGCAAACGTTCTGGTCGCTATCTTTAGCGAACAGGAGTCGCAGGCGGCATATCTGTTGCGCAAACATGAAGTCAGCCGTCTTGATGTGGTGAACTTTATCTCTCATGGCACGCGTAAAGACGAGCCGACACAGTCTTCTGATCCTGGCAGCCAGCCAAACAGCGAAGAACAAGCTGGTGGGGAGGAACGTATGGAGAATTTCACGACGAACCTGAATCAGCTTGCGCGAGTGGGCGGAATCGACCCACTGATTGGTCGTGAGAAGGAGCTGGAGCGTGCTATTCAGGTTCTCTGCCGTCGCCGTAAAAACAACCCGCTGCTGGTGGGGGAGTCTGGTGTCGGTAAAACCGCGATTGCGGAGGGGCTTGCATGGCGAATTGTTCAGGGCGATGTGCCGGAAGTGATGGCTGACTGTACGATTTACTCTCTCGATATCGGTTCTCTGTTAGCGGGCACAAAATATCGCGGCGACTTTGAAAAACGTTTTAAAGCGTTGCTCAAGCAGCTGGAGCAAGACACTAATAGCATCCTGTTTATTGATGAGATCCACACCATTATCGGTGCGGGTGCAGCGTCTGGTGGCCAGGTCGATGCGGCTAACCTGATCAAACCGTTGCTCTCCAGCGGTAAAATCCGCGTAATTGGTTCGACAACCTATCAGGAGTTCAGCAACATTTTTGAGAAAGACCGTGCTCTGGCGCGTCGCTTCCAGAAAATTGATATTACTGAACCGTCAATCGAAGAAACTGTTCAAATCATCAATGGCCTGAAACCGAAGTATGAAGCGCACCACGACGTGCGTTATACCGCAAAAGCGGTGCGTGCAGCGGTAGAGCTGGCGGTGAAATACATTAACGATCGTCATCTGCCGGATAAAGCCATTGACGTTATCGACGAAGCGGGCGCTCGCGCACGCCTGATGCCGGTAAGCAAACGCAAGAAAACCGTTAATGTGGCGGATATTGAGTCCGTGGTGGCCCGTATTGCGCGCATTCCAGAGAAGAGTGTTTCTCAGAGTGACCGCGATACCCTGAAAAACCTCGGCGATCGCCTGAAAATGCTGGTCTTCGGTCAGGATAAAGCCATTGAGGCGCTGACTGAAGCCATTAAGATGGCGCGTGCAGGTTTAGGTCACGAACATAAACCGGTCGGTTCGTTCCTGTTTGCCGGCCCTACCGGGGTCGGGAAAACAGAGGTGACGGTACAGCTTTCGAAAGCTTTGGGCATTGAGCTTCTGCGCTTTGATATGTCCGAGTATATGGAACGCCATACCGTCAGCCGTCTGATTGGTGCGCCTCCGGGATACGTTGGTTTTGATCAGGGCGGTTTGCTGACTGATGCGGTCATCAAGCATCCACATGCGGTGCTGCTGCTGGACGAAATCGAGAAAGCGCACCCGGACGTGTTCAATATTCTGTTGCAGGTGATGGACAACGGTACGCTGACCGATAACAACGGACGCAAAGCGGACTTCCGTAACGTGGTATTGGTGATGACCACCAACGCTGGGGTACGAGAAACTGAGCGTAAATCGATTGGTCTTATCCACCAGGACAACAGCACCGATGCGATGGAAGAGATCAAGAAGATCTTTACGCCGGAGTTTCGTAACCGTCTCGACAACATTATCTGGTTCGATCATCTCTCCACCGACGTGATCCATCAGGTAGTGGATAAATTCATCGTCGAGTTGCAGGTTCAGTTGGATCAGAAAGGTGTTTCTCTGGAAGTGAGCCAGGAAGCGCGTAACTGGCTGGCCGAGAAAGGTTACGACCGGGCAATGGGCGCACGTCCGATGGCGCGTGTCATCCAGGACAACCTGAAAAAACCGCTCGCCAACGAACTGCTGTTTGGTTCGCTGGTGGACGGCGGTCAGGTCACCGTCGCGCTGGATAAAGAGAAAAATGAGCTGACTTACGGATTCCAGAGTGCACAAAAGCACAAGGCGGAAGCAGCGCATTAATCTGATTGTCTGGTAGGTTGGTTAAGTCCGTGATCTCGTCAGGGGTTACGGACTTTTTATTTATGGGGGGAGGAGGTTCAGACCCTTTTTTTAATGATGATGCTAAGTTATTGATAATTAGTGCTGCGGGTAGGTAAGGATAAAAAAGGGTGGCAGCAGGAGATTGAGATGGTTTTGCTTTATTAACAACGGGCTAAACGTGTAGTATTTGAGTTCACTGCCGTACAGGCAGCTTAGAAAAACACCATAATAAGATTCGCCGTTTATAGTAAGTTCACTGCCGTACAGGCAGCTTAGAAAGCTAGGGGATGGATTGTTTGAGATACGAGCAAGTTCACTGCCGTACAGGCAGCTTAGAAAAAATGCGGCCAGCATATTGCGCTGCTCGATCGGTTCACTGCCGTACAGGCAGCTTAGAAAATGACAAAACTGATATCTGACTCCAGATATTCGTTCACTGCCGTACAGGCAGCTTAGAAAGGTAAGTGGGTTTTGTTATTTGACGGGGGAATGTTCACTGCCGTACAGGCAGCTTAGAAAAGGTTGAGGCGACGGCAACTAAACTGCGTGGCGTTCACTGCCGTACAGGCAGCTTAGAAAACGTTGTAGCAAAACACTGCCGGGCCGTGACTGTTCACTGCCGTACAGGCAGCTTAGAAAAGACTGCGGTTTCAATGCGGCGGATATTTTCGAGTTCACTGCCGTACAGGCAGCTTAGAAAAGCGAGGCTGCATACGTTGAGTGCCCACACTGGTTCACTGCCGTACAGGCAGCTTAGAAAGCATGAGGCACCGCCCTGCACCGGTATTTTATGTTCACTGCCGTACAGGCAGCTT
>OLJY01000076.1_pt1 | contig 39863 bp, 34 predicted proteins | sample 1601611 | NCBI WGS metagenome assembly OLJY01 (sample SAMN04436753, study PRJEB24849) | human gut metagenome | biome: human gut; feature: NICU; material: stool | host: Homo sapiens | place: USA: Saint Louis, MO | collected 2011-01-21
AGCTTCTGTGGTCGGCTCCATTACCAATATAGAGCCGGCCAAACTTGCCGCGGCTTGGTCAAACCTCTGCCATCGGCATTAATTTAATTGGTGACTATACCCATGCTGACTTAGGCACAGGCAGCACCATTAAGAGTAACGATGACGGCATCATTATTGGGCATAGCTCAACACTAACAGCCACTCAATTCACCATTGAAAACTCGAACGGTACAGGCCTAACCATCAATGACTATGGCACCAGTGTCGATCTTGGAAGCGGAAGTAAAATCAAGACCGATGGAAGTACAGGTGTTTATATCGGTGGTCTCAACGGCAATAACGCCAATGGTGCTGCGCGTTTTACGGCGACAGACCTGACAATCGATGTTCAGGGCTACAGCGCCATGGGAATAAACGTACAGAAAAACTCTGTTGTCGATCTCGGAACAAACAGTTCCATTAAAACCAATGGCGATAATGCACACGGCCTCTGGAGCTTTGGCCAGGTGAGCGCGAATGCACTCACTGTTGATGTAACTGGAGCCGCGGCAAATGGCGTCGAAGTTCGTGGTGGTACAACCACTATCGGTGCTGATAGCCATATTTCTTCCGCGCAGGGCGGTGGCCTCGTAACCAGTGGTTCAGACGCGACAATCAATTTTTCTGGCACGGCAGCGCAACGAAACAGCATCTTTTCCAGCGGTTCTTATGGTGCCTCAGCCCAGACGGCAACGGCTGTTATCAACATGCAAAATACCGATATTACGGTTGATCGTAATGGCAGTCTGGCGCTGGGTTTGTGGGCGCTCAGCGGCGGTAGAATAACCGGAGACAGTTTGGCTATCACCGGCGCGGCAGGAGCCAGGGGAATTTATGCCATGACCAACAGCCAGATCGATCTCACGAGCGCTCTGGTCATTGATATGAGTACACCCGACCAGATGGCCATCGCAACGCAACATGACGATGGTTATGCTGCCAGCCGCATCAACGCTTCGGGTCGTATGCTTATCAACGGTAGCGTTCTCTCCAAAGGTGGGCTAATCAATCTGGATATGCACCCTGGGTCGGTTTGGACAGGTTCCTCCCTCAGCGATAATGTCAATGGCGGGAAACTGGACGTTGCAATGAATAACAGCGTCTGGAACGTAACAAGTAATTCTAATCTCGACACGCTGGCGCTGAGCCATTCAACTGTCGATTTTGCCAGCCACGGGTCAACTGCCGGCACATTTACCACATTAAACGTAGAGAACCTGAGCGGTAACAGTACCTTTATTATGCGTGCTGATGTTGTTGGCGAGGGTAATGGCGTTAATAATAAAGGGGATTTATTGAATATCAGCGGGAGTAGTGCTGGTAATCACGTATTGGCTATCCGTAACCAGGGCAGCGAGGCCACAACGGGAAATGAAGTTCTGACAGTGGTAAAAACCACTGACGGCACGGCCTCGTTCAGCGCGTCTTCTCAGGTTGAGTTGGGAGGATATCTGTATGATGTGCGTAAAAATGGCACTAACTGGGAGCTCTACGCTTCCGGGACAGTTCCGGAGCCGACTCCTAATCCTGAGCCCACACCAGCTCCCGCTCAGCCCCCCATAGTCAACCCCGATCCTACGCCTGCCCCCGCTCCCACGCCTAAACCCACCACGACTGCAGATGCTGGCGGCAATTATCTCAATGTCGGTTACTTATTGAACTATGTTGAAAACCGTACGCTGATGCAACGGATGGGTGACCTGCGAAATCAGAGTAAAGACGGTAATATCTGGTTGCGCAGTTATGGGGGAAGCCTGGACTCCTTTGCCAGTGGCAAACTGAGCGGCTTTGACATGGGTTACAGCGGTATCCAGTTTGGTGGGGATAAACGTCTCTCTGATGAAATGCCGTTGTATGTCGGTCTGTATATTGGCTCAACACATGCATCGCCGGACTATAGCGGAGGCGACGGTACCGCACGTTCAGACTACATGGGAATGTACGCCAGTTACATGGCACAAAACGGTTTTTACAGCGATCTCGTAGTAAAAGCATCGCGCCAGAAAAATAGTTTCCACGTACTGGACAGTCAGAACAACGGCGTTAACGCCAACGGCACTGCGAATGGAATGAGTATCTCCCTGGAAGCCGGGCAGAGGTTCAACCTGTCCCCTACTGGTTATGGGTTCTATATAGAGCCGCAAAACCAGCTCACATACAGCCACCAGAATGAGATGGCTATGAAGGCGAGTAATGGTCTCAATATACATCTGAATCACTACGAATCGCTGCTGGGGCGTGCCAGCATGATACTGGGATATGACATCACCGCAGACAACAGCCAGCTGAATATGTATGTGAAGACTGGCGCTATCCGCGAGTTTTCAGGGGATACCGAATATCTGTTGAACAACTCCCGGGAGAAGTACAGTTTCAAAGGTAATGGCTGGAATAACGGCGTGGGAGTCAGTGCACAGTATAACAAACAGCACACATTCTACCTCGAAGCGGATTACACGCAGGGTAACCTCTTTGATCAGAAGCAAGTCAACGGAGGATATCGCTTCAGCTTTTAAGTGCGGGATAGACAAGCCCTTAAACGATGCTGAAAAATGTTAGCGTGCGCCGGAATGAAATACAGATCACTCTGATGTATCAGAAATCGTTTCTGTCTTTCATACCCGGCGCTTAAACTGCCCTGCATCAATGCCATGTTGCTTCATTTTCCGCCACAGCGTAGTGCGGCCGATCCCAAGTAAAGCCGACATTTCCTGAATGCGACCGCCTGTGACCTGGGCTGCGTTAATAATTGCCTCTTTTTCAACTTCCGCAAATGACAGACTGGTGGAAAGGCGGGTGGCGCTGACATCATCTGTCGCCTGCTCGGTAAACAGATGTTCAGGTAAATCACTGACGCGAATGCGCCCGTTATCACTACTCAGAGCAAGATTCTCGATGACGCTGTAAAGTTCAAAATCGTTGCCTGGCCATGCACAAGAAACCAGGCGAGCGAGGGCATCGTCATCTATTTTCAGACGCGTAGAGAAGCGTTTTTCAAGACTGCGTAATTTGTTATTCACCAACGCCGGAATGCTGCCACGCCGCATACGCAGAGGCGGGATGGTAATTTCAAATGCATGCAGCGCGTAATACAGCTGGCGACTAAAGCGATTTTGTTCCACCAGCATTGCGAGGTCCGCGGTCGTTGTGGCAATCACTTTGACATCAATGGGTATTAAACGCCGCGCATCCAGTCGCGTGATAACACCCTGCTTGATAACCTGAAGCAAAGCAGACTGTAACTCCACCGCCAGATATTCAATCTTTTCAAGAAACAGCGTGCCGCCGTGTGCCAGTTCCAGCCGACTCAGACGACCATTTTCACTGTCCGTGCGATCGCCACCAATAAATTCTTCCGCCAGCGCCGCATCACCATATAACTCACAATTGACGGCAATATAAGGCCCCGCTGCACGCTCGCTTTCATTATGAATTGCCTGACTTAGCAGTGCCTTGCCCACGCCCTCTTCTCCACAAAGCAGGACAGGAAAGCTACTGCGCGCCGCCTGGCGACCAAAATGAATCAAGCGGCGGGTTTGCGGATCGTCCTGTGGCATATGAGCGAAGGTATGGCTGACTTTTCCTAATTGACTGGTCATTAACTGCCGCATCTGTTCCACAGGATGGAGCAACAAAATAAAGCTGGTTCCCTGCGTTTCTATTATCGGTTTAAGGGTTATCACCGCATCAATAAACTGATGCTGACTTTCAAAGGTTGCTTCTACGTGTTTGAGCGGATGTGCCTGTTTTATTGCTTGTTGCAATACGGCGGGTAACGTTAAGAGTTCAGTGATCGCCCTTCCCTGACTTGCCGTCGCGTCAAGGCGCAAGACCCGCGCCGCCTGGGCATTGATAAATTGCAAATTACCCTGCTCGTCCCAGCTAATCACGCCATCATCCATACTTTCTAACAGGGCATTAAGTTGATTTAAATGACGGTTAGTTTCAGCGAGCAAACTGTCCGTCAGCAGTAAATTTCCGACCTCGCGTGCGATTGCCAACGTCAACGGCAAATCAGCTGCGGTTGTTTGCTCAACCGGACACGCCAGCGCTATTGTTCCCGTCAATCGGCCCTTGCTGTCAAACAACGGCGTTGCACAAAAGGCCCAGTTCCAGAGTGCCTGTTTGAAATGTTGATCGGCCATCGTTTTCACGGCCTGACCAGAGATAGCCGCTAACGATAGCGCACAAGTACCAATAATTCCCTCGGCGCAATACGTGCCGTCATTGAATCCCAGTGCACTTAGCTGCTGCAAGGTTTGCGGATCGCCATTACGGCTGAGAATGCAGGCGGTTTCATCGAGGATAAGCAACGCACACTCTCGCGGTGCCATATATTCCCAGGCATCTTCCAGCGCAGCCTGCCCGAGCGTCAGCATCGCTTTCTTACGCCGATAAATAGAAGCAAATGTCACGCCCTGGGCCTGGTGTGGTACGTTCCATGTCTCCCGTTTCATCAGCTTAATGCATCGCTCCCAGGAGGTTGCAATTAAGGGAGATATGTCCCGACCATCGTTGTTAAAAGCGCCACTCATATCCCGCATCCCTTATGACAAAAGGTGTTCCGGCTCGCAATTTTAAGTATTAATACACGTAAAAGTTTCAATATGGAACATTCATTAAAGCATATGTTTCACTATGAAACATAATTTGGGCTAATTTTCTTTTCCCTTGCCTGATGCACAATGGATTCATCGGCAGTCAGTGGTCGCCGTGTCGTTGAACATCATCCATGCCCTACCGTAATTGCTGGAGCAAAATAATGAAAAAATTGATCAATGATGTGCAAGACGTACTGGACGAACAACTGGCAGGACTGGCGAAAGCGCATCCGTCGCTGACACTGCATCAGGATCCGGTGTATGTCACCCGAGCTGATGCCCCCGTTGCAGGTAAAGTCGCCCTGCTGTCGGGTGGCGGCAGCGGACACGAGCCGATGCACTGTGGCTATATCGGTCAGGGGATGCTTTCGGGAGCCTGTCCGGGCGAAATTTTCACCTCACCGACGCCCGATAAAATCTTTGAATGCGCCATGCAAATTGATGGCGGCGAAGGTGTACTGTTGATTATCAAAAATTACACCGGCGATATTCTTAACTTCGAAACAGCAACCGAGTTACTGCACGATAGCGGCGTAAAAGTGACCACTGTGGTCATTGATGACGACGTTGCGGTAAAAGACAGTCTTTATACCGCCGGGCGACGCGGCGTTGCCAACACCGTATTAATTGAAAAACTCGTAGGCGCAGCGGCGGAGCGTGGCGACTCACTGGACGCCTGTGCGGAACTGGGGCGTAAGTTGAATAATCAAGGCCATTCAATAGGTATCGCTCTCGGTGCCTGTACCGTTCCTGCCGCGGGCAAACCTTCTTTTACCCTGGCGGACAATGAGATGGAGTTTGGCGTCGGCATTCATGGTGAGCCAGGTATTGACCGCCGTCCCTTCTCTTCCCTTGATCAAACCGTCGATGAAATGTTCGACACCCTGCTGGAAAATGGCTCATACCATCGCACTTTGCGTTTCTGGGATTATCAACAAGGCAGCTGGCAGGAAGAATCACAAACTAAACAACCGCTCCAGTCTGGCGATCGGGTGATTGCGCTGGTTAACAATCTTGGCGCAACTCCGCTTTCTGAGCTGTACGGCGTCTATAACCGCCTGACCACACGTTGCCAACAAGCGGGATTGACTATCGAGCGTAATTTAATTGGCGCGTACTGTACCTCACTGGATATGACCGGTTTCTCAATCACCTTACTGAAAGTTGATGACGAAACGCTGGCACTCTGGGACGCCCCTGTCCACACCCCGGCCCTTAACTGGGGTAAATAAGGAGAAAGCAATGTCACTGAGCAGAACTCAAATTGTTAACTGGCTCACTCGTTGTGGCGATATTTTCAGCACCGAGAGCGAGTATCTTACCGGACTGGATCGCGAAATTGGCGACGCTGACCACGGGCTAAATATGAACCGAGGCTTTAGCAAAGTGGTGGAAAAACTCCCTGCTATCGCAGATAAAGATATCGGTTTCATTCTCAAGAATACCGGCATGACGCTACTTTCCAGCGTCGGAGGTGCCAGTGGTCCGCTGTTCGGTACCTTCTTTATCCGCGCCGCACAGACAACCCAGGCACGGCAAAGCCTGACGCTGGAAGAGCTTTATCAGATGTTCCGCGATGGCGCGGACGGCGTAATCAGTCGCGGTAAAGCCGAACCTGGCGATAAAACCATGTGTGATGTCTGGGTGCCGGTGGTGGAATCGTTACGTCAGTCCAGCGAGCAAAATCTCTCTATTCCGGCGGCGCTCGAAGCTGCCAGTAGCGTCGCCGAATCCGCTGCACAAAGTACGATTACGATGCAAGCCCGCAAAGGCCGTGCCAGTTATCTCGGTGAACGCAGTATTGGTCACCAGGACCCCGGTGCGACCTCGGTGATGTTTATGATGCAAATGTTGGCGTTAGCCGCAAAAGAGTAAGGAATTGGTAATGGTAAACCTGGTCATAGTTTCACATAGCAGCCGACTGGGAGAAGGTGTCGGTGAACTAGCCCGTCAGATGTTAATGAGTGATAGTTGTAAAATCGCCATTGCCGCGGGAATTGACGATCCACAAAATCCCATTGGTACCGATGCCGTCAAAGTGATGGAGGCCATCGAATCTGTTGCCAATACCGACCATGTGCTGGTCATGATGGATATGGGTAGCGCATTATTGAGTGCTGAAACTGCGCTGGAATTGCTGGCTCCCGAGATCGCCGCAAAAGTACGTTTGTGTGCTGCGCCGTTGGTCGAAGGTACACTGGCAGCAACGGTCAGCGCGGCCTCGGGGGCGGATATCGACAAAGTTATCTTTGACGCCATGCATGCGCTGGAAGCCAAACGTGAACAACTGGGTTTACCCTCCTCCAACACTGAAATCTCTGACACATGTCCTCCGTACGATGAAGAAGCCCGTTCTCTGGCGGTGGTCATTAAAAACCGTAACGGCCTGCATGTACGTCCGGCCTCCCGGCTGGTTTATACCTTATCGACATTTAATGCCGATATGTTGCTGGAGAAAAACGGCAAATGCGTCACACCGGAGAGTATTAACCAGATTGCGTTACTACAAGTTCGCTATAACGATACGCTGCGCCTGATTGCGAAAGGGCCAGAAGCTGAAGAGGCACTGATCGCTTTCCGTCAGCTGGCTGAAGATAACTTTGGTGAAACGGAGGAAGTTGCTCCACCTATTCTGCGTCCCGTTCCGCCTGTTTCGGGTAAAGCCTTTTATTATCAACCGGTTTTATGTACGGTACAGGCAAAATCAACCCTGACCGTGGAAGAAGAACAAGAACGATTACGCCAGGCCATTGACTTCACGTTATTAGATCTGATGACGTTAACAGCGAAAGCAGAAGCCAGCGGGCTTGACGATATTGCCGCAATCTTTTCTGGTCACCATACACTGTTAGATGATCCGGAACTACTGGCGGCGGCAAGCGAACTCCTTCAGCATGAACATTGCACGGCAGAATATGCCTGGCAGCAAGTTCTTAAAGAACTTAGCCAGCAATACCAGCAACTGGATGATGAATATCTACAGGCTCGCTATATTGATGTGGACGATCTTCTGCATCGCACCCTGGTCCACCTGACCCAAACGAAAGAAGAACTCCCGCAGTTTAACTCGCCAACTATTCTACTGGCGGAGAACATCTATCCCTCCACAATACTGCAACTGGATCCGGCGGTTGTAAAAGGTATCTGCCTTAGCGCCGGAAGTCCGCTATCCCACAGCGCCCTGATCGCCCGTGAACTGGGGATTGGCTGGATTTGCCAGCAAGGTGAGAAACTGTATGCGATACAACCAGAAGAAACGCTAACGCTGGACGTTAAAACGCAACGTTTCAGCCGTCAGGGTTAAACCACCGTTCGGATGGCATCGTTCTGATGCCATCCGGCTATTTACTCTGCACTAATGTTTTTTAACTACCTGTTATATTTTTCACCAATTTATGATGATTTTTCTTCGCTAATCGCGAACCCAACGCCGCTGACTGGCTAACAAACAGACGTTATTTGATCACTCTATTTCGCCGTTATTTATCCCTTTAATTCCCTTTTCTAAAATGCCTGACCGTTCGCAGAATGAGATTTCGATCATGCAGCTAGTGCGATCCTGAACTAAGGTTTTCTGATACTTGAATACCGTTTTATTCGGTTTCGCCAAAGGAGAATGATTGATGAAATCCCCCGCAGCTTCTCGCCCGCTAAAAATGGCGTTAATTCCAGCCTGCATTTTTTTGTGTTTCGCTGCGCTATCGGTGCAGGCAGAAGAAACACCGGTAACGCCACAGCCGCCTGATATTTTATTAGGGCCGCTGTTTAATGATGTGCAAAACGCCAAACTTTTTCCGGACCAAAAAACCTTTGCCGATGCCGTGCCGAACAGCGATCCGTTGATGATCCTTGCTGATTATCGGATGCAGCAAAACCAGAGCGGATTTGATCTGCGCCATTTCGTTAACGTCAATTTCACCCTGCCGAAAGAGGGCGAGAAATATGTTCCGCCAGAGGGGCAATCACTACGCGAACATATTGACGGACTTTGGCCGGTATTAACGCGTTCTACCGAAAATACCGAAAAATGGGATTCTCTGTTACCGCTGCCGGAACCTTATGTCGTGCCGGGCGGACGTTTTCGCGAGGTATATTACTGGGACAGTTACTTCACCATGTTAGGGCTTGCCGAAAGCGGTCACTGGGATAAAGTCGCGGATATGGTAGCCAATTTTGCTCATGAAATAGACACTTACGGGCATATTCCCAACGGCAACCGCAGTTACTATTTAAGCCGCTCGCAACCGCCCTTCTTTGCCCTGATGGTAGAGTTACTGGCGCAGCATGAAGGCGATGCCGCGTTGAAGCAATACCTGCCGCAAATGCAAAAAGAATATGCTTACTGGATGGACGGTGTTGAAAACCTGCAAGCCGGACAACAGGAAAAACGCGTTGTCAAACTTCAGGATGGTACCCTTCTCAACCGCTACTGGGACGATCGCGATACGCCACGACCAGAGTCATGGGTGGAAGATATTGCCACCGCCAAAAGCAATCCGAATCGACCTGCCACTGAAATTTACCGCGACCTGCGCTCTGCCGCTGCGTCTGGCTGGGATTTCAGCTCGCGCTGGATGGACAACCCGCAGCAGTTAAATACCTTACGCACCACCAGCATCGTACCGGTCGATCTGAACAGCCTGATGTTTAAAATGGAAAAAATCCTCGCCCGCGCCAGCAAAGCTGCCGGAGATAACGCGATGGCAAACCAGTACGAAACGCTGGCAAATGCCCGTCAAAAAGGGATCGAAAAATACCTGTGGAACGATCAACAAGGCTGGTATGCCGATTACGACCTGAAAAGTCATAAAGTGCGCAATCAGTTAACCGCGGCCGCCCTGTTCCCGCTGTACGTCAATGCGGCAGCGAAAGATCGCGCCAGCAAAATGGCGACGGCGACGAAAACACATCTGCTGCAACCAGGCGGCCTGAACACCACGTCGGTAAAAAGTGGGCAACAATGGGATGCACCAAATGGCTGGGCACCGTTGCAGTGGGTCGCGACAGAAGGATTACAAAACTACGGGCAAAAAGAGGTGGCTATGGACATTAGCTGGCACTTCCTGACCAATGTTCAGCACACCTATGACCGGGAGAAAAAGCTGGTGGAAAAATATGATGTCAGCACCACCGGAACGGGGGGCGGCGGTGGCGAATATCCATTACAGGATGGCTTTGGCTGGACCAATGGCGTGACGCTGAAAATGCTGGATTTGATCTGCCCGAAAGAGCAACCGTGCGACAATGTTCCGGCGACGCGTCCACTCAGTGAATCAACAACACAGCCGGTAAAACAAAAAGAGGCGGAACCTACGCCTTAACTTTGCTGTATATCGAGCAATGCCATTATGTGCATAAAATTGGCATTGCTCTTTTTTCGCCACGAAATGCCCCCCATTCTACGGTCTATGCCTTTATTTTCTTTTATCAGAGAAGATTTTAATTTTATTTTATCAATTTGTTAATCATTACACCTCTATTTATATTTTTCGCCACTCCGCCATTCTCCCTGACAATTTTCTTGTGGAACAAAGTGTTATTTAAGCAACAAGCAAATCATTCTGTCTCTTTAGACAAATTTTGACATCAAACATGATTTTTTTCGATATATATGTAAATATATAGCGGTTTTAATTATCAGGATATAACTTATGTCACTAACCAGACGGAGGTTTACACAGATTCTTGCGTCGACGTTGTTCCTGCATCATCTGCCTTCTTTTGCACAATCAGTCAAATTCTGGGCCTCACTGACGCTTCCCGAAGCCCAAAACATTACACGCATCGTCAGCGCAGGTGCGCCCGCCGATTTGCTATTGCTGGCTGTCGCGCCAGAAAAAATGGTCGGTTTTTCCTCTTTTGATTTTGCCCGTCAGGCATTAATTCCATTGCCAGAGCACATTCGCCAGTTCCCCAGGCTGGGACGACTCGCCGGGCGCGCCAGCACACTCTCGCTGGAAGGGCTTATGGCGTTACATCCCGATTTGGTCGTTGATTGCGGCAATACGGATGAAACCTGGATCTCCCAGGCACGGCAGGTTAGCGAACAGACACAAATACCCTGGTTATTGCTTAACGGGAAACTGGAACAATCAGCAGAACAGTTAACAACGCTTGGCAAAACGTTAGGCGAAGAGCACCGCGCCGCAGAACAAGCCAATCTCGCCAGCCGCTTCGTTGGTGAAGCTCAGGCATTCGCCACCTCACCCGCCGCTAACCTCAGCTTTTATGCTGCGCGCGGTCCTCGAGGGCTGGAAACGGGCTTACAGGGTTCGTTGCATACCGAGGCGGCGGAATTATTAGGTTTGCACAACGTCGCGCAAATAGCCGATCGCCACGGTCTGACACAGGTTTCCATGGAAAATCTCCTGCGCTGGCAGCCGGATATTATTCTGGTTCAGGAGGCCGTTACTGCAGATTTTATTCGTCGTGATCCTCTCTGGCAGGGCGTGAAAGCGGTTGCGGAACAACGCATCTTATTTTTAAGTGGCCTGCCCTTTGGCTGGCTGGATGCCCCGCCGGGAATCAACCGTCTTCTGGGATTACGCAGACTTCACGCCTGGCTGGATCCCGCCATCAATCGCCAGTTTAAAAGTGACATGCAGCATTACGCCCAACTGTTCTGGCATTGTTCACTCAGTGACGCCGACTATCAAAAATTGGTGGCGAGCTAATGAGAACCGTAAACGGATGTATTTTGCTGCTGGCAGCTATCAGTATCACTTTTGCCGCCGTAAGCGGGGCTTATCATCTCGATATACAGCAACTGCTGGCGCTCATTCTGCGTCAAGAAAATGTTCCTGTGCAGGAACAAATTGTCTTCTGGCAAATCCGCGTGCCGCGTATTCTTGCTGCGCTGTTTCTGGGCGCGGCGCTGGCAGGGGCCGGAACCACCTATCAGGGAATGTTCCGTAATCCCTTAGTGTCACCGGATATTTTAGGCGTCTCCGCCGGTGCCGGACTTGGTGCCTGCGCGGCAATCCTGTGGGGATTATCCATTGTTTACATCCAGCTGTACGCATTTTGCGGCGGGCTGATGGTGGTGGTCGGGGGCGTCTGGTTGATTACGCGTCGGGTGACCCGCCACGATCCGATCTTAACCCTGGTGCTGGTAGGCATTGCGTTAGGAACGTTGTGCGGAGCGGGGATATCGCTAATAAAAACGCTGGCCGATCCTTACACCCAGTTACCGTCAATTACCTTCTGGTTGCTGGGGGGGCTGTCCACCGTGACCTTACGCGATCTCTGCTATGCTGCACCGATCATTCTCATAGGCTCCTTGCCCCTGTTTTTTCTCCGCTGGCGCATGAATTTACTCACGCTTTCCGACGACGAAGCCCGTTCGCTGGGACTGAACGTGACACGTCTGCGCTTTGGATTAATTGTCTGCGCCACACTAATCACCGCCAGCACGGTAGCAATAGCGGGCATAATTGGTTGGGTCGGCCTGGTCGTTCCGCACATTGCCCGCTTGTTGACCGGTCATAACCATCAGCAGCTGTTGCCCATGGCAATGTGTACTGGCGCGATTCTGCTCCTGCTTACCGATACGCTGGCACGCAGCATTGGAACAACAGAAATCCCACTTGGCATTCTGACCGCTTTTGTTGGTGCACCGTTTTTCCTGTTTTTGTTGTTACGCGGAGGTCGCCAGTGACTTTGCTTGCCGTCCGTCATGCGTCTCTGGGTTACTCCCGCCATCCGGTGCTACGCGACGTGTCCTTCACCCTGTCGCAAGGAACAATTTGTTGTCTGTTAGGAGCCAATGGTTGCGGCAAAACCACACTCATGCGCTCCATTCTTGGCGTTATACCGTTATTAAAAGGCGAGATCTTACTGGATAGCCTCTCTGTGCAGACACTCAGCCATCGCCAGCGCGCGCAGGCTATTGCCTGGGTGCCGCAGGCGCACGACGGCATTTTTGCTTTTAGTGTGCTGGATATGGTGTTGATGGGCCTGGCCCCCACCATAGGCGCTTTTTCCGTTCCCGGTAAGCAAGAACGCCTGAAAGCAACGGAGCAACTGGAAAAGCTGGGCATTTTGCATCTGGCGACACGACGCTGGAATACGCTTAGCGGCGGTGAACGTCAGCTGGCTTTAATCGCCCGTGCACTCGTCCAGCAACCGCGCTTGTTATTACTGGATGAGCCTGCCTCCAGCCTCGATTTCGGTCATCAGATCCAACTTCTGGACACGCTGGCGCAGCTCAAAAATAACGGCATGACAATGTTAATGTCGACTCATCATCCGCTCCATGCCAACGCCATTGCCGACAGCATTATCCAGGTAGAGCCAGATGGACGAGTAACACAAGGCTTTCCGACCGAACAGTTAACAACGAACAAACTGGCTGCCCTGTATCGGGTTTCTGCCGACCAGATTCATCATCACCTCTCTGCAATTAGCCACTAAGGAACAATCATGCTCATTGATGATATTGATTTTGCGGACCTTTACCTGCAGCAACTCAAACTGGCCCACCGCACAGAAAAAACGCCGGATCACTGGGATCAACGGGCGGAAAAAATGGCGGAAAATTGCGCCTCGCCTACGGACAGCTACCTGCAACAACTGACCTCAAAAATTGACCTGCAAGGCGCGCAAACCTTATTCGATATGGGCTGCGGACCGGGTACCGTATCGCTGGCGCTGGCGGACAAACTCACGACGATTTATGGCGTTGATTACAGTCAGGGGATGCTGAACGTTGCCGCCCGTCGCGCCGCCGCGCTAAAGGCAGACAATGTCCACTGGATCCAGCGCGCCTGGGAAGAGGACTGGAGTGACCTGCCACGCTGCGATATTGCCGTGGCTTCCCGCTCCACTCTGGTGGCTGATATGCGCCAGGCAATGAGCAAACTGAATAATCAGGCACGGCTTCGCGTCTATACGACTCATCTGGTCAGCACCTCGTTCGTCTCTCCAGCCATTCAGCGGGCGGCTGGTCGGGAAGTGATCGAATTACCCAACTATATCTTTGCGCTCAACGTCCTGTATCAGATGGGAATTTATGCTCACGTTGATTTTATCCGTGGACAAAATTGCCAACAGGATAACAGCACCTGGGAACGTTTTGAGCAGAACGTCAGCTGGAGTCTGGGCGCGCTTAACGACGATGAGCGTGAGCGGTTATATCGCTGGTATCAACAACAAGATGCTCGTGCCCTCGCCCCTGCCAGCCGCGACTGGGCGCTCATCTGGTGGGATAGCGTACCGCAGGAGACACTGCGATGATTTTCCTTTCTCAGGCACAAATCGATGCGTTACTTCTGGAAGATATCCAGGGCGGTGACCTGACCACGCGAGCATTAAATATTGGACACCAGCATGGCTATATAGAGTTTTTTCTCCGTCAGGGCGGCTGCGTCAGCGGAATTTCTGTCGCGTGTAAGATGTTAACTACGCTGGGATTAACTATTGATGACGCAGTCAGCGACGGTTCACAAGCGAACGCGGGTCAGCGGCTAATCCGTGCGCAGGGTAATGCCGCAGCACTTCATCAGGGATGGAAGGCAGTCCAGAATGTGCTGGAGTGGAGTTGCGGTGTTTCTGATTATCTCGCTCAAATGCTGGCGTTACTTCGTGAACGTTACCCTGATGGCAATATCGCCTGCACCCGAAAAGCAATTCCGGGCACCCGCTTACTGGCCTCGCAGGCAATTCTGGCTGCCGGAGGACTGATTCATCGTGCCGGATGTGCGGAAACCATATTATTGTTTGCCAACCACCGTCATTTTCTTCATGACAATCAGGACTGGTCAGGCGCAATCAATCAGTTACGTCGCCACGCACCCGAGAAGAAAATAGTTGTTGAAGCCGACACGCCGAAAGAGGCAATCGCCGCGTTACGCGCGCAACCAGACGTACTTCAGCTCGACAAATTTAGTCCACAACAGGCAACTGAAATTGCGCAAATAGCACCGTCGCTGGCTCCCCACTGCACGCTGGCTCTGACCGGCGGAATTAATCTGACAACACTCAAAAATTACCTCGACTGCGGCATTCGCCTTTTTATTACCTCCGCGCCTTATTACGCGACACCAGCTGACATTAAAGTCAGTCTGCAACCCGCAGCCTCTATTTAATTCTTTGTTAAACGGAATTTATTCTATGAGACTCAAAAAACGTTATCTCTGCACAGTATTATCACTTGCCTTTACCCAGCAGGCCGTAGCGGCTCAGGAGAGCGACACGCTGACCGTATGGTCCAGTCCGGTATCATCAACGACGACCACCGTTCTCGATCAACCCATCATGAAGGCCCTGGATAAACAGAATGTCGCTCAGGCATTAAGTGTCGTCCCCGGCGTGGTGCTGCAAAAGTCAGGTAGCCGCAACGAAGAACAGGTCAAAGTTCGTGGCTTTGATAGTCGTCAGGTGCCGGTCTATTTCGACGGTGTGCCCATTTATGTTCCCTATGACGGCAACCTCGATCTGGCGCGGATTCTGACCAACAATTTGGGGGCAGTTGAAGTTTCCAAAGGGTATTCGTCGCTGCTTCAGGGGCCTAATCAGATGGGCGGAGCCATTAATATCACCACCCAGAAGCCAACAAAACCTCTGGAAGCAAGTCTGGGATATCGCCAGGGATGGAGCCGTAGCCAGGACAATGCCTACGATATGCATGCTTCATTTGCCGCCAGCAGCGATCTGGGGTATTTGCAAGTCAGCGGTAGCCAGCTAAAGCAGGATTTTCTCGGCCTGCCGCATGGTGTAAATAATGATATTGCAGGCAAACACGGCAAGATGATTAATTCATCGGCTGATGATAAACGCGGCATTGTGAAGCTCGGTTTTACACCACGCGAAAACGATGAATACACATTGACTTACATTAAGCAGGATGGTGAAAAAGATAACCCGCCATACAGTGGAAATAGTGGTCAAAAATCACGCTACTGGCAGTGGCCAGAGTATGACAAAGAAAGTTTTTATTATCAGGGAACGACCCAACTAAACGATCGTTTTACCCTGAAAAGTCGGCTATATCGCGACACCTTTGAAAATACGCTGATGATGTACAACTCGCTGGCTGATTTGAAAAATAAAAAAGGCAGCTACAGCCATTATTCCGATTACAGCGACGGTGCCGGGTTACAACTGGCAGCCGATGTGCGTGAAAACGATCTGCTGTCGTTTGCCGTTAACTGGAAAGATGACGTACACCGGGAAAAAAGTGCGCCGCACGCCGCTTACGATCGCTATGAAGATCGTACCTGGTCGCTCGCCAGTGAATATCAATGGGCTGCTGCCGATAATGTCGATGTCGTGGCTGGAATCAGCTATGACTGGCGCGATAGCGTAGAAGCGAAAAAACATGAGAAAGATGGCAGTATCACCCATTATGACGACAACAATCAGTCAGCTTTTAACTGGCAGGTGATGGGGAAATACCACTTTGCCAATGAAGACACGCTGGCGCTTTCGTACTATGACCGCACACGCTTTCCGACGCTGAAAGAACGCTATACCACGTCCAAACCTGCGTATAACCAGATAGCGATTGTTAACCCGCAGCTCAAGCCGGAACGCGCGCGCGGGGTGGATTTAACCTGGAATGGTGCCTTCACGCACGACTGGGGGTTTGAGGTCAGCTTTTACTATAACCGGGTGAGTGATGCCATCCTCTCGCACAATATCGATGCCGATACCATTCAAAATCAGAACAGCGGCACGGTGGATTACAGCGGTCTGGATGCCGGTATTAAGGGGAAAATCAGCAATATACTGGATGTAGGATTGAGCTATGCCCTGATCCACGCTGATGCCAAACGCAAAGACATCGGCAAGATAACCGATCTGCCAACGCAGACAATGACCGCATGGATGACTCTCAAACCGTGGGAGCCGTTAAGCGTAACGCTGTCGGAAGAGGCGCGTTCCTCCAGCTACAGCAACAGTGACGGTTCACAAAAAGCCGCCGGTTTTGCGGTGACCCACATTCGAGCCGATTACACCTTAGGTCATGGCTTCAGCGTCAATGCGTCGGTCAATAACCTGTTTGATACCAAATATGCCTACAGTGAAGGGTTTATTGAAGAAGGTCGCAATTTCTGGGCAGGTATCGAGTATACGTTCTGATGTGAAAGCGGATAGCGGCATCTGTATCGCTATCCGCCTTATGAAAATCTTATTCTCTTCGCAGGAGGCGGAATACGCCCAGCACCAGGATAGCGCCCACCACCGCCACCAGGAAGCTGTGCAAATTAAAACCGCTGATGGTGCCACCAATGCCAAACATGGTCGCCAGCCAGCCGCCGACCACCGCACCGACTATCCCGAGAATACAGGTCAGGAAAAATCCACCACCATCACGCCCCGGCATGATTAGCTTGGCGATAATGCCGGCTATCAGGCCAAAAATAATCCAGGCAATAATTCCCATGTTCAGGCCCTCGTTTCGATGAATCGGACGCAAGAAATGCTTACGTCAACGCTCTAAGTATAGGCAAGGGCGGAATCGATGCTGGGCGTATGTCGGCTGATTTAAGAACAACATGTAAAAAATATTCATGCATTTGTATTAAGTTTTGTTAACTGTGACCGATAAACCAAAGACAGTTTGTCAGTCAGGAGTTTTTCCGCGTGAGTCATTACCATGAGCAGTTCCTGAAACAAAATCCGTTAGCCGTCCTGGGCGTGTTACGCGATTTGCACAAAGCCGCAATTCCTTTGCGTATCAGTTGGAATGGCGGGCAGCTGATCAGCAAAATACTGGCAATAACCCCGGATAAACTGGTGCTGGATTTCGGCAGCCAGGCCGAAGACAACATCGCCGTGCTAAAGGCGCAGCACATTACCATTACCGCCGAAACTCAGGGTGCGAAAGTCGAGTTTACTGTTGAACAACTACAGCAGAGTGAATACTTGCAGCTTCCGGCATTTATTACCGTACCGCCTCCCACCTTGTGGTTTGTACAACGACGCCGATATTTCCGCATCTCCGCCCCACTCCATCCGCCTTATTTTTGCCAGACCAAACTGGCGGATAACAGTACGTTACGTTTCCGCCTGTATGATTTGTCGTTAGGCGGCATGGGCGCATTACTGGAAACAGCAAAGCCTGCCGGATTGCACGAAGGCATGCGCTTCGCTCAGATTGAAGTCAACATGGGGCAATGGGGTGTTTTTCACTTTGACGCCCAGTTAATCTCCATCAGCGAGCGCAAAGTGATTGATGGCAAAAATGAAACCATCACCACTCCCCGTCTGAGCTTCCGTTTTCTTAACGTCAGCCCGACGGTGGAGCGGCAATTACAGCGGATTATTTTCTCTCTCGAGCGAGAAGCCCGGAAAAAAGCGGACAATGTGCGCGACTGATTTACATCGCGTCCAGTGCCTGCTCAAGTTTGTAGATATAGCGCGGAGCCTGCGGCGCAGGATGATTTCGCGCTACGTGATCGAGGAACTCGTCAGCATCCAGATCGTTGATTTTGCTGATCGCCTTTTTCCGATCTGACGAGAAAGTCCGTAGCAGCGCACCTGCCCCGTTAGCGTATGACACCACCAGCGCATATTGCAGTACCTTCGGATCTTCAATGCCTGCCAGCGGGCCGGTTTCCAGAATATTCAGGTAAGCCGCCCCCATTGAAATATTACGCTCCGGATTTTTCAGCTCGCTGGTCGTCGGCTCACCGCTCCAGCCCATACGACGATATACATCACGTCCGGAGGTTGAAGCTTTTATCTGCATCAAACCAATGGCATTCGATTTACTCACCGCGTTCGGATTACCACCCGATTCGATAGCGATAATCGCCGTGATCAATTGTGGATCGACGCCCCAGGCTGCACCGGCTTTCTGGCTTATTGGCATCCACTGCATCGCACGTTGCACCGGAACTTTCGCGTTCCACGGCGGGTTCGTGTAGTCATGCTTTGATGAACAACCTGCTAATAACACAATCAAAAAGGCAAACCATCTCAATTTCACTTCTTCTATCCTTATAGCCTGGAATCGCCGTTGAGGTGACAACGGCACACCTAAGCGGCATGATATACATTTCGTTTCTGTTGTCAGCAAGGAATTGCCATGTCTCTGTTTCACTTAATTGCCCCATCGGGTTACTGCATTAAACAGCACGCCGCGCTGCGTGGTATCCAGCGCCTTACCGACGCGGGGCATCAGGTCAATAACGTCGAGGTTATTGCCCGTCGTTGTGAGCGTTTTGCGGGTACGGAAACGGAGCGTCTGGAAGATCTCAATTCCCTTGCCAGACTGACTACCCCCAACACTATCGTGCTGGCTGTACGCGGTGGTTACGGTGCCAGTCGTTTACTGGCGGATATTGACTGGCAGGCACTGGTGGCTCGCCAACAACATGACCCGTTGCTCATTTGCGGACATAGCGATTTTACCGCCATTCAGTGCGGTCTTCTGGCGCATGGCAATGTCATCACCTTTAGCGGCCCCATGCTGGTAGCAAACTTTGGCGCGGATGAACTGAACGCCTTTACCGAGCACCATTTCTGGCTGGCGTTACGCAATGAAACCTTCACCATTGAATGGCAAGGGGAAGGCCCGACATGTCAGACCGAAGGCACGTTATGGGGAGGCAATCTCGCGATGCTGATTTCACTGATTGGTACACCGTGGATGCCGCAAATCGAAAACGGTATTCTGGTGCTGGAAGATATTAACGAGCACCCTTTCCGCGTCGAACGTATGCTGTTGCAGCTCTATCATGCTGGAATTTTGCCACGTCAGAAGGCGATTATTCTCGGTAGCTTTAGCGGCAGCACGCCCAATGATTATGACGCAGGTTACAACCTGGAGTCAGTGTACGCGTTTTTGCGTTCCCGCCTGTCGATTCCACTCATTACCGGCCTCGATTTTGGTCATGAACCACGCACGGTTACGCTGCCGTTGGGCGCACATGCCATTCTTACTAACACCCGGGAAGGCACTCAGTTGACGATTAGCGGTCATCCTGTTCTTAAAATGTAAAAAAATCACGCTTCAGGGCTAAGTAAAACGCTGTCTCTGCCGCTAATATGGTAGGGTTTATATAAGAGACAGCGTAATCAGGAGTAACCGACCGTTGGATGCCACAACAATAATTAGCCTTTTCATCTTAGGATCCATCCTTGTCACCAGCAGTATATTACTTAGTTCATTTTCTTCCCGTCTTGGCATTCCTATTCTGGTTATTTTTCTGGCGATCGGCATGCTGGCAGGAGTCGATGGCGTCGGCGGTATCCCGTTTGATAATTACCCCTTCGCCTACATGGTAAGTAACCTGGCGCTGGCGATTATTTTGCTCGACGGTGGGATGCGCACTCAGGCCAGTTCCTTTCGTGTGGCGTTAGGACCGGCCCTGTCGCTGGCGACGCTGGGCGTGCTTATCACCTCTGGTTTAACCGGCATGATGGCGGCGTGGCTGTTTAATCTTGATTTGATTGAAGGATTATTAATCGGCGCTATCGTCGGCTCCACCGATGCTGCAGCGGTCTTTTCTCTGCTGGGTGGTAAGGGGCTTAACGAACGTGTTGGCTCGACGCTGGAAATTGAATCCGGCAGTAATGATCCAATGGCGGTCTTTCTGACGATTACCCTGATTGCGATGATCCAGCAACATGAAAGCAGTGTCAGCTGGATGTTCGTGGTCGATATTTTGCAGCAATTTGGCCTCGGGATTGTCATCGGTCTTGGCGGTGGTTATTTACTGCTGCAAATGATTAATCGCATCGCCCTGCCCGCCGGATTATATCCATTGCTGGCATTAAGCGGCGGTATTTTAATTTTTGCTTTAACCACGGCGCTGGAAGGCAGCGGTATTCTGGCTGTTTATCTGTGCGGTTTTCTGCTGGGTAATCGGCCGATTCGCAACCGCTACGGCATCCTGCAAAATTTCGACGGCCTCGCCTGGCTGGCGCAAATCGCCATGTTCCTGGTGCTGGGGCTATTGGTTAACCCAAGCGATCTGCTGCCCATTGCCATTCCGGCGCTCATTTTGTCCGCATGGATGATTTTCTTCGCCCGTCCTCTTTCGGTATTTGCCGGATTGCTACCGTTCCGTGGCTTCAATCTGCGTGAGCGCGTGTTTATCAGCTGGGTAGGATTACGCGGCGCGGTGCCGATTATTCTGGCTGTGTTCCCGATGATGGCGGGGCTGGAGAATGCGCGACTGTTCTTTAATGTCGCCTTCTTTGTGGTTCTGGTTTCACTGCTCTTGCAGGGAACATCTCTCTCGTGGGCGGCGAAAAAAGCCAAAGTGGTGGTTCCGCCCGTCGGACGTCCGGTGTCACGCGTTGGCCTGGATATTCATCCGGAAAATCCATGGGAGCAGTTTGTTTATCAATTGAGTGCCGATAAATGGTGCGTAGGTGCGGCACTGCGCGATCTGCATATGCCAAAAGAGACGCGTATTGCGGCACTGTTTCGTGATAACCAGTTGCTTCATCCCACCGGCAGCACCCGACTGCGCGAAGGCGATGTGTTGTGTGTAATTGGTCGGGAACGCGATCTCCCGGCGCTCGGTAAACTGTTCAGCCAGTCGCCGCCGGTCGCGCTGGATCAACGCTTCTTTGGTGACTTCATTCTCGAAGCCAGCGCCAAATATGCTGATGTGGCGCTGATATATGGTCTGGAAGACGGGCGAGAATATCGCGATAAGCAGCAAACGCTGGGTGAAATCGTCCAGCAGTTGTTAGGCGCAGCACCGGTTGTCGGTGACCAGGTAGAGTTTGCCGGGATGATCTGGACGGTGGCCGAGAAAGAAGATAATGAAGTGTTGAAGATTGGCGTACGGGTGGCTGAAGAAGAAGCTGAATCTTAAATTTAATGCAGCATCTATCCCCGGATGCGATGCTTTGCAGAACGCAGCCTGAGCCTGCATATAAACTTGTCATTTCCTGATTTTGATATGCTCATCCCAACATCAGAAGAAGGTTAAATTATGGATGACAAACCATTGCAGGCTCTGGCTAATAAATTCAAAACACCGGCTCAAGAAAGTCAGCGTAAGGGCTTCTTCCGACTGCAACAGGTGAAGAAAAACCTGCCCCATATTATCTGTATACCCGTCAACCATCAGGGGCCCCTGCCTGACATCGCCCGAACATATTCCCCCACGCGACCTGCCGCGCTGACGTAGCCCACAGAATACGCGTTTCAGGCTGCCCTGTATCTGCAGTGGCGTTTCATCCGCCTGTAGCACCGGATGCATGAGCGATTTCTTATAGTTATTCCTTTGCTTAATAACGATTATTTCCGGGTCGTTCGCTTTCGTATTTTCACTAATACGTCAGAGCTGCCTGGGCCGTAATAAAACTGATTCAGGTCTGTTACGCATGTACCAGACCCGACACGGCATTTCTGACCAGGGAAAAAGTCAACGATGAGTCGTTATATCAGCGCAAATGACGTCCTGTGGCTCCTTTGCGGTGACCACATTCACGTCTCCGGCGCTGCCAGAGGATATTTATTTCAAGGATACGTAGCACTATGGCCAGCTTTAAAGACATCCACCCCTTCGCCCCCGCCATTTCCCCATCTTCCGTTAACCCAGGCGTACGACGCCCGCCAGGGCGGCTCTTCCTGTCGGTGGAACTCAAGAATGAAATTTTGCGGAACATGAAGTATATCGGCCCGCAAATATTTAGCTGGGGTGATGACCACCGGCAGATCATTGACCTCAGTACCGCGGGCGAAGTGAAAATACATATGGTAGACAATACCATCATCATGTTGGAGCGCCTGAATCCGAATCCGCAACATAACGAGTTCATGATGGTCGCCGAATGGTGCCAATGGGCTATGGAGCGGGATGGTTTGCAAGAAAACCTGCAAAAAAACCTGTACGAAATCCTGGAAGAAAACCAGCAAAACAAACAGTCAGAAATTCCCCAAGAAGACCTGAAAGAAAGTCTGGAAGAAATCAAGGTAAATATCCTGGAAGAAAACCTGCCAGCAAGCCGGATTGAAAACCGGGCAGAAGCATTGCGCAGAATGAAGGAATGTCTCATTACAAGACGGAGTATGCTCAATCTTAGCAACCTTGGATTGACTTCACTCCCTGAAAATTTGCCTCCACATCTGATTGAATTTTATTGCAGTAAAAACGTGTTGACCGCGTTACCGAAGGTGATGCCAAAGTGGCTGCTGGTGCTTGACTGTACAGATAACGTCTTGATCTTGTTACCGAAGGTGCAGCCCTCAAAACTGATGGTACTGAATTGCTATGACAACTGTATTATCTGGCTGCCTGAGCTGTCGACTAACCTGAGAGTGATTAACTGTTCTGCAAACTTCTTGCAATTTTTACCGCCGTCGATGCCCCAGTACCTGTATAAACTATCCTGTGCTGGCAACAATATTCACTCAATACCTGATGAGATGCTGGAGAACTTGACTCGCCTGAAAGTATTTGACTGTTCTAGTAACGATTTGATCTCTTCACCACGGCTGCCGCCCAAACTAATAATTTACTACTGTGGAGAAAACAATTTTAAAACGGTACAGGTGCCGCAGCCCCAGAGCCTGAAGGTGTTTGACTGTAATGGTAACCCGTGGGACAAAGACAATTTACCGACGCTGCTCAAAGCCGTCGAGGGCCTGAAAAAACAGCAGGGCCTGAAGGACCTTTTGGGCTTTTTGCACAAGGAGGGCCAGATGAAGCTGGAGAAGCTGGAGAAGCTGGAGGATCTGGATGACCTTATGGATCTGGAGCTCCTGGATGACCCGGTACTCCTGGAGCGCGTGAAGGTACAGGAGGACCTGGAGCTCCTGAATCAGCAGTTGGGCCTGTTGAGTCTGGAAAGACAACAGGACTCGCAGCCTGTTAATCAACATTCTGAACATGAACCCGAACCTGCATCAAGGGTGAAGCGTGATTTATCTGAAGTCGATTCCGAGTCAACAATGAAGCGTAAGCGTTTTATGTAGAACGCCTGTGCGGTGAGTTCAGGTTCCGGGGAAATAGTGTCCATCATTTTAATGGACACTATCATGGGAAATGGCTCTGTCACATTAACAACTACAGTTGTTGCCCAGCCGGATGGATGTTTTTTTGCAACCAGAAGACGTTGCCTCCGATCCGGCTTACAACAAGTTACACCGTCACAACCGGGACACGTAACGCCAGCGCGCACATCAACTCATAGCCCACCGTTCCGGCAGCGGCGGCGACATCATCAATTTTGATCTCCTTGCCCCACAGCTCAACCGGCGTACCAATACCCGCCTGCGGGCAAGGCGTTAAATCGACCGCCAGCATATCCATCGAAACTGTCCCTACTGTCATGGTGCGCACGCCGTCAACTAAAACAGGGGTGCCGGTAGGCGCATGGCGCGGATAACCGTCGGCGTATCCTGCGGCGACAATGCCGATTCGCTGTTCATCTCGCGCAGTATAGCGACCGCCGTAGCCCACACGCTCGCCCGCTTTTAGCGTCTGGACACCAATAATCTCACTGCTTAGCGTCATCACCGGACGTAATCCGGTATTGGCGATATCACGCCACTGACCGGACGGCGAAGCGCCATACAAAATAATACCAGGCCGAACCCAGTCAAAATGCGCTTCCTGGTGCCACAGAGTCGCCGCCGAATTGGCCAACGAACGCCGACACTCCAGCCCTTCCGCCGCCTGCTCAATACGCGCCATCGCGCTGGAAATTCCATCAGGATGTTCCGCTTCGGCAAAATGCGACATCAGGGTCATTTCGCCAACATTCGCCATCGCCCGCAACTGCTGCCAGACGGTAAGCACGCGATCGGGCTGGAAGCCCAACCGATTCATCCCACTATTCACTTTAAGATAAATATCCAACGGTGCTTTTAGCCGCGCATTTTGCAGTGCTTTGAGCTGCCAGTTGCTGTGTATGCAGGTGGTCAGGCGGTGCTGGTCATAAATCTCCAGATCCTGAGCATGGAAAAATCCTTCCAGCATCAGGATCGGTCCTTTCCAGCCGCGCTCACGTAACGTTATTGCCTCTTCCAGGTTAAGTAATGCAAAGCCATCGGTGGCCCCGAGCGCGCTCCAGATACGCTCAATACCGTGCCCGTAAGCGTTCGCTTTTACCACTGACCAGACGCGCGCGTGCGGCGCGGCCTGGCGGACAATGGACAGATTCTGTTTTAATGCCTGCAGATCGAGGCTGGCCTGTATCGGACGGGTCATCTCGTTTCCTTAGCTGTGCGCGCCATGTAAATGGCCCGGGCGTGATGGCGTAAATCCACGGCTGTAGCGCGCTACGCTTAGATCTTCATACGGGATCGCTGGCGTGCGACCAGAGAGCAGATCGCTTAACAACTGACCGGAACCGCAAGCCATCGTCCAGCCGAGCGTGCCGTGACCGGTATTCAGCCACAGATTTTTAAAGCGTGTACGCCCGACAACCGGCGTGCCGTCTGGCGTCATCGGGCGCAGACCCGTCCAGAAAGTCGCCTGCTCGACATGACCGCCGCGTGGATAGAGATCGCGAACCACCATCTCCAGCGTTTCACGACGCGGTTGCAACAGCTCGGTGTTAAAGCCAACAATTTCCGCCATTCCGCCAACACGAATGCGGTTATCGAAACGGGTAATGGCGATTTTGTAGGTTTCATCAAGAATGGTGGATACCGGCGCACCATCTTCCTGCGCAATGGGAATGGTCAGCGAGTAGCCTTTCAGCGGATACACCGGAATATCAACAATGCCTTTGAGCATCGCCGTCGAGTAAGAACCAAACGCCATCACATACGCATCGGCCTTAATCACTTCATCACCACACTTCACGCCGTAAATTTGCTCGCCGTCGCAAAGCAGTTGGTCAACGGGCGTATTAAAGCGGAATTTAACCCCCGCCTGCTCCGCCATCCGCGCCAGATTCTGGGTAAACAGCTGGCAGTCTCCGGTTTCATCATTGGGCAGTTGCAGACCACCCGTCAGTTTGTGCGCCACTTCTGCCAGCGCGGGCTCCACTTCCGCCAGACGGCTGGATTCCAGCAGCTGGTACGGTACGCCGGCATCTTCCAGCACGGCGATATCGCGGGTCGCATTTTCATACTGTTGTTCGGTACGGAACAGTTGCAGCGTCCCACCCTGACGCCCTTCATACTGAATATTGGTTTCGGCGCGCAATGCTTTCAGGCAATCACGGCTGTATTCCGCCAGACGCACCATCCGCCCTTTGTTTTCCATGTAGTGGCTGGTGTCGCAGTTACGTAACATTTGCCACATCCATTTCAACTGGAACTGCGTACCGTCGAGACGAACCGCCAGCGGCGCATGGCGCTGGAACATCCATTTAATCGCTTTTAAAGGCACACCTGGTGCCGCCCACGGTGCTGCATATCCGGGGGAGATTTGCCCGGCATTCGCGGCACTGGTTTCCAGGGCGGCCCCCGGCTCCCGATCAATGACGGTGACCTCATGTCCTGCCTGATTTAAGTACCAGGCGCTGGCAACGCCTACCACACCACTTCCCAGTATGACAACTCGCATAGCCACTCCGATAACGGTAGATACAGTAAAAGAACAATAATCTAATTACATCTTGATAACTCAGTTGAAAATATTATTCAACATACAGCTTTTTTATGGTGAGCTGGCTCACATCTCCCTGACTCTGCGGCAATATGGCGTCTTTAGTATCTCCTGCTGAACGCCCTTTTTATCCAGCATAAAATTCCGTTCAGAAGCGGATTAGTGGCACTCTGATAATAAGAAATCGCAAAGAAAAAAATTCTCCGGCGACGCGGTTTTTAACAGGTGTTCTATGCTTGAAATGAGGTGCTCCACACAGAGAGCGCCGACAACAATGAGGTGCGCGTATGGCGACGATCGATTCTATGAATAAGGACACCACACGTTTGAGCGATGGACCCGACTGGACGTTCGACCTGCTGGATGTTTATCTGGCAGAGATAGACCGGGTGGCGAAACTCTACCGGCTGGATACCTACCCGCACCAGATTGAAGTGATAACCTCAGAACAGATGATGGATGCCTACTCCAGCGTCGGCATGCCAATTAACTATCCGCACTGGTCATTCGGTAAAAAGTTTATCGAGACTGAACGGCTGTATAAGCACGGTCAGCAAGGACTGGCCTATGAAATCGTCATTAACTCTAACCCGTGTATCGCTTACCTGATGGAAGAGAACACCATTACCATGCAAGCGCTGGTGATGGCTCATGCCTGCTATGGGCATAACTCTTTCTTCAAAAACAATTACTTATTCCGTAGCTGGACCGACGCCAGTTCGATTGTCGATTATCTGATTTTTGCCCGTAAATATATTACCGAGTGCGAAGAGCGTTATGGCGTTGATGAAGTAGAACGGCTTCTGGACTCGTGCCACGCGCTGATGAACTACGGCGTGGACCGGTACAAACGCCCGCAAAAAATCTCGCTGCAAGAAGAGAAAGCCCGGCAGAAGAGTCGCGAAGAGTATCTGCAAAGTCAGGTCAATATGCTCTGGCGTACCCTGCCGAAGCGCGAGGAAGAGAAAACGGTTGCTGAAGCGCGCCGCTATCCGTCCGAACCACAAGAAAACCTGCTCTATTTTATGGAGAAAAATGCGCCACTGTTGGAATCATGGCAGCGTGAAATCCTGCGTATTGTGCGTAAGGTGAGCCAGTATTTTTATCCGCAAAAACAGACTCAGGTGATGAACGAAGGCTGGGCGACCTTCTGGCACTACACCATCCTTAACCATCTGTATGATGAAGGGAAAGTAACGGAACGTTTTATGCTGGAGTTTTTGCACAGCCACACCAATGTGGTCTTCCAGCCGCCCTATAACAGCCCGTGGTACAGCGGCATCAACCCGTATGCCCTCGGGTTTGCCATGTTCCAGGATATTAAACGGATTTGTCAGTCGCCAACGGAAGAAGACAAATACTGGTTCCCGGATATCGCCGGTTCCGACTGGCTGGAAACGCTGCATTTCGCGATGCGTGATTTCAAAGATGAGAGTTTTATCAGCCAGTTCCTGTCACCGAAAGTGATGCGTGATTTCCGCTTCTTCACCGTGCTGGATGATGATCGGCATAATTATCTGGAGATTTCCGCTATTCATAATGAAGAAGGTTATCGGGAAATCCGTAACCGGTTATCGTCGCAATATAACTTAAGTAATCTGGAGCCGAATATTCAGATCTGGAACGTGGATTTGCGCGGCGACCGTTCGCTGACGCTGCGTTACATTCCACATAATCGCGCACCGCTGGATCGGGGGCGCAAAGAAGTGCTGAAGCATGTGCATCGCCTGTGGGGATTTGATGTGATGCTGGAACAGCAAAACGAAGACGGCAGCGTCGAGTTGCTGGAACGTTGCCCGCCGAGAATGGGAAATCTGTAAAAACAACAAAAACCCCTCGTTTGAGGGGTTTGCTTTTTAAACGGAAGGGATTATCGCCCCTGAATGGCTAAATCACCCGGCAGATTTTTCTGCATCCGGTGCCAAATCTCGCCGCTCTCATGCCCATAGCGACGCACTGTTTCGTATACCTGATCGTGCGCGCCTTCACTGCACAACGCCGACAGTTTGTGGTAGAAGCCCAGCGCCAGACTGCGCGCTTCCGGATTGGCGAAATAGTGACGACCAATGCGCGTATACAGTCCTTTCATCCCGTTAAGGATCAGACCGTAAATCGGGTTGCCGGAAGCAAACGCCAGACCGCGGAATATGTTGTAATCCAGCTCGGCAAAGGCATCGGCGTGATCGGCCACTTCATTAGCGGTAGCCAGCACTTCCTGCGCTTTATCGGGATGTTGACGAAACGCGGTGCGAATAAAAATAGTTGAAATATTGGTACGCACCGACAGCAAATTATCAATAAGCTGCGGCACACTTTCGTGATCCAGTCGCGCCAGTGTTTCAAGGATATTTAAACCGGAGGTTTCCCAGAAATTATTCACCTTCGTCGGCTTGCCATGTTGAATGGTCAACCAGCCATCTCGTGCCAGACGCTGTAACACTTCACGTAACGTAGTACGCGTTACGCCAATTAATTCTGAAAGTTCACGTTCTGCGGGCAAAATAGTCCCGGGAGGGAAGCGGTTATTCCAGATACTTTCAATAATGTACTCTTCCGCGAAACCCGCCGGGCTTTGCGCCTTAATGACCATAGTGAGATTTCCATAACACAGCAAAACAAAGTTGGACTCATCATACCAGAGGGCTAACTACGCTGATAGCAGACAAAAAGAAGAAAAAAGGGATCAAGGCTTCATTTTCCGCATCTCTTTCCCCTTGACTATCAAGACTTGCCTCACTCCGGCCTGACCGTTAAGCTTTGCGTTTAAACATAAAAACATCATTGATTATTTGTAAGGTAAGGGAAACCATCATGGAGATCTCCTGGGGCCGCGCGCTATGGCGCAATTTTTTGGGCCAGTCCCCCGACTGGTACAAACTCGCCCTCATCATTTTCTTAATCGTAAATCCGTTAATTTTCCTCATCAGCCCTTTCGTCGCTGGCTGGTTGCTGGTAGCGGAATTTATTTTCACTCTGGCGATGGCCCTGAAATGCTACCCGCTGCTCCCCGGTGGTCTGTTGGCTATCGAAGCGGTATTCATCGGCATGACCAGCGCGGAACACGTCCGTGAAGAGGTAGCGGCAAATCTTGAAGTCTTGCTGTTACTGATGTTTATGGTGGCGGGTATCTATTTTATGAAACAGCTGTTGCTGTTCATATTTACCCGTTTGCTGTTAAGTATTCGCTCCAAAATGCTGCTGTCGCTCTCTTTTTGCGTGGCGGCGGCGTTCCTCTCCGCGTTCCTCGATGCCTTAACCGTCGTGGCGGTGGTGATCAGCGTTGCAGTCGGTTTTTATGGTATTTATCATCGCGTAGCCTCTTCCCGTGCCGAAGATACCGACCTGCAAGACGATAGTCATATCGACAAGCATTACAAAGTGGTTCTGGAACAGTTCCGTGGCTTTCTGCGTAGTCTGATGATGCATGCCGGTGTCGGCACCGCATTAGGCGGCGTGATGACCATGGTGGGCGAACCACAGAACCTGATCATCGCTAAAGCGGCTGGCTGGCATTTTGGCGATTTCTTCCTGCGCATGTCGCCGGTGACCGTCCCGGTTCTGATTTGTGGCCTGTTAACCTGCCTGCTGGTAGAGAAGCTGCGTTGGTTTGGCTACGGTGAAACGCTGCCGGAGAAAGTCCGCGAAGTACTGCAACAGTTTGACGATCAAAGCCGCAACCAGCGTACCCGTCAGGATAAAATCCGTCTGATTGTCCAGGCGATTATCGGCGTCTGGCTGGTGACTGCGCTGGCACTGCATCTGGCGGAAGTTGGTTTGATTGGTTTGTCAGTCATTATTCTGGCGACATCATTGACCGGTGTTACCGATGAACATGCTATCGGTAAAGCCTTCACCGAATCTCTGCCATTCACCGCACTGTTGACAGTGTTTTTCTCAGTAGTCGCGGTGATTATCGACCAACAACTGTTTTCGCCGATTATTCAGTTTGTGTTGCAGGCATCTGAACATGCTCAGCTGTCGTTGTTCTATATTTTCAACGGTCTGCTGTCATCCATTTCGGATAACGTCTTCGTGGGGACGATTTATATCAACGAAGCGAAAGCGGCAATGGAAAGTGGCGCTATCACGTTGAAGCAATACGAGCTGCTGGCGGTCGCCATTAATACCGGTACCAATCTGCCCTCCGTCGCTACGCCGAACGGTCAGGCTGCGTTCCTGTTCCTGCTGACCTCTGCACTCGCGCCATTGATTCGTCTCTCTTATGGCCGCATGGTGTGGATGGCCCTGCCTTACACCCTCGTCCTGACACTCGTCGGGCTGCTCTGCGTCGAGTTTACGCTTGCTCCTGTAACCGAATGGTTTATGCAAATGGGCTGGATAGCAACGCTTTGATAACAACTTACCGGGCATATAAATGCCCGGTTTGCCTTTTCGCCCGATAATTGTCCAATTGCGTCCTATTTTTGCTGCCTCCTGGTGGCGCAGCGAATGAATTGGTTTAAACTGCGCACTCTATGCATATTGCAGGGAAATGATTATGTTGCGATTTTTGAACCAATGTTCACAAGGCCGGGGCGCGTGGCTGTTGATGGCGTTTACCGCTCTGGCACTGGAACTGACGGCACTGTGGTTCCAGCATGTGATGTTACTGAAACCTTGCGTGCTCTGTATTTATGAACGCTGCGCGTTATTCGGCGTTCTGGGTGCTGCGCTGATTGGCGCGATCGCCCCGAAAACTCCGCTGCGTTATGTAGCGATGGTTATCTGGTTGTATAGTGCGTTCCGCGGTGTGCAGTTAACTTACGAGCACACCATGCTTCAGCTCTATCCTTCGCCGTTTGCGACCTGTGATTTTATGGTTCGTTTCCCGGAATGGCTGCCGCTGGATAAATGGGTGCCGCAAGTGTTTGTCGCCTCTGGCGATTGCGCCGAGCGTCAGTGGGAATTTTTAGGTCTGGAAATGCCGCAGTGGCTGCTCGGTATTTTTATCGCTTACCTGATTGTCGCGGTGCTGGTGGTGATTTCCCAGCCGTTTAAAGCGAAAAAACGTGACCTGTTCGGTCGCTAATCCATTCAGCGCTCCTGCGGGAGCGCTTTTTTCCTGCCGCTATGTTTATTTGACCCGCAGTAAATCAGAACTTCGCGTTGTATAACGTGGTGAAAGCATGGCACGCTTCATCTGCCATTGTTGCTGGATCCCCTGCCCGGCAAAATAGAGTGTTCCTCTGCCCTCTTTAGCATTTAGCGTATCCATTACCGCCATCAATTGCTCACTCCCGGGGCGCGGTGCGTTGTCATCGAATAAATTGAGCTGCGCGACTCCCTGACTGAAGAAATCTCCCAGCATCACGCCCGCTTTTTGGTAGCGATGGCCCGCTTGCCAGATGGCATCCAGAGATCGCGTAGCGGCGTTAATGATATCCCTGCTGTCCTGAGTGGGCGTCAGCAGTTTTACCGATGCGCTATTGCCGTAATAAGGTTCATTGAACGCAAATGGTGACGTCTTAATAAACGTGGAGATAAACCGACAATATTGATGCTCGCTGCGAAGTTTTTCCGCCGCCCGGGCAGCGTAACTACAAATGGCCTGCCGCATCGACGTATAATCCGTGATGCGTTCACCAAACGAACGGGAACAGATAATTTCCTGCTTTGTCGGTGCAAACTCTTCCAGTTGCAAACAGGGTTCACCGCGCAGTTCACGCACCGTTCTTTCGAGCACGACATTAAAATGTTTACGGATAAACCGGATATCTGAATCCGCCAAATCGAGAACGGTTTTGATCCCCATCGCGTCCAGTTTTTTGCTGATCCGCCGTCCAATCCCCCAGACTTCATCCACGGGGAGAGCAGACATTAATTTACGCTGGCGTTCCAGATTTGATAAATCCACCACCCCACCCGTCTGCCGCTGCCATTTTTTTGCCGCATGATTGGCAAGCTTAGCCAGCGTTTTGGTCTGGGCGATCCCCACGCCAACAGTAAGATGGGTACGTTGTAGCACCTTTGCGCGAATTTCTCTGCCAAAATCAGTCAGATCGCGACAATTACGCACACCGGTCAGATCGCAGAATGCCTCATCAATGCTGTAAATCTCGACGCGGGGCGATAACTCTTCCAGCGTCGACATCACCCGATTGCTCATATCGGCGTAAAGCTCATAGTTACTGCTAAAGCAAACCACGCCACAGCGGCGAAACAGATCTTTTTGTTTGAACCAGGGATCGCCCATTTTAACGCCCAACGCCTTTGCCTCAGCGTTTCGGGCGATAACGCAACCGTCATTATTCGATAGCACAACCACCGGTTTACCCCATAAATCAGGGCGAAACACCGTCTCACAGCTGGCATAAAACGCGTTTACATCACAGAGGGCAAACATCAGCGCATCGCCTTAACGACGTGGATCACCACACCAAAGACATCCAGCGTATCTTCGCTACTGATGGTAATGGGCGAGTACGCACTGTTCATAGGAGTAAGCTGTACCGTCGGGCGTAGTTGCAATTTTTTCACCGTAAACTCACCGTCAACAGCAGCGATGACAATATCACCATGGCTGGCGGTAATAGCGCTATCGACAATCAGTAAATCACCGTCACTAATCCCACCGTCAATCATAGAATCACCACTTGCTTTGACGAAGTAAGTCGCGCTGGGATGCTGGATCAACAGTTGATTCAGATCGATGCGCTGTTCAACGTAATCTGCGGCCGGTGAAGGAAAGCCACACTGAACAAGATCGCTAAATAGCGGAAAAGTCACAATTTCGCGGAGATCCGCAGGCTTGATAAACAACATAATAATCTGCCTGAAGTTATACTGTTTTTATATACAGTAGTCTGTTCTTGTCAGCAGATCAATACTGATTCAGGCTATCAATATTTGTCGCTGCATAGACTGCTGATTTTTCGTTCTCTTATCCTGTGCTCACGCGCCTTCTGGCGACGACGCTCATCCAGCAGAAATGAAAAATATCACCTGGCTAAAAAATAGAATAGAAGCATTCGCCATAATGACATTAAACATTGTTTGATATTTATCATATTAATAGAAATAAAGACATTGACGCATCTCGCCCGGCTAACTATGAATTAGATGAAGTAAAATTCATTAATAGTTGTAAAACAGGAGTTTCATTACAATTTATATATTTAAAGAGGCGAATGATTATGACTGAAATCGTTGCAGATAAAACGGTAGAGGTAGTTAAAAACGCAATCGAAACCGCAGATGGAGCATTAGACCTTTATAATAAATATCTCGATCAGGTCATCCCCTGGCAGACCTTCGATGAAACCATAAAAGAGTTAAGTCGCTTTAAACAGGAGTATTCACAGGCAGCCTCCGTTTTAGTTGGCGATATTAAAACCTTACTTATGGATAGCCAGGATAAGTATTTTGAAGCAACCCAAACGGTGTATGAATGGTGTGGTGTTGCGACGCAATTGCTCGCAGCGTATATTTTGCTATTTGATGAGTACAATGAGAAGAAAGCATCCGCCCAGAAAGACATTCTCATTAAGGTACTGGATGACGGCATCACGAAGCTGAATGAAGCGCAAAAATCCCTGCTGGTAAGCTCACAAAGTTTCAACAACGCTTCCGGGAAACTGCTGGCGTTAGATAGCCAGTTAACCAATGATTTTTCAGAAAAAAGCAGCTATTTCCAGTCACAGGTAGATAAAATCAGGAAGGAAGCGTATGCCGGTGCCGCAGCCGGTGTCGTCGCCGGTCCATTTGGATTAATCATTTCCTATTCTATTGCTGCGGGCGTAGTTGAAGGGAAACTGATTCCAGAATTGAAGAACAAGTTAAAATCTGTGCAGAGTTTCTTTACCACCCTGTCTAACACGGTTAAACAAGCGAATAAAGATATCGATGCCGCCAAATTGAAATTAACCACCGAAATAGCCGCCATCGGGGAGATAAAAACGGAAACTGAAACAACCAGATTCTACGTTGATTATGATGATTTAATGCTTTCTTTACTAAAAGAAGCGGCCAAAAAAATAATTAACACCTGTAATGAGTATCAGAAAAGACACGGTAAGAAGACACTCTTTGAGGTACCTGAAGTCTGATAAGCGATTATTCTCTCCATGTACTCAAGGTATAAAGTTTATCACATTTAAAAATACAGCCGTTTTTTAAAGATTGAGAGTTACCTGCTGATAATAAGGTATCGGGTAACTCTCATTATGACAGAGCGCTTTCAAAAACAGGGCTACGAAATGGCGAGCATCCAGACGTATATTAAGAAAGCCCCCATCAACATCTATTAAATTTATCACTGCGCCCAGTCAGGTTTATTTAAGATATGATCCTGCCAGTCAATCACTTCTGATTCTTTTACTGCGATATGACGCACAGAGATACGTTCACCATGCATTGCCGCTTTCGAACCAGTAAGCAGCGGATGCCACGCAGGTAAATCTTTACCTTCCGCCAGCAAGCGATAAGCGCAGGTCATTGGCAGCCATTCGAATGTTGGCAGATTTTCACGGGTTAATTTAATGCAGTCAGGTTCAAACTCGAAACGACGTTCGTAGTTCCGACATTGACAGGTTTTAATATTGAGCTGGCGACAGGCGACGTTAGTGAAGTAGATTTCGTCGGTGTCTTCATCCATCAGTTTATGCAGGCAACACTGACCGCAACCATCACACAACGACTCCCATTCCGCATCGCTCATTTCGTCCAGGGTTTTACTTTGCCAGAAAGGTACATCGCTCATCAGGTGTTCCGCCATTACGTTAAAACGCACCTTATAACCAGTCTGGCACAGCGATGCAAGTTTTGCCGCCGCTTTCAGGCGGCAAAAAGTATTACAAAACGCGAGTTGTCAAAGAATGCCCATCGAAAGTGACTGTCAGCTCATCACCACTTTGCAACGGGCCGACGCCATCAGGCGTGCCTGTCAGCACAACGTCACCGGCCTTGAGGGTAAAGAACTTGCTCATATAAGCGATCAGCGGAACGATTTTATGGATCATGTCCGCAGTCGTACCTTGCTGGCGTTGTTCGCCGTTTACGCTCAGGCCCAGCGTTGTATTTTGCGGATCGCCGGTGAATTCCGCCGCGGGAATAAACCCGGAAAGCGGACAAGAGTTATCAAACGCTTTGGCCTTTTCCCACGGCTGCCCGGCTTTCTTCATTTTTCCCTGAACATCACGCAATGTCAGATCGAGCGCCACGCCGTAACCGGCAATGGCTTTACGGACATGCTCTTCCGTAGCCTGCCGCAGCGTCGCGCCAATCAATACCGCCAGTTCGACTTCATGATGAACTGAACCGAAATCGGATGGGATCGCCAATGGCTGCCGCAGATCGCACAGTGCCGTTTCTGGTTTAATAAACAGCACTGGCTCTTCGGGCACTGCGCTGCCCATCTCTTTGATATGTTTGGCATAGTTACTGCCAACACAGACTACTTTACTCACCGGATAATCCAGCAGCGCACCTTGCCAGTTGTGATGTTGATACATAACGTTCCCCTCACCTTATCGTGGATATGAAAACCCGCGCCGACAAAGATAATGCCACCGCCGGATATCGGTTATTTGTTCGTGTCGTCTGTTTTCTGCCCCATGACGGAAAGATGTTGCTTCAGCAAATCTTCGGGTGGTGGCGGTAACTGCAAATAGTAACCTTGCTCGGTTAATGCCTGTTTAACCTTTTCAATATCGGCATTGACCAGTTTCTTCCGCCCATCCAGCGGCAGAATCATCGCTAACTGAGGCTGACCAAAACCTTTCATCAGTTCCTCAGGTACACGCGAAAAATCGTCTTTTTTTTCGACATATAAATAGGTCTGGTCACGCTTGCTGCTTCGATAAATCACACAAAACATACTTTTACTCTTTAAGATGCCAAGTTTTGGCATAAGCTAACATCAATGAAACCCGCGCCACAAGCCAGCCAGCTGTAGATTTCTGCGGTTTGTTCAGTCCATGCGCCCTTAATAAGTGATCCCCCGGCAAAAATGCCGCGCCGGGATTTAACCGAACGCAGGAAAGCCACTGGAATTCTCCTGTGATGAATTGTTATATTATAACAGTTCATCATCCTCATTCTGAACAGGAGACTACCTATGAAAATCAAGGGCATCAGTAAGGCTGTATTATTGCTTGCACTGCTAACCTCCACGAGCTTTGCTGCGGGTAAGAATGTCAATGTTGAGTTCAGAAAAGGCCATAGCAGCGCTCAGTACTCCGGCGAAATAAAGGGATACGATTACGATACATATACCTTCTATGCCAAAAAAGGTCAGAAAGTGCACGTGAGTATCTCTAACGAAGGCGCTGATACTTACCTCTTCGGGCCAGGAATCGATGATTCTGTTGATTTATCCAGATATTCCCCAGAACTCGATAGTCACGGACAATACTCACTCCCTGCTTCTGGCAAATATGAGCTGCGAGTGCTGCAAACCCGAAACGACGCCCGTAAAAACAAAACTAAAAAATATAACGTCGATATTCAAATTAAGTAAATATCAACCGACGGGGACTCTCCCCGTCATAAACGTTAACGCCCCACTCCTCTCTGTCGCTTAAGAGGTTAATGACGAATAGAACATAATGTAAATAAGACATCACTCACGACACATAAATAACATCTTTGTGGTGGTTTGATTGATTTTTCCACTCCGATTACCATCCACACCAAAATAACGATCATCACGACATAATTTTTCTTTAACATCGCAAAATACACCGTTAGAGAATGTAAATTCGCTGGGATCGTAACCTTGTACTGATTGTAAGTTTTCAGCGGCTTTTTCGCCGAGATATTTCCTTGTTAACTCTGGGGAAATGCCATCTGAGTTAACACAAATATACGGGTCGCAAACAACGCCGCACGCCGGAGATTGAAGTCCGCCAGCGTCATTTCCAGACGCCATTGATGAGAACATCATCCCCACACCTGACAATCCGATATAAAAAATACGCATCATATTCATAGCACATCCTGATAATCCAACCGTACAACACTTATGCTCATTTCATCATCAATCCGTAATCAAAACCGCTGACCTGGACGAGTTACGATGACCTGACAGAAGTATCAGACGTCTTCTGCGGTTTCTATGATAGAGCAATTCTGTGGCGGATATTAAGATAACGGGTATCTGTTCTTTAATGATGCTGCAAAAAATGGAAAGTTAAGAAAGCCTGGCGTGGTGAAAAAATACACTCGCCTCAATACTGGATATTTAAACAGTTCTGAAGATGCTGTCACGATTAGGGTGCGGAAAAAGGAAGCGTAAATAAGAACAATCAAAAGTACGACGGCAATGGGTTGATTGACAAGGGTATTTTTTAAGCTATGAATCAGCGCCATTTATCACAGAATAGACTTTTACTCTGAATAAATGGGAGGGTGACTTGCCTCAATATAATCCAGACTATAACATGCCTTATAGTCTTCGGAACATCATCGCGCGCTGGCGATGATTAATAGCTAATTGAGTAAGGCCAGGATGTCAAACACGCCAATCGAGCTTAAAGGCAGTAGCTTCACTTTATCTGTGGTTCATCTGCATGAGGCAGAACCTAAGGTTATCCATCAGGCGCTGGAAGACAAAATCGCTCAGGCCCCCGCATTTTTAAAACATGCCCCCGTTGTACTCAACGTCAGTGCACTGGAAGCCCCGGTAAACTGGTCAGCGATGCATAAGGCGGTTTCGGCAACCGGTTTGCGGGTTATTGGCGTAAGTGGCTGCAAAGATGCGCAACTTAAAGCCGAAATTGAAAAAATGGGGCTGCCTATCCTGACGGAAGGAAAGGAAAAAGCGCCGCGTCCAGCTCCCGCACCGCAGGCTCCAGCGCAAAATACAACGCCGGTCACAAAAACGCGTTTAATTGATACCCCAGTGCGTTCCGGTCAGCGTATTTATGCTCCACAATGTGATCTGATTGTTACAAGCCACGTTAGCGCTGGGGCCGAATTGATTGCCGATGGGAACATTCATGTCTATGGCATGATGCGCGGTCGTGCGCTGGCAGGGGCAAGTGGTGACCGGGAAACGCAAATATTTTGTACGAACCTGATGGCGGAATTGGTGTCCATCGCAGGTGAATACTGGCTGAGTGATCAAATCCCAGCAGAATTTTATGGCAAAGCGGCACGACTGCAGTTAGTCGAAAACGCTTTGACCGTTCAACCGTTAAATTGATCCCTTTTTAACAAGGAATTTCTATGGCACGCATTATTGTTGTTACTTCGGGCAAAGGGGGTGTTGGTAAGACAACCTCCAGCGCGGCCATCGCCACTGGTTTGGCCCAGAAGGGAAAGAAAACTGTCGTGATAGATTTTGATATCGGCCTGCGTAATCTCGACCTGATTATGGGTTGTGAACGTCGGGTCGTTTACGATTTCGTCAACGTCATTCAGGGCGATGCAACGCTAAATCAGGCGTTAATTAAAGATAAGCGTACTGAAAATCTCTATATTCTTCCGGCATCGCAAACTCGCGATAAAGATGCCCTCACCCGTGAAGGGGTCGCCAAAGTTCTTGATGATCTGAAAGCGATGGACTTTGAATTTATTGTTTGCGACTCCCCGGCAGGGATTGAGACCGGTGCGCTAATGGCACTCTATTTTGCAGACGAAGCCATTATTACCACCAACCCGGAAGTCTCCTCAGTACGCGACTCTGACCGTATTTTAGGCATTCTGGCGTCGAAATCACGCCGCGCAGAAAATGGCGAAGAGCCGATTAAAGAGCACCTGCTGTTAACGCGCTATAACCCAGGCCGCGTAAGCAGAGGTGACATGCTGAGCATGGAAGATGTGCTGGAGATCCTGCGCATCAAACTCGTCGGCGTGATCCCAGAGGATCAATCAGTATTGCGCGCCTCTAACCAGGGTGAACCGGTCATTCTCGACATTAACGCCGATGCGGGTAAAGCCTACGCAGATACCGTAGAACGTCTGTTGGGAGAAGAACGTCCTTTCCGCTTCATTGAAGAAGAGAAGAAAGGCTTCCTCAAACGCTTGTTCGGAGGATAAATTATGGCATTACTCGATTTCTTTCTCTCGCGGAAGAAAAACACAGCCAACATTGCAAAAGAACGGTTGCAGATTATTGTTGCTGAACGCCGTCGCAGCGATGCAGAACCGCATTATCTGCCGCAGTTGCGTAAAGATATTCTTGAGGTCATTTGTAAATATGTACAAATTGATCCTGAGATGGTAACCGTACAGCTTGAGCAAAAAGATGGCGATATTTCTATTCTTGAGCTGAACGTGACCTTACCGGAAGCAGAAGAGCTGAAATAAGCCCGCTGTAAAAGCGCATTTATCTTCAAGGCAGAGTCATCTCTGCCTTGAGTTTTTCATCCCTCTCATCCACGTTGTGGTAAAGCGGCGAGTATTCTTGCTGATACTATTCATTGCTATTTCCCCCTCCCCCTTTACACCTTAAGGCTGTTCCCACGCACAGAACAAAATGTTTACGCCTGGTTGAGTAAATAACCTTATCGTTAGCATGGGTATTCTGGGAGATGATAACCCCGCAATTTCATTATTCATTGTTCTCCCATAGGATGAGGTTTCCCGCCGTAACTGACGGGCTTTTTTTTTGCCCCAGAATTTTCCCTTTTAGCACCCGGTAAACAAAAACAGCGCCGAAACGCAGTTTAATCGTTGATGGTCAGAACGACCAGTTCACACCGGCCACCGCATTCCACGGGGACTCCACACCGGCACCACGGTTATACCCACCCCGAGATGCCCGCTTAACGTACTGCTGAATGAGGCTTTAATACCTGCCTGGTATATTCCACGTCTGCCCGACAAA
>OLJY01000100.1_pt1 | contig 32715 bp, 20 predicted proteins | sample 1601611 | NCBI WGS metagenome assembly OLJY01 (sample SAMN04436753, study PRJEB24849) | human gut metagenome | biome: human gut; feature: NICU; material: stool | host: Homo sapiens | place: USA: Saint Louis, MO | collected 2011-01-21
TTTATTTAATTTTTAACCGACTAGTGACCAAAAAATTTTTAGTGGACACTAGTGTAATGCAGTAACAAAGTAAAATCAGCCAAACACGTAGAGAGGCACATTCTCTCTATGTGTGCATTCTTTCTTTTCACTGGCATAAACTCTAAATGATGTCATATTGCAAAGAATAGCTTATAGTAACTATCTTGTAGAGACCGGAAGATATAGGTGCCTTCATTATCAGAAGTTTGCGTGTATAGCTTGTAGAGATTATCACCTTATTCTTCTTATTTCAGCTTTATTTCCCCCTTCTTCTTGTAGAGATGTTATTTTTGTAATTGTTTGTATTTGAGTGATTTATGAAAATTGGTTGTAGATGCCATTTTCTTGTTTTCCCTTGTTTCCCGCCCTAACTTTGCAACATCGAATTTGAGAAAAGCAGACGGCTGAATCGTTGAGGCCTCACGATGAAAACTTCTGCTTCTCGGGTGAGACAAGAGAAACCGGATATACATTATTAATTAATCATTTAAAACATTACGATTATGGCATTTTTTAAAAGAGTTCAGAAAAAAGTAAACGATTTGTGGTATCCTCAATCAGTAACCTGGGGCAAGGCGGTTACTACCCGTGAAGTGGCAGACGAGCTGTCTGTTCTTTCTACCGTGACCCGTGGTGACACGTATGCGGTGATGGAGAACTTGGGGCGTGTATTGAGCAATTTCATGGGGCAGGGACGTACTGTGAAGATAAACGGTGTCGGCACCTTCTACTATACTGCCACCTCTACTAAAAGAGGAGTGTCGACGGCTGCGGAGGTAAGCGCTTCGCTGATTAACGGAGTACGTGTCCGTTTTTTGCCCGAAGTGGAGCGTAATAGTGGCCGTCAGGTGATTACCCGCAGCATGGTGAATACGAAGATTGTTTGGGAAGAGTGGGGCAAGCTTCCTTCTTCTGACAGTGGCAATCAAGGTGGCAGCAACCAGGGCGGCAACGACGGCGATCAGGGAGAGAACCCGCTGGGCTGATTTTTCCCATCCCGCCAATTGCCTCTTTTCTTGACATAAATGGGGTATTATACACTTCCCGTACCACCTCTCCGGTAGTGCGGGAAGTGACGTTTTAGCATCTTTTATTATTTTTTACCACCTTTCTTTAACGGATAATCGCTAATTTCGAACGATTTTTTTTAAATCCTACGGAATAACTAATAATTTATAATATGGAAAACTTGAACATAGCACTTCTGCTAATGGTGGTAGGTATGGCAACAGTCTTTGCTATCCTGCTGATTGTTATCTACTTAGGAAAATGTCTCATTGCACTTGTGAACAAATATGCACCCGAAGAAGTGGTACCGGCCAAAGCTGCAGCAAATGGTCCTGCACCTGTCCCCGGTAATATTCTGGCAGCTATCAGTGCAGCCGTAACAGTAGTGACACAAGGTAAGGGTAAAGTTGCTAAGGTAGAAAAAATCTGAAATAATAATCTTATATAAAAACACACCGAATAATTTAGTATGAAAAAGGAAATTAAGTTCAGCTTGGTATTCAGGGACATGTGGCAGAGTGCCGGAAAATATGTACCCCGTGTTGACCAGCTGGTGAAAGTAGCTCCCGCTATCATTGAGATGGGTTGTTTTGCGCGCGTGGAAACCAATGGCGGAGGTTTTGAACAAGTAAATCTGCTGTTTGGGGAGAATCCGAATAAAGCCGTGCGCGAATGGACGAAGCCGTTCCACGAAGCCGGTATCCAGACTCACATGTTGGACCGTGCCCTGAATGGCCTCCGCATGAGTCCCGTGCCCGCCGATGTGCGCAAGCTGTTCTATAAGGTAAAGAAAGCGCAGGGTACGGACATCACGCGTACCTTCTGCGGTCTGAACGATACCCGCAATATCATCCCTTCTATTGGCTATGCACACGATGCCGGAATGATTTCCCAATGCTCGCTCTGCATCACCCATTCACCCATCCATACCGTAGAATACTACACGGAGATGGCACTGAAGCTTATCAAGGCAGGTGCCGACGAAATCTGCATCAAGGATATGGCAGGTATCGGACGTCCGGTTTCTTTGGGCAAGATTGTGGCCAATATCAAGGCGGCGCATCCCGATATTCCTATCCAGTATCATAGTCATGCGGGTCCCGGTTTCAATATGGCAAGTATTCTTGAAGTGTGCGAAGCGGGTTGCGACTATATCGACGTAGGCATGGAGCCGCTTTCCTGGGGTACGGGACATGCCGACTTGCTCAGTGTGCAGGCCATGCTGAAGGATGCAGGCTTCCAGGTGCCCGAAGTCAATATGGAGGCATATATGAAGGTACGCGCACTCATCCAGGAGTTTATGGACGACTTCCTTGGCTTGTACATCAGCCCGCGCAACCGCTTGATGAACTCCCTGCTGATTGGTCCCGGACTGCCGGGCGGCATGATGGGCAGTCTGATGGCGGATTTGGAGTCCAATCTGGAATCCATCAACAAATACAAGGCAAAACGCAACCTGCCCTTCATGAAGCAGGACGAATTGCTCATCAAGTTGTTCAACGAAGTGGCATACGTCTGGCCGCGCGTAGGTTATCCCCCGTTGGTGACTCCGTTCAGCCAGTACGTCAAGAACCTCTCTATGATGAACGTCATTGCTATGGAGAAGGGCAAGGAACGCTGGGGTATGATTGCCGATGATATTTGGGATATGCTGCTGGGCAAAGCCGGTAAGTTGCCGGGTGAATTGGCTCCTGAACTTATCGAGAAAGCGGAGCGCGAAGGACGCAAGTTCTTCACCGGCAATCCGCAGGACAACTATCCCGATGCTTTGGACAAGTACCGCAAGCTGATGAAGGAGAACAAATGGGAATTGGGCGAGGACGATGAAGAGCTCTTCGAGTACGCCATGCACCCGGCTCAATACGAGGCTTACAAGAGTGGCAAGGCAAAACAAGACTTCCTGGAAGACGTAGAGAAACGCCGTGCCGAACGTGACAAGTCTCCGCTGGACGATGCCAAACCCAAGACGCTCACCGTGCAGGTGGACGGCCAGGCTTACCGCGTGACAGTGGCCTATGGCGACATCGACCTGCCCGCTTCGGCTACCGAGAAAGTGACTGCTCCTCCCGTAGGAGAAGGTCAGGACGTTCCGGCTCCGCTCGAAGGCAAGTTCTTCTTGACAAAAAATGCACAGGAAACCCCGTTGAAAGTGGGTGACAAGGTGAAGAGTGGCGACCTCCTCTGCTATATCGAAGCTATGAAGACATACAATGCCATCCGCGCAGACTTTGATGGAACGGTTGTTGCCATCTGTGTCAATCCGGGTGACTCTGTTTCTGAAGATGATGTATTAATGAAGATAGGATAATGGAAGATATATTTGCAAAACTCTATGATATGACGGCCTTCAGCAACATCATTGCTGATCCGTCGTTCCTCGTGATGTATGCCATCGCTTTCATCCTGCTTTATTTAGGTATCAAGAAACACTATGAACCATTGTTGTTGGTACCCATCGCTTTCGGTGTGCTCATTGCCAACTTTCCCGGTGGTGATATGGGTGTGATTCAGGCAGATGAAAACGGAATGGTCATGGTAGGCGGGGTGATGAAGAATATTTGGGAGATGCCGTTGCACGAGATTGCGCACGACCTCGGACTGATGAACTTCATTTATTATATGCTGATTAAGACCGGCTTTCTGCCGCCTGTTATCTTTATGGGTGTGGGTGCGCTGACAGACTTCGGTCCGATGCTCCGTAACTTGCGTCTCTCCATATTCGGTGCGGCTGCCCAGTTGGGTATCTTTACCGTATTGCTTTGTGCAGTGTTGATGGGCTTTACTCCGAAAGAAGCAGGCGCATTGGGTATTATCGGTGGTGCCGATGGACCTACGGCTATCTTTACTACCATTAAGCTGGCTCCTCATTTGCTGGGTCCTATTGCCATTGCAGCCTATTCGTACATGGCGTTGGTGCCTGTTATCATTCCGATGGTAGTGAAACTGTTCTGCACCAAGAAGGAACTGATGATTAATATGAAGGAGCAAGAGAAGCTTTATCCTTCAAAGACTGAAATAAAGAACTTGCGTGTGTTGAAGATTATCTTCCCGATTGCAGTGACTACGATTGTTGCCTTGTTTGTGCCCACGGCAGTGCCTTTGATTGGTATGCTGATGTTCGGTAATCTGATTAAGGAAATCGGTGCCGATACAAGCCGTCTGTTTGATGCGGCAGCCAACAGTATTATGAATGCTGCTACTATTTTCCTTGGACTGAGCGTGGGTGCCACCATGACCAGTGAGGCCTTCTTGAACTGGACGACCATTGGTATCGTAATAGGTGGATTCCTTGCATTTGCATTGTCCATTACCGGTGGTATCTTTTTTGTGAAGCTGTTCAACTTGTTCAGCAAAAAGAAGATTAATCCGTTGATTGGTGCTACCGGGCTGAGTGCCGTGCCAATGGCAAGCCGTGTCTGCAATGATATTGCAACGAAGTATGACCCTAAGAACCATGTACTGAATTACTGTATGTCCAGTAATATCTCCGGCGTAATCGGCTCGGCTGTTGCGGCGGGTGTGCTGATTTCATTCCTGGGATAAACGGTCAGTAGGAAAAATATAAAGAAACTCCGGTATGGCTTTGTAAAGCTATGCCGGAGTTTTTTGTATGTTTTTCTTTGAGGGGCATTTCATTCACTAACCACCTTCCAATATTCAGCCATCGCCATCTTCTCCGCCAGATACGCATCAATCAGGTTGGTGTGTGCCTGCGTCCACGAGAGTTGTGCGGACAACACATCTGCCATGCTGGCTTTTCCTTCATTATAAGAGAAGGTGACAAGGCCCAGATTCTCTTCGGCGAGTGTCATATTCTCCCGGGCCGTCTTGACTTGCTGTTCAGTTTCCGTCAGTTTTGTGGTGGCTGCGGAGAGTTCCTCCAGAATATTGTCCGTTACATAGCTTTGTTGCAGCTTCTGTATGCCGATATAGGCTTTCTGTTGGCGGTTTGTCTTGAAGCGGGCTCCCCAACGGAAGATGGGGATGCTGACATTGACTCCTACGACGGGAGTATGAGGTACATCCTGCCCCATATAGGTGATTCCCGTATCCCAACCGGTAGCGAGGAACATGTTGACTTGTGGGTTGTAGCGGCTGAGGGTGGCATGCCGTTGCGCTTCACTGCGGGCGATGTTCACGGAGGTACTGGCATATTCTGCTCGGCGAAGCAGCACATCATCTAGGCCCAGAGGTATGATGGAGGCAGTCGGTATATCTATTTCGGCTATGCTGTCTATGGGAGCGTCCGGTTCCGAGCCCATAAGGATATTCAGTTTTTGCAGGGCAAGGGTATGGTTTTGGCGTGCCTTGATGTACTGCAATTCGGCTTCCTTACGTCGGGTGGAAATCATCAGCAAGTCTGTGCGGCTGATGGCACCGTCATCAAAGCGGTCTTGGATGATGTCGTACTGCTGTTGTACAATATCCTGAAAGGTAGCCGCGGCTTTCAGACCGGCACGGGCGGCAGAGGCATTCCAATAGACGGCGTCACTTTGATAGTGTATCTGGTCGAGGGTCAGCTCTGTGGTAAGTTGAGCCAGTGCCTCGTCGGCTTGCGCCACTTTCTTTTGGGCTATTAGGGAACCTCCGGTATAAAGCGGCTGCGTCAAGGTGGCAAGTGCCTGATAGGTATAAGGGTGGTAGTCTCCTTTCGGACTGTTCCATTGGTCCAGATGATTGAGATTGGCGGTACCCTCGGCGGTGATGTCAATCTGGGGCAGGAAACCGGTGGAGGCAATCTTGCGTGCCTCGGTACTGGCGAATGTTTTCAGATGCTGTTGTTTCAGAATCTGGCTGTATGCTTCTACCTTGTCGCGGTATTCTTCGCGGCTCAGATATGCTTGTTGTGCCCCGGCATTCAGTCCGGAGCACAGTAATGATAGAATAAGTATCTTTGTTTTCATCATTCAATTGGTAAACTGTAAATTGTTGAATGTTCTCTCACTTGATTTTATGAATGGCGCAATAAGCCACCGGCAGCGCGAATAGAGTCAATGCCGAGGCTACCAGCAAACCGCCCATGATGGTTGCCGCCATGCCACCGAACATGGCATCGGACAATAACGGCAACATCCCCAGGATAGTGGTACCCGATGCCATGGCCACCGGGACAATACGGGTGGTCGTTGCACTGATAACGGCTTCACGCGGTGCTTTTCCGGCAGCGGTTTCCGTATCGATCTGGTCCACCAGCACGATGGCATTCTTGATATTCATTCCAATCAGCCCCAGCAAGCCGAGGATGGAGAAGAAGTCGAATGATTTCCCAAATACCACCAGTCCCAATACAATGCCTATGAAGATAAGCGGCAGCATCAGCAGGATAACAATCGGCTTCCGGTAGCTGCGGAACAGAAACAGCAAGGTGACGAACATAAGGAAGAATGTCAGCGGCAGGTTAGCTGCCAGTGCGGCATTGCTTTCTGCCTGGCTTTCCTGCTCTCCGAAGTATTTCATGGTGTAACCTTCGGGTACATCAATCTCTTTTTGCACTTGCTTCCATATACGGTTGAAGGCGGCAATGGCATTCACACCGCGGCGTGGGTCGGCCTGCGCCATCATCACCATCTGCCGGTTGTAGTCTTTCACATTGGAGAACTTGTACTGGAAGTCGAACCGGCTGACGACTTGTTCCAGAGTGGTTGTTTCGCGTGCAGTGCCGAATACGGGGAGTGTACGCAAGTCGTTGATGCGGAAAGAGTCGATAGTTTTATCCTTCAACAGAACGGGAAGTACCTGGTCTCCTTCCCTATATTCCCCAAGTGTCATGCCGTTCGTACCGATCTGGATACTCTGTGCCATGCTTTGACGGGAGATACCCAACGGTTGTGCACGCTCCTGACTGTAAACGGGATGCCATACCGGTATCTTATTGCCCCAGGAGTTGCGCACGTTGATAAGTTCGCCGTCACGGTGCATGATGTCCAGAGCCTTGTTGGTCAACATGACCAGCGTATCCGTGTTATTGCCGATGAACCCGATTTCAATGGCGGCATCTACAGCAGGAGAGAGCTTGAACAACATGGTACGGGTGATGGCATTGGGATAGTTGGCCTTCATGTAGGCATCAAGATTCTCTTCCTGCTTCTTGGTATATTTGCTGTCCGTTACTTCCACCAGGATATTGGCGAAGTTAGGTTTGGGGCCGACGGAAGTGGAGGCCAGATAGTAACGCAACGGTGTGCTGCCGAATGTGACGGATACCCGTTTCACTTCCGGCTGCTGCATCAGATGCGCTTCCACCTTTTTCATTTCGGTTTCTACTTCGCGGATGCTGTACCCGTCCGGATAGAATACATCTGCCCGAAAGTAGGGCTTGTCCAGAGAAGGGAAGAAGTTCTGGGGCATCAGTCCCATGACGATGAGGGAGAGGATGAACAGTGCTGTAATGCTTCCAAGGGTCAACGCCTTCTTGCGTATCAGTGTGCCGAGGATGGAGGCGAATTTATGGTAGAAAGGCTTGTCGTATGGGTCTTTACCACCATCTTTAGCCTTTGCTTTCAGTATGAAGTTGCCGAATGTAGTGGTTTGTGTCAACGCCAGCACCCAACTTAATCCCAGGGAAATGGCCAGCACTACGAATAGCGGTTTCACGATTTCGGCTACGGAAGAGGGAGCCAGATACAGTGGCAGAAACGAACAGATGGCAATGAACGTTGCTCCCAGCAATCCCCATTGGGGACCGGTGGCACCGTCTATCAGCGCTTTCCGGCGGTCGATGCCGCGGGCAATGGCAATTTGGGCATTATCTGTCACCACGATGGCATTGTCCACCAGCATTCCCATGGCTATGATGAATCCGGCGAGGGAGGTCCGGTTCAGACCTACGCCAAGAAACGACATAATGAGCAGTGTGCCTCCGATAGAGAATATAAGGGAAGAGCCAATCAGTACTCCTGCACGCATGCCCATCACCAGCATGATGATTACAATCACAATCAGGATGGATTCTATCAGATTGATGATGAACCCGTTGTTGGCTTCTTGGGCAATCACGTTTTCGGGATACAGACTTTCCAGTTCCAGTCCCACGGGGATGAGGGGCATGAGTTCGGCAAGCCTCCGGTCTACCAGTTCACCGGTTTTTACCACATCCTTTGTCGGGTCGGTGGAGATGCCGATACCGATGGCGCGCTTTCCGTTGACGTGCATGATATTGCCGGGAGGTTCCATGTATCCCTTTTCAATGATGGCGATGTCGCCCAGCTTGACTTGTCCGCCGGAGGTAGTGATAACCTGGTTGCGGATATCATCGACAGTCGTGTAGGTACCGTTGGCCACGATGCGTAACTGTTGTTCTCCGGCACTGATTTCACCTGTATTGATAATCTGGTTCTGCGATTGCAGTAGGCCGGCCAGTTGTTTGGGGTCGATACCCATTCCTGCCAGCTTGTTTACGGAGATGAATATATGGATGACCTCTGTCTGTGTACCGAAAAGGGCTACCTTCATCACACCGTCTGCTGTGATGACATGTGTCTTGATTCGTTCCGCCCAGTTTCTCATTTCTTCATAAGAGAAACCGTCGTCACCCACCAGGCCATAATAGATGCCGAAAACGTCTCCAAAATCATCCGAGACGGTCGGCACAGAAGAGCCTGCGGGCAGTTGGGGCTGTATGTTGAGCACTTTGCGCCGCAGTTCGTCCCACTTCTGCGGAATGGATGCGGCAGAAAGTGACGGTTGCAGTTCGAAGGTTATCTTGGAGAGTCCGTACATGGACTCTGACTTTATCTTGTAGACGCCGTTCATCGACTGTATCTCTCGGGAGATGGGTTCGGTGACGAGCCGTTCCACTTCTGCCGGCTCTGCTCCCGGGTAGCGTGTCATGATGACTGCCGACTTGATGACGAAAGGTGCGTCTTCCTTCTTTCCCAACCTGCCGAATGACAGTATGCCGCCGATAAGCAGCACAGCCAGAAAGAAGTAGACTATCTTCGTGTTGTCTAATGAATATTTGGCTAGATTCATAATGAATATTTTTTAGATAAATGGGGAATGTAATGTGCCAATGTGATTAATCACATTAGTACCTTTATTGCTTCTCCTTCTGTCAGCTGGTATACTCCGGCCGTCACAACGGTTTCTCCTGGTTCCAACCCTTTAGAGATAAGCAGGTTTGCCTCTCCCGTTGGAGAATAAACGGTCACTTCGCGGCGACTGACTTTATTACCTTCCACCACCCATACATACGTTTTCCGGTTTTCACTGTCGCCGAATACGGCGCTTAACGGTACATTCATCAGCTTTTCTTCCAGAAAGGGAGCGACATCCGATGCCAGCTTTATTTTGCATGTGAATCCCGGTTTTACGTCATAACGTGTACGGTCAAAGTGCGGGTCGTCAATTGTTATTGTCACCGGAATACCCGTCCCTGCTGTGGAGATGTCAAGATACTCTTCCAGTCTGGCATCGAAAGCCTCTGCAGGGTAACTGTCGAACACCACCTTGAACTTTACGTCCTTGGCACGGAGCAGATAGAGATAATCATCCGGTACGGTGAACTTGATTCGTAGCTTCTGTGTATTTACCAGCTGTACAACCCCTTCTCCTGCATTGACACGCTGATAGTTCTCTACCAGCCGTTTTTCGATGGAACCCTCGAAAGGGGCTGTCAGCCGCGTATCCCGCATATTGTTGCCGGACAACTCGTAAGTGGATTTTGCTTTCTGATAGTTGGCTACGCTGATTTCGTATTCCTGCACGGAGATAGCCTGGCGGCCAAGCAGCCGTTTGTTACGTTCCACTTGTGCGGCAGCTGTTTCGTAGGCAGCCTTGTCGGCTGCATATTGCAGGGAGATGTCGCGTGGGTCGATGGCGGCAATCAGTTGCCCCTTTTTTACCCGCTGTCCCTCTACAACCGGGAGGCTGATGATTTGTCCGCTGACGCGGAAGGCAAGTCTCACATATTCCACGGCTTCCACTATTCCGGAGAAGTCTTTGCGGATAACCGACTGTGAACTGACTTGCGCAGTCTTCACCGGTCGGATAAGGGTATTGCTACCCTTTTGTTTTTGCCCGCACGACGTGATGAACAACGTCGTAACCAGGGCGAAAAGAAACATTTTTTTCATTGGTAAACAAGTATATAGTTATTCGTTCAGGTATATATAAAAACATAAAACCGGGAAAACAACCAAATGTTCTCCCGGTTATAGGATAAATGATGATTTAATGTGCCAATGTGCTAATTGGCTGCGCAATGTTTATGTTGCGCTATCACGCCGCAGGTCATTGGCACATTGGCATATTAATTTTCAATTCCGTCCCCCGTTCCAGCGTATATGGGTGTCCGTAGACTTGTATGTCCACTTTGCTGCCTGCTGTAAGCGAGATTTCGATTTCTTTTCCTACCCGTATGTGAAGTGTGTTTTTCAGATAATTCACCTTGAATGAATAGCTGTCCCATTTTTGCGGTATGACAGGGGAGAAACACAACGTCTCCTTCAGCACCTGCATACCTGCAAATCCGCGTACAATGGCCAGCCAGCTGCCGGGCATACTGGTTATGTGCAGACCTTGGTCCGCTTCGTTGTTGTAGTCGTCCAGGTCAAGCCGCGTGGCATGCAGGAAAAGCTGGTAAGCTTTTTCCACTTTGCCGATGCGTGCAGCCAGGATGGAATGGATGTGGGGAGAAAGGGAGGATTCGTGTACGGTCATCGGCTCATAGAACTCGAAATTGCGGCGGACGGTTTCCGTGTCGAAATAGAAATAATAGAGGTAAAGTCCGAGCAACACGTCGCTCTGCTTGATGTAGCAAGAGCGCAGAATGCGGTCCCATGACCAATGTTGGTTGATGGGGCGTTCTTCGGCAGGAATGTTATCTGTACTTTCCAGTACTTTATCCATATAGCCGTCATTTTGGATAAAAATACCCCGTTCCTTGTCTTCCGGCAGATACATGTGTTCGATGATGTCTCTCCACCGGGCACTTTCCTTCACTTGGTCGAGATTGGTGATGCGGCGTATGTGGGCATATTCATCCGGATATTGCTGTGCCACCATTTCCAGAAAACGGAGGGTCATCTTGAGGCACTGTATACAGGAATAGTTAGTGTACCAGTTGTTGTCCACATTGTTTTCGTATTCATCCGGGCCGGTAACCCCCAGTATGACATATTTCTGTTTGGGTTGGGAGAAGGATACCCGTTGGCTCCAGAAGCGGCTGACGGCAATCATTACTTCCAGGCCATATTTGGTGATATAGTCCATATTGCCCGTCAGTACTGCATGCTGAACGATGGCATAGACAATGATATTGTTACGATGGATTTCCTCGAAGGTTATTTCCCATTCACTGTGGCATTCCTCGCCGTTATTGGTTACCTGCGGAAACAACGCTGCACCGTCCTTGAAACCCAGTTTGCGGGCGTTTTCGATGGCTTTGGGAAGCTGGTTGTGCCGGTATGCCAGCAAGTTCTTTGCAATCTCTTTGGGAGTGGAGAGCAGAAAAAACGGTACACAACACAGTTCCGTGTTCCAATAAGTATTGCCGCCATATTTTTCTCCGGTGAATCCTTTGGGGCCGATGTTTAGGCGTGGGTCATCTCCCCGGTAAGTCTGATACAGCTGGAATATGTTGTACCGGATACCTTGTTGCGCTTCCGGGTCCCCTTCGATGACGACATCCGTTTCGTCCCAGATTTCCTGCCAGGCCCTTCGATGCTCTTCTATCAGCGTATTCCAGCCTATGCTCTTGACTTCGAGTGCCTCGGCCACGGAGTGTTCCACCAATTCACTCCGTTCGTGGTAGAGAGAAGAAGCGATGGCGGTGTATTTGATGAGTGTCACGTTGTCTCCGGGTTTCACGTCGGCACCTACGCTGAAACCGGTCTGCTTTTCCTTTTCTATCCGTATGGGGTTGGCAGTGGTTTCCTTGTTGTTTTTGAAGAATTGGTAAGTCATGGCGTAGCACACTTGTGCATCTTCCCGGCGGGTCTGTGTCCAGAGATAGGCACAGCTGCTGGTAGAACCGGAACGCAGTATGTTCCATATTTTTAGGTTTGGCAGGTCGGCATCGTCTACTATATTCCCGTCAAGGATGGGCACGAGTGAGATTCTGCCGGTATAGTTGATGGAAGACACACTGTACTTGATGAGACAGAGGTTGGGTCTTGCCATATTTGTGATATGCTCTACATGGATGCGGAGCTGGTTTCCGCGAGGAGACGTCACCTCCATGTCCCGGTAGGAGATACCTTCCTTCATATCCAGGCGGCGGTTGAAGCTATCGACATCCCAGCCTGCCAAATCGAGTTCCTCATCGATGAGGCGCAGGTTGATGCGGCTCCAGTCGGCAGCCTTGGGTATACGGGTGTAATATGGTGGAAATCCGTTCTTCCACCATCCTACGCGGGTTTTGTCCAGGAAAGTGATACCGGCCACAAATGAACCACGGTAACTGTCACTGCTGTAAGGCTCCTCAAAATACCCTCGTTGCCCGAAACGTCCGTTTCCGAGACTGAATATACTTTCCGACATCCGTTGACGGTCGGGGTGGAATTGGTCTTCGATGATGTTCCATTCATCGGTCTTGAGGTATTTTTTCATGGCGACGTGTTTTCTGTAGTTATCGCCGTAAAGATACGCAATATGCGGAAATAAAAGAGAAAAGTGAGGACAAAAATAGTGAAAGGGGAAGGGAGGGGATTAAAAAAGATAATATAGCACACAGATGACACAGATAAGGCAGATGAACACGGATAAGTTTGTCTAATAATCCGTATTCATCTGCCTTATCTGTGTCATCTGTGTGCAGAAGTAGGAGCTTGATTCTATTTCTCTCCCTTAGTCTCTTTAATTAAATATACACAGAAAGCACCTATTATCAGCATCACTCCTGCCAATACAAGCATATTGATTTCGGGGGGCAGTACTCCTTTGGGAGTAAACAAGGACAGAATACTGCCGCCCAAAGCTGCCGCAATAATCTGCGGAATACAGATGGTACCATTGAAAAGACCTAAGTAGGTACCCATATGTCCTCCGCTCAGTGCATTGGTCAAGATGGTGAACGGCAGTGCCAGCATGGCAGCCCATGCACAACCTATCAGCAGGAAGGAAATGAACAACATATACGGATTGTGCATAAAATAGGTGGAAATGAAACCTATACCTCCCAGAACAAGGCTGAGTGAGTAGACCCGGCGACGGTCCTTGAACATCGGTATGCAGATGGCCCAAAGCACAGAGCCGATGGCTTGTACGGCAAACAGTACGCCTACCCAGTCGGCGGCATTCTGATATTGCAGGCTCTTGGTGTCGAGTACCACTTTGGTGACACCATCTACCAGGTGCTCTACTGTAGGAGCGTCAAAAGCATTGGCAGCGATGCTGCCGTTGGTATAGGTCCACATGAACATAAAAGCAAACCAGCAGAAGAACTGTACCAGTCCGATAGTCCAGAATGCTTTCGGAGCCTTGATGAGCAGCTTCAGCATGTTGGTCTTTTCATGTTCCTCTTCTTCGGTGATGCCGTGATACTCTGCATATTCGGCAGGCGGCATCTCTTTTACTTTGACCGAAGTGTAGATGACGCAGAAGATAAGGATGGCCGCTCCGATGTAGAATGAGTAAATCACCGAGTCGGGGATTACTCCTTGGGGAGCTGTATTGCTGATGCCAATCCATGCAAAGATGAACGGGAAGAGATATCCCACCAGGCTGCCTGCATTGCAGAGAAAACTCTGGATGGAGTAGGCGAGCCCTTTTTGTTTCTCATTCACCATGTCACCCACCATCATTTTGAAGGGTTGCATGGCCATATTGATGGAGGTATCGAGGAACATCAGCGATACCAGTCCGAAAATCATGGCTGTACTTACTGCCATGCCGAAGCTTCCGGCATTGGGTAGCAGGCACATGACGAGTACGGCCACCAACGAACCTATAAACAGATAAGGGATGCGCCGCCCGAAGCGTGTCCAGGTCTTGTCACTGGCGGCTCCCACGATGGGTTGTACAATGATACCTGCCAACGGCGGTAATATCCAGAAATAACTCAAATTATGCGGGTCTGCACCCAAAGTGGAAAAGATACGGCTGATGTTTGCACTCTGCAAAGCATATGCAATCTGTACGCCGAAAAAACCAAAGCTGATGTTCCACAGCTTCCAGAAACTTAAATCGGGTTTTACTTTCATGATGGTTTAATATGTTTTATTATTTCGTAGTTCCTCTTATCACCAGATTGGTACGTACTATCTTGTTGTTGCTTTTCTCTTCTCCCTCCAGCTTTCCGGTCAGAATGCTGAAAGCGCTTTTACCTACTTCCTCGCCATGCTGCTCCACGGTAGTCAGCTTCGGGTCGGTGCTTTGGGCAATGGCTCCGTCGGTGAATCCGCAGATGGATACTTCATCGGGAACTTTTACGCCGACCAGTTTGCAGGCATACAGTATGCCCGAAGCTGTCTCGTCGTTGATGGCAAAGAAACCGTCAGGGCGGTTTTCGCTTTCCAGCAGGTCGGGAGTGATGGAGATGGCGCGTTCACGGGTGTCGCACAACAGAATCATGCTGTCGTCCACCGGAATTTTATACTTCTTCATGGCATCTAGGTAGCCGTTCCGGCGATTCTTGGTAATCTCCAGGTGGGGAGCCGCACCATAGAAAAGGATACGCTTGCATCCGGTCTGTATCATGTATTCCACGGCTGCAAAGGAGCCGGCATAGTCGTCCACCACCACTCGCTCGGTTTTCAGCCCCGTACATATACGGTCGTAAAAGACGATGGGAATATCGTTGTTCAGCAGCTCCTGGTAATGGTCGTATTGGGAAGTATCCTTGGCAAGTGAAGCGATAACTCCGCAGACACGGGCGGCAAGGAAAGAATGTACAATTTTCACTTCCTGCTCGTACGATTCGCTGCTCTGCGCCACTATGATGTTATAACCGGCATCTGCCGCCGCTTTCTCAATTCCGCTCAATACGCAGGAAAAGAAGTGGTGTACCAGTTGGGGAACAATGACGCCGATGGTATTGCTGCGGCTTGCGCGGAGGTTTACAGCCAGTACATTGGGCTTGTAGTTATGTTCGCGCGCATAGGCATGTACAAGGTCACGAGTTTCCTTGCTGATGTCCGGATTGTCTTTCAGCGCTCTTGACACGGTGGAAGGGGAGACATTCAGCGCCCGGGCAATATCCTTGATGGTAATCTGCGGTTTATTCATGGTATAGTTTTGAGGACAAAGATAAGGTAAACTTCCCTAATCCGATTGCAAAAATAACGTAATATGGTAAATTGTGCTTATTCGTTGAGGTTTATCGGGTTGTAAGTTTGTGCAAACGATTGCGGTTTCTTATCTTTGTCCGGACCTTTAATGAATATAACCTTGAGTATGTACAAATATATTCTTTTTGTTTTTATACTTTTACAGACTGTCCTTCCTTGCCATATGTGGGCACAGAAGCCCGATTACCGGTTGTTTCAGAATATCAGTTTAGGGACAGAGGCATCTGTCATCAGCTGTTTTCTGCAAGATACACAAGGACTGATATGGATAGGTTCGGATAAAGGTCTGTTCAGCTATGACGGCTATTCCACCCAACCGCATTTCATTTTTGGCGAACGTAGCAATACGCGTATTTATTGCGGAGAAGTAGTAGACAGTACCTATCTTTATCTGGGAGCAGACAACGGGTTATTGATATACAATTACCGGACAGATACTTATGAGGAACCGGGAATTGATTTTCCGACGGACATCCGTACACTGGTGATGTACGATGGGTTGCTGTGGTTGGGCACACTGAACGGGCTGTATACGTATCATCCACAGACCCGTGAGATTTCTTCCGTAAAAGAAGGTATCCCTCATCAGACAATTTACTCTCTTATCCATTCTTCAGACCATCAGCTTTACATTGGTACCTATAATGGCTGTTGCCGCTATACATCCGTTACCGGACGTTTTGAAATGATAGAACTACCTGCTAGCAGGAATAAAAGTAATCTGTTTGTAAACTCTTTGTTGGAAGATGCGGTGAGGAAATGTATTTGGATAGGTACGGAAGGATGTCTTTTCAAATATACTCCTGCCGACGGGCAAATACAGAGAATTGATGCTTTTCATGACAATTCTGTCAAATCAATGGCTTTGGATGGATATGGGCAATTGTTGGTGGGGACAGACAATGGACTGTACATATACGGAGAAGATTCACCTTTACAGCATATCGTGCATGATTCGCGGAACCTCCAGTCACTGTCCAACAACATTGTATGGACTGTTTATGCGGATTGTGAACGGAATATCTGGCTGGGGACGGACTATGGCATATCCATGGCACGTTGTAAAGAGACATTACGCTATGTTCCCATATCGCGGATTACCGGGATGGGGGAAGGAAACCAGTTTTATTCCATGTTGCGTGATGTGCATGGTAATTTTTGGTTTGGGGGAACAAATGGACTTATCCGTTTCACGTTTTCTGAGGAGGAAAGGCCGGAAGGCCGGGTGCCGGGAAAGGGCAGGGATGTTACCTGGTACAAGATGGGAGATAAGAATTTTCCTTTGACCCATAACCGGGTACGACAGTTGTATGAAGACCGGGACGGATACCTTTGGGTGGTAACAGACGGGAGCATCAGCCGCTATGATGAGGAAAGCCGCCAGTTTATACCTTATAGTATAGTAGACAGTACCCGTCGCTACAATACTAACTGGGCATATGGTCTTTTCGAAGACAAGAATGGAAAGTTATGGGTAGCTACTTGTTTGGGCGGTATTTTTGTCGTGGACAAACATAAACTGCTGCATGCCTCTACACACCCATATGTAGCCGAAGGAACCTATTCCATACACAATGGTTTGTCGGGTATGTTCATCAACCAGATGGTTCCCGACAGTGAAGGAAATGCACTGGCCCTGCTCAGTAGTGCCAACAGTGTTGAGAAAATAAATTCTTCTACCAATAATATTACCCATATTGCTTCAGGAGAGTTCAAGGAGGGGCAAAGGCCCAATTTTGTCTTGTGTGCCGAGGATGGTTGTATTTGGATTGGCTTTCCCGGTGGAGTAATGCGTGTGGAGCCTTCGGATAATAGGGTAAAGGTTTTGCCGTTCGATGCTTTCAATCATTATGACGTGCTTTCCATGATAGAGGCTGAAGGAAAGATATGGATATCCACTACTGACGGATTTTGGGTGGCAGACCAGCGGACATTGGAAGTGCGACGCCTGAGTATTGCCGACAAACGTTTTACCAGCTTGTTCTTTGATAGGAAAGAGGGTGAACTATACTTGGGCACAGCGGATGGCTTTGCCATTTCCTCCCCGGATGCATTGCTGGCGGAACATCCGGAACGCCCGTTATTGCTGACAGCCCTTTATGTGAATAACCGGCTTTATTTGCCCGGTTCGGAGAAAAACTGCCGGAGCATCCGTCTTATGGAACAGATAAACTTGGAGTACAACCAGAATAATCTTGCTTTTGAACTGTCGGATTTGCCTTACTCGCTGGAGGAGAAAAGCAGGATTGTATATCGTCTGGAAGGGGTAGAGCGTGAGTGGACTCTTCTGGCTCCCAATACCAACCGCATCATTTATAATAATCTGGATTATGGAAACTATCGGTTAATGGCAAGTAAGCTGGATTCCTATGGCAAACCCTTTGAACAAATATATAGTCTGGATGTCCATATCCTTCCACCATGGTACTATACTTCGTGGGCGAAGGCATTTTATATGCTGTTATGCTGCGCTTTGATTGTTTGGACCATTCACTTTTTCCGTGTGAAAAACCGCTTGAAGCTGGAACATTTGGAAAAGGAGAAGATTTTGGAACAGTCGCGTGCCAAACTGGAATTCTTTACCAATCTTTCCCATGACCTCAAGACACCTTTAAGTATGATTATTGCCCCTATCAGCAGGATGTTGCCGGAAATTAGGAATCAGCAGGAGAAGAAGCAGCTCGAATTGGTTCAGCGCAATGCCATGAAACTGAATTCATTGATTCATCAAGGGCTGGACTTGAACCGGGTGGATAGCGGCAATAGGACTTTATTGATTTTATCACAGATAGAACTGGTCTCTTTTGCACGTGATTTGCTTGCACTCTATACAGAAGGAAAAATGAAGGAAAAACAGCTCGCTTGTGAATTTCGGACGAATCGGGAACAACTATACATTCAGATGGATGCCATCAAGTTGGAGTCTGTTTTGGATAATCTGCTTTCCAATGCTGTAAAATATACGCCGGAAGGCGGAACCGTTACTCTTTCTTTGGATGCTCCCGAAGGTGGGAGGGAGGTGTATATTTCTGTGGCAGATACCGGTACCGGAATACCAGTTCAGGACCAACCGTATATTTTCCAGCGTTTCTTCCAATCATCCAAGACTGCGGGAAAAAATGAGGGAACTGGAATCGGACTTTATTTGGTGAAAACCTATACGGAATTGCATGGTGGCAATGTTCGGCTGATGTCAGAGGAGAATGTTGGTACTACGGTAACCCTGACTTTGCCGGTTGTGAATCAAGAGCAGACAGCTCCGGTAGGGGTACCTGATTCATCACCGGATATTCTTTCACCGGATGCTCCTCTTGTATTGATTGTAGATGATAATGCGGAAGTGGCGGAATTCATTTACCAGATTCTGCATGCCAAATATCGCTGTCGTGTGGCAGAAAATGGCAAATCCGGATTGGAGCTTGCCATGGAATTGCTGCCCGATTTGATTGTTTCGGATGTAATGATGCCTGTAATGGATGGGTTAGAGATGGTACGGCGTTTGAAAAAACATATCCCTACATCCACCATCCCGATCATTCTGCTGACGGCTAAGAGTGATAAGGAGACAGAACTTGAGAGTATACAGTTACACGTTGATACCTTCATAGCCAAACCTTTCGAGCCGGATATCCTGCTCTTGCGGGTAGAGCAGTTACTCTCCAGCAAGCAGACTCATGAGGCCAAGGCGCGTATGGAGGTACTTGCTACTCCGAAAGCGATAGAGGCCGTTTCGTATGACGAGAAATTTCTGGCAAATGTCACCCGCTTGATAGAAGAGCATATTTCGGATTCCGAGCTGAATGTGAATACTCTTTGTGACTGGGCGGCGACCAACAACAAGCAGATGTACCGCAAACTGAAACAGCTGACGGGAATGACCCCTGTGGAATATATCAAGTCCATCCGCATGAAAAAAGCAGCCATGTTGTTGCAGCAGAAAAAGTTTACAGTGGCAGAGGTAATGTATATGGTAGGCTTTTCCAATCACTCTTATTTTTCTAAATGTTTTCAGGCAGAGTTCGGACTTCCCCCTAAACAATACGCGGCAGAATAATGCCGCTTTTACAAGGACAAACCCTCATCAGAATATATCTGGTGAGGGTTTGTCCTTTTTTTATCCTCTTATGTCCGATATCTGCTTTCGGGGAAAATGATGTTGCTCTAAATTTGCCGGTGAAAGGCAAGACTTGAATTTGATAGCGGAAGAATAGACTCCTGGTTACAGATACTTTCTTACGTACAAATATACAGATAATTGATATTGTTAACTTTAATTTATTGAATGCATGAAGCAAGTTAATCTTAGAATCTATCGGATGATTCTGCCCTTAATCCTAGGGCTATTCTTGTCAGTAGGCACTTATGCACAAAGCATCACTGTGAAAGGGCATGTTAAAGATGCCCTGGGTGGAGTGATAGGTGCAAGTGTAGTAGAAAAAGGAAATACCACAAACGGGACTATCACCGATCTTGACGGTAATTTTTCACTGAATGTACCCAAAGGTTCTACTTTGGTAGTTTCTTTTATCGGTTATAAGACTCAGGAGGTGGTTGCAGCTTCCAGTGTAGTCGTGACCCTGCAGGAAGACAGTGAATTGTTGGATGAGGTTGTGGTCATCGGTTACGGTGTGGCTAGGAAAAATGATTTGACCGGGTCTGTAACGGCAATTAAACCGGATGAAATGAACAAGGGGCTGACGACATCTGCCCAAGACATGATGCAAGGCAAGATTGCCGGTGTCAGTGTTGTTAACAATGGTGGTGAGCCGGGTGGCAGTGCCACTATTCGTATCCGTGGCGCTTCTTCATTGAATGCCAGTAATGACCCGTTGATTGTAATTGACGGACTTGCCATGGATAATTATGGAGTGCAAGGAATGTCCAATCCATTGGCTTTGGTGAATCCGGCTGATATAGAGAGTTTTACTGTGTTGAAAGATGCTTCGGCTACAGCTATTTATGGTTCCCGTGCCTCCAATGGCGTTATCCTGATTACTACTAAGAAAGGACAGAGTAACTCTAAACCCCGTATTTCTTATAATGGTAATGTGTCCGTCAGCATGGTTACGGACAAACTGGATGTACTGAATGCCAAAGAGTTCATGAAACTTGTACAGAACACATATGGTTATTCTGATGAAGAGTTTCTGGCGAGTGCGGAATATCAGGCATTAGGATATACGAATGCTCAGGGCGAGCATCTTTTTGCCAATACCGACTGGCAGGACGAGATTTATCGTACGGCAGTCAGTACCGACCATAATATCACTGTTTCCGGTGGATTGAAAAATATGCCTTATCGTGTTTCCCTGGGCTACACCAATCAGCAAGGTATCCTGAAAACATCAAGTTTTGAGCGTTATACGGCCAGTGTGAATCTTTCCCCTTCTCTTTTTGATGAGCATTTGAAGGTTAACTTCAACGCAAAGGGCATGTACTCTGTGACAAGCTATGCCAATACCGATGCCATTGGAGCTGCCACTTCAATGGACCCTACCAAGCCGGTTTATGGCGGGACGGAATTTTATGATAAAAACTTTGGTGGATATTGGGAATGGCCCGAAGCAGTAGACTGGAAAGATTCTGAATGGGGATACAACATCAATACTTTGGCTACAGCCAATCCCGTCGGGATGCTGAATAACCGTTCGGATAAAGGAAAGTCAAAAGTGCTGATGGGGAACATTGAACTGGATTATAAGATTCATGGTTTCGAGGATTTGCATTTGCATGTTAATGGTGGTATGGATGTGGCAAGCGGCAAGTCCAACAAGAATTACAACCGTTTTGACCTTGACAATTATTATTATGGACGTGTCGGTTGGAATACACAAGATACATACAATTTGTCATTGAACATGTATGCACAGTACATGAAGGACTTCGGGAAAGCGCACCATTTTGATATCATGGCCGGTTATGAATGGCAGCATTTCCACAAAGAGACAGATTACTATTATTATGGAACTTACCCTGATACGAACCTTGAACATGCCGGTGAAATCTATAATCCGTCAGAAAATACACTCTACAAGACGGAGAACTATCTGGTTTCTTTCTTTGGCCGTATGAACTACTCTTTACTCGACCGTTATCTGCTGACCTTCACCTTGCGTGATGATGGCTCTTCCCGTTTCTCCAAAAAGAACCGTTGGGGATTGTTCCCGTCCGTTGCATTGGCATGGAAGGTGAAAGAGGAGGGTTTCTTGAAAGATGTGGATGCTGTTTCCGATTTCAAGTTTCGTGCAGGTTATGGTATCACCGGACAGCAGGAAGGCATTGGCGATTATACCTATTTTGCTTCATATACCCCCAATTCGGAAGGAGCATATTATCCGGTTTTGGGTAATGGCATCACTTACCGTCCGGATGCCTATAATAATGACTTGACCTGGGAAAAGACCACTACTTATAACATTGGGGTTGATTTGGGATTCCTGGACAACAGAATCACTGCCAATTTTGATTATTACTATCGCAAGACGAAGGATTTGATTAATGATGTTTATGTAGCTGCCGGTTCCAATTTCAAGAATAAGGTGACGAGCAATATCGGTTCACTGCATAATAAGGGTTTTGAATTTGCAGTGACATGGAGAGCCATTCAGCAGAAGGACTGGCGTTGGGAGTTGGGATTCAATCTGACACACAACACTAATGAAATAGACGAGCTGGTGAAGAGTACAGGTGACAAATACATCATTCGTCATGGAGGAATTGCCGTTGGTGATAGTGGTTCCAATGGAATCAAGGGATATTCCGTAGGCGAAGCTGTCTCTGCCTTCTACACCTATCAGCAAGTCTATGATGAGAAAGGCCAGCCGATAGAGGGCGAATTCGTAGACCGTGACAATAATGGCATCATCAATGACAACGACCGTTATTTCTATAAGAAATCAGACCCGGACGTATTGATGGGACTTTCCTCGAAATTGATTTATAAAAATTGGGATTTTAGTTTCTCGCTGCGTGCCAGTCTGGGTAATTATGCTTATAATGCTGTTGAATGTAGCCGTTCTGATTTGTCGGTTACCGGTATTTATTCGGGCAATGCATGGCACAATGTGCCTCAAATGTCACTGGCCAAGAACTGGAAGAAAGTGGATGCCTTGGATGCCCTTTCTGATTATTTCATCCAGAATGCCTCTTTCTTGAAGTGTGACAACATTACGCTGGGCTATTCTTTCGACAAATTGTTCGGGCAGAAAATCAGCGGGCGTGCTTATCTCACGGCCCAGAATGTGTTTACGATAACCAAGTACAAAGGTCTGGATCCTGAAATCAACGGTGGATATGATGGCAGTATCTATCCTCGTCCTCTGGTGGGAATTTTCGGACTCAGCCTTAATTTTTAATCCTTTAAAACTAAGAATAGTATGAAATTCAACAATATGAAATCATTAATTCCGGTTGCTGCCTTTACACTTATGATAGGGTTTTCGTCTTGTGTGGGAGATTTGGATGTAAAGCCTATCAATCCGCAGCAAACCATGACTTTGGATCAAAATGCTCTTTTTAACAAGATATATGCAAGTTTCTGTTTGACCGGACAGATCGGCCCGAGCGGTAATGCGGATATTGACGACATGGACGAAGGACGTTCAGAGTTTTTCCGCATGGCATGGAACCTGAATGAGCTCACTACGGATGAGGCACACTGGATATGGCTCACAGATACCGGTATGGATGAAATGCTCCACAATTCTTATGGAGCGAGTGCCGCATTCTCTATCGGACTATATTATCGTCTTTATTTTACTGTCACGTTGTGTAACTTTTTCTTGGAGCAGATTCCGGATGATGGCGGGACGTCTTCCATGCAACGTGCGGAAGTCCGTTTTATCCGTGCTTTACAGTATTATTACATCATGGACTTGTATGGTAACGCAGCATTTACGGAAGAAGTCTCTTCTGAATTGGCAGAACGCTATACACGTACCCAGTATTTCGATTATATTGAGAAAGAACTGAAAGAGTGTGAGGCTGATATGGCAGAACCGGGACAGAATACTTATGGGCGTGTAGACAAGGTAGCTGCATGGAATTTGCTGGCCCGTCTCTACTTGAATGCTGAGGTTTATACCGGTACTGCCCAGTGGCAGAATGCCATGGATTACGCAGAAAAGGTGATAAACAACGGGTATTATCATCTGTGTACGGAGGGAGCTACCAATCCGGTGACTGGTGAGGTTTATTCCGCCTATCAGATGCTTTTCCTGGCAGACAACAATACGAATGGGGCACAGTATGAAAACATTTTTCCGATACTCTTTGACGGGGTTACTACAAAAAGCTATGGTGGGATGAATTTTCTGGTTCTTGCCACTTATAATTCAACAATGGATGTTGCGATTCCTTCCGGCACGAATTGCAGCTGGGGAAAGTGCGCCCGGGTCCGCAAGCAATTGCTTGACAAGTTCTATACGGCAACTCCTCCTACGGGAAAGACGGTTGCGGAAATGACAGCTCCGGCCAATGATGACCGTGCTCTTTTCTATGGTGACGGCTTTTCCGCTTCCATTAAAGACGAAACGGATGCGACTGCAGGTTTTGCATGTGTGAAGTTTCGTAATGTCCGTTCGGATGGACAATCCAATCAGGTGGTCGATTATGTAAATGCGGACCTTCCTTTTTTCCGTGTTGCTGAGGCTTATTTGATTTATGCAGAAGCTTCTACCCGTTTGAACGGGTCTAATACGGATGCAAAGGAGAAAATCAATGAACTTCGTTCCCGTGCCAATGCTGCCCAGAAGAATCTATATACGTTGGATGATATTTGTGATGAGTGGGCGAGAGAATTCTGGTTTGAAGGCCGCCGCCGCATGGATTTGATACGGTTCAATAAATATGCCGGTCAGGCATCCTATAAATGGGAATGGATGGGAGGCACTTATGAAGGTGCGCAATTCAGCAATATCAGAGCGATTTTTGCGCTTCCTGAAAACGATTTGGCGAACAATTCCAACTTAATTCAGAATCCGGGTTATTAATCAAAAAAAGAACAGAATATGAAAAGATATTTATTCACTTTGTTGTTGGCGGGATTGGCGATGTTCACTGCATGTACAGATGATAGAGACTCCAATCCGACAGTACAGCAACCCAGTACTTTCGAACTGAATATGCCTGCCTTGGGAGGCAGTGTATATGACTTGGCTAACACAGACTCCATCAGGTTGACCTATGAACAACCAGACTATGGTTATACGGCTCCCGTCAAGTATTATGCGCAGATTTCTGTCTCCGGTACCTGGAATGACGCCACTTCTGCAGAAGCGGATGACGCTACATATATCGAAATGGACGGCTCTGTCACAGTTTGTGAGTTTGGTGCGGCGGCTGATTTGGTGAACAAAGCTATCATGAAATTGGGCAATTATACTGACCCGAGCCAACTGCCTGCTGAAGGGATATCCTTGTACGTGAGAATGAGGGCAAGGCTGAATGCCGGTTACGAGTGCTATTCAAATGTCATAGAACTTTCTGTTGCTCCCTATTATGTAGCTTTGGTATCAGCTGCTCCGGAACTGTGGTACTTGATTGGAAGCTGTATCGGTGATGGTTCTTGGGGAAGCGAAGTAGGTACGGGAGTCATTCCATTGTCACCGGTGGAAGGTGCCAAGTATGATGATGTGACGGGTAAGGGAGAATTGACCTATACCGGTTACTTCCCGTCCGACAAAGGTTTCAAGATTGTAAGGGTGCCCGGTGAGTGGGATGACCAGTGGGGAGCTGATGGAGGTGACTTCAACAAACCGCGTCTCAAGGATGCCGATGGTGAGGGAAGTGATTTTTATGTTCCTGCCAGTGGATATTATAAGATTTCCTTGAACACGAAAGAGAACACTCTCTCCATCGTTGCCACTGATGAACCGAAAAATGTTTATGATGGATTATTGATTTCCGGTGACTTCAACGGTTGGGGTACTGATACGAAGATGATTCCCGTAAATACGGTTGAAGGTGTGGTCAATCATGTCTGGAAGTATGAGTTGGATGCGACAAGTGGAGATACCACGGCAAAATTCTTATATGCTGGATGGACCCCCAACTGGGGAGCTTCCACTTTCCCATATGGATTCGGAGTGAACGGAGGTGCCAATATTCCGGTAGTTGCCGGCAAATACGTAGCTATCCTGAATGACATTGACGGTTATTATCATTTCTTCAGCAAATAATTAATGAAATAATAAGGTAAGATTCGATATGAAGAAAAAAGTATTGTTTTCAGGAATTCTGCTGGCTTTCCAAGTTTTGTTGGGGCATGCCCAGCAGCGTCTTTTGGGGGGAGATATTTCTTTGCTCCCCTCTTACGAGGCGGCAGGAACTGTATATAGAAATGCAGTTGGAGAGCCGGTTGCTCCCCTTGACTTTTTCAAGGAACAAGGTTGGAATGCTGTTCGTGTACGGCTTTTCGTTGAGCCTTCCAAAGCCTCCGCGGAGCATAAGGGAGAAGGAGTATGCCAGGATTTGGATTACGTAACCAAATTCGGACAACGGATAAAGGATATGGGTTATCAGTTCATGCTCGACTTTCATTATTCCGATACATGGGCTGACCCGGGGAAACAGTTCATGCCGGACTGTTGGCTGGATGCCGAAACGGCCTCATTGCCTGACAGTGTGTACCGATACACTAAAAACACCCTTCGGTCTATGGTGGAAGCCGGTGCATGTCCCGATTTGATACAAGTAGGAAATGAGATAACGAATGGGATGATGTGGCCTGCTGCCAAAGTCGATCCGTTGGGAAGTGATAACTGGGATTTGTTAGTGAGACTTTTGGAAAGTGGCGCCAGGGCTTGCCGTGAAGTCTGTCCCAAAGCAAAGATAATTATCCATACCGAGAAAGCCGGCGAATGGAATAAAACCAAGACCTACTACAATCGTCTGCAGCAGCTTGATTATGATATTATCGGACTCAGTTATTATCCTATGTGGCACAAGGCGGTGGGGGTACTTGCCGCTACGCTCGATTCTTTGGCAGTCCACTTCCCGAATAAGGAGGTGATGATAGTGGAGACTGCAGCTTATTATTCGCACGAGAATGACAGATGGGCAAAAAGTGCGGACGAATATTCCGAGTTTTATCCGGTCAGTGCAGAAGGGCAACGTATCTTCACTCGTGAGCTGGTAGCTGAACTGCGCCGTCATGCCAATGTAACCGGGCTGTTCTGGTGGTTTCCCGAGGAGAATGCCAGTGGCAATACTGTGACGGAGGGATGGTTGAACCGTGGACTCTTTGATAACCATACGGGAAAGGTGCTTCCGGCAATGGAAGAGCTCAGACGGTTTGTACAGCCGATTGACCGTTGATTTCAAATTATTGGGAACCTCATCCCTTAGTAAATGTGCTAAATTATTATATTTGCGGAAATAATTAAGATAACGCCATGAAACACATGAAGTTTTTGACTTTCTTTTTTTGTATTGCCTTTGCTGTATTTGCATGCAGCAGCAATAATGAGACAGACCCCAACGCAGGTGGACTTCCCGATAAGGAAGAGCCTCTTACTACGGACTTTGCTAAAGGTGCCGACATAGGCTGGTGCACCGAATATGAATCCAAAGGATACGACTTCTACAATGCTAAAGGCGAGAAGCGTGAATGCACGGCTTTGATGAAGGAGCTGGGACTCAATGCCATCCGCATCCGTGTATGGGTAGACCCGAGCGACAACTGGTGCAATACTGCCGACGTGGTGGTGAAGGCCCAAAGAGCCAAAGCGCTGAATATGGATGTGATGATAGATTTCCACTACAGTGACTGGTGGGCAGACCCCGCCCAGCAGAATAAACCTGCCGCATGGGTTGGTAAGAATCTGGCGGACTTGAAGAAAGCTCTCAGCGACCATACGGTGAGTGTGCTTCGGGAACTGAAGGCGGTCGGTGTCACTCCCAAATGGGTGCAAGTGGGCAATGAAATCCGTCCGGGCATGCTGTGGGATAAAGACAAGGCTTTGAGCGGCGCATCCTATGACGTGAAGGAATCCGACTTGAAAGATGCTCCGGCAAACGCTTCTTCCGAGGTGGTATATCCCATGAATTGGGCCAATCTCGGCGCATTTATCACTACCGGATATGATGCCGTGAAGTCGGTCTGCCCCGATGCCATCGTCATTGTTCACCTGGACAACGGATGGGACAATGGTTTGTTCAACTGGTTTTTCGACGAACTGAAGAAGAACGGAGGCAAGTGGGATATGATAGGTATGTCACTCTATCCTTACTGGTCGCGCGATGCCAAGCCGGAATATACAGCGGCTGATGCCGTTATTACGGACTGCATCAAAAATATCAAAGCGGTAAGTGCGAAGTATAACTGTGACGTGATGGTGGTGGAAACCGGCATGGAGTGTGCCGACGACAAAGGGAATCTGGCAAGTGCTTCCGTGCTGGCAGAAGGGAAACGCCAACTGGCACGTATCCTGAAAGAGTGCAAGGAGAATACCGGCGGACGCTGCAAGGGCGTGTTCTACTGGGAACCGGAATGCAGGCCGAACCAATATCGGCTGGGGGCATTCACTGAAGACGGCCGCCCCACTGTGATAATGGATGCTTTTAAATAATTATATTAACAAAATCTTTTAAAGAAGAATGAGAAAGACAATACTTATCTTTTCCTGCTGCGCTTTTTTTGCCTTGGCGGCAATGGCGCAGCGTACAGAAGCATTGTTGGAAAAGAACTGGAAGTTCACCAAGGGAGATGTTCCCGAAGCAACACAAACAAATTTAGACGACAGTAAGTGGGAAACAGTGACCATTCCTCATGATTGGGCCATCTTTGGTCCGTTCGACCGCAACAACGATTTGCAGGAGGTAGCGGTTACGCAAGACCTTGAAAAACAAGCTTCCGTAAAGACCGGGCGTACCGGAGGGTTGCCTTATGTGGGTGTCGGTTGGTATCGTACGGCTTTTGATGCTTCTGCAGACAAGCAGGTCACTCTGGTTTTCGATGGTGCTATGAGTGAGGCTCGGGTCTATGTCAATGGGAAAGAAGCTTGTTTCTGGCCTTTCGGGTATAACTCTTTTCATTGCGATGTTACCGGTTTGCTGAATGCCGACGGTAAAAACAATGTGCTGGCTGTCCGTCTGGAAAACAGACCCCAGTCCTCCCGTTGGTATCCGGGGGCGGGATTGTATCGCAATGTCCGCCTAGTTACTACGGAACGTGTTCATGTTCCGGTTTGGGGTACACAGCTCACCACACCGCATGTTTCTGCTGAATACGCTTCCGTGCGTCTGCGTACTACAATACGGAATGCCGGTGATGCGGATGTTCGTATTTCTACTGATATTATTGCGCCGGACGGTAAGATAGTAGCCCGTAAGGATAATAGCCGGAAAATTAATCACGGACAGCCATTTGAGCAGAATTTTCTGATAAATGCTCCGTCTCTGTGGTCCCCTGAGACACCTTATTTATATAAGGCAGTATCTAAGATTTATGTAGATGGCAAACAGACTGACGAATATACCACGCGTTTTGGTATCCGCAGCATTGAGATTATAGCTGATAAGGGATTCTTCCTGAATGGTAAGCACCGTAAATTCCAGGGGGTATGCAATCACCACGATTTGGGCCCGTTGGGTGCGGCTGTCAATGTGGCTGCTCTTCGCCGTCAGTTGACATTATTGAAGGATATGGGATGTGATGCAGTCCGTACCTCCCACAATATGCCTACACCCGAATTGGTGGAACTCTGTGACGAGATGGGCTTTATGATGATGTTGGAACCTTTCGATGAATGGGATATTGCCAAATGTGAGAATGGTTATCACCGCTATTTCAACGAATGGGCAGAAAAGGATATGGTAAACATGCTGCATCATTATCGGAACAATCCTTGTGTGGTAATGTGGAGTATAGGAAATGAGGTTCCTACCCAATGTAGTCCCGAGGGCTACAAAGTGGCTTCTTTCCTGCAGGATATTTGCCATCGCGAAGACCCTACACGCCCCGTTACTTGCGGTATGGACCAGGTAACTTGCGTGCTTGCCAACGGGTTTGCGGCAATGATTGATGTACCCGGTCTTAATTATCGGGCTCACCGTTATGTGGAGTCTTATGAGACTCTTCCACAGAATATTGTGCTCGGTTCGGAGACGGCTTCCACTGTAAGTTCTCGTGGTGTCTATAAATTTCCCGTACAGAAGGGTGCCAGTGTGATGTATGATGACCATCAGTGTTCCGGTTATGATGTGGAGTGTTGTTCCTGGTCGAATCTTCCCGATGAGGATTTTGCTTTGGCTGATGATTATGACTGGACAATCGGACAGTTCGTCTGGACGGGCTTTGATTATTTGGGTGAGCCTTCTCCTTATAGTACGGATTCCTGGCCCAGCCACAGCTCCGTTTTCGGTATCATAGACTTGGCAAGCCTCCCCAAAGACCGTTTCTATCTGTACCGCAGCCTATGGAACAAGCAGGCAAATACCTTGCATGTCCTTCCGCACTGGACGTGGCCGGGCAGGGAAGGGGAGAATACTCCGGTTTTTGTTTACACCAGCTATCCCAGTGCCGAACTGTTCGTCAACGGAAAGAGTTATGGCAAACAACGGAAACTTACTGCTGATGAAAGCCGTGCTTTGGAAGGTCAGGACTCCCTTGCTTTGCAGCGTCGCTATCGCTTGATGTGGATGGATGTTCCTTATGAACCGGGCGAAGTGAAAGTGGTGGCTTATGATGTTTCCGGCAATCCTGCAGAAGAAAAGGTGATTCGTACCGCTGGCAAGCCCCATCATCTGGAGCTGGTTGCCGACCGCACCCACTTGTCTGCCGATGGTAAGGACCTGGCATATATCACAGTCCGTGTCGTGGATAAGGACGGTAACCTTTGTCCGGCAGACAGCCGCATGGTAAACTTCTCGGTGAAGGGTGCCGGAAAATATCGCGCTGCTGCCAATGGAGATGCTACCAGCCTCGATTTGTTCCATCTGCCCAAGATGCCGGCTTTCAGCGGTCAGCTGACGGCTATTGTGCAGAGTGGCGAGCAAGCCGGTGAGATTGTGTTTGAGGCAAGGGCTAAAGGATTGAAGTCCGGAAAGCTGGTACTTTATACTTCAGAGAAATAAATAGCACTATTTGCTTCCACTCTACCACACTTGCTCTGTAACCCTTTGTTCATCGGTGTTTGAGGTGCGGTGGAAGCAACAGAAAAAGGTGGAAGCAAATTTTGCTTCCACCTCTGTTTTTAGGGCCGATATGATGTTAACTTGTTGTAATGTAACAAGTTAATATCATATCGGCCATTTTGTTAATATCGTGTTAATGGCATATTAATATTGTGCAGACACGTTATTCATATCCTGAAAGTATGTTGCTTGGTTCATACATGCATGGCATTTCTTCAGTAAAAGCTTTGTGTTTCTTTTGTTTTGTCTTGATGTTGTGTAGTACTTAACGGTCGTAAAGCGATTTGTTGACGGCCGTAAAGCGATCTGTCAACGGCCATCGACAAATCGCCTAACGGCCGTTAGGCGGTGAAAATCTCTGTACTTCAGCAGAATAAACATATATGTTATGTGCAAGAATGCCACATGTAGAGTGGAGAGAAGCGCTGTATTATGATATATCAAGTGATTTTTCTATCTTGTGCAACCGCATGCAATCGTTTGCACTGTTCGTTTTCCACATTTTACACTCTCTTTATACTTTACTAAAGTAATAAAGCATATTTTTGTTGCGTCATGCTTTAGGTACTTGAAAGACGTTAGAAAGCGAAAGTACGAAAATTATTTTTCGAATAATATATATAGGTAATTAATATTGTTAACTTTAATTTATTAAATGCATGAAGCAAGTTAATCTTAGAATCTGTCAAACGATTCTTACCCTAATGTTAGGGTTATTCTTGTCTGTAGGCGCTTATGCACAGAACATCACCGTGAAAGGGCATGTAAAAGATGCTTTGGGAGGAGTGATAGGCACGGCTCTTTCATTTAAGATCGGCCTAAGATATCCAAAAGATGTGTATTTTTAGCGAAAATGCCTAACTTTGCGCACAGCGATGCCGAAGCACCGCCTTCGGTGTTTCTTTATCATATAAATAAAAATTTTTAAGAGGCGGAGTGGCCGTGAAGGCTCTTCCGCCTCGATTTTCGCTATGCGAAAATATGCGTTAATTTGCTGATTTACAACTTTTTCGATTTAATATACCTTAAAAAGAAACACCGTTTTTGCCCGTCGGGCAGCATCATGGAGAGACTGCAGGATTTTGCCTCGTCAGTCCCAGATTTCCGTAGATCAGACAAAGGGAACATACGCCACCGGCTCGAAGACATCATCATGCTGATGGTGCTTGCCCGTGCCTCAGGATGCGTAGGCCGAGCCGATATAATAGAATTCGGCAGGCACAATATCAATAAATTCCGCAAGATGGGGATGTTGAAGAAAGGTGTTCCCTCGGAAGCGACCCTATGCCGAGTGGATAATGGCATCAACGATACGGTCATGGCAGACAGAATGCAGGAGTTTGTCGAAGTGTTCCATGCTCGATTGCTCAGAACTGTCCCTTGTAAAGAGATAATCTGCATCGACGGCAAAGCCGAGCGTGGTACGGTTCAGGAAAACGGGCGCAATCCTGATATAGTGTCGGCATATTCTTTCAATACCGGCATCACACTGACAACAGTGGCCTGTCAGGAAAAAAGCAACGAGATAAAGGCCGTCCCGCAGCTTATTGACAAGCTCAATATCACAGGAAAGGTCGTCACAGCCGACGCCATGTCCATGCAGAAGTGCATCATTGACAAAATCAGGAAGAAAGGAGGTGATTTCCTGATAGAACTCAAGGCCAATCAGCCTTCCCTGCGCTACGGCGTGGAAGACCGACTCGGTGGACTGTCACCGGTTTATACATATGTCGAAGGACCGGAACTCGGGCATGGCAGAATCGAGACCCGTACTTATCGTGTCTACGACGGGCTTGAAGTCATAGCAGACAAGGAGAAATGGGGCGGAAACATGACGATAATAGAATATGAAGCCGAAACGGTGAGGAAGTCAACGGGAGCGCGTACCTCCGAAAAGAGGTTGTATGTGAGCAGTCTGCCTACCTGCACACCGGCTCTTGGGGCATATGTGCGAAAACATTGGTCTATAGAAAGCATGCACTGGAGTCTGGATGTCAATCTGCTGCAGGACAGCATTAAGCGCAAATCCTTCAAGGCGGCGCGGAATCTTGATACCATCCAGAGAATTGTCTACTCAGTATTTTCAATATGGAAAGGCCTTCGTAAAAAGTGCTCCGACAAAAAGAAGGGGCTGGCAGAACTGATGAGACATGTCTCAATGAGCTTTACCCGACTCCTTCGGTTTCTAAAGCAAAAATGAAAAAAATAAAATTTTGACAGAAAGATAAATTACTGACATACAACATCAAAAAATTACCCGATTCACAAGAGGATGTAAATTAAACTGTGTCAGCAAGGAATAAAGTATTAACTTTGCTAACAC
>OLJY01000109.1_pt1 | contig 31312 bp, 27 predicted proteins | sample 1601611 | NCBI WGS metagenome assembly OLJY01 (sample SAMN04436753, study PRJEB24849) | human gut metagenome | biome: human gut; feature: NICU; material: stool | host: Homo sapiens | place: USA: Saint Louis, MO | collected 2011-01-21
CCCGGAATCGCAATGCGCGGGATCTCTTTTTTCAGCAGTTTTTCGATATCACGCAGCAGTTTGTGTTCATCAACACACACCAGCGACAACGCTTCACCGGTAGCAGCCGCACGACCGGTACGCCCGATACGGTGGACATAATCTTCCGGTACGTTTGGCAGTTCATAGTTGACCACGTGCGGCAGCTCTTCAATATCCAAGCCGCGCGCAGCGATGTCAGTTGCCACCAGTACACGAATATCGCCCGATTTAAAATCGGCCAGCGCACGAGTACGCGCACCTTGCGATTTATTACCGTGGATCGCCGCACTACGGATGCCGTCTTTATTAAGCTGTTCAGCCAGATGGTTAGCGCCATGTTTGGTACGGGTAAACACCAGCACCTGCTGCCAGTTCCCTTTCCCAATCATATGCGACAGCAATTCGCGTTTGCGTTTCTTATCGACAAAGTGAACGTGCTGGGTCACCTGATCAGACGCAGTATTGCGGCGTGCCACTTCGATTTCCAGCGGGTTGTGCAACAGTTTTTCCGCCAGGGCTTTAATATCGTCAGAGAAGGTCGCGGAGAACAACAGGTTCTGGCGCTTCGCTGGCAGTTTTGTTAACACGCGACGGATATCGTGGATAAAGCCCATGTCGAGCATGCGGTCAGCTTCATCAAGGACGAGGATTTCAACCTGATCCAGCTTCACTGCATTTTGATGTTCCAGGTCCAGCAGACGTCCCGGCGTTGCCACCAGCACATCAACGCCGCCGCGCAGCTTCATCATCTGCGGGTTAATACTCACACCACCAAACACCACCAGCGAACGAATGTTCAGGTATTTGCTGTAATCACGGACGTTTTCGCCAATCTGCGCCGCCAGTTCACGGGTCGGGGTAAGAATGAGCGCGCGTACCGGACGACGCCCTTTGGCGTGCGGCTGGCGAGTGATCAGGTGTTGCAACAGCGGCAGCGTAAAGCCCGCTGTTTTGCCGGTACCGGTCTGGGCACTGGCCATCAGGTCGCGGCCTTCCAGCACCGCAGGGATCGCCTGCTGCTGAATAGGGGTGGGTTCACGGTAACCCTGCTCGGCAACGGCGCGCAGGATATCAGGGCTTAAACCCAAAGAATCGAAAGACATAACTACTCCGAACCGCCCCGACCGTTACCGGTGTAGTTTTCAGGGAGATACTGAAAAGGAAAATGACAAAAACCACAATGTCATGAGGGAGCGGAGTGTAGCAGTTTTTGTGACGCAGCGCATAAATTATCCCTGTGACTGGCGTTGCTAAAATTCCTGGTCATACTGGACAACTCCCATATGGAGTCATAATCTTAATCAATCATTTGATTAAGAATGGACTGTGCGATGAATAATCCTGCCATGACAATCAAGGGTGAACAGGCGAAAAAACAGCTGATTGCTGCCGCACTGGCGCAGTTTGGTGAATATGGAATGAACGCCACCACCCGCGAGATAGCCGCCCAGGCCGGGCAGAATATCGCTGCCATCACCTACTACTTCGGTTCGAAAGAGGATTTGTACCTCGCCTGCGCCCAGTGGATTGCCGATTTTATTGGCGAGCAGTTCCGTCCGCACGCCGAAGAAGCCGAACGCTTGTTCGCGCAACCACAGCCGGATCGGGATGCCATCCGTGAACTGATCCTTCGCGCCTGCAGAAACATGATTAAGCTGCTCACCCAGGATGACACCGTCAACCTCAGCAAATTTATCTCCCGTGAGCAGCTCTCTCCCACGGCAGCCTACCACCTGGTGCACGAACAGGTGATTAGTCCGCTACACAGCCACCTTACACGCCTGATTGCCGCCTGGACCGGCTGCGACGCTAGCGATACCCGCATGATCCTTCATACCCATGCGTTGATTGGTGAGATTCTGGCGTTTCGTCTTGGCAAAGAAACCATTTTGTTACGTACCGGCTGGACCGCGTTCGATGAAGAAAAGACCGAACTGATCAACCAGACGGTGACCTGTCATATTGACCTGATTTTGCAAGGATTATCGCAAAGGAGTTTGTAGTGATGAAAAAACCTGTCGTGATCGGACTGGCGGTAGTAGTACTTGCCGCCGTGGTTGCCGGAGGCTACTGGTGGTATCAAAGCCGCCAGGATAACGGCCTGACGCTGTATGGCAACGTGGATATTCGTACGGTGAATCTTAGTTTCCGTGTTGGGGGGCGCGTTGAGTCGCTGGCAGTGGACGAAGGTGATGCGATCAAAGCGGGCCAGGTGCTGGGCGAACTGGATCACAAGCCGTATGAGATTGCCCTGATGCAGGCGAAAGCGGGCGTTTCGGTGGCTCAGGCGCAGTATGACCTGATGCTTGCCGGGTATCGCGATGAAGAAATAGCTCAGGCCGCCGCAGCGGTGAAACAGGCGCAAGCCGCCTATGACTATGCGCAGAACTTCTACAACCGCCAGCAAGGACTGTGGAAAAGCCGCACCATTTCGGCAAATGATCTGGAAAATGCCCGCTCCTCGCGCGACCAGGCGCAGGCCACGCTGAAATCAGCGCAGGATAAATTGCGTCAGTACCGTTCCGGTAACCGCGAACAGGACATCGCCCAGGCGAAAGCCAGCCTTGAACAAGCGCAGGCGCAACTGGCGCAGGCGGAGCTGAATTTGCAGGACTCAACGTTGATAGCACCGTCTGATGGCACGCTGTTAACGCGCGCGGTAGAGCCCGGCACGGTGCTTAATGAAGGTGGCACGGTATTTACCGTCTCGCTGACGCGTCCGGTGTGGGTACGCGCCTATGTTGATGAACGTAATCTTGACCAGGCCCAGCCGGGGCGCAAAGTGCTGCTTTATACCGATGGTCGCCCGGACAAGCCGTATCACGGGCAGATTGGTTTCGTTTCACCGACTGCTGAATTTACCCCGAAAACCGTCGAAACGCCGGATCTGCGTACCGACCTCGTCTATCGCCTGCGTATTGTGGTGACCGACGCCGATGATGCGTTACGCCAGGGAATGCCGGTAACGGTGCAATTCGGTGACGAGGCAGGACATGAATGATGCCGTTATCACGCTGAACGGCCTGGAAAAACGCTTTCCGGGCATGGACAAGCCCGCCGTCGCGCCGCTCGACTGTACCATTCACGCCGGTTATGTGACGGGGCTGGTGGGGCCGGATGGTGCAGGTAAAACCACGCTAATGCGGATGCTGGCGGGATTACTGAAACCCGACAGCGGCAATGCCACGGTGATTGGCTTTGATCCGATCAAAAACGACGGCGCGCTGCACGCCGTGCTCGGCTATATGCCGCAGAAATTCGGTCTGTATGAAGATCTCACGGTGATGGAGAATCTCAATCTGTACGCAGATTTGCGCAGCGTCACCGGCGAGGCACGGAAGCAAACTTTTGCTCGCCTGCTGGAGTTTACGTCTCTTGGCCCGTTTACCGGACGCCTGGCGGGCAAGCTCTCCGGTGGGATGAAACAAAAACTTGGCCTGGCCTGTACCCTGGTGGGCGAACCGAAAGTGTTGCTGCTCGATGAACCCGGCGTCGGTGTTGACCCTATCTCACGGCGCGAACTGTGGCAGATGGTGCATGAGCTGGCGGGCGAAGGGATGTTAATCCTCTGGAGCACATCGTATCTCGACGAAGCCGAGCAGTGCCGTGACGTGTTACTGATGAACGAAGGCGAGCTGCTGTATCAGGGAGAACCGACGGCCCTGACTCAAACTATGGCCGGACGCAGCTTTCTGATGACCAGCCCGCACGAGGGCAACCGCAAACTGTTGCAACGGGCATTGAAACTGCCGCAGGTCAGCGACGGCATGATTCAGGGGAAATCGGTACGTCTGATCCTCAAAAAAGAGACCACACCAGACGATATTCGCCATGCCGACGGGATGCCGGAAATCAACATCAACGAAACTACGCCGCGTTTTGAAGATGCGTTTATTGATTTGCTGGGCGGTGCCGGAACCTCGGAATCGCCGCTGGGCGCAATATTACATACGGTAGAAGGCACACCCGGCGAGACGGTGATCGAAGCGAAGGAACTAACCAAGAAATTTGGTGATTTTGCCGCCACCGATCACGTCAACTTTGCCGTTAAACGCGGGGAGATTTTTGGTTTGCTGGGGCCAAACGGCGCGGGTAAATCGACCACCTTTAAGATGATGTGCGGTTTGCTGGTGCCGACTTCCGGTCAGGCGCTGGTGCTGGGCATGGATCTGAAAGAGAGTTCCGGTAAAGCGCGCCAGCATCTCGGCTATATGGCGCAAAAATTTTCGCTCTACGGCAACCTGACGGTCGAACAGAATTTACGCTTTTTCTCTGGTGTGTATGGCTTACGCGGTCGGGCGCAGAACGAAAAAATCTCCCGTATGAGCGAGGCGTTCGGCCTGAAAAGTATCGCCTCCCACGCGACCGATGAACTGCCATTAGGTTTTAAACAGCGGCTGGCGCTGGCCTGTTCGCTGATGCATGAACCGGACATTCTGTTTCTCGACGAACCGACGTCCGGCGTTGATCCCCTCACCCGCCGTGAATTTTGGCTACATATCAACAGTATGGTAGAGAAAGGCGTCACGGTGATGGTCACCACCCACTTTATGGATGAAGCGGAATATTGCGACCGCATCGGCCTGGTGTACCGCGGGAAATTAATCGCCAGCGGCACACCGGACGATTTGAAAGCGCAGTCGGCCAACGATGAGCAACCCGATCCCACGATGGAGCAAGCCTTTATTCAGTTGATCCACGACTGGGATAAGGAGCATAGCAATGAGTAATCCGATCCTGTCCTGGCGTCGCGTGCGGGCGCTGTGCGTCAAAGAGACGCGGCAGATTGTTCGCGATCCGAGTAGCTGGCTGATTGCGGTAGTGATCCCACTGCTACTGCTGTTTATTTTTGGATACGGCATTAACCTCGACTCCAGCAAGCTGCGCGTCGGGATTTTACTGGAACAGCGTAGCGAAGCGGCGCTGGATTTCACCCACACCATGACAGGTTCGCCCTACATCGACGCCACCATCAGCGATAACCGTCAGGAACTGATCGCCAAAATGCAGGCGGGGAAAATTCGCGGTCTGGTGGTTATTCCGGTGGATTTCGCCGAACAGATGGAGCGCGCCAACGCCACCGCACCGATTCAGGTGATCACCGACGGCAGTGAGCCGAATACCGCTAACTTTGTGCAGGGGTATGTCGAAGGGATCTGGCAGATCTGGCAAATGCAGCGCGCGGAGGATAACGGGCAGACTTTTGAACCGCTTATTGATGTACAAACCCGCTACTGGTTTAACCCGGCGGCGATAAGCCAGCACTTTATTATCCCCGGTGCGGTGACCATCATCATGACGGTCATCGGCGCGATTCTCACCTCGCTGGTGGTGGCGCGAGAATGGGAACGCGGCACCATGGAGGCTCTGCTCTCTACGGAGATTACCCGCACGGAACTGCTACTGTGTAAGCTGATCCCTTATTATTTTCTCGGGATGCTGGCGATGCTGCTGTGTATGCTGGTGTCAGTGTTTATTCTCGGCGTGCCGTATCGCGGGTCGCTGCTGATTCTGTTTTTTATCTCCAGCCTGTTTTTACTCAGTACCCTGGGGATGGGGCTGCTGATTTCCACGATTACCCGCAACCAGTTCAACGCCGCTCAGGTGGCCCTGAACGCGGCTTTTCTGCCGTCGATTATGCTTTCCGGCTTTATATTTCAGATAGACAGTATGCCCGCAGTGATCCGCGCGGTGACGTACATTATTCCCGCACGTTATTTCGTCAGCACCCTGCAAAGCCTGTTCCTCGCCGGGAATATTCCAGTGGTGCTGATAGTGAACGTGCTGTTTTTGATCGCTTCGGCGGTGATGTTTATCGGCCTGACGTGGCTGAAAACCAAACGTCGGCTGGATTAGGGAGAAGAGCATGTTTCATCGCTTATGGACGTTAATCCGCAAAGAGTTGCAGTCGCTGCTGCGCGAACCGCAAACCCGCGCAATTCTGATTTTACCCGTGCTGATTCAGGTGATCCTGTTCCCGTTCGCCGCCACGCTGGAAGTGACCAACGCCACCATCGCCATCTACGATGAAGATAACGGCGAGCATTCGGTGGAACTTACTCAACGTTTTGCCCGCGCCAGCGCTTTTACCCATGTGCTGCTGCTGAAAAGCCCGCAGGAGATCCGCCCGACCATCGACACACAAAAGACGTTACTACTGGTGCGTTTCCCGGCTGACTTCTCGCGCAAACTGGATACCTTCCAGACCGCGCCGTTGCAGTTGATCCTCGACGGGCGTAACTCCAACAGTGCGCAAATCGCCGCCAACTACCTGCAACAGATCGTCAAAAATTATCAACAGGAGCTGCTGGAAGGAAAACCGAAGCCAAACAACAGCGAGCTGGTAGTACGCAACTGGTATAACCCGAATCTCGACTACAAATGGTTTGTGGTGCCGTCGCTGATCGCCATGATCACCACTATCGGCGTAATGATCGTCACGTCACTTTCCGTCGCCCGCGAACGTGAACAGGGTACGCTCGATCAGTTACTGGTTTCGCCCCTCACCACCTGGCAGATATTCATCGGCAAAGCCGTACCGGCATTAATTGTCGCCACCTTCCAGGCCACCATTGTGCTGGCGATTGGTATCTGGGCGTATCAAATTCCCTTCGCCGGATCGCTGGCGCTGTTCTACTTTACGATGGTGATTTACGGTTTATCACTGGTGGGATTCGGTCTGTTGATTTCATCGCTCTGTTCAACGCAACAGCAGGCATTTATCGGCGTGTTTGTCTTTATGATGCCCGCCATTCTCCTTTCCGGTTACGTTTCGCCGGTGGAAAACATGCCAGTGTGGCTGCAAAATCTGACGTGGATTAACCCTATTCGCCACTTTACGGACATTACCAAGCAGATTTATTTGAAGGATGCGAGTCTGGATATTGTGTGGAATAGTTTGTGGCCGCTACTGGTGATAACGGCCACGACAGGGTCAGCGGCGTACGCGATGTTTAGACGCAAGGTGATGTAACTTCTTATCTTTCGCCAGCAAAGACACTACCGCCGGGCCGGCAAGGATTGCCAGCCCTGCAATTGCCAGCAAAAAGTTGTTTTCCAGTACGCGGGACAACAGCCACAGCACAATCAGCGCTGCGCCAAAATACCAGGTCGTAGTCAGCTCTTCCAGCACGTCTGCCACCTCACGCCAGCGTTGCTCGGGGTGGCGCTGAAACACCAGCATCATCACTACCGTGACACAATACAGTGCGCATAATCCCACGCCGACGTGAACCAGAGTCTTACTCATCCAGCCCACCACCAGCAGCGCCACTACCAGTAAATGCAACATAATCTGCCAGCAACTTAGACCCGTTGCGACACGAACACGTTGTTGCCACTTCATGGCTTCTCTCCTGAAGAATTTATCTCTACTTACTCAGAGTACCGAACTTTACGGAAAATTCCGTAAGACCGCACCTTTTTGTGACGCCGACTACACTATTTCAATGAGATAAGAGGCAAAGACAGGAAAATTATGCCCGATCAAACACAACAATTTTCGTTCAAGGTGCTCACCATCAACATTCACAAAGGCTTTACCGCGTTTAACCGACGCTTCATTTTGCCGGAACTTCGCGACGCCGTGCGTACCGTCAGCGCCGATATTGTTTGCCTGCAGGAAGTGATGGGCGCGCACGAAGTTCATCCGCTGCATGTGGAAAACTGGCCCGATACCTCGCACTACGAGTTTCTCGCCGACACCATGTGGAGCGATTTCGCCTACGGTCGCAATGCCGTATACCCGGAAGGACATCACGGTAACGCCGTTCTTTCACGTTATCCCATTGAACATTATGAGAATCGTGATGTTTCGGTCGATGGTGCGGAAAAGCGCGGCGTGCTCTACTGCCGCATTGTGCCGCCGATGACCGGAAAAGCGATTCATGTAATGTGCGTACATTTGGGCCTGCGTGAGGCGCACCGTCAGGCGCAGCTTGCGATGCTCGCCGAATGGGTGAATGAGCTACCGGACGGCGAACCGGTATTGGTGGCGGGTGATTTCAATGACTGGCGGCAAAAAGCTAATCATCCGTTAAAAGTGCAGGCCGGACTGGATGAGATTTTTACCCGCGCCCACGGACGCCCGGCGCGCACGTTTCCGGTGCAATTTCCTCTACTACGACTGGACAGGATCTACGTCAAAAATGCCAGCGCCAGCGCGCCAACCGCGTTGCCGCTGCGGACATGGCGACACCTTTCTGATCATGCCCCTTTAAGTGCGGAGATTCATTTATGAAATGTAGCTGGCGCGAAGGCAATAAGATCCAGTTGCTGGAAAACGGCGAGCAATATTATCCCGCGGTGTTTAAGGCGATTGGCGAGGCACAAGAACGCATCATTCTTGAAACGTTTATCTGGTTTGAGGATGACGTCGGCAAACAACTGCATGCGGCACTACTGGCAGCAGCGCAACGCGGGGTAAAAGCGGAAGTCTTACTTGATGGCTACGGTTCGCCGGATCTCAGCGATGAGTTTGTCAATGAACTGACGGCAGCTGGCGTGGTGTTCCGCTACTACGATCCCCGCCCTCGCCTTTTTGGTATGCGCACCAATGTGTTTCGCCGGATGCATCGCAAAATTGTGGTGATCGACGCGCGTATCGCCTTTATTGGCGGGCTGAATTACTCCGCCGAGCATATGTCCAGCTACGGCCCGGAGGCCAAACAGGATTACGCGGTTCGCCTCGAAGGGCCGATTGTCGAAGATATTCTCCAGTTTGAGCTGGAAAACCTGCCAGGACAGAGCGCGGCGCGACGCTGGTGGCGACGTCATCATAAAGCGGAAGAGAACCGTCAGCCGGGAGAAGCGCAGGTATTGCTGGTCTGGCGCGATAACGAAGAACATCGCGATGATATCGAACGTCACTATCTGAAAATGCTCACTCAGGCGCGGCGGGAAGTGATTATCGCCAACGCCTACTTCTTCCCCGGCTATCGTTTTTTACACGCCTTGCGTAAAGCGGCACGGCGCGGGGTGCGGATCAAACTGATCATTCAGGGCGAACCGGATATGCCGATTGTCAGAGTCGGCGCACGTTTGCTGTATAACTATCTGGTTAAAGGCGGCGTTCAGGTGTTTGAGTACCGCCGCCGCCCGCTCCACGGCAAAGTGGCATTGATGGACGATCACTGGGCGACAGTAGGGTCCAGTAATCTCGATCCGCTCAGTTTGTCACTGAATCTCGAAGCAAATGTCATCATCCACGATCGTAATTTTAACCAGACGCTGCGCGATAATCTGAACGGCATTATCGCCGCAGATTGTCAGCAGGTCGATGAGACCATGCTGCCGAAACGCACCTGGTGGAACCTGACTAAAAGCGTGCTGGCGTTCCACTTTCTACGCCACTTCCCGGCGCTGGTGGGCTGGCTTCCGGCGCACACGCCACGTCTGGCGCAGGTTGATCCCCCCGCACAACCGACAATGGAAACGCAGGATCGGGTAGAAACTGAAAACACGGGGGTAAAACCCTGATGAGTAAATCACACCCGCGCTGGCGCTTAGCAAAGAAGATCCTCACCTGGCTGTTTTTTATCGCGGTGATTGTGTTGCTGGTGGTCTACGCCAAAAAAGTGAACTGGGAAGAGGTCTGGAAGGTCATCCGCGACTACAATCGCGTTGCGCTGCTTAGTGCGGTCGGGCTGGTGGTCGTCAGTTATCTGATTTACGGTTGCTACGACCTGCTCGCCCGTTTCTACTGCGGTCACAAACTGGCGAAGCGCCAGGTGATGCTGGTGTCGTTTATCTGCTACGCCTTCAACCTGACGCTCAGTACCTGGGTTGGCGGCATTGGTATGCGCTATCGTCTGTACTCCCGGCTAGGGTTACCGGGCAGCACTATTACGCGGATTTTCTCGCTCAGTATTACCACCAACTGGCTGGGCTATATTTTGCTGGCCGGGATTATCTTTACCGCAGGCGTGGTGGAGCTGCCGGACCACTGGTATGTCGATCAAACCACGCTGCGCATTCTCGGCATTGGCTTACTGATGATTATCGCGGTTTATTTGTGGTTTTGCGCTTTCGCGAAGCACCGCCATATGACCATCAAAGGGCAAAAACTGGTGCTGCCTTCATGGAAATTTGCCCTCGCCCAGATGCTGATTTCCAGCGTTAACTGGATGGTAATGGGAGCGATTATCTGGCTGTTACTCGGTCAAAGCGTAAATTATTTCTTTGTACTGGGTGTGTTGCTGGTTAGTAGCATTGCTGGCGTCATCGTGCATATTCCGGCGGGAATTGGTGTGCTGGAAGCGGTATTTATCGCGCTACTGGCTGGGGAGCATACCTCCAAAGGCACAATTATCGCCGCCCTACTCGCTTACCGTGTGCTGTATTACTTTATCCCGCTGCTGCTGGCGCTGATCTGTTACCTGTTGCTGGAAAGCCAGGCGAAGAAGCTACGGGCGAAAAATGAAGCGGCGATGTGAAGTATAGTTAAGTTCTTTAGTATGTGCATTTACGGCTAATGAAAAAACCGCGTATGCCTTTGCCAGACAAGCGTTATAGCTATAGTGGCAAGAATCCCAAAGAAGCCGATAAAATAGTAATAGAGTGTTAATGCACCTACAAAAGCACAACGAACCGGACTCCATAATTCTTCACTATGGCTTTTTCCTGTCAGTTCAAGGAGCTTATTTCGTCCATGCGAGATAATGCCTGACCATAAGACAATCATTAAGCAACTTATTACCCAAATGGGTCGTTCACTCATTAATGTGGCATTCACGATGATTACCAGGGCCAACCCTGTCAACGTCATCATAATGATAAAACGGTGAGAACCAGGATCAACATTAAATAATAAACCGGCCAGCATACTGATTAAAAACATCGCGCCCGCAGTGCTGAACACGATGATAATGGCATATACAGGAACTAAACTTGCAACGACAATCGCCACCAAAGAGAGTAAAAACAGATATATTACGCCTGCGATGGCGGCATTTATCTTGTTGATATCCTTACTTAAGCCATACATACAAAGTAATAATAACCCTATGGCGATATACATTGGTGGTGAATCATATTTTGTTGCCGTAATTTCGAGATACTTAGCTCCCCAGGCCAGTCCTGCGGTTGCCACCAAACCTAAAGCGGTAATGAGCCATATACCGTTTAATATCCTGGCCTCGTGCTGAAAATCTAATTTATTGCTGTTTTGCGAGTATGATTCCATTCTTTTAGTTGTCCTTAGAAAAAACATTAATATTTACCATCAATAAATTTAAAGCCACGCATACAAAATACTTTTGTATTTATGGATACGGAAAACGCTTCCGCTCGCTCATAAGGCATATTTTATACCTGGTACTTGTTAAGTGTCGTTTTTAGTAAGAAAAAAAATCCCGACACATGGCCGGGATATTGATGGTGAAAAAGAATTAACGGCGGTTGCCGAAGATCCGCAGCAACATCAGGAACAGGTTGATGAAGTCCAGATACAAGGTTAACGCGCCAAGAATGGAATATTTGCGCAGGTTCGACGTGTCGCGAGTATCAATCTGCTCACCCATATTTTTCAGTTTCTGGGTGTCATACGCCGTCAATCCGACAAAGACAATCACGCCGATGTAGGTGACTGCCCACATCAATGCTTCGCTTTTCAGCCAGAAGTTAACCAGCGATGCCAGCACAATGCCGATTAACGCCATAAACAGCATATTGCCAAAGCCGCTTAGATCGCGCTTCGTGGTGTAACCGTACAGGCTCATTGCGCCGAACATCCCGGCAGTAACGACGAAAGTACTGGCGATAGAAGCAGCGGTATAGACAATGAAAATACTGGAAAGCGTAAGACCCGTCAGCGCCGAATAAAGCATAAAGAGCATCGTCGTTACACCTGCGCTCAACTTTTGAATCATCGCTGATAACACAATAACCAATGCTAATTGCGCGATGATCAGACCGATTAAAAAGACACGGTTAGTGAACAACAGCTCCATCACGGCCGCGGAATTAGCCGCATACCAGGCAACAAATGCGGTCAGCAACAAGCCAACGGTCATCCAGCCATAGACTTGCGCCATATAAGTTTGCAAGCCAGCCCGGGGTTGTACAATTGAATCAGAACGTGGGAATCTGTCCATGACGATCTCCTGAAGATATAAGGAATATCTTAAGGATACTGCAAAATGATGAGGCTGTGCATCGACGCAGCGTAAACGCATGTACTGAGCGGTGAAATTGCCGGACGCAGCGGTGCCTTATCCGGCTAACAAAAAACTACCAGCGTTTTGCCGCCTGCTGATCGCTCTCCCGAGCTTCAACCCAGCGGTCGCCTTCCGGCGTGGCTTCACGCTTCCAGAACGGTGCGCGGGTTTTGAGATAATCCATAATAAACTGCCCGGCTTCAAACGCACTGCTGCGATGCGCACTGGTGACACCGACAAAAACGATTTCATCTCCCGGCCATAATTCCCCGATGCGGTGAATCACCGTGACGCGCCCCAGCGGCCAGCGGTTACGCGCTTCATCGACAATTTCTGCCAGTGCTTTTTCAGTCATCCCCGGATAGTGTTCGAGGGTTAATGCTTTGACGCTGTCGCCAAGGTTATGGTTGCGCACCTTACCGGTAAAGGTGACTACCGCACCGTCTTCGTCACGCTCAGCCAGCCACGGGTACTCTTCTCCTACGCTGAACGGCTGCGGGCCGACAACAATTTTGGTTTCTGCCATCTTAACCTCCGGTTACCGGCGGGAAGAAAGCTACTTCGTCGCCGTCAGTCAGCGAATGGTCAAAACTCACCAGCGTCTGGTTGACGGCAGCCAGCAATTTGCCATCTTCCAGCGCCAGCGCCCAGCGATCGCTCTGCGCAGCCAGATGTTGGCGTAACGCTTCAACGGTTGGGAAATCCGCAGCCACTTCGGTTGCATCTGTTCCCACCAACTCGCGCACCTGGGCGAAAAAAAGAACGTTAATCATCCGCTTCCACCTTAAAGTCACCCGACTTGCCGCCGCTCTTCGCCAGCAAACGTACCGGACCAATCACCATATCTTTTTGCACCGCTTTGCACATGTCATAAATGGTCAGCGCCGCCACGGAGGCCGCGGTTAACGCTTCCATTTCGACACCGGTTTTCCCGGTCAGGCGGCATAAGGTTTCTATACGTACCCGATTGTGCTCCGGCTCGGCCTGTAAATTGACTTCAACTTTGCTGAGCATCAGAGGGTGACACAGCGGGATCAGATCCCAGGTGCGTTTTGCCGCCTGAATACCGGCGATACGCGCAGTGGCAAATACGTCGCCTTTGTGGTGGCGACCATCAATAATCATCGCCAGCGTCTCGCTGCGCATGGTGACAAAGGCTTCGGCGCGCGCTTCACGCACGGTTTCCGCTTTGGCGGAGACATCCACCATGTGCGCTTCGCCAGCGGCGTTGATATGGGTCAGTTGCGACATACTTATTTCTTCAAATGTGGATGGAAATTACACGGACGCGTACGGGCATCCAGCTGCGGCGCGATGATATTTTCCCATGCGGTACGGCACGCTTTGGTCGAACCCGGCATGGCGAAAATCAGCGTTTTGTTAGCGACGCCCGCTACCGCACGAGATTGCAACGTTGAGGTGCCAATCTCTTCGAACGACAACATCCGGAACACTTCACCAAAACCTTCAACTTCACGGTCGAACAACGGCAGCAGTGCTTCGGGAGCCTGATCACCTTCCGTCAGGCCAGTACCCCCCGTAATCAACACCACTTGTATATCGTCGCTGGCGATCCACGCAGATACCTGAGCGCGAATAGCGTAGCGGTTTTCTTTCACAATGGCTTTATCGACAACGTGATGGCCCGCTTCTTGCGCCGAGTCGCGCAGATAGTGACCGGAGGTATCGTCTTCTTCACCGCGACGATTAGAAACCGTAAGAATAGCAATACGGGTCGGGATAAATTCAGTGCTTACCTGACTCATCTGATCTCTCCTTTTGACGTTTTAGCCGCCAATGTACGATAAGTTTTGCGTAATACCGGTGTTGTTTTGATGCAGGAAATGGGTCTGTTTCTTCTCCCGCAGCGCCGCTGAAATACGCGCTTCCAGCGCCTGTTGCTGGGTATCGTCTTCCAGCAGATCGCGCAGGTTAACGCCGCCTTCACCAAACAGGCAGAGATGGAGTTTACCAATGGAGGAAACGCGCAGGCGGTTGCAAGTGGCGCAGAAGTCTTTTTCATACGGCATGATAAGGCCAATCTCTCCGGCGTAATCCGGATGACAAAAGACTTGCGCGGGACCGTCGCTGCGTTGACGTAATTGGTGGATCCAGCCGCGACGCAGTAGCTCGTCACGCAGAACCTGACCAGAGATGTGATGCTTACGGAAGAGCTCGCTGCCCTCGCCCGTTTCCATCAATTCGATGAAACGCAGCTGGATAGGGCGATGCTGGATCCAGTTCAGAAAGGTGTCGAGCTGATGATGATTAACATCACGCATCAGCACGGTATTGACTTTGACCTTCTCAAAACCGGCCTCAAATGCAGCATCGATCCCTGCCATGACCTGGTTGAATTTATCCTGCCCGGTAATGGCATGAAACTGGCGAGCGTCAAGGCTATCAACGCTGACGTTGATGCCAGTAAGTCCCGCATCGCGCCAGTTCGCCACATCGCGTTCCAGACGGTAACCATTGGTGGTGACCGCAATCTGGCGGATAGTGTTGTTTTCCCGCACAGCGGCGATGATATCGGTAAAGTCGCGGCGTAAAGATGGCTCACCGCCCGTCAGACGGACTTTTTCGGTGCCAAGACTGGCGAAGGCGCGCGTAACCCGGCGAATTTCATCGACGGTAAGAAAGCCTTTATTGGTGACGCCGCTCGGTTTGTAGCCATCCGGCAGGCAGTAGGTGCAACGAAAGTTACACACATCGGTAATCGACAGGCGCAAGTAGTAAAACTTACGCGCAAATGCATCAGTCAGTTGTGAAGCCATGTACACCTTTCCAGATACGGGAGGCGAAGTCATTTCTTCCTTCGCCCTGGTGGCAATCTTTACAAGCATTGTCACGGCCAAAGCACCGTATCAGTTGACCCAGGTGCAGAGGCTAGAGTGTTTAGTGGTTAAGCCGATACTAGCGTGTAAATGAGATTTTTACCATCCACACTTTCGCTATGTAATCATGTATATAGCGTCATGATCGTGCTATTTCGCTACAGAATAAGGGAAAATGACGGTTTTACTTTGATATACATCATCAGGGAGGCATAGCGTGCATCGTCCTTTAGAGGTAGAAGAAAATAGTTTGTATCCTCAATATTGGCAGGTTAATTGCTGTTTCCTCGCAATTTGCGCTACTGTAGCGCGGATAATCTGACTCCAGGAAACTATATGCGCAATCGTACGCTGGCTGACCTTGATCGTGTCGTTGCTCTCGGCGGAGGGCATGGACTGGGACGCGTTCTCTCATCACTTTCGTCTTTGGGTTCTCGTTTAACGGGTATCGTCACCACCACGGATAATGGCGGATCGACGGGGCGTATTCGCCGCTCAGAAGGCGGTATTGCCTGGGGCGATATGCGCAACTGCCTCAACCAGCTGATAACTGAACCCAGCGTCGCTTCCGCAATGTTTGAATATCGTTTCGGCGGTAATGGCGAACTTTCCGGGCACAACCTTGGAAACCTGATGTTAAAGGCACTGGATCACCTTAGCGTGCGACCTCTTGAAGCGATCAATCTGATTCGAAATCTGCTGAAAGTGGACGCACATTTGATTCCGATGTCGGAGCATCCTGTTGATCTGATGGCGATTGACGATCAGGGGCATGAAGTATACGGCGAGGTCAATATCGACCAGTTAACTGCGCCGATTCAAGAGTTATTGTTAACGCCGAATGTACCCGCAACGCGTGAGGCGGTTCACGCTATCAGTGAAGCGGATCTCATCATTATTGGGCCTGGCAGTTTTTACACCAGCCTGATGCCAATTCTGCTGCTGAAGGAAATCGCACAGGCATTACGCCGCACGCCAGCGCCGATGGTCTATATCGGCAATCTGGGGCGTGAGTTGAGTTTACCTGCGGCTAATTTGAAGCTGGAATGCAAGCTGGCAATTATGGAGCAGTATGTCGGTAAAAAGGTCATTGATGCGGTCATCGTCGGGCCAAAAGTGGATGTCTCGGCGGTGAAAGAGCGGAATGTGATTCAGGAGGTGCTGGAGGCCAGCGATATTCCGTATCGTCATGACCGCCAGTTGTTACATAACGCGCTGGAAAAAGCATTACAGGCACTGGGTTAAGCGCCTGTGCCTGGGGCAGAAAAATTCGACTGTGACTATGGCGTTTTGAATTATAGAAGGCCATAGTCACTTTTTTTAGCACAACCCCATTGTTAGCAGCTCATTTATCTTCCCACTTTCTTAAATTCAGTTTTGATTCTTGATGTTTGTTGTGCCATGACTATTCTAATAATGTGATAAGCCCCATGCTCTGGGAGCCACCGAATCTAAATATTTATCAATATGATGAGAATGAGTATAAGCTGCTATATTTTTTGATAAAATGGCCGTGCAGTTTAAACCAGAGCCTAATCCCAGTAGTACCGTTAACCAGTTATCCAGGGCTTCGGATTCAACAATCGAGTGTTCCAGTTCATATGCTTTTAGTAAAAGAGCAGCAGAGTAAACTCTGAGGATTTGCGGAGAATTGTATTCCGTTCCTAAACTTGAAGCTGAAGAATATCTTGCGAACACGACGGCAAAACTTATTAGAAGCATTGCCTGGTCCGTTTTATTTGCATTTTCCATTCTGCAAGACTTCATTAAATCTTTATAATGATTTTCCTTAATGTTTAAACAAGATTTATACATCTCTAGTTTGCTAATATTCTTTTTTTGTTTTAGCTTTTTATTTTTACTTAACATTTCGTAACCCGCACCTTCTATAGGTTGCGTCTGCAATGAGTAATTATCCATTAGTTTCATGAGAGGCGAAAAAATTTCGTTTAATTTTATTTGTTCATCAATACCATCCATTTTTGTTTGAGAAGAAAAACTTTGTGACGCAGTGACAAATGGTTCGTACAGATCACCAAGCTGAAGAATTTTGAGATAATTATTTAATAAAATATTATTTTGTGACCGTTTCCATGGGTAGGAAAACACTGGAAACTCAGTCATCAATACGGTATTAAGATTAATATCGGCAAGCGAGCACACTTGTTCTGGTGCTGCATATAGATAAAAATGGTCCCAGTCTTTATTTTTAATAGTGGTATCCAACATTTTATTTAAGGCATTAGATGAAAGACGCATTGCACGATTGTTTTTCTGTGCTGAAAACAATACGTACCAAGCATCATCATGATCTTGTTGTTTACTCCATTCAGAGAAATCTGGATAATCATTTCCTTCAGTATAAGGTTTAACATCTTTATGTTGTAAATATGTTTTATAAATATTATATGCTTTTTCTGCCAATACATTATTTTTACTTTTTAGTGCCAGGTCAGTAATCATTACATATGCAGTACTGAATGATAACATTAATGTTGGCTGTTCTGCAAAGCGTTCTAAATAATAATTAATCCTTTCTTCACTAAGATTAAACAAAAAAGAAGAAGAGATACAGCAATCAACTGTAATTAATGACAAAATAAAGTTATCAAATATATTTATATCATCATTTTGCAATATATCATTTAATCCCTCTGGTGGTCTATTAGACGTATAGTGTTTTGTTAACCAATTAATTTCTGACACATCGTTTTTTAATTTTGTAAGGTCATAGATACAATTTTTTGAACTCAGTTCGTTGGCGAGGATTTTTTTTATTTCAGGCATTGAATCTTCAGAGATGCCTTCAAGGATTTGATAAATTTTCCGGATATGTTCTTTTGCTTTACATATATCAACCCTGATTAAATCTTGTAATGGAGGAGTATCGTCAAAGAAAAATTTCCGCATAGATTTCGTATCTACTTTTATTATTTTCGCTTCACGTAACACTATATTTTTTAAAATACAAGTACTAAAGTCACCTCTCTCTATAGTTGCGTATTCAAAATTTACCCCCGACATATTCGTGCCAGCAACATCACAGAAAAATAAAGTGGCATTCTTGAATGAACTATTTTCAAACTGTGCGCCATTCAATTTGGCATACTCCATATAACATCCTGAAAAATCTGCACACCCCTTGGCTTCCGTTAGATCTGTCCTTACAAAACTAGCACCGCTCAATTTGCAATCCATGAGTGTTGCTCTCTTCATATTCGCATCATTAAAATTAACGTTAGAAAAATTTGATTCACCGAACTCAGTATCTTCAAAATTTAGCCCCGAAAAATCAAAACATCCATTGGGATCCTGCAAAATAATCAGTTGTCGAGTTCTGACTGGTTTATTTCCAATAAAATAAGTTGTCGTCATCACACTGTCTGAAAATTCTATCTTGCACTTAAAAAGCTCATGCATGTGCGGAGGACAAAATTTTTTCAGGGTCAAAAACTCTTTACGTTCTTTATTATATTCTTTTTTTTCATCTGTAAGGTAAGGTGATAAAAACAATCCATAGCGAGAATGGATATCATTATACATTCTACTTAAAAAATCTTTTTTCGTTTCGAAACCCAAAATGAATCGCAGCACATCAAAAAGTCGCTCCCATTTACTCATATAAAAAGTATGGTCATTGTCAGCAAGAAACAATTGCTCTGCGCGCTTTTCATCAATTTCAAAAGATGACTGTCGATGATTAACTGATAACATCATGCTGCCTCCATCAGATATAAAATTAATTGCTGCAGTCTTCCTGAATACAGTTTATTTACTATCAAAAATCGCTCATTTCAAATAGACTTGTTCCTGATAGTACAAATAAAAGTATATTATTTATTAACTTTTAAATAATTAAACCTCTATTTATAATAATTAACATATATATGCTTTATAATTATATTAAACTTAAGATAATTGAGATGAAGAGTCTTGGCGTTAATATAAATGAGTCATTGGATAAACTTGACTCATGCTATGCCTTGCGTAGAAGGTTCTAAACACACTTAACTTTGAACTTTCATTAACACATTAATTTTGCCCGACTAAATGAGCGATTTTTGATAGAAAAATATCTTTTCTTGTTTAAAAAATTACTCAATTTGATAACTAACGATTGAGTAAGTTATTACCCTCAAAAAAGCAACGATTATCTTATGATGCGGCTAATTTAGCACTTTAACATTAAAAGGAAATAATTATGCACCCTAGATTTTTTACATCATGCACTCCCCGTCTTCCGGAAAGATTTCCAGAAAAATGCACCCCAAAAGTTTTGCATTCATGGTTTGATAATGGGGCGAAAAAATTCAATGAGGAATCTGCACGCTGGAAAGAGGTCGGGCGTGAAGATGATTTCAATAATCAGTTTATAAGTTCATATATAAATAATAATATTAGCACCTACCAGAATATATCAAATGATCTACATAATAATATTAATACAATACATGACTTATTAATTGAAAACACATCAAGAATACCGCTTTCGGAAAGTTTAGACACATTATTAGTTATGGGGCAGTTATTTGAAAGTGAACATGACAGAATACTCGCAAATATACCTTTGTTTGCAAACCTTTTTAAAGCAGCCCTAATACAATATATAACAAACAATAACACCCTACTAATTGAAATATATAAAAATGCGCTAAATAAAATTCATGATAAAGATGCCATAAGCTTCATCATTCAGAATATTTTTACTCAAGCGATAGATGACCCCTGCTTTTACGAACCGTGCAATTTACATTTTTTACTTGATATCGCTAACAATTATGTATTTTCTTTTAAAAAAGAGATGTTATTATCAGAACCACACTTACAAAACTCATTCCTGGAAATAATCAATCATTTCAATAATGATGAAGACAAAATAAGAGGTGTTATTTTATTTATTTCTTATCTTGACAATTTAGCTATTAAAATCAAAGTTAACTTAAAGGATTTCCTGGAGAAGCTAAGATTTTCTGATAAAAAAATCAAGATTGAACTTTATACCTATGTATTCAAAGCATTGCCTGAAATCAAAGGGAGCGATATTATACCACTATATTTTACTATTGAATCCGCCTATAAAGAAAATATGCCACAACAATTAACTGAACTATTAAATTTAGTTACAAACATTCCTGACATTGAAGATAAATTTCAATTCATAACTAAATTGGGTCATGCATACTGTCTCTCCGGAATTAATCTTTCAGATTACTCGACCTCTCTTTTAAAATTATTTCAGGAAACTAAAGTCAACCGATTGTGTGATTATTATAAGTTAAGGGTTCCTGGTGAACCAGAGTATCAACTTAGAATACCTTTAGATGGCATGACATTTCAAATGCTTAGTGAACTGTACAGAGTATCGCCAGAAAACGTTTTCATTTTCGATGAACTTTTTCGAGAAATGATTGATTTCAGCACATTCGAAGGACGGGTGAGTTATTACAATACCATACTTTATTTAATAAACCAGGATACCGAAAGCATCAATAAAATAAATCTATTTAGCCATTTGATTAAACGTCTTCCATTATGTAATTTCAAAACTCAAGACTTTGAACCAAGATTAATGCTTGCCTTGCCTGTGTTAACAATCGAGCATGTGAATAAAACCGTTTTAGAATATCTAAACGTGCTTATTGATATGTACAAAAGAAAACCATACTTAATTCTCACTGACCATGATAAATATTTTAGCTTTATCAAATATGCATTTAACAATGGAATTTTTGAGATATCAAATACCTTGATTGACGTCATAGAGAAAATAAATACAGAAAATCCTACTTCCCAGAGAACAAAAAGAAATCTTTCTGTATTAACGCAGCCATTCAAAACATGCCGAATTTTATGAATAACGTAAATAAGTAATGAGTTTTAGTTTATCACATCAACGTACCAGAGCCGCTTGCAACTCTGGTACGCTTCCTTTTTCACCAGTGTAACCGCACTATGCATGTTAACTGCTTTTGAACACAACAAGCGAAACCGAGCATTTTCCCATCTCCAACATCACGAAGCCGCAATGAACAATTCACGCAGCTGATGCAACTGGTCACGAATTTGCGCCGCTTCTTCGAACTCCAGATTCTGCGCGTGTTGCATCATCAACCCTTCCAGTTCATGGATCTTCTGCTGTAACGCTTTAGGCGACATATCCATCGGCACATTATCCGGCTCAACAATCGGGCGCGATTTTCCTCTGCCCTTCGCTTTGGTTTTGGCAATGTTCTGCCCCAGCGCCAGGATATCGACCACTTTCTTGTTCAAGCCTTGCGGCGTAATGCCGTGTTCCTCGTTGTACTTCTGCTGTTTCTCGCGACGACGTTCGGTTTCGCCAATCGCTTTCGCCATTGATGGGGTGATCTTATCGCCGTAGAGAATCGCTTTACCGTTAACGTTACGTGCCGCACGACCAATGGTCTGGATCAACGAACGTTCGGAACGCAGGAAGCCTTCTTTGTCAGCGTCGAGGATCGCCACCAGCGAAACCTCCGGCATATCCAGACCTTCACGCAGTAAGTTGATCCCTACCAGCACGTCGAACTCACCCAGACGCAAATCGCGGATAATCTCCATACGTTCGACGGTGTCGATATCTGAGTGAAGATAACGCACGCGCTCGCCATGTTCTTCGAGATATTCGGTGAGATCTTCCGCCATCCGCTTGGTCAGTGTGGTGACCAGCACGCGTTCGTTAATTGCCGCTCGCTGACGAATCTCCGATAGAAGATCATCGACCTGTGTCGCCACTGGCCGCACTTCGATAATCGGATCAAGCAATCCGGTTGGACGCACCACCTGATCCACCACATCGCCGCCGGATTTTTCCAGCTCGTAATTACCCGGCGTCGCCGAAACATAGATGGTTTGCGGCGCTAATGCTTCGAACTCTTCAAATTTCAGCGGACGGTTATCCAGCGCTGATGGCAGGCGGAAGCCGTACTCCACCAGCGTCTCTTTACGCGCCCGGTCACCGCGATACATGCCGCCAATTTGCGGAATGGTGACGTGTGATTCATCGACCACCAGCAGCCCATCGGCAGGCAGGTAATCAAACAGCGTCGGCGGTGGCTCACCCGGTCCACGACCGGAGAGGAAGCGCGAGTAGTTCTCAATCCCGGAACAGTAGCCCAGCTCGTTCATCATCTCCAGATCAAACTGGGTACGCTGGGTCAGCCGCTGCTCTTCAAGCAACTTGTTGTTCTCCAACAGCACTTTGCGTCTGGCGGCCAGTTCTTCTTTGATCTCTTCCATCGCCTGTACGATGCGCTCGCGCGGCGTGACGTAGTGCGTTTTCGGATAGATGGTAAAACGTGGAATAGTGGAAACAATCTGCCCGGTGAGCGGGTCAAATAACGACAATCGTTCCACTTCCTCGTCAAACAGCTCCACGCGAAGTGCAATGTCATCCGATTCTGCCGGGAAGATATCAATCACCTCACCACGAACGCGGAAAGTACCACGCTGGAATGCCTGATCATTACGAGCGTATTGCAGCTCCGCTAGTCGGCGCAGGATCGCGCGCTGATCGATAATCATGCCGACCGTGAGATGGAGCATCATCTTGAGATATAAATCAGGATCGCCCAGACCATAAATCGCGGAAACAGACGCCACCACAACCACATCACGCCGCTCCAGCATCGCTTTGGTGGCGGACAAACGCATCTGTTCAATATGTTCGTTAACCGAGGCATCTTTCTCAATGAAGGTGTCGGAACTCGGTACATAGGCTTCCGGCTGATAGTAGTCGTAGTAGGAGACGAAATATTCCACCGCGTTTTCCGGGAAGAACTCTTTCATTTCGCCATACAACTGGGCCGCCAGCGTTTTGTTGGGCGCAAGTACCATGGTAGGGCGCTGAAGATCAGCAATGACATTGGCAATGGTGAAGGTTTTCCCGGAGCCAGTCACGCCAAGTAACGTCTGGTGCGCCAGGCCATCTTCCAGCCCCTCTTCGAGACGTCGAATCGCCTCTGGCTGATCGCCAGAAGGTTTAAAAGCGGAATTCAGTTTGAACGGTTTACTCATGAGTCGCTACCTGAAGGAGTTGGGCGGGCAGGTATGTAATTTTACTCGTCGTACTTAATTATGCCAACAAATTATACTGGATAAAAAAACAGTTCCTCACCATAATATTTCTGTTACAGCGTAAACTCCGCTGTCAATCATGAGCAAAATTTACTCTGTGACGAGATAAAACTCCGGCCTTACCGGGTTATCCCCAAAGCAACGGCTTTTTTAACATTTGTCAAGATGAGTGATGACAGTTTTATGGCAAGAGATGCCTCTTCAGTGACTGCCATTGCAATTATCTAACCAGTTAAAAAATAAAAGATATTTCTTTGAGCCGTCTTTAACGCCAATTCGCGTGCAAGCCGCGTATTCTCTCGCTTGCCTCGTGTTTTCTAACTCTAATACACATGGTTATCCACAGGAATAGTGGATAACTGTCTGCAGCCCCTATCCCCCGCCGCCTGGGCAATTCCCACATTCATCGCATGATGCGGAAGTAAAATTTTTTTCGTGATTATTTTAGAATTTGATTGGTTAAATTGCAGTCAATCGAAGACGCAATCTCGCTCGCAATTTAACCAAATACAGGATGGCTACAACAAGGCAAGGTTTATGTACTTTCCGGTTGCCGCATTTTCTGGATTTTCTGCAAGCCAGGGAATTTCGCCCACCAGCGGCGCGGGAATCATGCGGGTGAGCGTGGTCATATATTCAGCGTGACGTTTTCCAGGAGGCGTGACATCATTCGCCACCCAACCCGCCAGAGTCAGTCCGGCGTGTTGTATTGCCTGTGCCGTCAACATCGCGTGATTAATACAGCCGAGTTTCACACCAACTACCAGTATCACCGGCAGTTGTTCCTGTGTTACCCAATCCGCAAAAGTGAAAGTGTCAGAAAGCGGCGTAAACCAGCCGCCAGCACCTTCCACTAACACCCAGTCAGCCTGTTGTTCAAGCGCGCGTAATCCGGCACTCATTACCAATGATTCTATCGGCCTGCCCTCTTGTGCGCTGATGATGTGCGGCGAAGTGGGTTCTGCGAAGGTGTAAGGATTTACCGTTGCGTAATCCAGCTGCAGGCTGCTGTTGTGCTGTAACGCCAGCGCGTCACTATTACGTAAGCCTTCCGGGGTCTTTTCGCTGCCAGAGGCGACCGGTTTATAACCTGCCGTCCGATAACCTGCTGCCTTCGCGGCTTGTAAAAGTGCACAACTGGCGACAGTTTTCCCCACTTCGGTATCCGTTCCGGTGACAAAATAACGTTTACTCACGAGCAATTACTCCCAAAAAAAGATGATACGTCAGAGGATATCGCCCCTGTTGTTGCGGCCAGGCCAGTTGTAATCGCTGCAACTGCGAACGCGTTAATATTCGCGGGTCGCGCCCTTCATGAAGATGCGTGGCACCGATGCCTTTCAGCGAACGCATGGCACTGAGCGCATCATCAAACCACAGCGTGATGGGCTGAATATGATGTTGATAATGCACGCCGTTCAGCGACTGTTCGATTTCATCTGGCGGTAAAAAGCGATTAGCATGCGGGCGCTCGTCCACCGCCTGCCACGCCTGATGTAATTCAGGGAGCGATCCCTGCACCAGCGTGGTAAACGCGACCACGCCTCCGGGGCGCACCACCCTGTATAGCTCGCGGAGTGCCGTGGATAAATTACCGCACCACTGTACCGCGAGATTGCTCCATGCAAGATCGAAGGTTGCAGTCGCTAACGGCAGGGATTCGATATCTCCCGCCAGATAATGGTCTGCGGCATCCTTCTGGCGTGCCTGAACAAGCATTGGCGGCGAGAGATCTAACGCCGTCACCTGCGCGTGACGTTCCCGCCAGTGGCGGCTCATCCAGCCAGGTCCACAACCCGCGTCCAGTACGTGGGTGTATTTACGCTGTGGGAGCATTGCCAGTAAGACGTCAGCACTCTGGCGCTGTAGATCCGCATGTTGCTCATAGTGCGCGGCTGCCCGACCAAATGCCGCTGCAATGGCTTGTTTATTAACCGTTGCCATGCAGCACCTCCAGCAGACGGTCGATATCCTGCATTTCATGCGCGGCGGTTAGTGTTAAGCGCAGTCGCGCAGTACCAGCAGGTACGGTTGGCGGGCGAATCGCCGTGACCCAGCAGCCTTGCTGGCGCAGTTTTTCTGCCAGTTGTAACGCACGGCTGTTATCACCAACAATCAATGGCTGGATGGCGCTGCATGAATCAGCCAGCGTAAACGGCAAATCCTGTACTCCGGCACGAAAACGCGTAATGAGTGCCGCCAGTTTTTCGCGCCGTGCATCACCCTCATCACTGCGAATGACCGCCAGCGATGCACGTAATGCCTGCGCCTGAGCGGGCGGCATACTGGTGCTGTAGATAAGATGGCGAGCGAATTGCAGCAGATAATCCGCCACCGTATTGGAGCAAAGCACCGCTGCCCCGCTGACGCCAAATCCTTTGCCAAACGTCACCACCAGCAATTCTGGTTTTACCTTTTGCAGCCAGCAGCTGCCACGCCCCTGCTCCCCGATAACGCCCGTGCCGTGGGCATCATCGACCATCAACCAGCCATTGTGCTGTTGCGTTACTTTCTGGATTTCCGCCAGTGGCGCACTATCGCCGTCCATGCTGAACACGCCTTCTGTCACCACCAGTTGCTGCCCCGGACAGGGGGAAGCAAGCAGTCGCGCCAGATGAGTGACATCGTTATGGGTAAAACGGCGAAGCTGCGCCGGGCTTAAACTGGCAGCTTCCAGCAATGAGGCGTGACTCAGCCGATCGGCAACAATACGGTCCTCTTTCGCCATCATCGCGGCAATGACTGCCTGATTAGCGGCAAAACCAGAGATAAACAGCAGTGCCCGCGAATAGCCCAGCCACTCGGCCAGTTCTTCTTCCAGCGCCTGATGTGCCACGCTATAACCGCTGACGTGACCGGAGCCGCCGCTACCGACGCCAAATTGCTCCGCACTCTGCTTCCAGGCACGGATAATTTGCGGATGATGGCTTAAACCTAAATAATCGTTACTGGAAAAGTTCAGATACTGGCGATCGTCCGCCACCAGCCAGCGTCCGGCTCCTTGCGCCACTGGATAACGGCGACGCAGGGCGTCGGCAGCACGCCGCGCATCGAGCGCCGCGTTGATTTTATCCTGCCAGCTCATAGCGCTGCCGCGTTGTAATATTCGTCAGTGTCCGGGGTCATCAGTGCCTGCTCCAGACGCTGCTGTTGTTCGTTATCCCCTGCCAGCACGGCAGTTTGCTGCGGATTTAGCCCCAGTTTGCGGAACAGTTGCAGGTCTTTATCTTCTTCCGGATTCGGCGTAGTCAGCAGTTTGCAACCGTAGAAAATCGAGTTTGCGCCAGCCATAAAGCACATCGCCTGAGTCTGTTCGTTCATCTGCTCGCGTCCGGCAGAAAGGCGCACGTAAGAGGTCGGCATCATGATCCGCGCTACGGCAATGGTGCGAATAAAATCAAAGGCATCGACATCATCGTTATCTGCCAGTGGAGTACCTTTCACCTTCACGAGCATGTTGATTGGCACGCTTTCCGGCGGCGTCGGCAGGTTTGCCAGTTGCAGTAATAATCCGGCGCGATCTTTTACCGTTTCGCCTAAACCCACAATGCCACCTGAGCAGACTTTGATCCCGGCATCGCGCACTTTTTCCAGCGTATCAAGGCGTTCCTGATAAGTACGTGTGGTGATGATATTGCCGTAAAACTCCGGCGAGGTGTCGAGGTTATGGTTGTAGTAATCCAGCCCGGCATTCGCAAGGCGCTGCGCCTGAGATTCACTCAACGTACCCAGCGTCATACACGCCTCCAGCCCCATCGCTTTTACTCCCTGCACCATTTGTTCCAGGTACGGCATATCGCGTTCGTGGGGATTCTTCCACGCCGCGCCCATACAGAAACGCGTCGATCCCGCCGCTTTCGCTTTGCGCGCCGACTCCAGCACCTGTTCAACTTCCATCAACCGCTCGGCTTCCAGCCCGGTTTTGTAGCGCGAGCTTTGCGGGCAATATTTGCAATCTTCCGGACAAGCTCCGGTCTTAATCGACAGCAAAGTGCTGACCTGCACCTGACGAGGATCGAAATGCTGACGATGCACCTGCTGCGCTTCAAACAGCAGATCCAGCAACGGTTTTTCAAATAATTCTGTGACTTGCGACAATGTCCAGCGTGGGCGGTGAGCCATGGGGCTTCTCCAAAACGTGTTTTTTGTTGTTAATTCGGTGTAGACTCGTAAACCTAAATCTTTTCAATTTGGTTTACAAGTCGATTATGACAACGGACGATCTTACCTTTGACCAACGCCATATCTGGCACCCATACACATCCATGACCTCCCCGCTGCCGGTTTATCCGGTGGCAAGCGCCGAAGGTTGCGAGCTAATTTTGTCTGACGGCAGACGCCTGGTTGACGGTATGTCGTCCTGGTGGGCGGCGATCCACGGTTACAATCACCCGCAGCTTAATGCGGCGATGAAGTCGCAAATTGATGCTATGTCGCATGTGATGTTTGGCGGTATCACCCATGCGCCCGCCATTGAGCTGTGCCGCAAATTGGTGGCAATGACGCCGCAACCGCTGGAGTGCGTTTTTCTCGCGGACTCCGGCTCCGTAGCGGTAGAAGTGGCGATGAAAATGGCGTTGCAGTACTGGCAGGCCAAAGGCGAAGCGCGCCAGCGTTTTCTGACCTTCCGCAATGGTTATCATGGCGATACCTTTGGCGCGATGTCGGTGTGCGATCCGGACAACTCAATGCACAGCCTGTGGAAAGGCTATCTGCCAGAAAACTTGTTTGCTCCCGCCCCGCAAAGCCGCATGGATGGCGAATGGGATGAGCGCGATATGGTGGGCTTTGCCCGCCTGATGGCAGCGCATCGTCATGAAATCGCGGCGGTGATCATTGAACCGATTGTCCAGGGCGCAGGCGGGATGCGCATGTACCATCCGGAATGGTTAAAACGAATCCGCAAAATGTGCGATCGCGAAGGTATCTTGCTGATTGCCGACGAGATCGCCACCGGATTTGGTCGTACCGGCAAACTGTTTGCCTGTGAACATGCAGAAATCGCGCCGGATATTTTGTGTCTCGGTAAAGCCTTAACCGGCGGCACAATGACCCTTTCCGCCACGCTCACCACGCGCGAGGTTGCGGAAACCATCAGTAACGGCGAAGCCGGCTGCTTTATGCATGGGCCAACTTTTATGGGCAATCCGCTGGCCTGCGCAGCAGCAAACGCCAGCCTGGCGATTCTCGAATCTGGCGACTGGCAGCATCAGGTGGCGGCTATTGAAGGGCAGCTACGCGAGCAACTTGCCCCCGCCTGTGACGCCGAAATGGTTGCCGATGTGCGCGTACTGGGGGCAATCGGCGTGGTCGAAACCACTCGTCCGGTGAATATGGCAGCGCTGCAAAAATTCTTTGTCGAACAGGGTGTCTGGATCCGGCCTTTTGGCAAACTGATTTACCTGATGCCGCCCTATATTATTCTCCCGCAACAGTTGCAGCGTCTGACCGCAGCGGTTAACCGTGCGGTGCAGGATGAAACATTTTTTTGCCAATAACGGGAAGTCAGCGTGAGGGTTTCTGGCTACACTTTCTGCAAACAAGAAAGGAGGGCTCTTGACGGCTCCCCGCCCTGAATGACGGGGATTCCCACTTCAACGAGCCGAACCTAAGCCGCGTGCTGCGATTCAGGGTTTACAGGCTCTCCGTGGGCTAACACTGCCAGCCCGGCAGCTTTAATATTACGTGCCGCGTTAATGTCGCGATCATGGTCTGCGCCGCATTCAGGGCAGTGCCATTTACGAACATTAAGAGGCATTTTTTGCATGGTGAAACCGCAGCAACTACAGCATTTTGAGGACGGTAAATACTGGTCAATGGCGACCACTGACCGCCCGGCCCATTTGCCTTTGTACTGGAGCTGGCGAACAAGTTCGCTCCAGCCTGCGTCAGCTATTGCTTTAGACAGCTTCGGGTTGCGGATCATGTTTTTCACCTTGAGGGATTCGACGCAAACAACTTGGTTTTCGTTAATCAGTTTGCGGGACAACTTGTGCAGATTGTCCATCCGGCAATCGGCGATTTTCGCGTGGAGTCGGGCGACCTTTAAGCGGGCTTTAATACGGTTTCTTGAGCCTTTTTGCTTCCTGCTTAAACGTCGCTGTAGCAGCGTTAATCGCTTCGCATATTTAGCGGTGTGGCGGGGATTGTCGGTTTTGAATCCGGTATCGGTGACGAATAAATCTTTTAAGCCCACATCAATGCCGACCGTTTTAGCGGTAACAGGCATTGATACAGGTTCAAACTCACACAGGCAGGAAACAAAGTACCTGCCAGCGCTATCTCTGGAAATGGTAACGGTTGACGGCGCAGATGGTAATTCTCGACTCCAGCGAACATCCAGCGGCGACTTGCTCTTTGCTATATACAACTCGCCGTCACGGTGTTTAAACGCGCTGGCAGTGAACTCAGCCACCTGTTTGTGCCGTTTGCTTTTGAAAGCCGGATATGCAGCTCGTCCGGCAAAGAAGTTAGCAAAGGCGGCTTGTTGGTGGCGCAACGACTGCTGGAGGGGAACGCAGGAAACATCATTCAGCCATATGTATTCAGGCTCTTTTTTGAGCGCCGTAAGGCGAGCGTTGGCCTGTAGATAACCGATCTTTTCTTTTCGCTCGTAGTACGCATCGGTACGCCAACGAAGGATGGAATTGTAGACGAAGCGCACACAGCCAAACGTCTGAGCTAAAAGCTCAGCCTGCTCAGTTGTCGGGTAAAACCGGTATTTATATGCGCGTTTCATGTGTTCACATACTAAAGAGGAAAATGTGATTATGCAAAGTACAGTTAGTCGGAAAACCGCCTCCTTTCCTCCCCGGTCTGAAGGCCGAGGTTTCCCGGAGGCATTCTAATGAAACTCATCAGTAACGATCTGCGCGATGGCGATAAGCTGCCGCATCGTCATGTCTTTAACGGCATGGGTTACGATGGCGATAATATTTCGCCGCATCTGGCGTGGGATAATGTTCCTGCGGGAACGAAAAGTTTTGTTGTCACCTGCTATGACCCGGATGCGCCAACCGGCTCCGGCTGGTGGCACTGGGTAGTTGTTAATTTACCCGCTGATACCCGCGTATTACCGCAAGGGTTTGGCTCTGGTCTGGTAGCTATGCCAGACGGCGTTTTGCAGACGCGTACCGACTTTGGTAAAACCGGGTACGATGGTGCAGCGCCGCCGAAAGGCGAAACCCATCGCTACATTTTTACCGTTCACGCGCTGGATGTAGAACGTATTGATGTCGATGAAGGTGCCAGCGGCGCGATGGTCGGGTTTAACGTTCATTTTCACTCTCTGGCGAGTGCCTCGATTACTGCGATGTTTAGTTAATCACTCTGCCAGATGGCGCAATGCCATCTGGTATCACTTAAAGGTATTAAAAACAACTTTTTGTCTTTTTACCTTCCCGTTTCGCTCAAGTTAGTATAAAAAAGCAGGCTTCAACGGATTCATTTTTCTATTTCATAGCCCGGAGCAACCTGTGAACACATTTTCAGTTTCCCGTCTGGCGCTGACATTGGCTTTTGGCGTGACGCTGACCGCCTGTAGCTCAACACCGCCCGATCAACGTCCTTCTGATCAAACCGCGCCTGGTACCTCTTCTCGCCCGATTCTGTCGGCAAAAGAAGCGCAGAATTTCGATGCTCAACACTATTTTGCATCCCTGACACCAGGTGCGGCAGCGTGGAATCCTTCCCCGATTACCCTGCCTGCGCAACCTGACTTTGTTGTCGGCCCGGCGGGTACTCAAGGTGTAACGCATACCACGATTCAGGCGGCGGTAGATGCGGCAATTATCAAGCGCACCAACAAGCGCCAGTATATTGCCGTGATGCCTGGTGAGTATCAGGGAACGGTATATGTCCCTGCCGCTCCGGGTGGAATTACTCTGTACGGTACAGGTGAAAAACCGATTGATGTGAAGATTGGGCTTTCCCTTGATGGGGGCATGAGCCCTGCCGACTGGCGTCATGACGTCAACCCGCGCGGCAAATATATGCCAGGTAAACCAGCGTGGTATATGTACGATAGCTGCCAGAGCAAACGCAGCGACAGTATCGGCGTTCTCTGCTCTGCGGTCTTCTGGTCACAAAACAATGGCCTGCAACTGCAAAACCTGACCATCGAAAACACGCTGGGCGATAGCGTAGATGCGGGTAACCATCCGGCGGTGGCACTGCGTACTGATGGCGACAAAGTGCAGATCAATA